>Ga0209577_10004383_pt1 | contig 13295 bp, 13 predicted proteins | sample GraSoiAngelo_109_FD_185874 | JGI IMG/M metagenome (GOLD analysis project Ga0209577, IMG submission 185874) | Grasslands soil microbial communities from the Angelo Coastal Reserve, California, USA - 14_0903_12_20cm (SPAdes) (version 2) | ecosystem: Environmental > Terrestrial > Soil > Grasslands... | reverse complement strand
CTCGGCATCATGGTGTCGGTCATCTTCGTCCTGGCGGCGGCGCTGACGCTGCTCCCGGCCGTGCTCGCCTGGCTCGGCCCACGCGTCGATCGCCTGGCGCTGCGCTGGGTGCACTCCGGCGAGCATCGCTCACCCCGGTTCGCCGCGTGGGCGGAGCGGCTGTGGCGCCACCCCTACGCCTTCGGCGGCGCGGCGCTCGCCGTCCTGCTCGCACTGGCGGTGCCGATCCTCGGCCTGCGCACCGGCATGCCCTCGATCAAAGTCGTCCCCACAGGCGACACCTCACGCATCGGCTACAACCAGGTGCAATCCGCCTTCGGCCCCGGCGCCCCCGGCGCCCTGCAGATCGTCGCACCCGCCGCTCGAGCAACGGCCGTCTCAGCCGCCGTCAAAGCGGACCCCGGCATCGCCGCGGTCATGCCCACCCAGCTTGACCGCTCGGGATCACTCGCGCTGATTCAAGCCGTCCCAACCACCGGGCCGTCCACCCCGGCCGTCGGCCAGACCATCGACCGACTCCGCTCAACCCTCCCCCAGGACACCCTCGTCGGAGGCGCCGCCGTCGAAAACCACGACCTGGAGGCCGCCCTCGCCACCGCCACCCCCAAGGTGATCGGCGTCGTGCTGGTGCTCGGCTTCCTGCTGCTGCTGTTCGCGCTGCAGGCGCCGGTGATCGCACTGGTCGGCGTGCTCACAAACCTGCTCGCCACCGGCGCCGCGTTCGGCATCGCCCGCCTGATCTTCCAAAACGGCGACGGCGCCGGACTCCTCGGCTTCCAATCCCAAGGATTCCTGGACGCCTGGGGCCCCGTGTTCTTCTTCGCCATGATCTTCGCCATCTCCATGGACTACACCGTCTTCCTCCTGGCATCGGCGAAAGAGCACCACGACCGCTCCGGCGACCCACGCGAAGCCATGATCGGCGGCGTCGCCCACTCCGGCAGAGTCATCCTCGCCGCCGCAGCCGTCATGGTCGCAGTCTTCTTCACCTTCGCGCTCTCCGGCCCGCTCCCACCCAAGGAAATGGGCGTCATCCTCGGCGTCGCCGTCCTTCTCGACGCGCTGCTGGTGCGACTCGTCATCATCCCGGTCGCCCTGCGCTTGCTCGGCAAATGGGCCTGGTGGCTCCCCCATTGGGCCGACCGACTTCTCCCAGACGTGACCTTTGGACACTCCTGACTGTGATTGAGCAGGCAACGGCGCTCGAAGGCATACCTGCCTACGCCGGGGCGGAACGACCGTCCCCGGCGACCTTTGAAGACGCACGCTGGTGGCGTCAAGACCGTCTGGGACTCGTGGCGCCTGTCTCCCCCACCGAGCCCGGCGAGATCAACCAGTCCCACCAGCACTAACTGCGCCGGCGAGGGCCGAGGCCTCCACGGTTCACGTCTGCATTGACTGGTGCTGGAGGACGAGGCTGTCCCAGAGCAGGCCGCGATCGTGGTGGGTGGCATGGAAGCCGTGTGTGGCCGCAGCGTCGAGGATCTGCGCGTGTGGGTGGACGTAGCCGCGGAAGGCGATTCGGCGTATTCGCAACCACGCGTTCATGGCCCAAAAGCCGAATTTGACCCAGCGCGCCTCGCGGGGAATGGTGATCGCCACGCGGTCTTTCGCACGGCCACAGGCCGCCGAGGTGAGCGTGTCGGGGTCGGGGTAGCAGCAGATGACGCGGTGGAGGATCACGATGTCGGCGGCCGGAACCTGTTCTGCCTGCTCAGCGAAATCTGCGATGTGGCGCTCGACCCTGTCGTCCATTCCATGCTCTTGGATGAGTGCGTGGGCGGTGGCCTCGTAGTTGTCGATGATCTCGACGTTGGTGGCGTGGCTCGCTCCGGCTTCGAGCAGCTCGATCTGCAGGTCGCCGATGCCGCCGCCGACCTCGAGCACCGAGCGCCCGTTGACTCCGTCTTGGGTGAGCGCGTCACGGAGCCATCCGGCGGAGCCGCTGAGACCTTTGCGGCGGTAACGGCGCACGTCTCGTTGGACGGTCTTGGTACCGAAGATGGTTCGATATCCGGTTGGAGTGCAGCAGTTCATAGAGCGCGGTGGGCGTGGTCGTCTGTCGCAGTTTGCACGAAGACCGGCGCATGATGCCGCCCGCTGAGTATCGCCAGCTTCGAGGTGACCGGGCCTAACAAAGCGGGTAGCTGGACGGGGCTGATCTGAGACCGTCGCACGCGTCGCATTCGAGCCACGCCAACACGGCCGAGCACGGCCCGCCGGCACGGCTCAAACGGTCTGACGGCCCAGCCCCGGGTAGTGCTGTCGGCCGTAGTGTGCACCGGGCCCGCCCGTCGTCGCGGGACGATGCTCGACGTATAACCCGAGCTCCCATAGCGGCTCGGAGGGCTGGGCGGAGTCGTTGTGCGGCGGGGAGGCTGGCATGGCCGCAGTATTGGTCGGCGCTGCGCGCGGCGGCAACGATATTGCGACTGTCTTCCCCGGTTTGGGCGCGCACGCGCAATGCGGGCTCCAGCGCCGTCGGAGACAGCGCCGCTGCTACACCTTCTGCTACACAGCCGAGCGGCTAGCAGGCTCGATAAAGGCGCCCGAAACGCCGAAAACCGCCCAACCAGGCGGCTTTCGGGGATGCGCTGGAGAGGACTTGAACCTCCACGGCCCATACGGGCCACAAGGCCCTCAACCTTGCGCGTCTACCAATTCCGCCACCAGCGCGAGGGCTCCGGCAGTCTACCGCAGGAGCAGGTGCGGGCTCGCAGCCGGCTGATACGCCTAGCCGGACGTTCGAACGGCGGCGCTACAGCAGGAAGCCGAGCACGACCCCGTTCACGGTGAACAGCACCGCCACCAGCACCGTCAGCCGGTTCAGGTTCCGCTCCATCACGGCCGTGCCGCCGAAGCTGCTCTGCCCCGGATTGAACATCCCCGACAGGCCGGAATCCTTGCCCGAGTGCATCAGCACGAGCACCACCAAAATCGCCGAGAGCAGCAGCTGCGTGAACGAGAACAGGAACGTCATCGGCCGCTCAGTCTACCAACACCGTTCCCGCCGGCCCGTCGGCCAGCTCCCCAACCACCGGCCATCCCAGCTGCCCCGCCGCCTCAGCCGACACCGCCGCCAGCAGCCCGCCCGACGTCTGCGCGTCGCACGCGATCAGCCGATCCGCCTCGCTCAGCCCCTCCACGAAGGTCGCATACGCCTCCGCCAGCTCCAGATTCATCCGCGTGCCACCCGGGACAACGCCGGCCGCCACCAGCTCACGCACACCCGGTAGCACCGGCACCGCCTCCAGCCGCAGCCGCGCCTGCAGCCCGGCCCCGGCCGCCAGCTCCCTGGCGTGCCCCACCAGCCCGAACCCGGTCACGTCCGTCACCGCGTGCGGCTGGGCCTCCGCCAGCTCCTGCGCCGCGCGGTCGTTCAGCGTCGTCATCGACTCCACCGCCGCGTCAACCACCTCCGGCTCCCCCTGCCCGCGCTTGATCGCCGTCGCCACGATGCCCGTGCCGATCCGCTTGCTGAACACCAGCACGTCGCCCGCCCGTCCGCCGGTGTTCCGCCAGATCCGAGCCGGGTGCGCGAAGCCGGTGACCGCCATCCCGTACTTCGGCTCGGCGTCATCGATCGAATGGCCGCCCGCGATCGCCACGCCCGCGCGCTCTGCCACCTCCGCGCCGCCGCGCAGGATCTCGCCCAGGATCTCCATCGGCAGCGCCTTCGGAAACGCCACCACGTTCAGCGCGAACGCCGGCCGCGCGCCCATCGCGTAGATGTCCGAGATCGCGTTCGTCGCGGCGATCCGTCCGAACGTGAACGCGTCGTCCACGATCGGCGTGAAGAAGTCGATCGTCGTGACCAGCGCGACGTCGTCGGAGATCCGCCAGACGGCCGCGTCGTCGAGCGACTCGTTTCCGACCAAGAGATCGTCCGGCCGTGCCGCCGCCCGCATGCCGGCGAGCACCGCCGACAGCGAGCCGGCCGGCAGCTTGCATGCGCAGCCCGCGCCGTGAGAGAGCTCGGTGAGCCGGATCCGGGTCGCCACACCGGCAGCGTACCGCCGGTATCCTCAGGCGGTGTCCGCGATCGACCCCGAGCAGGCCGCCGAGCGGGTCAAGAAGCTGATCATCGTCGGCGACAACCGCCTCAAGCAGGGAGGCGACGACAAGTTCGCGAAGGCGCGCGGCACCTTCGAGCAGGCGCTGCGACTGGCCGAGGAGGCCGGCGTGGCCGACCGCTTCCGGCCGTTCATCGAACGCCGGCTGGCGAGCATCGACCAGCTCTCGCAGAGCTGATCGGCGCCGGCCCGAGCAGCGCGGCCAGCTCCTCGCGGGCCGGCGGCCGCGACCATCGGCGAACCACCGCGCCCGTTCGGTCGACGTAGAGCACCGTCGGCACCCCGACGCCGACGGGCGTCCGCTCGTGCAGCTCGACGATGCTGACCCGGCCGCGATGCGGGGCGACCTCGGCCGAGAGCCGGTTCAGCGAGATCCGGCAGGCGGGGTTCGCCGGCACCGAGTACTGGACGAACGCGCCCAGCGGCGGGATCCGCTCGAGGCCGAGCTGCTCGGCGGTGATGCGCTCCGGGGCGCGCACGGCAAGGCGCGTCCGCGCCGTCGCCGCGAGCACGGCGCCGGCTCCGATGCCTCCCGCGAGCACGATCCCGGGATCCGCCATTGCCCCGTCAGGATACCTCCCCGAGCAGCCGCTCGATGCGCGCCGCCGAGACCGCGATCGAGTGGCGCTCCGCAACCTCGCGGGCGGCCTGGCAAGGCACCGGCAGCTCCGACGCGCGGCGCATCCCCGCCGCGATGTCGTCCACGTCCAGCGGATCGACCAGCACCCCCGCCCCCTCGGTGACGTACTCCGGCGGACCGCCCACCCGAGTGGCCACGACCGGCCGCGCGGTCGCGAGCGCCTCCAGCAGTGCCTGCCCCTGCGGCTCCACCAGGCTTGTCTGGCAGTAGACGTCGTGCTCGCGATAGAGCTCCGGGATCCGCTGCGGCGGCACCCGGCCCAGGAACGACACGCCCGCCGGCGCCGACGCGCGCAGCTCTTGCTCCAGCGGCCCCGAGCCGACGATGGTCAGCGACCCCTCCCCCAGCTGCGCGAACGCCTCGATCAGGCGCCCCACGTTCTTGCGCTCTATCAGGCTTCCTACGGTGAGGAACCGCGGGCCGTCGCCCGGCTCGCGCGGCGCCGAAGCGAACAGCTCGGTGTCGACTCCGCAGTCGATCACCTCGAGCCGCCGCGGTTGCGACGGCAGCCGCGCGGCCAGGTAGCCGGATACGCAGATGACCGCACGGGCCCGGCTGATGACCCGGCGTGTGAGCGGACCGACCAGCGGAATGGTGCCCACGTTGGCAACGTCTCGGCCGTGAGCCGTGATCACGAAGGGAGCGCCCCCGGCCAGCGCGACCAGGCCGGTCGGTATCAGATAGTGCGCATAGATCACCTGCGGCCTGCGCCTTCGGGCGAGCGACCGCGTCCGGCGCAGCAGACCGAAATAGGCCCGCGGCGTCGCGAGCAGGCCGCGCGCTCCCGGCCCGAGGACGGCTTCGTCGACGTCGTGGCCGCGCTCGCGCAGCGCGTCTGCAAGGCGCTTGACGAACACTCCGTAGTCCGGCCGCTCGGCGGTCGGATACATGTTCGAGAGCAGGAGGATCCGCACGGCGGCAGCCTAGAGGGTTGCGGCCCGCGCCGAACGCGACGCGACGCGGGCGACCGCGGCGCCCATTGCGAAGCTGAGCGCCACCAGCATCGCGTACGCCGCGCGGTCGCCGAGCGCATCGGCCACCGCCGCGCCGGCGACCGGCCCGACCACCGCCCCCACGCCCCAGATCAGGTTGACCAGGCCGAGCACGAGCCCATGGCCGAGCCCGGCGCGGTCGGCCCCGTCCGCACTGAGCGGGTAGCCGACGCCGTAGAGCACCGACTGCATCGGCGCGAGCAGCACCAGCATCGCCGCGAACAGCGCAGTCCCCAAAGGAAACAGCAGGACGGCGACTCCCGCTCCGAGCAGCGGGCAGGCGATCCGCGCGATCGGCAGCCGGCCACGGCGGTCGCTGACGCGGCCCGTGACCGTGATGGTGACCGCGCCGAGCACGGCACCGAGTGCGTAGAGCAGGCCGAGCGAGGACTGCGAGACGCCCTCGGCGCCGAGGTGGAGCGGCATCAGCACCTGCAGGGTGCCGCCGACGAGGGCGACCAGCACGATCAGGCCGAGGCTCACCGCGATCCACGGCTCGCGGGTGGCCGCGCGGACGGCCGGACGCAGGCTCGTCTCGCGCTCCTCGTGGGCGCGCGCGTCGGCCTCAGTGAGGCCCCAGCCCGCGAGCCCGAGCGAGACGCCGGCCGCGCCCAGAAACGCAGCTCGCACGCCGACCGCACTGGCAACGGCTCCGCCCAGCAGCGGGCCGGCGATCATCCCGCCCGTGGCGGACGCGTTCGCCAGCGAGATGGCCGCCCCGCGACGCTCGAGCGGCGTCCGCGCAGCCAGCCATGCGAGCCCCGCGCTCCAGGCGACCGCCGACCCGATGCCCTGGCCCGCGCGGGAGAGCACGAGCACCGGGAACGACCCGCCGAGGGCGAACATCGCGGTCGCAGCGGCGGTGAGCAGCGACCCGGCCACGGTGACGGCGCGCATGCCGGCGCGGTCGGCGAGGTGGCCGACGGGCACCGATGCGACCACGACCGCGAGGCTGAATGACCCGAGCAGGACGCCCGACTCGAGCTTTGAGAGGTCGAGCCGGTCCGAGATCCCCGGAAGCAGCGGGACGATCGCACTGAACAGCGCCAGATCGATCGCGACCAGGCCGCACACGTATGCGGTCAGGCGGGTCACAGCGTCGCCGTCTCTCCGGTCTCCGAGTCGGTCAGCCGCGCGTCACGCAGCACCGTGCGGATCGGAAGCGGCCGGGTCAGGCACGCCGTGAGCGCGAAACCGAGACGGTCGAGCGGCACGCCCATGGACAGCGTGCAGTGCGGCACCCAGGCGGTGACCTGGTAGTGCGGCCAGACCTCTACCTCGGCGTCGCCAAGGGCTTCCACGACTGCGCGGTGCATCGCGAGCAGCTCCTCTGTCGGCCCAACCGCCAGATGCAGGATCGGCGGCTCGGTCGGGAAGAACGCAGGCCCAACGAGCTCGACCGGCTGGTGCTCGATCAGAGGGCGCAGCGCCGGGCCGGCGCGTCGCATGCCCGACAGATCATCGGAGACCACCAGCGTCACGTGCGGCCGCAGCGGCAACGCGTGCGTTGCCAGCGAAGGCACGGACACGCGTTCGAGCTCCGCCCACAGGGCCCGCACCTCACGCTCGGCGTCAGCGTCCAGGCCGAGCTCGAGCGCCAGCGGCATCCGCTACCAGGTGCTCCCGAGCGCCACCGTGATCTCCTCGCCGTTGATCCCGCTCGAGGCTGTGCTGCTCAGGAAGGCGATCGTCTCCGCCACCTCCTGCGGAGTCACCACGCGGCCGATCGGATAGGTCGCAGCTCGCTCCGTCCAGATCTGCTCGGCCTCGATGCCGCGGCGCTCCGCCTCCTCCCTCGCCGACACCACCGCGTTCGACGTGACGCCGTAGGGACCGGCATCCTGCGCCACGCCGCGCATCAGCCCGAGCAGCCCGGCCTTCGACGCGCAGTACGCCGTCATCCGGGCCTCGGCGACCACCCCCGCCGTCGAGCTGACGAACACGCAGCGGCCGTAGCCCTGCTCCACCATGCCGCCGACCGCGGCCCGGCAGAGGTAGAACGGGCCATCCAGGTTCACGGACAGGCTGCGGTCCCAGGCCTCCAGGTCCTGCTGCCAGATCTCCAGCTCGGCCGCCGACCCGAAGCCGGCGTTGTTGACCAGCACGGAGATCGGTCCCAGGCGCTCCCGCGTCTCCGCCACCACCCGCTCGCAGTCCTCCCGCACCGAGACATCGCCCATGACGTAGTCCAGGCCCAGCTGTGACAGCTCCTCCGCAGACCGCGCGGTTGCCATCACGCGAAATCCGCGCTCCGCCAGCAGCAGGGCCGTGGCCTTGCCGATGCCGCGCCCCGCGCCGGTGACCAGCGCCACCCGTCCCGCGTCAGCAGAGGTCACGGGGGATCCGCCTCGTCCATGTCCGCGTGCGCACCGTTTCGCCGCGCTCCGTCGCCGACAGTTCGTGCTCGAGCAGGAAGCTCTCTCGATCGCAGGTCATCCGCGCCTGCGCCTCCACCCGCACCTGGTGGTCACCGCGCTGGTATTCGATCGCCTGGAAGCACCGCACCTCCGCCGACAGGGGATCGCCCTCCACGATGGAGTAGACCGCCTCGTTCTCAGCCAGCTCTCGCATGCCGTGCGGATACACCAGATGGCCGCCGGAGTCCCACAGGAAGTGCAGGTCGGTGCGGCCCGTCTCGGCATCGCGCTCGATGCGTCGTGACGTCTCGCCCTCCGCCAGGAGCTCGACCGGCAGCGGCTCGGCACGTACGACCGGGCCGAACGGCGGTGCATGGTCACCCATCTCGTGGCCGATCACCGGGAGCTCGATTCGTGAGCCTTTCCCAGTCGCCACGGTCAGCGTGACCGGCTCGGGCGAGGGCCAGGCCCAGGGCCAGTAGGTGGGCGAGATGGCGACGCGAAGCCTGTTGCCTGCGGCGACGACATGGCCGATCACGTCCAGCTTGATGTCGACCGAGTACCAGCTTCCCGGCTCGAGCGGCTCGGGGTGCTCATGCGAGTCGCGATGGCACAGGTTCAGGATCTGCCGGGTCACCAGCTTGGATGCGCCGTCCGGGAACACCTCGCACAGCCGCACGGCGACCAGCGCCACCGGCCGGTCGCTGCGCAGCTCGAGCACCGCCCGCGGCTCGCCGAGCAGGTGCAGCTCGTCCTCGAGCGGCTCCGAGTCGAAGGTGAGCGACATGCCGTCCTCAGCGCGCTGGTCGTCCGGGTCGTCCGACGCCTGGCCCTGCCCGCACCAGGCACCCGCGTCGAGGCCGCACGTCTGGTGGCCGAGGATGCTCCGCTCCGCCCGCTCACCGGCCGGCTCCGCCAGCCCGTCGATGTCCAGGTGGTAGGTCACCGCGCGTGCCGGCGGCGGCCATCCGTCTGCGGTCACCCACCGACCGGGGCGCTCGACGTGCGTGGGCGACGGCCGCACCGAGTCCTGCACCCAGGCGCGAAGCATCGGCTCCTGCATGATCCCGGTGTCCTCGCCCTTCAGCCAGTGATCCCACCAGCGGATGGTCTCCTGCAGGAAGCCGATCGCCGGCTGAGGGGAGCCGGACTGCGGCCAGAGGTGGCCCCAGGGGCCGATCAGGCCCTTGCGTGGGCAGCTCAACCCGGCCAGCAGCCGGGGCACCGCGTTCGTGTATCCGTCCTGCCAGCCGCCCACCGCATAGACCGCGCACTCGATCGCGCCGTGGTCCTCGATCACCGAGCCGTGCTTCCAGTACGCGTCGCGGCGCTGGTGCGACAGCCACACCTCGGCCAGCGGGTCGGACCCGTCGATCCGCCCAAGCCACAGGTCGCGCCAGCGATCCTCACCGACCAGTTCCGGATCGGGCGGCTCCGCGTTCGCCAGCAGCATGTAGGTCGCCCAGTGGAGCATGTCGATGCCGAGCGGCAGGCCGCCCTTGTAGTGGACGTCGTCGGCGTAGCGGTCGTCGGTCGAGCAGACCGTGATGATCGCCTTCAGCGCCGGCGGGCGCAGCGCCGCGATCTGCAGGCCGTTGAACCCGCCCCACGAGATGCCCTGCATGCCGACCGCGCCCGTGCACCACGGCTGCTCGGCGATCCAGGCGATCGCCTCCAGGCCGTCCGCCTGCTCCTGAGGCGAGTACTCGTCCTCGGGGACGCCGTCGGAGTCGCCGTGCCCGCGCATGTCGACGCGCACGCCCGCATAGCCGTGGCCGGCCAGGTAGGGGTAGAGCAGCTCGTCGCGCAGCGCCGTGCCGTCGCGCTTGCGGTAGGGCAGGAACTCGAACACGGCCGGCACCGGGTCCGCCTCGGCGTCGTCGGGCAGCCAGATCTTTGCGGCGAGCCTCGTGCCATCTGACAGGGGCACCCAGCAGTTCTCGATCACCCGCACCGAGCGCGGGTACTCGCGCGCGATGGTCGCCACACGCACCTCCTACAGGTCAAGAACGTACGAGAGCAGCTGCAACCGCTCCTCGACAATCATGTCGAACTCAGGCGCACGGCGGAACCCGAACCGCTCGTAGAGGTGGTGCGCCACCGCCATCGAGCGGGTCGTGTAGAGCGTCAGCTGGCGCTTGCCGCCCGCACGTGCGAGGTCGACGCACGCCTGCAGCAGCGCCGCACCGGCGCCGCGCCCCTGCGCCTCCGGGCGCACCGCCAGCATGCGGAAGCCGGCCTGATCCTCGCGGTCGAACTCCGCGAGCGGATTGGATGCATCGGCGATGTAGGTGACGCCGCCGAGCAGCGCGCCGTCCTCGTCCCGGGCCACGAGCACCACCGCGTCCCTCGCACGGCCGGCGACATCGCGCAGGACGGCCTCGTACTCCGCGGAGGGCGGCCGGCCCGGCAGCGCGCGATAGGCGGCGACGGTCAGGTCGGCGAGGTCGTCGTACTGGTGCTCAGCGACCGGCTCGACCCGCATCGGGCGGACGCTACCCAATTCACCCGAACCGGTATCGATCCATCCCCACCCGGGTCATTGGAATTTTCGCCGGTTCGGCCGATCTAGGGATCAGAGAAGGGCTGGGGCGCCCTTCCGGGGTCTTACAAGGGGTGGAAGGATGGCATCTGCTCGTCGTGACGAGCAAGGTCAGGCGCTCGTCTTGATCGTCGTCTTCATGTTCGTGCTGCTGGGAATGTGCGGGCTCGCGATCGACATGGGCCTGTGGTACCAGGACAAGCGAGCGGTGCAGGCGTCCGCGGATGCCGCGGCGCTGGCCGGCGCGTCGGTGCTCCCGGTCAGCTGGGGCACGGCGCAGACCACGGCCAACAACGAGTTCAACAGCAACAAGAAGGCCGGCGATTCGGTCTCCATCAGCAACACGAGCACGCTGACGAACAACGACTCGGTGAAGGTGACGGTGACGCGGACGTCGCCCAGCTTCTTCGCAAAGCTGCTTGGGAAAAACAGCGTGACCGTGCGCGCGTCGGCGACGGCGACCGTGAAGAGCATCACCACGATGGCGTCGAACTTCGACGTGATGCCGTGGGCGGTCATGAAGACGTCGTTCCAGCTCGGCCAGCCGTATGCGATCTACACCGACAACACCAGCAGCAACAACGGTGCTGTCTCGCTGCCCTACCAGAACGGGCCGAACTGTCCCACGCCGAACGGTGCGAACCCCTACAGGGACGAGATCTCCGGCGTGCTCGATGCCTGCTCGATCACCGACGGCCAGGCGATTGATCTCAAGTCGGGGCAGAACGCCGGCCCGACCGCGCAGGGCCTGAACCTGAGGATCACGCACTGGGAGACGTTCAACCAGGTCGTCCAGCTGATCGGCAACAACACCTACACGATCCTCGACCCAAACAGCAAGCAGCTGGTGCTGGTCCCGGTGGTGACGAACATGTCGGGCGGCACCACGTGGCCGAACGGATCCACCCAGGTGAAGGTCGTCGGGTTCGCATGGTTCGTCATCGAGAGCTGTGGAGACCCGGCCAACCCAACCTACTGCGGCACCAGCGACGGCAGGGAAGTGAACGGCCGCTTCGTGAACATCCAGGACACCGACCCGGCCAACGGCCTCGGCAGCTACGACCCGAACGACAACACCGACTACCAGGTGGAGCTGACGGCCTGATCATCCGGGGCGGGCGCTACGGTCACATCATCGCCGACGCCCGCCTCAGCCAGGCGGATGACCTCGGACACATTTGGAGACAGATCGGCTGGAGCAACGCCCGTGGCCTGCCCTGGGGGCGGGCCATTTGGACCCTGGGGCGCCGGCGGCGCGGTGTGGGAGCGAGATGATCTGGGTCAAGGCGTCGTGGCACTGCACAGCCTGCAGGTACAAGCAGGGCTGCTGCTGAGATTGGAGCGTCCCAATCTGGATCGCGTTTTTCGTTTCCAGAGCCGGGAATAGCTACCGCAGAGGCTGCGTTAAACCAATCGAAGGGGCACGCCAATGGGCCGCGAATCGTGATGCGGCACGCTTATGCCCTTCGACCAGAACCAACCCACGGGCCTTTGCGAACGGTAGCGGACGCCCGGATAACGAGGAGCGGGATAGCCGAAATGGTGTTGCAGGAGCCGCAGGTGCGGAATGTGATAGAGCGCGCCCAGGATGCGGGCGAGCTGAACGAGGACGAGCTCACGACGCTGGTCGCTGACCTCGACCTCTCAGACGAGGACACGGCTGCGCTGCGCAACGAGCTCGCCGAGCTCGGTGTCGACGTGGTCGCCGTGCGGGAGCTGGACAAGGACGGGGGCACGGCGGAGCAGGAGCCCGCGCCGGCGCCGGTCTGGTACGCGCCCGCAAGCATCGATTCCCTTGACCTCTACCTGGCCCAGATCGGGCGCACGCCGCTGCTCACCAAGCACGAGGAGCAGCAGCTCGCCCAGCGGATCGAGGCGGGGGACGAGGCAGCCAAGCAGCGGATGGTCGAGGCCAACCTGCGGCTGGTCGTGTCGATCGCCAAGAAGTACCGCGGCCACGGCGTCGGCTTCCTGGATCTGATCCAGGAGGGCACGATCGGGCTGGTGCGCGCCGTCGAGAAGTTCGAGTGGCGCCGCAACCTGAAGTTCTCGACGTACGCGACGTGGTGGATCCGCCAGGCGGTGCAGCGGGCGGTCGCGAACCAGAGCCGCACGATCCGCGTGCCGGTGCACGTCCACGACCGCATTCGCAAGATCGACCGCGCCCGCCGCGTGCTCGAGGCCAAGCACGGCCGCGAGGCGACGGACGAGGAGGTCGCGAAGGAGTCGAAGCTGAGCCTGAAGGACGTGCGCGACGCGGAGCAGATGCGCCCGCACATGGTGTCGCTCCAGCGCCCGACGGGTGAGGAGGGCGACACGGAGCTCGGCGACATGATCGCGGACACGAGCGCAGAGGACATCACCGAGACGGTCGACGAGCGCATGCGCAACGAGGCGCTCGAGCGGGCGCTCGACATCCTCACCCCGCGCACGCGCCGGATCATCGAGCTGCGCTACGGGCTGGGCGGCGGCGAGCCGATGCTGCTCGAGGCGGTCGGCCGCGAGGTCGGCCTCACGCGGGAGCGCGTGCGGCAGCTGGAGCAGGAGGCGCTGGCGCAGCTGGCCAGCCTGCCCGAGCTGGACGGCCTCAAGGACGCCGCGTAGCTCTGACCTAACCGGTGTCTTCGACGAGCTGAGGGGATGCTGCCGCAAGCGCGGCGGCATCCCCTTCGTCGTAGTTCCAGAAGGCTG
>Ga0209577_10004381_pt1 | contig 13296 bp, 20 predicted proteins | sample GraSoiAngelo_109_FD_185874 | JGI IMG/M metagenome (GOLD analysis project Ga0209577, IMG submission 185874) | Grasslands soil microbial communities from the Angelo Coastal Reserve, California, USA - 14_0903_12_20cm (SPAdes) (version 2) | ecosystem: Environmental > Terrestrial > Soil > Grasslands... | reverse complement strand
GGGTTTCAGTCTTCATGTAGGCGGAAGCCTTATTCATCTGCTACTGGTTGTGGCGGTGGTGATATTAATCATTAACTTGTTTAGCGGACGCCGAAGTGCAGTGTGATGAAATGGTTGCGCCCCAGGGGAAAGACCTGTTTTCTGTATCCTGCGGTAAGGTTGTTCCACGAAGTGAGAGCAGATTGCGAAACTAGCCCTGCCGATTTCGCGCAATGGTACATAAGGATCATGGATGCAGTAGCAAGATTTTCAGGTCCTTGTTTAACGAGGTCCAAGTACATAGCCTCATCTCTAGGCACCATTGCCGGGGGTTGGGGCTTTTTGGCTGTCCGTGCGTTGATACTTCTCCTGGTCTTGCTGATGTCGAGCGGCGGCTCGTTCGGATACTCCGTTCTCACGCACGAACAAATCGTGGACCTGCTTTGGGGCGATGAGATCCAGCCGCTGCTGCTGAAGCGATATCCGCTGCTGTCAGAAGACCAGCTTCGTGAGGCACATGCCTACGCCCATGGAGGCGCCGTCATCCAGGATCTGGGCTACTACCCCTTCGGCAGTCGAGAATTCAGCAGCCGGGTGCATTACGTCCGCAGCGGAGACTTTGTTCGCGAGTTGCTGCTCGAAAGCCAGGACGCCAACGAGTACGCCTTCGCGCTGGGCGCACTGTCGCACTATGCATCGGATATAGCGGGTCACCCGGCTGTCAACCAGGCCGTCGCGATCGAGTATCCGAAGTTACGCGCGAAGTTTGGCAAGTCAGTCCGGTATGCGCAGGATAAAACGGCGCACTTGAAAACAGAATTTGGGTTCGACACAGTCCAGGTCGCGAAGAATCGTTATGCCTCGCAGCAGTACCACGATTTCATTGGATTCCAAGTGGCCAAGTCCCTTCTGGAGCGGGTCTTTCCCGTTGTATACGGAGTGGAGTTGAAAGACGTGCTTGCGCATGAGGATCTCGCGGTGGGCTCATATCGCTTTTCGGTCAGCCGGCTGATTCCGCAAATGACTCAGGTCGCGCTGCAAACCCATAAGAAAGAACTGATGCGCGAAACGCCTAATTTTGCGAAACGAAAGTTCCTCTACCGTCTTTCCCGGTCCGATTATGAAAAGGAGTGGGGAAAGGACTACGGGAAGCCAGGCTTGGGCACGCGCATCTTATCAACACTCCTGCGATACATGCCGAAAATTGGTCCCTTCAAAGGGTTAGCGTTCAACAACCCAACTCCGCAAACAGAAGATCTGTATATCAAGAGCATCAATACGACCGTCGATCAATACCGGGCCTTTCTCGAAGAAGTGCGCACCGACACCCTAGTGTTGCCCAACTGTGACTTTGACAGTGGCAGACCGACCAAGGCAGCGGAATACTCGCTCACGGACGACACCTACGCCAAGTTGTTGGCTCACGTGTCAGAGCGGAAGTTCGATCTGACGTCGCCGGAGCTGCGCGGCAACATTCTCGACTTTTATTCTGACCTCTCGGTACCGATCGAGACGAAGAAGGACCAGGTCCGCTGGCAAAGCGTGCTGATTGCGCTGGACCAGTTGAAGTCCGTGGTGCCGGTGCCGACGGGCGCAGGCAGCCCTGCACAGTGATCCCCCGTGCGGTTACTCCACTTCAAGAACGCTGCGTTCAATGTCGTTCGCGACATGGAAAAGAATCACACCATGGCGTTTGCCGCGGCATTGTCGTACTACTTCGTCCTTGCCCTGTTCCCTTTTCTGATTTTTCTTTCCGCGGTCGTCGCCCACTTGCCACTTCCAAACGTCTTTAGCCAGGTCATGGGGCTGATCGCGCGAGTGGTCCCCGCCGCCAATATGGTCCCGCTCAGGAATTTAATGAAGGACACGATTTTGTCCAGGCACGGTCGTCTGCTCACCGTTGGCATTCTGTTCATCCTATGGTCGGCATCGAGCGGGTTTATGGCTCTGATCGAAGCGCTCAACACTGCCTATCATGTGTCTGAGACGAGGCGCTACTGGAAGACGCGTAGTCTCGCGCTGGGCCTCACGTTCTCGGTTGGATTTCTGCTCGTAGTTGCCCTCGTTCTGCTACTTGTGGGTCCTAGCCTAAGCGCGTGGCTGACCGAAACATTCGGAATGGGAATTCTGTGGCCTTATGTTCGATGGGCAGTCGCAGTGGGGTGCACCATTGTTGCGGTCGAGCTCCTCTACTTCGTTGTGCCGAATGTGAAGCACAGTTTCGTAAGCACGCTACCCGGAGCGTTGATCGCAGTAGGGGGCTGGATCGGACTGTCTTACTTGCTGGGAATCTACTTCCAGGATTTGTCCGCGTTCAGCAAGGGTTATGGCAGCTTGGGAGTAGCGCTCGCATTCAGCATTTGGCTTTATTGGACCGGCTTCGCGATATTGATTGGCGCCCAATTCAATTCAGAGCTCCTGCGGGAAGCTGACGGGGCACTGATGCCTGAAGCGAAACGAGGCGCGAACCTACAATAACTTGGCCGCGTAAATGGGAGGAAGTATGGCAGACAAAGAATGGACCGTGAAAGACTTGACAGAAGCCTTGAAACAGTTCCCGTTAGATGCAAAGGTTTATTACGAGATGGGGCCAAACGGCCCAGGAGCCATTGGAAAAGCGCAATACGTCAAGGCCTGGGGCTAGGATGACGAGATGGGAGTGCTACTGGACCGATAGGTTCGCCTAAACTGGCCCACCACTCTCCGTTGCGGGATCGTAGTTTCAGGCAACAAAATCCCAGACTCGTTGCAATAGCCACAGGATAGGCTCGAAAAACAGCTCGTACAGCAGGGTTCTTAGTGGGCGATTCATTAAGATCGCCTACTCACTGGAAGTAGTTCCCCCCAGCCCCGAGTATCCCGTCGCGCCCGCTGTTGTTGGCGTACCTTCGTTGGGGCAGCCTTCGTCATACATTCGCAATGAAGCTCCTTGGTCGGCGTCTTGACCTTGGAGTAGAGGAAGTTGTGGAACAGGGTCGAGGAAGCTTGCCTCGTATCGGCGCTCCGACCTCGTCGGTTGGTTCCTTGAAAGGTGTTGGTCGTTCTCCCCATGAATTGCTCTCCTTCACACCCTGCAGTGCTATTGGGGAATTGGGGTTGTACTCGGCCGGAATCGCACTGGCTTCTGAGGGCGTTAGCCGCGAGCGATCGCAGTACCCGTAGCCCTTGAGACATGCTGTGTAATTTCGCCTGCGCTCGGCGGAGGCCAATGCCCTAGCTTCTGGCTGAGTGAGTTTGGAGTAGTCGCAGGTCTTTTGGCCGTCCTTACAAGCAGAGAGATTGCGCTGGTGGTCCGCGACGGCTGTCTGACGGGCTTCCAAGGGAGTGAGCCTTGAGTGGTCGCACTCGTCCCAGCCATTTTCACAATTCTGCGCGTTGCGCTGGTGTTCTGCGGCGGTCACTACCCTCGTTTCCGAAGGAGTTAGCCTGGAATGATCGCAGAGCCCAGCGCCATTCTTACAGTCGGAGACGTTGAGCTGGCGTTTGGCAGTGTCCACTGCCCCCGCTTCCGACGAACTCAGTTTGGAGCGGTCGCAATCGCCTACCCCGTCTTTGCGGTTGGCGAAGTTGCGCTGGTGCTCCGCGACGGCCATTTCACGGGCTTCGGACTGGCTCAGTTTAGACCGGTCGCAGGACCCCATGCCATCGTTGCAGTTGGAGATATTACGCTGGTGATCGGCTAGTGCCAACGCGATAGCTTCGGGTTCGGTTAGTTTCGAATGGACACAGGGTTCGAAGCGGTCTCTGCAATTCGCAATGTTGCGTTGGTGATCGGCGAGCGCCACGCCGGCTGATTCGGATTCGGTCAGCTTAGAGCGATCGCAGGCCCCGCGGCCGTTCTTGCAAGCCTCCAGATTCTGCGCAAGATCAGAGGACTGAGCAAATGCCAGAATAGGCAAAAGACTGAGGCAAGCTATTTGCGCCCAGAGATATTTCCGTAGGCTGACTTTCATTATGTGCCAACTTTCGATTGATAGGCAAAGCTATGCTGCAGCTGAGGCGTATACGAGCAGCTCTTGACGGTCCTTCAGCTTCAAGAAATGAAGTGTCCAGGCTATGCAGCTTTGTACGTTTAATTCGGTGAGATCCAACTTCTTTGCGATATCGCCATCATTGAACCCTTGACCCAACAAGCGATAGATCGGGCCAAGGGCACCCATTTGCTCCCAAAAGCAGCGCATTTCGTGCCTCCTCTTGGCATTAATTCCATCGGCAATCTTCGCGTGCCGAGCCTGCCCATCTCCAGCATTATGATCGCCCATGGGACTGAAGAATAGCTGGTCCAAATTGCTCAGTTCCGTTTTCTGGTCCACAACAGATTAGCTTCGTTGTGCAGGACAGAGCCGTTGCTGAAGTAAGCTGTTTTGACCAGACTTCCTCACAGCGGCGCCGCTAAAAGTCTTGATCGCTGTGGAGGTACGTCTTTGGAAACCCGTATCTTTAGATTGCTGAGAGTCATGAAATTATGCGGCTCGGCCGACGGGCCATACTGCAAGCACACGAGGGATGGGCACTCTGGGGGAACCTTCCGACGGTCAGCAGGCAATAGCTGGAGTGAAGCTGCTGAGACTAGACTTGGTCATTCTGGATGTCGAGCTCGTGAACTCCAGCGGTCTGGAAGCAGCCCGTCAGATCCGCCAACATAACTCTTTACAGCGGATGCTGATTTTTACCGTCTGCGACTCCGACCGGGTGATTCATGAGGCGGCATACACTCAGTCAATAATTCTGGGGAGACGTCGATCGGCAAATCGGGGAAAACCGGGTTCGCGCCGGACCGTGCCGCACGGCTCGCGATATGAGCCATTCTGCACAGTATTGCTTGAGCAAGTGAGCGAACCTATTGGTGTCTCCCGAGGAGCGGTCTTTCCGCCAAACCAGACGGCTTGACCTGCCCTCTTCGGGAAGGCCGACCCAGGCGCAGAGCAGGTTCGCCCCACGGTACAGGCGTGTTCAAGAGCTGCAATCCGCAACCCGGTTACGTTCTTATAAGCGGTGCATCGTCAGGGCCGGTCGAAGGAGAAGTCTTGTTTCTAGCGAGCAAGATCGTGTGGGCTGGAATTGCCTGCATACTTCTGGCGATGGGGGTGTTGGGACTAGGTACCAAGTCGTTCGCGTCGGAAATCAGCCTCAGCAAAGAAGAACTAGCCGCCCATGCGAATAATCTTAAGCAGATGCAGCAAACGCTGCATGACAAAGGACACTACCGGGGCAAGGTCGATGGCGCCTTCGGTCTACGGACCCGAGCCAGTATTCGCGCCTATCAGAAGGCTGAAAATTTGCCAATCACGGGGCAAGTGGATTTTCGGACTGCAGATAGACTCGGGGTCAGACCTGAATCGAGCTGGGGCAGTTTCAAGGGTGAGCAGAAGGTTGGGGACCGCAGCGACAGGGCCGGAGGCGAAATTAAAAGAGGGAAACCGTCAGCGGGGATTAGACGGGCTCAGCGTAGAGCAAGCAATCCTTGGCGGAAGGAAGTCTCAAGGGCTGCTGCTGCCGAAGACAACCGCGGAGACGACACTAATAAACAACAAGCGGAGAACGATAAACGCGATCAGTAGTTCAATTTTTACGAACAATTCCTCGGGATATTTATGATGAGCAAACACGCTCTGAATTTCACTGCAAGGGGTCTTCTGAAGAGGATCGGCAATCAGAAAACTTCGCGGGCGTACCGAAATAGAGAGACCATCTTTCGACAAGGCGATGCGGCTGACGCGATGTTCTACATCCAGGATGGCAACGTGAAGCTCTCGGTTATGTCCAAGCACGGCAAAAGAGCGGTCGTTTCAATCCTGAGGCAAGGCGACTTTTTTGGTGAGCGCTGTCTCGTGAGGCGGTGTCTAAGAATGTCCACCGCAACGGCAATTCACCAGTCCAGCATAGCCCGAGCTGAAGAGAGCGACCGTGGCGCGGATCCAGCAAGAGCCTGCGTTTGCGAAGCTGGTTATTGCACATCTCCTTTCACATATCGTTCGCATCGAGGAAGGCTTCGCGGACCAACTCCTTAATTCCAGCGAAAAGCGATTGGCGCGGATTCTCTTGCTGCTAGCACGCTTCGGAAAGCCATCCGAACCGAAGTCCGCGGTCCTGAAGGTGAGCCAGCAAACTCTCGCCGAGATGGTGGGTACTACGCGCTCAAGGGTGAGCTACTTCATGAACCGGTTCAGGAAAATGGGATTCATCCACTACAACGGTGGCTTGCAGGTGCACCGGGGGCTGTTCACCTTCGCCCTCCAGAAGTAAGCAAAAGGCGAGTTCCCGCATGCGTTCAACTTGACACCCGTGTGGGTAAAGTTGAACTGGAGATTGGAGCCATATGAAGCTGTACATTGGCAATAATTGGCGGCTATGGTTGGGGCTGAGTCTGAGCGTCTTTGGGGTTCTCATTGCCCTCCTGGGCCTCGGCATGGACATGACGTTGACATTTCTAGCGCTCGCCGTTCTAACTGTGTCCACGGGCCTTATCCAACTTTCCCTCTGGTCAAAACGTCGTCAGTGCTGGCTTTGATCTTTGATAAAGATGCATGCTCGTCCGACAACGATCTGGAGAAGCGTCCTCAGCTCAGGTGTGCAATTTTGACCAGACTTCGGGGACTCTGCATGGGATAATTCACCAGGCGCTGAATGACAGAATCGTTGTGCGCACGGTTCAGTCGGGAGAACACTCCATGCCCACTAAATCCAAGACGCGAATATTGGTAAGGCAATAGTCATGCTCAGAGCCGCGAGACTGGAAGCTATTGGCACCGGTGGTTCCGGCGGTTTTCCAAATAAATTCCCCTCACTCTTTATTGGTGGGCGCCCGTGACGTCGCGTCCCCGGAGGAGGAGAAGTGATATGCACCCGGCAGATCTAATGAAGCCTGACCTGTTGAGCGAAATCGTGCTGCTGGGTAGCGGTGGGCTGCTATTTGCTGCGCTGTTGCTGATCGTAGTGACCGCGCTAACGCGAGCTTAAGCCCGGCCAGCCAGTTTTTTGGAGAGGATTTTATGCCGCCAACTGTTCAAGTTGGCACGATTCTGGTCGAGGACCGGCCGTTGATCGCCCAGGTTCTTGGGCTGGAGAGTGAGCCTTATTCGGGGAACTGGAGCGTGGTCAAAGCTCTCGATAGCTTCGCGCTTGATCGCAAGATCCACGCTGCTGGATGGAACTTCTTCTTCATGGCGGCAGAAGCAAAGGTGATGTTCTTTGGCGCTCTCGGAGCGAAGAAGATCCAAAATGCGTTGAAACGAATTCTGGTGAAGGTGAGGCACCAAAACTTCAACAGCCTCGAAGTAACTGGGATCGTTGCCAAGCGTTTTCTGGGTGTGCCTTATACCACCGTTTCCGCGCACTCGCGCCATATCCCAACAGAGCTGCTATTTTGGATGGCGCCGAGGCACGGCGGACGTTCCAGCGCGACGCAGAGTGGGCCAGAGGTTGAGCGCGTTCTCCGGTCCGGAGAGTAGAATTATGCGACTTAACGAGAATCAAAATCTCGAGCGAATCCTCGAGTCTGCAGTTGTTGTGAGTTGGGTAGACCTGATGCGCGGCGCCCAGAGCGGCCTGATTCATATTGAATATGGCTTCGCCCCGAGCGGTACTTTGGATTATCTGCAGGTCTGGTCATCCATAACCCGAGGTCATTGGCTTCTGGCTTGTGCGTACTGGATGTCAGCTTCCAAATTTCACGGCACCGGTGTCCACTTCGAGAATGGATATCAATCGGAAGGTCTGGCGCACATTCTGGAATTGGTGATGCAACACCAGAACGCGTTCGTGCTTCCCCCGGACCGTGGCCGGCAGGGACTGCTTCAGATTCCAACGCCCACGCAAGAAGAGATTACGGCGGCCGCAGCGTCGGTGAGCGAAGCTTTCGACCGGCTCGGCTCAATGCTCGCACAGCCTGTGCTGGTCTGAACTCTGCGCGTTCGTTGATCTAGTTCTCCTTAGGTTTTGGCTTCCACAAAGAATGTGTCTTGACCGACCAAAACTGGTCAAAATTACTCACACTCGTCTTTTTGGCTGTCCCGTTTGCCCAGCATGTACGCACCGGTTTAACAGGGGCGGAGGATGCGAACGGCAATTTCCGGAGTCGCGTGCTGTCGCATTTAGTACCCAATCGCTCCAGTTGCCCAACTGCATCGACCGTCTCTAGACTCTGCTTCTCCTGCTTGCGTTCGTCAATTGCCTCGACCTTAGCCCTCTTCCGTAGTTTCATACGCGGTTGAGAATATCTCTCAATGCCACGAAGATCGAGAACCCTCACAAGAATCAACATTTTGTGGTCAGTTTTGACCAGCGTTCAGACGCCCAAAGCTCGATACTAACATCGAGAACGGCTCTCTGAATGTAAAGACAGTCAAGAGTTCCATAGGGTACTACGACACCCAGTGTTTTGATCTCGCCAACAACTCGGCAGGTTATCGGCCGCTGTGCCCTTCGGCCCGCGTGTCAATTCGTTCGACGGTATCTCTTCAGGCAGACATGCTCAGCCTCGCGTGGCTCCGTGATGTCTGCGGCATTTGGAAGAATCGTTGAGAGGGCTCGAGCTTGGAAGCCTTACACGAGGTAAGCCATGCAGGAAGAAATGCAATCCAAGCGCCCGCAAGAGGCGCTACGAGCTTCGGAGCTGAGATATCGTCGGCTCTTCGAAACCGCCCAAGATGGAATCCTGATTCTCAACGCGCATACAGGACACATAACAGACGTTAACCCATTCATGGTTAATTTGTTGGGCTACTCTTACGACGAGTTTATTGGGAGGCCACTCTGGGAGATTGGCCCGTTCAAAGACATCAAGGAATGCAAGCTGGCTTTTCTAGAGTTGCAAGAAAAAGAATATATCCGCTACGAATCCCTCCCGCTTGAAACCAAAGACGGCCGGTCCATTGCTGTGGAGTTCGTTAGCAACGTGTATGGATTGAGTGGTGGGACAAGGGTTATCCAATGCAACATTCGTGACATCACTAAGCGCAAACAAGTGGAGGATGCGCGGCACCGAACCGACGAGGAAGCCCGGCGTTTTTTTGAGGCGAATCCGGCGGGCAGCTACGTCGCAAGCCCCGATGGAAGGTTGATCACATGCAATTCAGCTTTCGCACGCATGCTCGGCTTCGCCTCAGTCGAAGAGGCGATGAAAGTTGATTTGGTCTCACTCTATCCCGACCGCGCTTCACGAGAGGTGTTTCTGAGGCTCCTTAGGAAGAGGGGGCGGCTTGAACACAACGAGGCTGAACTCCGCCGCAAGGACGGCAGCTTGGTCCACGCCGTGGAGAACGCCGCTGCAGCGTTCGACGAGCGGGGTGAACTGGCCGAGATCCATGGCTGCCTCATGGACGCCAGCGAGTGGAAGCAGACTAATCAGCTGCGCCAGGCTCATGAGAAAAAACCGCTCTTTCATCTCAAGACTTTTCTCTCGAAAGCCGGCCCGGGCAGGACGATTGTATTTGTCCCGGGAAAACAGATCCTCTTTGAGCAAGGCAAACGGGGTAATGCTGTTTTCTATATCTTGGCGGGCGCGGTAAAGCTCACTGTAGATGCTCAGGGCAAAGAAAGCACAATTGCCCTACTCGGCCCGGGGACCTTCGCAGGCAAGGAATGCATAGCATCACCTCGGCCTCGGAGCACGGCGTCAGCCAGGGCGCTCACAAATTGCACAATACTAAGGATTGAGCGAAAAGAGATGTTGCACGTGATCCAACATGAAAAGACCTTTGCGGCATTTTTTCTCGATTACTTGCTTGCCCGTATCAGTCGATACCAAGAAGTCATTATGGATCAGCTTTTAAACTCCAGCGAAAAACGTCTGGCCCGAGCTCTTCTCTCACTTGCTAACTTCGGCAACGGAGGCAAAGCGGAGGCGGTCGTTCCGAAAATCCATCAGGAAGAGCTGGCGGGAATAGTTGGCACAACCCGAGCCCGAATCAGTTTTTTTATGAATCGCTTCCGAAAACTGGGCTTCGTTGCCTACAAGGGGCAGAGCTCTATCACCATCCGTACCGCTAAGTTGTCCGGGTTCGTGATGGCTTGATTCATCACGAGATCCAAGACATTCAACCAGAAATGCCAAAACAAAAAGGAATTATCTCTACTTTTCGTTCAATCCCAGGTAATAACCGTGTGCCCCTGAGACTGATTCCGACCTTCGCGGTACACCTTCAGGACCGCGGACTTCGGTTCGGATGGCTTTCCGAAGCGTGCTAGCAGCAAGAGAATCCGCGCCAATCGCTTTTCGCTGGAATTAAGGAGTTGGTCCGCGAAGCCTTCCTCGATGCGAACGCTAGGAGCAGCCGGTGATGAATGCTTTCAGGTCAGATGCACGAACGGCCGCTGATGTGGGTCGGCGATGCTATGACGGAGAACTTCGTGAGTGACCGGAGGGACATCTCCCTCGCCCAAAACCAGGAAGCGGACCATATGTGCGATGGGATTTCCTTCAGTCCATTTGAAATAGACGTGCGGCAATCTACCAGTTAGGTCCCGTATGTGAATCAAGATTGCGGCGATTGCGTTGGGAACAGCCGGACTGGAAGCGCGCAAGATCTTATATCGGCCCACACAGACTCCCGTGATCCTCAAAGAAGCCTCGAAATCCGAAGAATCCACACGGTCAATTTCCAAAAAAAGTAACTGTTCGTTGGAGCTGAGATTGTGCGCCATCCGTGCAAGCGCATCGCGCGATTCGTACTCCTCCTCTGAGCGATGTACCGGCCGGTGGGATATCAGGCGAATTACCTGGTCGTGGTCGAGCAATAGAAACTCTCTGCTGGCATCATCCAGCACAATCTCTCGGATACGTAGCTCCGTGGAGCGGAAAGCACGCGAGACTAGCGAGCTCACGATAATTAATCCGATAAAGATGGCCGCGATCTTTATACCTTCCGGACGTTGTACGATGTTAGAAAAGGTGGTGTAGGCAAACACCGCGGAAATCAACAGAAATCCCCAGCGTGTCCAACTTGTCCAAAATGAGATTGTAACGGCTATGGCGGCGGAACTCATCAGCACCAAAACACCAGTTGCGTAGGCGCCTGCCTGAGCGTCAACGCTGGCATGAAAAATCAGAGTAACTAGAAACGAAATCAGAACGAATACCAGCACCAAAGGGCGAGAGGCCCTGGCCCAGTCCGGGGCCATACCATAGCGTGGCAGATAACGCGGCACGAGGTTCAACAATCCCGCCATGGCGGAGGCCCCAGCAAAACTCAATATGGCCATAGTGCTCAGATCATACATCGTGCCGAATACGGAACCTAGGTAGCGATGGGCCAGATAAGCCAAGGCTCGGCCATTCGCATCGCCGCCCGGCTGAAAGGCTGCCGGCTCAATCAAAACTGCAGTGACGAACCCGCTGGCAATGAGGAAGACGCTCATGATAAGCGCTGCGGTGAGCAGCAGTTTTCTCGTGTTGCGAATGCGCTCCCCACGGATGAGTGGCATTACAGCCACTCCGGTTTCAAATCCAGAAAGCCCTAGCGCTAGCTTGGGAAATAAAATCAGTGACACGGCAACCATCAGCCAAACGCTGCCATGCTGGTGCCAGAGTTGCTCCTTCCACCCGGCGATTGTCTGAGGGTGCTTTAGCACCTCCGCAACTGCCACTGAGACCACAGCGAGGTTGAGTGCCAGATAGATCGCAACCAGGGAAACCGCAATACGAATGGCTTCTTTGAATCCTTTCAGGAAAATTGTTCCCAGCAGGGCGAGAAGGAGCAGAGTTAATCCCTCCTGATGATGCAGCCACTGTGGTACAAAAGGATTTCGAATTAAGTGCGCGGTACCATCTGCTGCGGAGAGAGTGATGGTAATGAGGAAGTCAGTGGCTGCAAATCCCAACAAGCACAGAACGAAGACTTTCCCTGTCCAATTGGGAAATAGCCGCTCCAGCATTGAAATACTGCCCTGGCCGTTTGGGCTCTGTTCCGCCACTCTGCTGTAAACAGGATAGGCGGCAAACAAAGTCACGAGAACTAGTATCAATGTGGCGATTGGAGAGAGCGCTCCTGCGGCCAAAAAAGCAATTCCAGGCTGGTATCCCAGGGTAGAAAAGTAATCCACTCCCGTAAGACACATGGCTTTCCACCAGGCATGGGTCTCTTCGGATTCTCCATGCGGTCCTTGAGGAACGGTCAAGCCCCGCAAAAGCCACTGCCTTAATTTCTGAGGAGCTTTGGAACTGACCCGCTGAACCCCGTCGTGCAATCGTTTCTTCTCCGCGTTGGTACGCTGCTCGCGCTCGTCACTGTTTCATTCGCGACGTTCTTTAAATGGAAAAATACACCGAGAAACCGACGATAACAAATGCACGGGCGCAAGAAACCTTCGAAGCGAGACGCGAATGCTGCAGTAAAGGGTCTTACCAACGTGTCGCCTCCAGATGCAAGTCCGCGTCGAGCTTGAAATTCAATACTGTTTCTGCAGGAACTCGCACCTCTTTACCTTTGGTCAGGACTTGTCCTGTGGCTCCACCTGCCGCGCCAATCCCTACGCCAAATGGCATTCCCCTTGCCCCCGCCGACAATGTCCCCGATAACGGCGCCAATGGCTGCACCGCCACACCGACCATCTCCGCGGTGCGGCAGCACAACCCCTGGGAGGTGCACGTGCATGGTCCCGCTCCTCACTGCATACAGTACCAATTCGACGGTGGAATGAAGGTTGAGCAGGTGAGCCCGCGTGCTCACCATTGAGAGACGGACGTCCAGATCTGCGCCGAGTGTAGGGCAGAAATTTGACTATTCCCGGACGCTCATGCACCCTTGGCGCAGGGCCCCCTGGGTAGCGCATGGTTCAAATGCGACCGGCAACGAGTAGGACGACAACGATCAGAAGAGTCAACCCTACCCCGCCGGTTGGAGCATATCCCCAATTTCTGCTGTGCGAACACCGTGGGAACGGGCCAAAAAGCGCCAAGATCAAAAGCACGATCAATAGATTTCCAAGCATGTTCTTCTCCGCCTTTCCCGCTCACTACATTACATTTGTTGCACTACTCAACGGCAATGGAGGCGCCGTCAACTAGGCGCTTCCATTTGAGCGATATTGAGCAGACTGCGCAATCCTGCCTTGGTAACGTGGAGTCAGTCGTGGTTCGTGCGAAGGGGTTGGCTATGATTAGCGAAACGAACGTCACATTGCGGCCGATACAAGACATGTCGTTTGGCCTAGGCGATGCTCCACAGGCTCCTCGCCGGCCCAGTGCCTACGAAGAAGAAGCCTCATCACGAATGGACGACGAGGGCTGCCCCAATGAGAGCCCAAGCGTAGACGATGCTACTGGGTACTCCCAGGAGGAGGAAGACGCTTTAGAGAAAGAAGCTCTCTCTGAGGAAG
>Ga0209577_10004379_pt1 | contig 13297 bp, 14 predicted proteins | sample GraSoiAngelo_109_FD_185874 | JGI IMG/M metagenome (GOLD analysis project Ga0209577, IMG submission 185874) | Grasslands soil microbial communities from the Angelo Coastal Reserve, California, USA - 14_0903_12_20cm (SPAdes) (version 2) | ecosystem: Environmental > Terrestrial > Soil > Grasslands... | reverse complement strand
AGCTGGGGCACCGGCTTTGCGGCCAACCTGGCGAGCCTGGGCGGTCCTCCGCCATGCACGGTTGCGACCGCAGCCCAGGCGTGCCTGATCGACCCGCTGTTGAGCACCGGTGGCTTCACCAAGAGCGGTTATGCGTTCAACGCAGCCGGTACGTTCCCTGATGTGAACAACATTCTGAACGGGTTCGAAGTGAATGCCACTCCGAACACGTATCAGACGACCGGTGTGCGCGCGTTCTGCGATGACCAGACGGGCGTCATCAAGTTCGTAGGCAACGGTGCGGCTGCGATCGGTGTTGGACAGGGCGCTTGCGCCGCGATTGCGACGGTGCCGGGCGTTTCCGGTCCGGTCGGAAACTAACTCTTGCGGTTAACCCTCGGATTAGGGAGGAAGTTTCGCTTCCTCCCTATTTTTTTGAGGCAAAAAACGAGCCAAGATCATGAGCGACCCAGCCAATCAAGCGGTGAAAAAGAGGAGGCACGTCCTCGAGCAGGGCTTCTCGCTGATCGAGCTGCTGATCGTGGTGGCGATCATCTTGATCATCGCCGCCATCGCTATCCCGAACTTGCTGCGCTCGAAGATTGCGGCTAACGAATCATCGGCGGTGGCCTCGCTGCGCACGATTACGACCGCGGAAACAACCTATGCTTCGAGTTGGGGGTCAGGTTACGCCGCTACGTTGGCGAATCTGGGCGGGGCGCCCCCCTGCATGAATGCAACGTCAGCCAACTCTTGTATCATCGATTCGGCTTTAAGCATGGCGCCGTTCCAGAAAAGCGGCTATACGTTCCTCTCTGCGGGGAACACGCCAGTCATGGGGATAAACAGCGGATTTGAAGCCAACGCCACGCCGGCTATGGTGGACATTACGGGCAAGCGGGCTTTCTGCTCGGACCAGACCGGGGTGCTTCGTGCCAATATCACCGGTGTGGCGATTGGAACTGGCGCGGGAACATGCGCTACGGTGGCGACGCTTATCGTGGGTAACTAACCTCGAGGGTTAGCTATGGTCCTCCGCGCCTTTTGGATTCTCGTTGCAGAAGGGAAGGTCAGACCATGGGCAAACCCGCAAATCGGGGAAAGGGCAAGCAGGAACTCGAGGAAGGCTTTTCGTTAGTCGAACTTCTGATTGTAGTGATCATCATCATGGTAATCGCAGCGATTGCGATTCCCAACCTGCTTCGTTCCAGGATGTTAGCGAACGAGTCCAGCGCCGTTTCTTCCATGCGCCAGATCTGCACAGCGCAAGGCACGTATTCTTCGAGTTGGAGCACCGGCTACGCTCCGGCTCTGGCAAATCTTGGCGGGCCGGCCCCTTGCATGGTGGCGACTGCGGCGGCTGCCTGCCTGATTGATCCGCTCTTGAGCACAGGCGGTTTCGTCAAGAGCGGCTACGTTTATAATGCCGCAGGGACTCGCCCCGATGCGAACGGCGTGCTCAACGGATTCGAAGTGAATGCCACCCCCGTGCAGGTGCAAGTCTCCGGCGTGCGCGCTTTTTGTTCGGACGCGTCTGGCGTGATCAAGTTTGTGACCCCGGGTGCCGCTCCCATCGGTGTGGCCGCGGGAGCGTGTGCCGGAGTCGCGACCGTTCCGGGAAGTTCGGGGCCGGTTGGCAATTAACCGGAACTAGGGTGTGGATTCGTCTGCCCGATGCCTTGCCGCTGAGGTCTGGGATTCCCGCCCAAGGTGTGCTCGGCCACTGATATACTTGAGGCTTGCGAGCAATTTTCCAAGCTGAATCGAGCGCGTTGCTGGTTTTGTCCTTTTCGCTGCCGTTCTGCGGCCAAAGCGCTTCCGAGGCGCACGGTCCTGCCAATAGGGCGACCGTTACACCGGTACTGCGGCGATTTGAGGAGAGATACCGCAGCGCCGTGCGCCTCGAGGCTACTTTCCTTCAGCGCTATACAGAGAACGGGCATTTGACTCGAATGGAGGCTGGCAAAGTCTACTTTCAGCGTCCCGGCAGGATGCGCTGGGAATACGAATCCCCAGAGAAAAATGTCTTCCTTGTAGATGGGAAGAACGCCTGGTTTTACGTTCCTGCAGACCGTACGGTCACTCGCGTCCCGGCCAAGAAGAGCACCGATTGGCGAACGCCCCTGGCGTTGTTGGCTGGGGAAATGAAGCTTTCCCGAGTTTGTAATAGAATTGGATATGCTCGCGAGCCAGCCCCGGAATTTTCTGGGGATGTCATGCTCTACTGTCAGCTTCGTGGTGCGTCTAAATCAGAGGAAGGAGGGCAACCCGGCGGTAAGCTAGCCTCGGATGGAGGAGGAGGAGATGCGGGCTTTTTGGAAGTCGCCGAAAACTCCGGTGAGCTTGTCCGTGTGCTGGTAAATGATTCAGGAGGCGTGGGGATCGAGTTCCGCTTCGCTAACTGGCAATTGGACCCCAAGGTGAACGACTCATTTTTCCGCTTCCAGGTCCCTCCCGGTGTTGCTATTGTAGACGGGGAACTGGCGGCAGCCCAGAAGACGGTAAGTCCATAAACTCCCCCGTAGGAATGGCTCCCTTTCCAGTCAGGAACAGCCAACCCCCAGGACCCCCTACGCATATCATCTAATTGAGGTAGACTAAAAGTCTATGGGTGAATTTGTCTGTCGTGTGGCGAATGCTGACGGGCGTGTCTTCTCCCACGTCGAGCCCGCGAACACTCTGGAAGAAGCGCGCCAGAAGCTCGCCGATCGAGGGCTGTTCGTTTACTCCGTCGAATCGCGGGGAGGGCGGCTCGGGAGTTTGGTCCGCCACAAGACCGGGCGGCAAATAGGCGGTTCCGATTTCCTGATTCTTAACCAACAATTTAATACCCTGATCAAAGCAGGCCTGCCCATCTTGCGAGCACTGGATCTGCTGGCCACGCGTGCCAGCTCTCCGAAGCTGCGGCCGGTGATCTCGCAGATCCGCGATCAGGTGCGCGAAGGGAAGTCGCTTTCGGAAGCCGTCGACGAGGCGGGCGTATTTTCCAAGGTTTACTCTACGGCCATTCTAGCGGGTGAAAAAAGCGGCAACCTTCCGGGAGTGCTGGATTACTACATCGGTTATCAGCGTGTAAGCACGGGCGTAAAAAAGAAGATCATCGCTACGCTCGTCTATCCAACGTTGTTGATTACGGTCGCTATCGTCATCGTGACGTACCTGGTTACGGAGGTGATTCCCAAGTTCGCGCTCCTCTATCGGGATTTGAACGTGGAACTCCCGGCGCCTACCCGCGTGCTCATTGCGCTGACAGTGGACTATCGTTACTTTTTTCTGGCATTCGTGGCTTTGATGGCCCTAATGGCAGCGGGCGTTTTTCTGTGGTCGCGCACAGAGGAAGGCGGAACGGCCTTTGACCGCTTCAAGTTTCGCCTGCCGCTTGTCGGGAACACGTTGCTGAAGTTTCAGGTCGCGCAGTTTTCTCGCACCTTGGCAACTCTCTTGACTGGCGGCACGCCACTTGTGGCCGGACTGCAAACTGCGACGGAGGCCATTACCAGCAAGTTGCTGCAGTCCACGGTTGCCAAAGCCACGCAAATGGTCCGCGAAGGGGAATCATTGCATTCCGCGCTTTCTTCCCAGGGCGTCATGCCGAAGTTGGCCGTGGACATGATCGAAGTCGGGGAATCGAGCGGCGCAATTTCTCCCATGCTGAATAGCGTCGCGGAGTTCTACGAAGACGAAGTGAATTTGCGCCTCTCCGCGATGGTTGCCGTGATCGAGCCGGCGTTGCTCATCGTCATGGGATTGTTCGTTGCTTTCATTCTGATTTCGCTGTATCTGCCGATCTTCTCATTCTCGATAAACGGGGCAAAGTAGGGGTTATGGCCACCACAGATCAACACGCGAACATCATTGCTGGCGGGACTTCGGCCGCGGAAGAGCAGCACGAGCGCGAGATTGCCCGCAAGCTGGCCGAGAGATACCGCTACCAATTCATTGATTTGCGCGAACAACGGATTGATCCGGAGTTGATTCGCACCATCTCCGCGGACCTGATGTTTCGCTACAACTTCGTTCCCCTCGAGACGCATAACAACGTCTTAGCCATTGCTGCCGCGGATCCGGGCTTGGTCCAGAGCAACGACGAACTGCCCCTATTGCTGGGCAAAAAGCTTCTCATTCGAGTCGCGACGGCGCGCCAGATCGCCGATGTATTGAAGCGCACGGAACAGTCGCAGCGCGTTCTCGAACAAGCCACGGAAGCGTTTGCTCTCCAAGCTTCTAAGGAAGAAGAAGAAACCGAAGAGACCATCTCCGGCGATCGCCTTACGCGCGACAGCACGGCCAGCCCGGTGGTTCGCCTGGTCGAGACCATCATCTTTACCGCACTTGAGAGGCGCGCCAGCGACATCCACATCGAGGCGCGCGATACGGAAGTAGCCGTGAAGTATCGCATTGACGGCGTCCTGCAGCACGCCATGCAGCCCATTGCCAAGGAACACCATTCCTCGGTGCTTTCGCGCATCAAGGTTTTGAGCGAATTGGATATTGCCGAGCGGCGCGTCCCCCAGGATGGCCGCTTCCGCGTGAAGTATAAAGGGCGCTTCATCGACCTGCGCGTCTCCATCATGCCTGCGAGCCATGGCGAAGACGCGGTGCTTCGCGTGCTCGACAAAGAGACGCTCTCTGAGAAATTTGCGAACCTTACGCTGGATGTGGTCGGTTTTTCCGAGGAGGAAATGCACTGTTTCCGGCGTTACATTCACGAACCTTACGGGATGGTGCTGGTCACCGGCCCGACGGGATCGGGCAAAACTACCACGCTTTACGCGGCCATCAACGAAATCAAAAGCGACGAAGATAAATTCATCACCATTGAAGACCCCGTCGAATACCAGGTTCGCGGCATCACCCAGATTCCGGTCAACGAGAAAAAAGGCCTTACCTTTGCCCGAGGCCTGCGCTCCATCCTGCGGCACGACCCGGACAAGATCATGGTCGGCGAGATTCGCGACCAGGAAACGGCGCAAATCGCCATTCAATCGGCGCTCACGGGCCACTTGGTCTTCACCACCGTGCATGCCAACAACGTGACCGACGTCATCGGCCGTTTCGTCAACATGGGGGTCGAGCCTTACAACTTTGTGTCTGCCCTCAACTGCATCCTGGCGCAACGTCTGGTCCGCCTCATCTGCCCAAATTGTAAGCGCCCCAAGAAATACTCTCCCGCGGAGCTAAAGGAAGCGGGCTTGGATCCTGCCGTATGGGGAGACCTGACCTTGGTAGAAGGTGTCGGATGCCTGGAATGCTCGGGCACGGGGTACCATGGCCGCACGGCGATTTGCGAATTGATGGACCTGACAGACCGCATCCGGGAAATGATTGTGGACCGGCGCCCGACTTCTGAGATCAAGCGCGTCGCGCGCGAACAGGGAATGGCTACCTTGCGCGAAAGCGGACTGGCGAAAGTGAAGGCCGGCATTACCACGATCAAAGAAATCAACAAGGTGACTTTCGTTGAGTAGCGTTACGGCAGTTCATCAGGGCATTTATAGGAGCGGACTCGCCCGCCGCGTGGCAAGCTGGTTGGGTGCCATCCCCCATCCACCGGTGGCCATGGAAATCGCTTCGGATCGCGTTGCGCTGGCGAGGTGGAGTCGGAGCGGATCGCTCGACGCATTTGCCGTCGAACTGTTGCCGCCCGGGGCGGTTATTCCATCGGCTGTGGAAACGAATCTGGTGAATTCGGCGCTGGCCAAAGCTGCGGTGGCCAAGGCTTGCGATCGGCTCCGCGTGCGGGCGGAGGACGCTGCGTTGATTCTGCCGGATCCCGTGATTCGTGTGTTTGTTCAGCACTTCGAAGACTTCCCGCGCTCCCCGGAGGAGGCGCTTCCACTGTTGCGCTGGAAACTGAAAAAGAGCGTTCCGTTCGAAGCGGACGAAACTATCATTTCCTATTTTCGCCAGGCACCGCGCGAAGCGGGCGTGGATATCGTCACCGCGCTTGCCCGGCAGCGCATTATTCGGGAATACGAATCCTTCGCCGAGGGGGTTGGGTTGCAGCCGGGAGTGGTTCTAAGTTCCTCGCTTGCGGCCCTTTCGTTGCTTGATGGCGACAAACCTATTCTGCTCGCGCGCATTTCTGGCTCAGCCTTAACCACTGCTATCGTGCGCTCCGGCCTGCTCTGCGGCTACCGCTGCACCGAACTTCCGGCATACGGCGCGAGTCTCACGCCACAGATGCTGTTGGAAGAGATTTTTCCGGTCGCGGCCTACTATCAGGACACCTGGCAGGAGGGAATTTCTTCGGTTCGAATTGCCGGCCTCGGCGTTCGCCTTGGTGAGTTCTCCGACCCGCTGGAGCGGGAATTCCATTGCGAGGTAAAGTCCTTATTGAATTCCGCGCACGCGGAGGGAATCATAAAAGACGATGCGCGGCAGCTGGCCGACCGCGAGCTGGATGGACTGGTTGGCTGGATGTTGCATCGAAATTAACAGGGATTTTGCGAGATTCGAGATTGAGGAACAAGAAGGAATGAAGGTCCGGCTCAACCTGGCGACCAAACCGCTGGAATCGCATCGCCGATTCCTGGCGGGAGCCAGCCTGACTGCCTTGGTTGCCTCGGTGGTCTTTATCGCGCTCGGTTGGCATGTCTATTCTTTTCGCGAGGCCGCGAAAGAAGTGCGCGCCCGTGCGGAGAAGATACGCCAGGAGCGCGCCGAGTATGAGGCGCAGAGCAACGAGCTGCGGCGTTATTTCGCCCAAAAGAACGTGGCCAGCTTGCACGACCGCGCCGATTTCATTAACGGCGTCATTGCGCTGCGCAGCTTCAACTGGACGCAAATGTTCATGGACCTGGAACGTATTCTGCCCGGCGGAGTGCGCATCATCAGCATTGAACCGAAGCAGGTCGGCGGACACGTCGAATTGAATCTGACCTTCGGCGCTACCAACGACGAAGTCACGGTCCAATTCATGCGCGCGCTAGAAACCTCCAAGCTGTTTTCCGACGTGCAGGTACGTAGTGACATCCGGCCTAGCCCTGGGAGTGGTCCCAGTACCGACCAGAGAGTCGTTAATTTATCCACTTTCTATTTGGGAACTTGATGGCGCGCAATTTCACAACCCGCAAACGGGCAATTCTGGCCGGCGTGGTTTGCCTGGTCGCCGCGGATCTTGCGCTGGGCTACTACAGTTGGCAGCTCACTTCCGTGCCGCTGCCGACCGAGGAGCAATTCCACAAGCTGGAAATGCAGCTCAAGATGAGGGAAGCGCCTATCGCGAGGGCCCAGAAGATCCGGGAAGACATGCCGAAGACCCAGAAAGATTGCGAGAAGTTCGAGACCATGCTTTTGCCGGCCAGCTCCGGGTATTCTTCGGTTACTTCCGAGCTTGGGCAAATCGCCAAGAAGAGCGGTGTCAGCCTGCAGGGTACCTCTTTTAAGCCGACAGCGATTCCAGCGCGCGGGCTGACGGAATTGGCCATGGAATCGACCATCGAAGGCGACTACAAGAACGTAATTCTTTTCTTGAACAGACTGCAACGTTCCGCCAATATTTATGAGGTAGAGTCCTTGACGCTGGCACCGCAAAAGGACAATAAGGGGCCGGCAAACGCTATAAAGGTCCAGTTGCAACTTAAGACCTATTTTCGGAATTCCTAGTGAAGCAGAAGCGACAAGTCGGCGTTCTTCTCATCTTAATTCTCATCGCGGCAGTGGTGTGGCTGTTGAATTTTCGCAGCAAGCAAGTAACCGCCGATGTCGTGCCGAGTATGCAGGATGATAAGAGCATCATCGAACTAGAGAACCCGCAGATTCGAATGGACCAGATCGAGCGGGCCCGCAGGGCCGAGTACAAGGGTTCAGGCCGCAATCCGTTCAGCCCAGCGCCACCTCCTCAGAAGCCGACTCCTCATCCGGACTTCAATAAAGAGATCCCCGGGCCACAACTGCCAGCTCCTCCGCCTCTTCCCCCGCCTTTGGCGCTTCCGGCGAACGTGAGATTCTATGGCTTTGGCACCGTGCCCAACGGCACATCGCGACGCGCTTTCCTCACTGACGGTCAGGAAGTGTATGTCGTAGCCGAAGGCGAGACTTTCTTGAACCGCTTCCGCATCCTCAGAATTGGCAACGCCAGTCTCGAATTTGAAGAGATTGCTACTGGCCGCGCGGGTAGCACGCCTATGATCGAAGAACCGGCTGGAGGGCCATCGCAATGATCGCCAGCCGCCGGTCATTTGCGGGAGCAAGAAAGCGCAACCAGCAGGGATATGCGCTGTTATTGGTTGTTTTCCTGGCCACCACGATGTTAATCCTGGCCACTCTGGCTGCTCCAGACATCAAGACCGAAGGACAGCGCGAAAAAGAAAAGGAAATGATTTGGCGTGGCCGCCAATACACGCGCGGCATCAAGCTGTATTACCGCAAAATGGGACGTTTCCCCACCAGCCTCGACGATCTGACCAAGCCGAAGGTCGGCTCGCTGCACTTCATGCGACAGGCTTACAAAGATCCCATGAATACGCCGGACGGCTCGTGGAGGCTCATTTACGTTGGTCCTGCGGGGCAGCTCATCGGCAGCTTGAAGCCTCAGCCGCAGAATGTGCTGTTTGGCAAGGCCCCGGTGGTGCCGGGAATTGCCCCTCCTGTTAGCGGCATGGCAGCACCAGGAGTTCCCAACAGCGGTTTCGGCTCCGTTCTGGGGCAAGCGGTGGGACAGGTTGGCGGCCTCAATCCACAAGGACAGCCGGGAACGCAACCAGTTTCCGCTGATCAGGGCACGGGAACAGACGCCAATGCTTCAATTCCTGCCGACGACCCGCCCTCCATCATGGGCGGAAACATCATTGGAGTGGGCAGCAAAATCAACAAGAAATCGGTGATTGTCTACGAAAAGGCAAAAAACTATCGACTCTTCGAGTTTATCTGGGATCCATCGAAGGATTCCTTCGGCATGGGTCAGCCCGGCCTGCAAACGGGTACAGGACTTGGTCAGCCGATTGGACAGCCCATTGGTCAGCCGATTGGGCAGCCCATTGGGGGGGCGCCCGGTGTGCCGGTTCCCGCGAATCCCGGAAATCCCCAGCAGCCTCCTCAGAATCCGCCGCAGCAACCACCGCAAAATTTGCCGCAGTAGCGCTTCCAAGGTACGCTTGCGCTCCTTAAGCTTCGATGCTAAGGTTTTGCCGACCGGTGGAAGCGCACCCCTCGTCACCACCGCCGAACTTCCGTAGAATCATCCTGTTCAGCCAAACACGCCCATGCCGGCAAGATCCATCCCCGGCCCCGCGCCGGTTTACGAGGATTACACACGCTGCATCCACTGCGGTCTTTGTCTAAAGGCCTGTCCCACGTATCGGCTCTGGAATCTGGAAGCAGATTCGCCCCGTGGGCGCATCCAGCAAATGTTCCACGTCTTTCAGGTCGAGCTCACCGACTCGTCACAAGGGGAAGCGCGCATCAACGATGTCTTTGTCGACCACATCGACAAATGTCTCGACTGCCGCGCTTGCGAAACGGCTTGCCCCTCCGGCGTCGAATACGGCAAGCTCGTGGAGCATGCGCGGGCACGCATCGAACGGGCCTATGAGCGCTCCTGGTTTTCTCGCGCTGCACGTGATTTCTTTTTTCAGGAATTTTTCTCCGCTCCCCATTTCATCGAAGACGCGGCGCGCCTCTTCCGGATCTATCAGCGTTCCGGCATGCAGGCCATTGCGCGTGGCATCGGCCTGCTCAAGCTCCTCGGCCTCGCGGAACGCGACCACCTTCTCCCGCGCATCGATGATGACTTTTTCTTCAGCCGATTTGGCTCGACATCTGCTCCAGTCGGGCCGCGCCGCGCGCGGGTAGCTTTTTTCGCCGGCTGTATCGCCAACGTCACCTTCTCCGAACTTAACCAAGCCACCGTTCGCGTGCTCACCGCCAATGGCTGCGAGGTCGTCGTGCCAAGGGAGCAATCCTGTTGCGGCGCGCTTTCCGCCCATGCGGGATTCCGAGAGGCCGCGCGCGAGCTCGCGCGACGAAATCTTGCGGCGTTCCGGCTCGGCGATTTTGATGCGATTGTCACCAATGCGGCGGGCTGTGGCTCAACGCTCAAGGAATACCATCATCTTTTTTCGATAGATGAGCCTGAGTATGCCCAGGCCCGCGCTTTCGCGGCGAAAACGCGCGACGTCACCGAGTTTCTCGCGGAACTAGGTCTGACTGCCAAACTGTATCCCCTGCGCCATCGCGTCACTTACCAGGATTCCTGCCACCTCCTGCACGGGCAAAAAATCCGCGAGGCCCCGCGCGCGTTGCTACGCGCGATTCCGCATCTCGATTTCGTCGAATTGCCGTATTCGGAAATTTGCTGTGGTTCCGCCGGAACCTACAACATCACGCAGACGGAAACATCGTTGCAGTTGCTTGCTGAGAAAATGCGCCACGCGCAGTCGACTGGCGCGCAGACGATCGTTACCGCAAATCCGGGCTGCATTTTGCAACTGAGCGCTGGCGTGGCCCTTCATCAAACCAACCAGAAGGTCCTCCATGTCGTCGAGTTGCTCGATCGTGCTTTGGTGGAAAAGGGAGCTGTTGGCGCGCCATGAAGCTGGCAAATTCCACTTTCAGCGCTCGCCAATCAAATAGCGGCAGCCCTGGGGGCCCATCTTTGCGGAGTGCACTGTTCCTGCAGGGACGTCGCAACGGGTTCCCGCTCGGTACGTCTCGGTGCGGCCATTCATTGTTAGAGTCATCTCGCCGCTCAAAATGATGTGCGCTGTCTTCGTGGGGTGTGTGTGACCAGGATAAAACACCCCTGGTCCATCCTGCCAAACGTAAGTGTGAGAAAACCCTTCGCGTTTCAGTTTTTCCGCCAGCTCCTTTTCTGTCATGCGCCTATTCTACACGTGTGTGTTTTTTTCTTACGTCCTTACTTCTTTACTTCCTTGCTTCTTTCCTTCAAAAACGGCGGCGCCCTTCCCGCAGCGATGGGGGTTGCCGCGAAAAGGGCGTGCCGTCTTCAGGAGAGAAGATCGGTTATTTCAAAGAATCAGCCCACGAACGGTCTCAGTTGTCCGAAGGGGGCGGTGGCCCCTGGTTGCGGCGCATCGCACCGCGCGGACCGCGTTCCGGAGGGCCTTGCGTCACGGTGTAGTTAGAAGGGACCGTGAAGAGGGCCGCCTCCGGCTCGGCCCGTTGAATGTTCGTGAGCGTGTAAGTGGTCTCGCCTGACCACGGATCACTCCGCTTGCTCATCACCACGGTCTGCAGATCGCTGGAATACCAGGATTCGCGGACAATGGTGATGGGCTTCTCATTTCCGATTTGCCCCGCCGGGATGATGCGCGTGATGCGAGTTCCCTGTGCGGTCACGCCAGAGACGGTTTGCCTGCCGAGATCTTCCTTTTGCAAGCTGCCGCTGGCGATTTCCTGCTGCTGCCGGGCTTCCATCTTGTCCCGCAGCGCGCCCTTCTGCCGGCCAAAAGGTCTTCCCATTTGCTCGGCAGTTTTCTGGTCGGGGTGAAGCATGAACGTTGTGCCCGCTACCGGATCGTTGATGACCACAAAGGATTTCGGCTGCCCGGAGGGCGCCATTGGGCCAAAACCGGCGATGGTTATCTCTCTTCGGATGCGGCCTTGGCCATCTCGATAAACATTGCTCTGCGTTTTCCGGTTAATGTGATTGCCATCTGCAAGAGTCTGCGTTGTTTCAGAAACGGCGACGGCACTGAAGGGAGCACCGGTTACCACTTTTCCGCCGTGCATTCCCCCGAAACCGAGCAACTCCATGCGTTCGCCAAAAAGGGGCGGGGGAAAATCACCTTCCGGTCCGCCCGGATGAATCATGTCGGGAGGCGGTGGAGGCGGTGATTGCTGCGCTTTTGTGACTCCCGCACAAAGCACAAGCGCGCAAACGAAGGTCACGCTCGATATTGATCTGTGAATCATTCTTTTCTTCTCCTCTTCTCTCCCGACCTTCAAAAGCATTTGCTCACTTTATTAGGGCAATCGAACGGCCTGCGGCAGTCCGTCGCCGCCGACGAGCAAATCCACTTGAATCCATTCCCCCGCGCGGTCTTCATTCACGGGCAGGCCGAGTGTGCCCAGCGAGCCCCGTTGCAGGCGAACACGGAGAATCGCCGCGTCATCCGTATCTGCGGCTAGCACTCCCGGCAATAACGTGAATTCGCCCAGCTCGTTGTCCGCGGCCAACGCTCGAGAATCTGCGGTCGCGTTTTGTCCGGGCAATCTCTGATTCGAAACGGGAGGAGCTGGCTTGCGCGCTTCATCCGGTCCTTGATTATTGCGCCATTTGATCCAACTCACAGCCCCAACAAGAACGGCAGCCGCAGCGAGGGTCCATGCGGCGACCATGGCCCTGCGGCGCGCTCTCGGCGTGTGATACTGCGTGTGGAACTGCTGCCGAAGGCGCATCTCGACGCGAGGCGGGGCATCGCCGGTGGCTGTTGCTTGAGCAAGAGAGCGCAACGCAAGGCGCACGGCCTCCCAGGAATTCCGAAGCGCTGCGCAGCGGGAGCAGGAAGCTGCATGCTCCGCCGCGGCTGCACGCTGCACTTCCGTCAGCGAACTGTCACGCTCCGCATCCAATCCAATGGCTTCAAATTCAACGCACGTCATTGCCACACTTCCTTCATACCTTGCCTGCTCAAAATTCATTTAGCCCACGCTGGCGCGCCGCGGCGCGTCCCGCAGCATTTCCAGCCGAGCCATCAACAAAGCTCGTCCTCGATGCAGCCTTGAGCGAATCGTTCCGATAGGACAGCCGATCATTTGGGCCGCTTCTTGGTAACTTCTCTCTTCGAGCTCGCAGAGGACCACGGCTTCTCGAAACTCCGAGGGCAAATCCAGGACGGCCGCCCAAACTTGCTCCATGCGCTCGCGCTTCTCGGCCTGGATTGCCGGTGTAGAGGCATCCTTCAAAACAATTCCTGGTCCGGTTCCGTTTTCATGGTGTTCCTCGAGAGAGACCTCTCGGGGTGAGCGCTCGAGATGCTTTAACACGCGATTGCGAGTTACACCGTAGAGAAAGCCGCCCAGAGTCCCCCGGGCCGCGTCATACTTCTTGGGGGCACGCATCAGCGTCATGAAAACGTCCTGCACAATCTCTTCGGCGGCCCATGTGCTACCGCTCATGCGCAGAGCAAAGCGATAAACCGGGCCTTGATGGCGCCGATAGAGAAGCGTAAAGGCCTCCTGGTCGCCCTTGCCGGCGCGCCGGAGCAGCACGTCGTCTGTTTCGTGGTCCGCTATGCTCATCTCCCCTGATAAGACGTTCTGCCCGGCCTTAAACGTACATTCCCGCGATGGAACGGAAAAGTTCCCTCGGCCAAAGACAACCTTGCCAACCTCGTAACCCATTTTGCTGCAA
>Ga0209577_10004377_pt1 | contig 13300 bp, 14 predicted proteins | sample GraSoiAngelo_109_FD_185874 | JGI IMG/M metagenome (GOLD analysis project Ga0209577, IMG submission 185874) | Grasslands soil microbial communities from the Angelo Coastal Reserve, California, USA - 14_0903_12_20cm (SPAdes) (version 2) | ecosystem: Environmental > Terrestrial > Soil > Grasslands... | reverse complement strand
GCGGCGGTCTCGAGTCGGCCGACCAACTCACGCTTTACCAAGCGCTGACCGGAAGAACGACGCTCTAATTGTTAAATCGTTAAATCGTTAAAACGTAGATCCTGTAGCGGCAGCCGTGTCGGCTGCAATGAAGCGCGTGGCAGTTTGCAACGCTTTGCACGCGACACGCGTGCCACCACAGAGATGCCGCAGAATAGCAACGATAGTTAAGACCCTGGCACCCTGGCGAGCGTGATGACCTCGTCTGTAGTGGCGGCCGCAATTTAACTTTTGTAACCTTTTTAACGTTGTAACTTTTGTTCGATGTCTTGCGCGAACAAAATCGATCCCTCCTTGCATCAGGCGCAAAAACCGCCCTGGATCAAAGTGCGGCTGCCATCGAATCCGGTTTTCTTCTCTACTAAAGCGCTGATTTCCGATTTGCGATTGCACACGGTTTGCGAAAGCGCGCAATGCCCGAATCGCTGGGAGTGCTGGAGCCAGGGCACGGCGACAATGATGATCGCGGGCGATCGCTGCACCCGCGCCTGCGGATTTTGCGCGGTCACGACGGCGAAACCGTTTGCCCTGGAAGAAGATGAGCCGGCGCGCGTGGCCGAAGCCGTGCGCCGGATGAAATTAAAACATGTCGTCATCACCGCGGTCGCGCGCGACGATCTAAAGGATGGCGGCGCCGACCATTTCGCGCGTACCATCAACGCCATTCGCGAAATGGATCCGAAAATCGTTATCGAAGTGTTAGTCCCCGATTTTCATGCTCAGGATTGGTGTATCCAGATCGTGCTCGACGCCGCGCCCGATATTTACAATCACAACATGGAAACGGTCGAGCGTCTGACACCGATGGTGCGTTCGCGCGCGAAGTACCGGACTTCCCTGCGGGTTTTGAAGCGTGCGAAAGCGCTTTCGCCGCAAGTGGTGACGAAAAGCGGCGTCATGCTTGGGCTAGGTGAGACCGAGCCGTAGTTATTTCAAACGATGGATGATTTGCGCGACGTAGGGGTGCAGGTTTTGACCATGGGCCAATATCTGCGTCCGACTCCGAAACATTTGCCGGTAGTTGAATACATCACGCCCGCCCAATTCGAATTCTTCGGCGAGATTGCGCGCAAAAAGGGATTCGAACACGTCGCCTCAGGCCCGCTCGTGCGCAGTTCCTATCACGCGGCTGATTTTCATCCTGTCGTTCGCTAATAATGGAACGCGATCGTGCGCGAATCGCGGCGGTGATTCCTGCGTATCAGGAAGAGAAACACGTTGGTGAAGTAGCGCGGCGCGCACGCGCCCAGTTGGAACATGTTCTCGTGGTCGATGACGGATCAACTGACGCGACCGCGGAACGAGCGCGATCCACTGGAGTCGATGTGGTTGTTCACCCGCAAAACCGCGGCAAAGGTGAATCGATCAAAACCGGGTTGCGTTATTGGCTCGAACGCGGCAGCGAATATGTGGTGTTGCTCGACGCTGATGGTCAGCATTTGCCGGAAGAAATTTCGCGTTTTGTAGAGGCTGCGGTGGCGGCATCAGACGCACAAATTTTCATCGGCTCACGCATGAACGACACCACCACGATGCCTTTCGTCCGACGGATCGTGAACCGTTACATGAGCGGAAGAATCAGTCGCATCTGCGGCCAGCAGATTCCGGATACGCAATGCGGCTTTCGCATGTTGCATCGCGACATCATTCCGGAAGTTCTGAGCGGCGCCAGCCGGTTCGAATACGAGACCGAAATGCTTATCATCGCGAGCAGAAAGGGCCACCGCGTCGCGTCCGTCCCGATCACGACAGTCTATTCCGATGAAGTCAGCAGCATCAATCCGGTCCGGGATACTCTGCGTTTCTTCAAATTGATGCGGCAATATCGGAAGTTTTAGTCGGCAACCTCGGCGATCGTTGGCGCAGCTCATGAAAAGCTCTTTCGCTTTCTGTCACCCTGGGACCTCACAAATGGTCGTGGGTCACACAAGCTTGGTTTGCTCAGTCAATCTCCACTCGTGAGGTCCCTCGACGTCTCCGCATCTCGGGATGACGAACGCGATGGCCGAGACGCCATCGCCAGCACGCGAGACGCGCGCGCTCCCCAGATTAAATCAAACCGCGCCGTTTGAAGTCGCCGATGTTTTCGCCGGCGGAGCGCTCGATCATCTCGATGGTGAACTTTAGTAGACAAACCTCCCACGCTTCATCCACCCCGTGAATGATCGCGCCGGTTGTATCCCCGGCGTTCTCCACCGCCCGCCGGGTGTGATCGATGACCGACTGTAGTGAGGCGCTCACGGTTTTTTCCGTGACGCCAGATTTGCGAAATTGAAACCCGTAGCGCAACACCGCGATCTGGCGCGCCTGTTCGCGTAGCCGTTCCACGTACTCTTGCGCTTTCTCACCGAAACCTTCCAGCATCATTCGGCAAAAATATTCCGGGCTAAGAATTTTCGGACGTTCGGCTTCGATCCGGCCAGTACGAATGCGAACCTGATCGACTCTGTCCATCAGCTCGGTGATGAGATGAAACTCAAAGCTGGTGTTGCCAAAGGTCGCGATCTGCCGTTCCGGGGCGAGAATAACTTGCGTATTCTCAATCGCGTATTCGATGTGTCCTGTTTCAAAATTCTGTACCTGACAATACGATGAGAGGGACGCGATTTCCAGCAACGTCCTTCGTTGGAGTCTTGTGCCCGGGAACCGGTGGTCGAGCGAGCAACCCGCTCGACGCTACTTCTTCTCCAAAAGTGGCAGAAACGCTTCGTAGCCTTCGTCTTTCATTCTTTCTATTGGAACGAAATGGAAGGCGGCCGAGTTGACGGCGTAGCGTTGGCCAGTCGGCGAAGTCGGGTCGGCAAAGAGATGACCGAGGTGGGCATCGCTGCGTTTGGCGCGGACCTCGGTCCGCTGCATGTCCCGAGAGGTGTCCGGTTTTTCGACGAGGAGATCTTTCGAGATCGGTTTGGTAAAGGTGGGCCGGCCCGTCCCGCCATCGAATTTATCGAGCGAAGTGAAGAGTGGTTCGCCAGTGATGACATCGACGTAAATGCCCGGGCGCTCGTTGTTCCAGAACTCATTTTGGAAGGCGGTCTCTGTGCCATTCTCGCGCACAACAAAATACTGGTCCGCCTTTAATCGGTGTTTTAAAGCCACGTCACTCGCCACGGGCCGGTTCGGATCGAAGCCTGTGACCTCTTTTGTTCTTTGGTGCGCGAGAAAAAAGAAGTAGATCGCCGCGGTGGCGAGCACAGTCGCGATGATGACGCCAATATACATACTGAGCGTCGATTTTTCCTCGCTAGTGATTCGGCCGCCGTTCATCGGATCGAGATTAAACGCAATTGAATCAGAAGCCAGGCACGTCCGTCACTTCTTTTTCTCAAGCAAAGCGAGATATTCGCAATCGCCCTCGCCGTTCGACCTCCCACGAATAAAACAAAGGGATACGGCGTCGATCCAGCTGAACAGCCCGTCGCCAAAACCACGCCCGAGAGCATCACTTCTCGATAAAAGAGGCCTTCTTCAGAAATACCGGCATCATGGATGCCGGCAATTCAGCTGAAACGGCATTTCAATTTCACCGGGATCACCGATCCCGGCTACAAATTTCGGACAACAAAACGTTGTCGTGTTGCGACCGTTATTTGGGTAATTCTCAGATCCCAGGTTCGATTAGGGGCGATTCTGCAGGCGCTTCCGCGGCCACGCGTTTCGTCGCGCGCCAGCGCACAACCGCGTCGGCCGAGACGATAACAAGGGCTAACCAGATGAGGAGAAAGGTAATGAAATGTTGGCGGGTGAATGTCTCGTGATAAACAAAAAGACCAAGAATGAAACTGATGCAGGGCGAGAGATACTGAAGAAAGCCGATCGTGACTAATCGTAAATGTCGCGCAGCGTAGCCGAACCAGACCAGCGGCACGGCGGTCACGATCCCGGTAGTCGTTAGAATGGCGGAAAGGGAGAGATGTGAAGGCCCGAAGGTCAGCGCGCCACGGTTGGAGAGCAGGACAAGATAAATTAGGGCCAGCGGCAGGAGAAACAGCGTTTCCAAAAACAGCCCAGGAATCGCACGGGTACCCGACTGTTTCCGCAACAATCCGTAGAGCCCGAAACTGCTGCAAAGCCCCACCGCGATCCACGGGAAATGGCCGTAGCCAAGGGCGAGAATACAGACGGCAACGAAAGCAATGAGAATGGAGGCAAACTGCCAGGCGCTGAGTCGCTCGCGCAAAATGATCGCGCCAAGCAGGACGTTCACGAGGGGGGTCATGAAATAGCCGAGACTGGTTTCGAGAACGTGACCGATGTTGACCGCCCAAATGAAGAGCAACCAGTTCAAGCCAACCATGACGCCGCTGCCGAAACAAAAAAGTGCGCTGCGCCGCGAATGAATGTTGCCGATGACTTCGTCCCAGCGCTGTTGCCAGGTGAGCAAGAGGCCGAGAAAGACAATCGTCCAGACGAAGCGGTGCGCGAGAATTTCCAGCGCAGGAACTTTGGTAAGCAATTTCCAATAAATCGGCACCAGTCCCCACGTCGCGAAGGATGCAACTCCGGCGATGAAGGCAGATGTATGTTGCGGATCGGTTCCGCCAGACCTGGCCATGCTCGCTCGTATTTCATCAATCGCATTAGTTCGCAACCCTTCACTTGCTGGTGATGAGATAGTTTGTAATGACGGAATTCTGGAGCTGATCCTGTGAAATCGTTTTTTGTCGAACTGAAGCGGCGCAAAGTCTATCGCGTTGCCATTGCCTACGCGGTCGCCGGCTGGTTGCTAATTCAAATCGCGACCCAAGTTTTTCCATTCTTCGAAATTCCAAATTGGGCAGTACGCCTGGTCGTGATTGTGCTGGTGCTGGGGTTTCCGGTCGCACTCATCTTGTCCTGGATATTCGATCTGACTCCACAGGGAATCAGGCGCACCGAGGAAAGCGACAAAGGGTTAGCTGCGCCGGAGATCGTCTCCACCGCAACGCGCAACATCCCCGAAAAAAGCATTGCCGTTCTCCCGTTCGAAAATTTGAGTGACGACAAAGAGAACGATTACTTCGCGGCCGGAGTGCACGACGACGTTCTCTCCAATCTGGCAAAGGTCGCTGACCTTAAGGTCATTAGCCGCACCTCGGTAAAGCAATTCAAGAGCGGCGCGCGCAATTTGCGTGAAATCGGACTGGCACTGGGTGTAGCACATATTCTGGAGGGCACGGCACGCCGCGCCGGCAATCGCATAAGGGTGAACGCGCAATTGATTGATGCGCGGAGCGATGCCCACCTTTGGGGAGAAACATTCGATCGCGAGATCACCGATCTCTTCGCGCTGCAAAGCGAATTAGCTGAACGCATCACCCAGGCGTTGCGGGCAAATCTGTCGGCGCGGGAGAAAACGAACCTGCAAACCCATCCCACCCGTGACATCCTCGCCTACGAACTTTTCCTGCGCGCGCGCGAGTTGTTTCACTGGGCCGGGAGCGGCTATTCGTACGACCAAGGAGCCGATGCCCTTCGCTTGATCGATGAGGCGATCAAGCGGGATCCTCAGTTTGCCCTCGCTTATGCCTTGGCATCGCGTCTGCACTCCGAATTATTTTGGTTCGGCTACGACAAAAGCGAATCGCGTTTGGAAAAAGCGAAGACAGCGGCTGAGGCTGCGCTGAAACTTCAGCCGAACCTGGGCGAAGCGCATCTCGCGAATGCCTTTTACTATTACTATGGTTTTCGGCAGTACGATGTTGCCCAAAAGCACGTCACTGCCGCCGTTCGCGCGATTCCAAACAACGCCGATGTGCTTAATACCGCTGGAGCGATCGCTCGGCGCGACGGAAGATGGGATGAAGCGATGACTAATCTGGAGCAGGGGCGCGATCGCGACCCGCGAAATCTTTCGCTGCTCTGGAGTTTGTTCGAAAGTTACCTTGCCTTGCATGAATACACCAAGGCCGAGGGAACGGTGGACGATGCGCTCTCCGTTTCGCCGAACGCGCCCTTCTTTGTGCTGGCCCGCAGCGCGATTGCCTTATTTCGCGATGGCGAGACCGCTCCTCTTCGTTCTAGCTTGCGGCAAATCCCGGGCAGTTTTGATCCGGGCGGAGCGAGGAGCACGATCGCGCTCCGCTTGAGTTTTATGGACCGCGATCTGGAGGAGGCTGATCGCGTCCTTGCTGCCTGCGCGCACGAAAAACTTGATGACACCGGTTTGAGCGGAGTAGTTGGAGCACTCGACCGGTACGTCGTGCCCAAAAGTTGGTACGCCGGATTAATCGCTCGTGCTCGCGGTGACGAATCGTCCGCGCGCGCCGCTTTCGAGCAGGCCAAACGGGCGGTGCAAGATGATCTTGTGCAAAGTCCGGAAGACGCCAAAACGCTTGCGATGCTGGCATTAATTCACGCGGCATTGGGAGAGAAAAAAGATGCGCTTGGTGCTGCGGCCCGCGCTGGGGAGCTATTGCCTATCGCCAAAGATTCGTTCGACGGACCGATCCTCGGGACGACGCTGGCAGCGGTAAGGGCGAAGGTGGGAGAAAAGGAATCGGCCATTCAACAACTGGAGTCGTTAGTCGGAGTTCCGAATGGACCGACGCCGGGAACTTTGCGAGTGGAACCGGAGTGGGATGCTTTGCGTGACGATTCACGCTTTAAGAAACTGGCTGCACGTGTCGCTTAATTCATCTCGTCGGAAAGCGCACATTTAATCCAAGTCATCCCGAGCGCAAGCCGAGGGATCCCGCGGCGTCATCTTTAAGCTTCCACAACGGGATCCCTCGACTTTCGCTTGGGATGACCGTCGGTGGGAAAGATTAACGCGAGGGCGCCAGCGTAACGGCCTTTGGCCAGGCAGTGATCGAATCGTTGCCGATCATCATATAATGGCCCTGATAGGGCGGCGTTGGGCGCGATGGGAAGGGCGAACGAATAACCGCATTTGCGTTACCCACAGCAGCAGCGACCAAAATCGCCGCCAGGAGGTAGACCCGTTGGGTCGCGAGGGACTTTAAGTGCACCGTTTTCACAAGATGTTGTATTGCAGCAACCGTGCCAATCGGCGTGGAGTTTATAGTAATTTAAGACCCAATCCAGAAAAAAGTGATGGCACAAGCCAAAATCGTCGTCGTTAACCAATCAATCACCTGTCCCAGCACCACCATCGAGTGCATGCGAACATAGATGGACGCCTCGATTGCGACAGGTGCCGCCAACGCGATCCAGATAAGGGCGGCGAAGCGTAATGCTCCCACCATTCCGTCGGCGAAAAAACCGACGTGAAAGCGCGCGACCAAGACATAAAGAACGGAAATGGCGATGGCCGACAGCACCCTTACGACACTCGAGAGTGCATAGTTGCGGGGTCCTTCCGGCCGCCAGGTTTCCGGCGTAGCACGCTGGTAGCGATGGAAAACGAGTCCCATCCAGAACCAACTGGTGAAGATGGAGATGACGCCGGCAATTAATCCAGGGACGATGGCTGCGCGCAAAGTGTTCATAAATTTTCTAGCGTAGCGGAATGCAGCTCCATGAACAGAACTTTACGGCGCGCGGCGCGTCGTCATCTCGAGCGACAGTCAGGGATCCCGCGGCGGAACCTTTAAGGCAAATTCGACGGGATCCCTCGACTATCGCTCGGGATGACCAGGGACTACGGTTTACTGTAGGCCTCAGGCGGGATAAGATTAGCGGAAACGAATGCCTGAGTTTGCTTATAAAGCACGCAACGCGCAGGGCGGGTTAGTCGAAGGCGTTTTAAACTGCCCCGATCGCGGTGTCGCCATTCGCCAAATCGAACAGCAGAACTGCATTCCTATTCGCATCGATCCGGTGCTGACACCCACGCCGGTAACTCCAAGGCCAGTTCCGCCACGCAATTTCGTGCCGAAAATTTTTAACCGCGGCACGCCCGAGCGCCCGGATGTTCCGGCGCAGGCGTTAAAGATTCCGCATAGTCAGTTGCTCGTTTTCACGGAGCAGCTCGCGCATTTGCAACAGGCCGGCATGACCTTGGACGAAGGACTCGGTGTTCTGGAGAAGCGCTTAAAGCATCCGCGCGTGCAGCAGATGATTCGCACTTTGCACCAGGGGCTGGTCGATGGACGGAGTTTTTCCCAGGCGCTTCGCGAATTTCCGCGCATTTTCCCGCCGCTTTACGTGAACCTGGTGGCGGCAGGTGAAGCGAGCGGCGCGTTGCCGGAGATTCTATTGCGGCTGGTGAAGCACCTGATGCAGGAAAAAAGTCTGCGCGATCGAGTGCAACAGGCGCTGATTTATCCGGCTTTTCTTACGCTGGCGGGAGCAGCCCTCATTACCATCTTCATTACTTTCATGGTGCCGCAGCTCACCCAGTTCATGTCGCAAAATGGCGGAGCGCTGCCATTGCCGACGCGTATTTTAATGCAAGCGCACCACCTTCTTACAACCTACTGGTGGGTCGGTGTCCTAGTTGTTATCGGAGGGGTTGCCGCCTGGCGGGCCTTCGTCCGGAGCGACGAAGGACGCACCGCCTGGGATCGATTCCGCCTGCGCATTCCCGGTTATGGTCGCATCGTCCGGCACAGCTATTACGCCCAATTTTCCCGCACGCTCGGCACCCTGACTGAAAATGGGATTCCACTTTTGCGATCGCTCGATCTCATCGCCGAAATCGCGGGCAATCGTTACCTCGAAAAAAAGCTAACCGAAGTTAGACGCGCGGTGGTAGACGGCGCGCATCTCTCGGCCGCGCTTGCGGCCCAGCAAATGTTCCCGGACTTGCTCACCGATATGATGGCCGTGGGCGAACAAACCGGGCACTTTGGTCAAACCATGATGACGATCGCCGACGTTTACGAGCGGGAGCTGGATCGCACCGTCACCATTACCTCGGGGCTGATTGCACCGGTCATCATTGTTATCATTGCCATTGTGGTTGGCTTTGTCGTATACAGCATTCTTTCGGCGGTATTCTCCATGACGCAGAGTTTGCAGTTTCGGGTGCGCTGAGATAGCATCCGCGCAATTTGATGCGTCGACGAACTTTGACGTTGGGATTGATCCTGGCGGCGCGAACCATTCTCGCGCAGGAGGCGGTCAATCGCGCTTCGATTGTTGGGGGACAAACTTCCACCTTTGCCATCACAGCTCCCGTTAGCGGTAACGCTTGGATCGATCTGCGGCAAAATGCGAAGCCGGGCGCCGTGCAAAGCGTGCCCAATTGGGTCGAGGCGGTAACCTTCATTCCTGCGGACACGCAGACAAATGCCGCCGCGCCGAGTGTGTTTCGCATTCGGCTGGCAAGACCAGGCGGTCATGCCAGCGTTCTTTTTTTCCGCCTCTTCTTCAACGACCAGACGTCGGCGCGTCCCGAGATTGTGGCTTGGGACGAATCCGGTTCGCAATTGCTCCGCTCCGGACCTCTTGGCACCGGAATTAATCTCGAAAGCTCGGAATCCGTCATGATTCCGATGCACGGCATTACCACGATTGATGTGGAAGTGCCCGGCGACGGCAATAGCGTGCGCGGCGCTTATTTGGAATGGATGAGCAGCAGTGAGATGGTGCACCCGCCGAGTGCCGGCTCGCAGGACGTCGTCCCCGAGCCTTTTGCGGCGACTATGGCATTGCATGCGCCCGCGCAGGACTCGGAAGAATTTGGCACCGTCACCGCCTCGTTGTCGGCCGACTTGATCCGCATTGGTTCTACTTCGAGCGAAGGCGCTGTCTTCGAGTTCGGTATGGAATCCCAACCCTTGCTTGCCCTCATCACTTTCGAAATCGCCAGCCCGCGCATTGATTCGCCGCCGGAAGTGATCGCGAACGGTGAAAACGTTGGACCCGCCTTCCTGGTCCTGCCGGGATTGGCCGATCCGGGTTTTCGCGGGGAAATGCATCCCATCGTCAGCCAAATGCAATTCCAATACACTGGTTGGCTTCGCGTGCAGAAAATCGTCCCCGTAAGCGCCCTGCACGCCGGGACCAACAACATTACCCTCATCAACGGCCAAAATGCTGGTAGCGCCGTCATTCGCGCTACACAGATCCAATTAAAGTATCTTTGGGACAAATCTGATTATATTTTGAAACCAGACCGTTGATGCGGTGTCTAAGTGCTGATGCGAAAAAAACAACAGGCTTTCACTTTGCTCGAAATCATGCTGGTGGTCACGATCATCGCGCTGTTGTTGGCCGCGGCGATAAAATTCATGTCACCGAACGTGGATATAGCAAAGCGAGTCCGAGTCGCAGGCGATATTCAAGCGATCAAGACCTCGCTCCTGGCGTATCAAGGGATCAACGGATTTTATCCGACGACCGAGCAGGGCCTTCAGGCTTTGGTGGTTGCTCCCTCAACCGATCCCCGGCCTGCTCGTTGGCAACAATTCATGGAGGCAGTTCCAACAGATCCCTGGGGTACTCCCTACGTTTATCGCTGCCCCGGCCAGAAGAATCCAACCAAATACGATTTGTACTCGGCCGGTCCGGATCGAATTCCCGATACGAACGACGACGATCCGGGACAATAACGCTCCGTTATTCGTCTGAATCGTCCGGAGGCGGCACGTTTGGCGTCGGCGCTACTGGAGTTGGATTTCGCTGGATAACGCCGCGCTGATGGATCTGGCCCGGCTGAGGAATTTGCCTGCCCTGCTGGTAGTTTGGTGGCAGGGACGGTATCGGCGCTGGCTTGATGTAAGGCTGCGACGGCGGCATTCCGGGTGGGAAAAGTGGCGGCTGCGGCTGCAGCGCGTTCGTTTGTAGTTGATTTGGATTCTGCGTTAACTGGGAAAGCAAAGACTGATTGAAGGTCAGCGTCGCGTACTTCCCGTCCTTGATGATGGTGACCTTTGTCTGTCCCACCTTGTCCGACCACTGGATATCGCTAATGGCAAAGCCATGCTCCGACCCTTTAGTCGATAAATACTCTTTAAAATTCCTATCGGTGGCCGAAGCGATCGTGACCAGGTCGCCGTCGGCGGAATGGGCTGCGTTCGCGACATACAAGTCCTTCGCGAAGTCGGGAGTCGCAGTCGGAACTGCCACGGTGGCGATGGCGAAAGGCGAACGATTCAACATCGCTTGATAGCGATTAAAGTCCGGGCGTTTCGGCAAAGGATCGTCTGCCAGTGCGATCACTGGCATCACGCTGATAATGATGAATAAGCTGGTTTTCATTTTGCTGCGCTCGCCGGCGCGTACCAGCGTGCGATTTTGAACTTACCACGCATTTGCGTTGGATCACTCGAATCGATGGCAATATTGGCGCTTTCAAAAACGATGAAAGCATCGGGCGCTTGCACGTCGTAAAGAAAATGAACCAGCGGTGGCCACGGACTTTTCGTTTCGATGGAAGCAAATACCGATTGATATGCGCCCGCCGCGGGGCTGTTGCCGATAGCGGGGTTTTCGATCAATACTTTATATTTGCCGCCAATCTGTTTCAGTTGATCGAGCAAAGCCGAGGCGTCGCTGGCCCCGTGAAAAACCGGCTGATGCTCGCGCAGCCATTGTTCGCGTTTCGACCAAAGATCGCTTTCTCGCAGCAAGACCGTTTGCTCATTGTGCGCTTGTTTTCGTTTCGCGACTTCGACTCGCGAATCGCCAATGGTGCGGAAAAGCCAGCTCCACAAAAACAAGTTGGCCAGGAAAAAGACCACCAGCGCCACCAGTCCAGCCAGGACCTGCTCACGCCGGTTCATTCGTTGCAATACTTGTGCAATCATCGCGGTCTTCCCTCCAGCCGGAATTGCGCGTGATCATTCGGCAAAATCCGCGGCGATTGCATGTCGAAAGTAAAGCTTTGCAGATCGGGATGTTTTTTGACTTTGTCTGCGAACTGATAAGCCAGCGCGGCTTTGTTCGCTTCGCCCTCAACCGAAATCTGACGTGCCGATTGATTGTAGGCGGTGATCCGCACATCCTGCGATGGCAGGCTATCGAATAGGTGCAGCAAAATTTCGATCGGATAAAAATGTGGATCAATTGCTGGCTCCAGCGCTTTCCAGTTATTAGCGGCCGCTCGCACAAAAACGGTGCGCGGGGCATCACGTTCAATCTGGCGATCGAGCTGCCGGGCACGGAATTTCAAGTAACCAAGCTGGATGAGCGCGAGCGCGACGATTGCGCCGTAAGCAATCCCTGCTATCACCACTCGTTTTTTCCATTGTTCGCGCCGGACCTGACGTTGCCGCTCTTCGCGCCATGCTTGTGGAAGAAGATTGAGACCGGTCGACGCGGGTGGCGTTTCCACTGCTATCATTTCGGCCGGTGCTGCCAGCGCCTGCTCGACCTTGTCACGCAGACTAAAACATTTTTCGTCCACCCACACATTTTGAAACGACGCGCTGATTCCCTGTAATTCGGCCGTCATCGTCAATTGCGGCAGTTCGAGCTCGAGCGGCGCGGCCACGCCGCCATCAATCGTGCGCGCGAAACTGAGCTTGCCGTTTTCGGAAATGGCGGAAACTAACGCGCCCGATTCTGGATAAATGAACAAGGCGCAACCTTTTCCTGCGTGGGTGGCGACGCGTTGCGCGGCATAAACCGTGACGGCGCGCGGAATGACCCTTCGATTCAACAAAGGCGCCGCGATTTCTGTCAGCCGTTGATTCTGCACCGCCACCGCAGAAACCACGCATTCGCCATTGGCTTGTTCGATCACCTCGAAATCGCTGGTGACGTCTTCCGCGGAAAAGGGAAGCGCCTTCTCTAGTTGGATGCGAACCATCTCGCGCAATTCCGATCCCTCGACGCTGGGCAAACGCATCCGTTGTGCGAGCACGGCCGAAATCGGAAGTGCCAGGACAACATCATCATCCGTACTCAAGGTTTGCGCGGCCGCGTCCAAACTAGGAAACGCGCGCACTCGCCAATTGCCATTTTCCGCAGGGCAACTGATCAAATTCCATCCTTCCGCCCCGGGAACGAGAAAGAACTTGTTCATTAATACTCCTTCCATGTGATCAGCTGCGGGGTGGTGCCAGCGCGGCGGAAGACGAGCTGGATTACGCGAGTAATGTCGCTGGACTGCCCGGTGCTAACGATTCGTAGGACGGAATCCTTAAACGAAATGAACGGACTAAGCTCTCGAAATTGTTCCGGGGAAAGACCGAGTGCGGCGCGAATCTCGTCCAGACTTTTGAAGGCCGTGTCATCGGCCGTGCCGTCCTTCCCATCTGGTCCCGCCCGCATTTGGAGAAAACGCTCGATCATCGCATCGGTAAATCCCGGCAATGCCCGCAGGACGTCGCGTTGCGCCCAGGCCAAATCAACCGGTCCGGTGCTGTTGACCGTGAATTCATCGTCCCAGCCCGGTGCCAAAGTAAAAGTCTCCCATCCTTTCACTTTT
>Ga0209577_10004376_pt1 | contig 13303 bp, 9 predicted proteins | sample GraSoiAngelo_109_FD_185874 | JGI IMG/M metagenome (GOLD analysis project Ga0209577, IMG submission 185874) | Grasslands soil microbial communities from the Angelo Coastal Reserve, California, USA - 14_0903_12_20cm (SPAdes) (version 2) | ecosystem: Environmental > Terrestrial > Soil > Grasslands ... | reverse complement strand
GGTAATAGCCTGCAGCGTTTTTCTTCCGGTCCCACAGACTGATTCCAACCGCTTCCGTTCCGTCCGGGGCGATAAGAGTGATTTCGTCCATAAACCCTTTCTGTTTTCGGAGTAACGGAATGATCAGGTTCTTCATCGTCCGGGTAAACTCATCAACACTATTGGGCTTGAGAACTATCGAAACGTGCCGAGCAAACATTTCAACCTCCTTTGGATGATGTTGTTCAGGGGCTGTGTGCCACTTTGCGCATCGCCTGCAACCTACTTGCTGAAAATTATCAGGCGTGGCAGGCGACGGCCTCTAGCGCGCCGGTTGGTATGCGTGGTGAAAACGTCATCGGGCAGATTCTGTATGTGTAGGTACGAGCGATTCGGCGGCCGCATGATCCGTGATGCTATTGCGCCTGCTTAAGATGAACCGCTCGCTGCTACAGAAGGCGAATAAGTTTTGTGTCGAATACAGCTTTTACCGTACTCTTTCGAACAAGTTTCCGTGTTTTGCGGGTCGCCTGACTCAAGTGGAGGCACGCAGTGTGTTCGAGCGGAAACCAAACTATCGTGCCACATTGCCCGACGCTAGGCAGTAGTCGCACCTCGTAAACGCTTTCCGGTCAGCGCCCGCTTCTGGGCGAGATTTGTACGTGAAACCCGTCGGGGTCGAGGAGATTAGCCGCGGTTTTTGCGCTCGGCGACCTTGTATTTGCCGGCGGCCCTCTCGGCGTGACCGGTCCCGCTGCACCTCAGCAGGGAGCCCCATTTACCTGGGACCCAGCGGCGATGCCGATCCAGTACACCGTAGACAGCGGACCGCTAAGTACAGATCCCACTGGAAGAGTCGTAATCGACAACGCAACAGGCCTTGCGCGCGTAGCGAGCATGTTTCAAGCCTGGCAGTCAGTTCCGACGGCCGCGATCAGCTTTAGCTATGCGGGAGCGATTTCGGTACCTGGTCTGCCTGCAAATCCCGATATCAAGAGCGTTGCAGACTACAACGCGGTTTTGACCGCGTGCCACAACGGCACGCAAACACCAGTGATCTTTGATGCGAACGGTGCAATCCGTGCGGGGTTGGGGATCGATCCAGGCGTTATCGGATTTGCAGGAATCTGCAAAGTGAACGCCACCACAGGCCACATTATTTCCGCTCTGGTATTGTTGAACGGGGAGTTTCAGGACGGCGTATTTGATGGAGTCTCGAACTACGAACTCACTGCTGATGAGTTCGACCAGGCAATAACGCACGAACTCGGCCATTTCTCCGGGCTGGACCATTCGCAAATCAACGTCGAAGTGCTGATGCAGGCGGTGCTCAGCTGCAATCCCGACGACGTCGCCGGACTGCCGCTGATGTTTCCCTTTTTCTACTGCCAGACAAGGGTATCGCTGGGATTGCCAAAGTTGGCGCCCGACGATATGCCCTGGATCTCCAAACTCTATCCGGGAAATAGCTATGCATCCAACTACGGCACAATCAGCGGTGTGATCCTCTTTTCTGACGGAATCACGCCAGTGCAGGGAATCAATGTCATCGCCCGGCGCGTGGACGATCCTTCCACCCCCCAGGATGAGTCGAAGACCACCGCCGTCTCCGTGGTTTCGGGCTACCGTTTCACCGGAAACCCGGGCCAGCCGTTCAGTGGTACCAACACCAGCGGGAGCCCGTACGGCAGCCGCGATCCAGCGCTGATTGGGTATTTCGAGATTCCGGTACCGCCGGGGACGTACACGGTTCAGGTGGAAAATATCAACTCCGCCTTCCTCGGCAGCTCGTCCGTCGGCCCCCTGAGCTTACCTTATATGGTGTACGCTAATAAATACTGGCACCAGTACGAATCGGCGTATGACGACCAATCCCAGAAGGATCCGATCACGGTCGGAGGCGGCCAAACTGTCAGTGGGATCAATATCATCCTCAACGACACGCCGCCGCGATTTGACCAGTACGAAGACGGGATGCTCCGTTGGCCGTGGCAACTCTTACATCGATTGTGGGCTAGGGTCATCGATCACAGAGATGCAGGGTAATCCTCGTGAAGTTGGATTTTTCCGGTGCACGGAACATTGCGACGTTGTTTCTCTGCCTTGCGCTGACCTCATGTGGCGGAGGCACGAGCCATGATCCGTCGACGTCTCCTTCATCCTCCTTAACCATAACAACTGCCGGTGTCGTTGGCGTTGTGGTTGGAGTGCCCTTTAGTCTCACGCTGCAGGCCACTGGCTGGGTCGGTAGTCTAACGTGGTCGGTGTTCTCTGGGATATTGCCGACTGGTTTAGATCTTAATGCGTCCACGGGCGTGATCTCAGGCACACCAGGGGTGGGATCTGACGAGGTCGTGATCTTTCAGGTGTCCGACTCCCGGAGCTCCGTGAAGGCAAGCATGACCTTCCGAAATTTCGCTCCGTTGACGCTGAAGCCCGTGACGCCGGCCAAAGCTCATTTGAATGCGCCGTACTCGTTGCTGATGATAGCGCAGGGACAGATGCCGGTTAGTTGGACAATCTCAGCAGGGCAATTGCCTCCGGGATTGCGATTGGTGGCGAGTAGCACGAACGCCTTCGATGCCAATATTTCGGGTACCCCCACTCAAACCGGCAGCTTCCAGTTCACCGTAGAGGTTAAGGATAATACGGTTCCTCAGACGGCCGCTTTAAATCTTGGAATAGCCGTAGACGACAATCTGGCCATTACTAAATCGAACCTGCAACACGGCGTGGCGAACCAGAGCTATTCGGACTCATTTACGGCCGTAAACGGTAGCCCTCCATACCAATGGTCCGTCCCAGGACTGCCAGCAGGACTGGCGCTAAACACCTCCACGGGACAGGTCAGTGGTACCCCGATTGTGACCGGCACTTTCAATTACTCGGTCTCTGTCAAGGACTCCAGTTCTCCCCAGCAGAGCGATACGCAACCAGGCTCCATTAACTTGCTGCTGCAATTGCAAATCGTCGGCACGCTCCAGAACGCAATTCTGAAGCAGGCTTACTACCAGCCGCTGCAAGCCATCGGAGGCCAACCACCCTACATATGGAGCATCGTGTCTGGCAAATTGCCGCCCGGAATCGTACAGATCGGTATGGGAGGCCAAACACTGAATGGCGTGGCCACTCAGCTTGGTACCTACAACTTTGTACTTCAGGTTAACGATTCCAGCTCTCCAAACTATGTCGCAAGTGAGAGTGTTACCCTTCAAGTAAAACCAGTCCCCCTTCAGATCACAGGCCGCGACGCCCCGCCTGCCCCGCTGGGTCTTTTGTATCATTTTCAGGTCCCGCTCTTCGGAGGAACTCCACCGTTTATTTGGAACCTTGTCCCTGGCCAAGGCCAGTTGCCGCCCGGGCTCGCGTTAGACTCTTCGAACGGATACATTGACGGAGTGCCCACGCAGCTCGGCTCGTTCCCAGCGACGATTCAGGCAACGGACTCCGGTTCACCACCACAGACGTCGTCCCGCTCCTATACCATGCTCGTGAGGAAGGCTTTGGGACGCAATGATTCGATTGCTACGGCAACTCCCTTGGGCAACGGATATTGGCCGGCATCGATCAGTCCTTATATCGCTCCGATCACGGGTTCTACGGCAAATCCGGACAGCGATTACTACCGGGTGACTGGCACCGGTGGCAGCGTCGTTCACATTCAGGTTCGCGGCCAGAGCTATTACGGCAACAATCCTCTCGACCCTGTGCTCGAAATCCTGGATAGCAACGGCCAAAGACTGGCGACGTGCACCACACCAGCCTACAATTCTCCTTGCCTGAACGACGATATCGATGCCACCACCACGGACAGCGCACTCGACCTGCAAGTCCCAGGTGCGGGCAGCACGCAGACCACATTCTACGCGCATGTTTTCGACGAACGCGGTGACGCGCGTCCCGACATGGTGTACCAGATACAGATTAGTGGCGCGGTCGATCCTCTGAAGATCTCACCCACCTCGTTGGGCGCAGGCGCTACACGCGGCGTGAACTATCAGCAGCAATTCTCCACGACCGGCGGTACGGGGAACGTCACTTGGTCGGTGGGTTCCGGGATACTGCCGCCGGGGTGGGTGCTCGGCAGCGGCGGCCTACTCAACGGCGTAGCCACTACCAACGGTACCTATGCCTTTACGATCATAGCGACAGATTCGGCTAGTCCGCCCGATACGGCGACGACACAATACACTCTGCTGATTGCTGATCCGCTCGTCATCACCAGTCCCGCGATGTGGCCGATCGCCTGCTTGGGTCAGGCTTACTCCTTTACGGTGCAGACGACGGGCGGTGTTCCGCCGTTCAACTGGGGCTTCTACTCAGCCAGTTGGCCAGCCGGGATCAATTTCCCCATTTCGCCACCACCGCAGGGCCCTACCCTTGTATTCAGCGGCGTTGGCAACGTCCTTGGTACCTTCACCGCACGGGTGAGTCCAGGCGATTCGGCTCAGCCCTCGAGCGGCATGATCCAGGTCATCACGCTCACCATTGCGAATTGCCCCTAACCATGGACTGAGCTGAACACATTCGAGACTGTTGAACTGCTTCTTTTTTGCCAATAATCCAGCGATCCTTGCGACAGAACCGGATTTCAATTGGCTGGGAGGTTCGATATTTCCGTCCCAAGTTATAGACCGCCTACGAGGGCACCGGGAGCGCATGATCCCTTTCTTTGGATAGCGCTGGTTGTGTGGGCACTGGTGGCATTTGCGCTGAGCATGCATCCCGCGGCCAAGGCAGCGGTCAATCGTCCAGGGACCAGTTGGCTGCCGGAAGGTTGTTGGTGCGTGGATCGGAACGAAATTTGCTGCGGGCACTTCAAACTGAGATTCGTTGCGATACCTTCGATTGCTTTGTAGATGAGCTGCCGTCTGGGCACAGGGTGGTAGGGGATTTGTCACAGCGGGCTGCCCGATCTGCACCGGAAATCGCAGAGAAGAAATTGACTTCTGTCCCAAATTCGTCCCAAGAGCAGCAAGAGCCGACCGATGTGACTGAGCAAGGCTTTGTAAATCAATGAGTATTGACTGCGGGGATGCGCTGATGACGTTCGGGTTGCGAAGGCGTCAAATTCCGCCGAGAAAAAGGGGTTGCTCCTGGTGCGCAACCCCTTATGTTTTGTGTTTCTTGGAATGGTTGCGGGGGCACGATTTGAACGTGCGACCTTCGGGTTATGAGTTGTAAAAAGTTTTAGCCCGTCTTTGCCTTTCAATGATTTACGTGGTGGTTGTTAGGGCTTGTTTGACCCTGTTTTGCGGTATTCTGTTCCTAGTTTGTTCCTCGACTTGTTCCTCGTTTTTGTCGGGTTACCAGCCTAACGGTCGTTAGTCGAGCGGCTAGGCCGGTCGTCAATCAATCGGCGTAACGGTCGTAAGGCAGCCCATGTCGTTCACAAACGTGAGACCGCGGCTCTCTCGCACCGAATTAAATCTGAGTTGGAGGAAATAATTCTCTTTTCAGGCATTCTTCAGGTCATGGCGCTAGTGTGTGCAGCCATAGAAGCGGCAAAGTCGGAGACCAGCTTTAGAGAGAAGAAATCGATGCAAGATAGTTGACCGACTGAAGCTGCCATCAGGCGAATACGAAATCCGGGAGGTGAAGAATGAAGCCAAGTATCGCGTTGGTTTCGATATTGCTGTTGGGATTGGCTGTGCATGCACAGAACTCATCCACTCCACCTCTCAAATTAGTCCAGAAAATCCCCTTGCCGGGAGTCCCGGGAGCTCTGGACCATATGGGGATCGACGTGCGAGGGCGACGGCTCTTTATTCCAGCCGAGCAACACCAGACCGTTGAAGTCGTGGACCTGAAAGCGGGCAAGCGGATTCGCACCCTCAGCGATGTGCTCTGGCCCAGCACCATCGCCTATAACCCGCAGACGAACGAGATTTTCGTTACAGACAGATCGGGTGGATCGATAAAGGTTTTCAACGGCCAGACCTATGAGCTAGTCAAGGCAATCCAGTTGATCGCAGGACCAGATAATGCAACCTACGATCCGGCCATGCAGCTTTTTTACAGCATCAGCGGCGAAAAATGGTCGGGGTTGCCATACGCATTGATCGCCATCATCGACACGAAGAGCAGTCAACATATTGGCGACATCCGAGTTGAGAGCACGAATATCCAAGCCATGGCCATCGAACCGGGCGACGGACCGAAAAAGATGTACGCGGACATGGCGGATGAAGATAAGATCGCCGTGATCGATCTGCAAAAGCGGACCGTACTCACTACCTGGTCTACCGCTCCTGAATGTCAGGCTCCCATGGCCTCTGCGGTGGACAGCGCCCATCATCGTCTGTTTGTTGGCTGCCGGATGTACAGGACGCAGCCGGATTGGTGGCTGCCGGGACGGATGATTGTAATGAATGCAGATACAGGGAAGATGATTGCGCAGTTTCCTGCCGTGGGCGGCTCCGATGAGATGTTCTTTGATGCCGCCAGCCAGCGCATCTACCTGCAAGGCTACGAAGGGATCGCGGATGTATGGAGGGAGGTCGATCCTGACCACTACGTATCTATCGGGAGAATTCAGGGCGGCGTACATGGAAAGACCTCGCTACTAGTGCCGGAATTAAAGCGATATTACGTCGCGGTCTCGGAGCACCGGGATGTGGTAGAGGGAGTGCAAGGCGGAAAACTCGAAGAGGGTTACGTCGAGGTCTATGACGTCCTTCCGTGAGAGACAACTCACAGCGCGCGGGAAAGGTATTCCTAAATTCCCTCTCAGGAAATAGGTCAAGGCGAGGTGAATACGATGAGAAAACGCTTTTTGATAGGCCTGATCGCATCGGTTTGCATGCTTGGTGTGGGCATTCGGGCGATCCCACCTAAGCCGGACAAGGAGCCTCTGCGTCTGGTGCAAACGATTCCGATGCCAAATGTCAAAGGGCGCATCGACCACATGGATGTAGACGTGAAGGGCAAACGGCTATTCGTCGCCGCCTTGGAAAATGGCACGTTGGAAGTGGTGGATTTGAAAGCCGGAAAATGGACACGCAGCATTCCCGGATTCAAAGCACCTCAGGGTGTGGCATATCTTCCGGCGCTGAACAGACTCTTCGTAGCCAGCAATGATGATGGGATGGTGCGGGTATTCCGCGGCGACACTCTCGACCTTCTCGGTTCTATCCATCTTGACCTTGGCGCCAATCGCGTGGCCTACGATGCTCGTGCGGGACTGCTCTACGTCGGATACGGCGGTAGGGCAGCAAGCACGGAAAATGGAGCAGTTGGAATCATTGATGCGCGAAGCGAAAAGCACATCGCTGATATCCAAGTAGGGCCACGCGCGGCTGAGATTTTGATGGACAAGTCCGGACAGACGCTTTTCGTATTCGACTCGATTGCCAGCAAGATTCAGGTGATTGGCAAAGGAAAGCGGCAGATCCGCTCCACCTGGCCGGTAAGCAGTGAACGTCCCGGGGACGGGGCATTGGATGAATCCACCCATCGCCTCCTGATTGGCACCCGAAACCCTCCAGAAATGATTGTGATGGACTCCACGTCCGGGAAAGAAGTTGCGAAGCTTCCGACGGTCGAGGGCATGGACGGCGTTTATTTTGATGCGCCGCGCAAGCGCGTGTACATTTCGGGGGGCAGAGACACCGACGTCGGCTATGTGTTCGTGTACCAACAACAGGACGCGAATCACTATGCACAAATTGGAAAGACTCCCACGAGATCCTTCGCCGGCACCTCATTTTGGTCCGCGGAACTCAATCGGTATTACGTTGCCGCTGCAGCCAAGGACAACGAGGATGCCGCAATCCTGGTCTTCGAGCCACAACCGTGAATGTAGTCGCAGTGCAGTGAGGAAAAATCGAAGAGGGGCATATAGTGGTTTACAAAGTGCAGTCCGGGATTCTGAAATCTGGTTCTCTGAAGCACCATTCTACGGGAGGAAAGGTATGAAAAATCTCCATGCTTTGCTGGGCCTCTTTGCGCTTGCTGCCGCCACTTTGCTTTCCGCTTGCGGGACCACCGGGTCGTCTCCAACGCCGACCACAGCACCTCAGGCGCCGACCCGCGAACTTGCGCCGTTGCAACTCATTCAACGAATTCCCACGCCGGGTGTCACCGGTCGCATCGATCACTTCACCGCATACCCCAAACGCCGGCTGCTGATTTTCGCAGGACTTGGCAACAATACGGTGGAGGTAATCAACACCTTCGAGGCCAAGGTAGTGCAGAGCATCAAGGGGTTGAACGAACCTCAGGGTGTACTCTACGTTCCGGAATTCGACAAGCTCTTCGTGGCCAACGCAGGAAACGGCACGGTCAACGTTTATGACGGCAAGACGTGGGCTCTTCGCAAGAGCATCTCGTTGGGCGAGGAATCTGATACGGACAACCTTCGATATGATGAAGCTACAAAACGGGTCTTGGTCGGCATCGTGGGCGGCATCGCTATGATCGATGCGGCAACAGAAACCCATGTCGGGAAGGACCTCAAGGGTTCAGGTGCTCACTCCGAATCGTTCCAGTTGGAAAAGAAGGGGTCTCGCGTTTTCGTCAACGTACCCGACGATAACAGCATAGTTAATGTTATCGACAGGAAGACAGGCGAGCTGACCAAGTGGGGACTAAACGGAATCAAAGCTAATTATCCTATGGCGCTCGATGAAGACGATCACCGGCTCTTCGTGGTCACACGGAGACCTCCGTTGGTGGTCGTGCTTGATACCGATACCGGCAAACAGCTTGCGACAGTCCCTATAGGAGGATCGGCCGACGATGTTTATTTCGACGCGGAGCGCAAGCGCATTTATGCACTTGGGGGAGAAGGATTTATTAGTGCGATCCAACAGAATGACCCGGACCACTATAAGTTGATTTCAAACATCCCTACAGCCGTAGGCGTGCGCACCGGCATTTTCTTTGGCACGAGCTTATATGTCGGCGTGCCCTCTGCCGGATTGGAACCGGCACAAGTATGGAATTTTGGTGTGCCGGAATAGAGTAATTCGCGAGCCGCGATCTGTGCTGCCTGAGAATTCCAGCTAAGGGAAGTGAGGTGGCGCAAGTGTCGACTTTTGAAGATGAGAAGTAAGCCAGTTCCACTTGCTTACAAACTGATGACCCCACAGATCAAGGAGCTTGCAATGAAAATACTCGCAACGTTCGCTTTGATCACCACAATGGTTGCCACTCTGATTCTAGCCCAGTCACGTCATGTTTCGCTCGTCAAGGGTGCCCCAACCAATTACGGCTCTTATGGCTTCGACATCAGTTGGGTTGATAATTCCACGCAAAAATATTATTTGACTGACCGCTCCAATAACGCCATCGATCTTGTCGACGCCTCCACGGATACATTTCTCGGCTTCATCGGGAAGGGCCAGTTTACGGGCAGCAAACCCTGCCCTGGTCAGCCTAAAAACCTTCGGCACTGCTCTGGGCCAAATGGAGTCGTCACCGATGACTCCGGCCACGTTTGGGCTGGCGACGGCGCTGGGAACATCATTGAAGCCGACGCGACCAAGCCCGGTACGACGATTCTTCGCAAGATTCCCACCGGCGGTAAGTTTCGGGTGGACGAATTGGCTTACGACCCCACGGACCAGATGCTGATGGTGTCGAGCGACGGAGATATGCCGCCGTTTCTCACGTTCGTCTCTGTCAAGGGCGGATCGATTTTGGGTCAGTACAAGTATCCCGCTGGTCAGGATGGAATGGAGCAGCCGGTTTGGGATCGGGAGACGGGCTGGTTTTATCAGAATGTGCCGGGAGCTAAGAATCGGATTGACGTGTTCGATCCTCACAAGCTGCCCAATCCGATCAAGAGTTTCCCCGTAGAATGCAAAGGCGGCGTGCTCGATCTGACTCTGAGCGGCCTTGCTGTCGGGCCAAACGGGCGTCTCATGACCGTTTGCGGCAGCGTCGGCGGCTTATCCCTTGACCCTCGAACGGGCAAGACGGGCAAGCCAATTCCGCAAGTGGGCGACACTGATGAGGTCTGGTACGATCCCGCCTCAAACAGCTACTATTTCGCGCACCCATCGGAAGGAGCCACGGAACTGAGCACCGCCAACAGGGGAGCGGTGGGCGTGGTCAACGCAGCCACAGAAGAATTTGTTACCGATATTCCTTTCGAGGGTGCCGGGGTTCACTCCGTTGCAGTTAACGCAAAGAACGGGCACATCTTCGTTCCCGTCTATGGGAAGGGCCTCTTCGTTGTTGTGCCTGGCAAGTGACGCCAGAACTGGCCTGTGCACGACCCAGCAGTCACCAGTGCTGTATTCACATAATCTTCAGGTTGAAGGATTAGATTCTTGCAAAAGTGGATTGCACCTCGCAGAAGGAATGTCAAGACGGGCTAAAACTCATTTGGGAGGGCAGGATGAGAAAAAGCCGTAGCGTTGGTTTGCTGATAGCAGTTTTGTCATGCACCTACACCACTTCAGCCCAAAAGAACTCCGCGCCCGATGAAAATGGGCCGCTCATTTTGACCGCGCAAATTCCTCTGCCGGGTGTTCACGGGCGGTTCGACCATTTTGCTTTCGACCCGGCTGAGCCTGGCAGGATATTTATATCGGCGCTGGGGAACAACTCGGTCGAGGTGATCAACACGGTGGAAGGAACGGTGGTGCACCACATTACGGGCGTTCCGGAACCTCAGGGCATCGCTTTTGCGACTGGGCTAAACAAGATCTTTGTCGCCAGCCGCAAAGGCAAGCTCTATATCTACGATGGCAACGACTACAAGCTAATCACCAGTATCGACTACAACGCCGATGTGGATAATCTGCGGTATGACGTAGTTTCGAAGCGCGCATATGTCGGGTACGGCGACGAAGATAAAGCAGCAATCGGAATGGTTGACGCAACTACGAACCAGCGTCTGGACGAACTGTATAAGATCGGTGCCCATCCGGAATCCTATCAATTGGAAAAATCGGGGCCGAACATCTATGTCAACTTGGAGGATTTGAAGCAAGTTGGGGTAATCGACCGGAAGACAAAGAAGCTTACGAAGTGGGACTTGCCAGCGAAATTTGAGGAAAACTTCCCGATGGCATTGGATGAGGCCAATCACAGATTGCTGATTGTCACTCGCACGCCGCCTCGATTGGTCGTCTATGACACGAATTCAGGTAAGGTGGTGGCCACCCAGCCCTGCGTCGCTGACGTGGACGATCTGTATTACGATGGCAACCACAAACGCGTTTACATCCCCGGAGGTCAGGGTTTTATTGATGTCTTTCAGCAGAATGATCCCGACCACTATCAGCGCCTCGTCAGAATTCCCACCGTTATAGGCGCCCGAACGGCAGGCTATACTCCGCGAATTGGAAAGAAGGGACAGGACCGCATCTTCCTCGCAATACCCGCGACGCCCGGTAAGGAAGCAGCGGTGTGGGCTTATACAGTTCAGGAGTGAGAGCCGTTATACGCGATTCTCGATTCTCTAGCATTCACGAGGAGAATAAAAATGGGGCGGTTGCGAGCCGTGTACGTCATCATCACGTTGTTGCTGCTCTTTCCTTTCTGCGGAGCGGCACAGGAACTACCGACTGATGAGTTGGCGCCACTAGTCTTGGTTCGCATCATCCCGATCCCGGGCGTGATGGGCCGTTTTGACCACATGGCCGTGGATAACAACGGCGGCCGGGTGTTCGCTGCCGTTTACGGCAACGACAGCGTGGAGGTTCTGGATACTGCGCGTGGCATGCGAGACAAGAGCATTCACGAAGGATTCATCAAGCCACAGATGGTGGCGTATCTTCCGGACATGAACCGCATCGTGGTATCCAGTGAAGGCGACGGCTCGTGCAAGATTAGCGACGCTACTAGCTACAAGCTGATCGATACCGTGAAGTTCTCCGATGACGCCGACCAACTCCGTTACGATCCCGTGGCCAAGCGTGTGTATGTCGGTTACGGCGAAGGAGCGATCGGCGTGTTCGACGCAACGACCAACAAGAAGATCGGCGAAGACTTCCAAGTCGGAGTCCATCCAGAATCGTTTCAGCTCGAGGAGAAAGGTCCGAAGATTTTCGTCAACCTAGCTTCGATCAGCCAGATCGCCGTCATTGACCGCAATTCACGCAAAATCGAGAAATGGAAACTCCAGAGCGCCGGGACAAATTTCCCTATGGCGCTCGATGAGGCGCACCGCCGCCTGTTCGTAGCGGCCCGCAAGCCTGCGCGTTTGCTGGTGCTGGATATGGACGCGGGTAAGGAGATTGCCAGCCTTCCCGGCGCAATCGACACGGACGACATGTCTTATGATCCCGATCGCAAGCGCATCTACGTCACCAGCGGAGAGGGCTTCATTTTCGTTTACCAGCAAATTGATCCTGACCGTTACGAGCGCATTGCAAAAATCCCGACGACAATCGGCGCTCGCACCAGCGCATATACGGGGCAGGTGGGAAAACACAACAGCTTCTATTTGGCGGTTCCCGCTCGCGCCGATCGAGGCGCCGAACTATGGGTGTACGAAACGCGGGATTGAACACGTGGGAGGGTTCTTCAGGACAGTGACACCTTCCGCTCGGAAGACGGCAGTAACTGCTTCCCGGCGAGGAAACGGCAGGGGTAGAAGCGCAATCTACGCCTCAGTTCGCCTGGTACACGCGGACCTCAGCATTTTTCGTGCCCTGTTGGAGCACCCCCACGAACAGCTTCCCCCAATCCGGCACAAAAAGGCCAGTTCGGCTGCCGGGCGGAGTCGGGATACTCGCAATCCGGTTATAGTGATCGGGATCGTTTTGTTGGAAAACCTCGATGGAACCCAGGCCGTTGAGCACGTATACGCGGCTTCGGCTCAAATCATAGAAAAGGTCGTCCGTGTTCCCATTCACAACACCTGCCTTCCCAAATTCAAGGGCCGCGACTTGCTTGCCTGCCTCCGTGTCAAAGATCAGCAGGCGCGGCGGTATCCAGGCCCCGACGAACAGGCGGTGATGTGCTTCGTCGAGCGCCATCGGGAAATTGTTTTTCGCAGTGGTGACGGGCCAGCGAGCGATGACGGTGCCCTTCACATCGTCAATGACTTCGATTTCCTGCTTGTCCGGCACGTTTACGAAAATACGCTTTCCCTGTTCCTCAAGCCGAAACGATTCGGGATGGGCATCGATGACAATGTCGCGGGTTTTCTTTCCACTCGCGTCTATAAATCCAAGTCCTCCGGTTCCCTCGGTCCGTTTCCTGAGCTCCTTCGCACCTGCATATCCGACGATCACGCTCTTGCTGCGGGCGTCATAGCGAATGTTGTCGGCATCGTCCGGGAACGTCACCGTTCCCAAAAGTTGAAATGTAGTCCCATCAAATATCTTCGTGACGCCGTCACCACCGCAGGCGACGAACAGATGAT
>Ga0209577_10004373_pt1 | contig 13304 bp, 11 predicted proteins | sample GraSoiAngelo_109_FD_185874 | JGI IMG/M metagenome (GOLD analysis project Ga0209577, IMG submission 185874) | Grasslands soil microbial communities from the Angelo Coastal Reserve, California, USA - 14_0903_12_20cm (SPAdes) (version 2) | ecosystem: Environmental > Terrestrial > Soil > Grasslands... | reverse complement strand
CCGCCGACGCTGAGGGGGGCGGCGCCGCTGCGGGCGAGGTCGATCCGCGGCGGCGCCCCCTGGGCGGCGAACCACCGCTCCAGTCCCACCTCCCCGGCCCGGCCGAGCCTCACCGTGCGTCGACGTCGAAGCGGTGGTATCCGCTCGCGCCACGGGGGACGATGTCCTCGTAGCGGTCGGGCTGGACCGCGCCGGTGCCGTCGACGGCGCGCACCGCCATCCGGTAGCGGCCCGGCGCGGGCGGCGTCCAGGTCCAGCGGAAGAAGCGCCACGCGTACGGGGAGACCTGGGCGTCGAGGTCGGCCTCGCTCCAGGTGGCGCCGCTGTCGGTGCTCACCTGGACGCTGCGGATGCCACGGGTCCCGGCGTAGGCGTGGCCGCGCACCTCGAAGGCCTGTCCCGCGGTCGGCCGCGACCCCGCCTCGAGGTTGTCGAAGCGCGAGAAGGTGCGGACCACGGCGCTCTCGCTCCACCCCTGGCGCTGGTAGAAGCCGGTGTGGTCGTGGTCGGCGACCTCGATGCCGCTCAGCCACTTCATGTTCTTCTCGCCGTAGCGGCCGGGGATGAGGATCCGGGCGGGGTGCCCGTGGCGGTGGGGGAGGGGCGCCCCGTTCATCTCGAGCGCGACCATCGTCCCCGGGTCGTCGACGACCGAGGCGGGGAGGCTGTCGTAGTAACCGTCGACGGCGCTCACGATCAGGAAGGTGGCGCGCGGGTCGGTGCGGCCCGCGAGGCCGACGACGTCGGCGAGGCGCGGGCCCCGCCAGCGCGCGGTGCTCATCAACGACCCGCCGACGCCGTTGGCGATGCACTCGAGGGTGACGATCTCCTCCTGCTGGGCGAGGCGGCGCAGGTCGTCGATGGTCACCGTGGCCGGGCGCTCCACGAGCCCCCGAACCTCCAGCCGCCACAGACCGATGTCGACGGTGGGGTCGATGAGGTTCTTGGAGACGACGTAGTGCGCGCCGGTCGGGGTGATGGCGTCGAGGAGGTGCTCGGTGGCGACGCCGTGGCCCTCGTAGTCGTAGTTGGTGGCGCCGGTGAAGCTCCGCAGCGATGCCGCGAGGCCGCCGGCGCCGAGGAGGGTGCCGCCGCCGAGGGTGAGCAGCCCGCCGAGGAAGCGGCGCCGCTCCTCCTCCACCGGTCGCGGAGCCTGCGTCCCCGCGGGGGCGGGGGCGAGGGCGCGGCCGAGGACGAGGTGGAGCACCGCCATCCCGACGGCGACGTCGACCGCGAGGGTGAGCGCCGCGACCGCGCGGCGCAGGAGCAGGGTGCCGCCCGCGTCGTTGGCGTCGAGCACCGGGCCGAAGAGCGCCCACAGCCCGACGAAGCCGGCTACGCCCAGCAGCACGGTGAGCCGCCACGGCCTCACCCCGCGACGCACCAGGGCTCCGTACAGCAGGGCGGCGAGGACGAAGCCGAGGGTGGCCCCGGCGATGCTGCCCTCGATGAGCAGCGGCTTGCCCTGCGAGCCGAGGTCGGAGAGGAGCCGCCCGAAGAGCGACGCGGGGATGAAGGGGACGGTGAGGTCGGAGACGTCCTCGGGGAGGGACGGGGCCCCGACGAGGTGGCGGAAGCCGAGGCTCGCGGCGTTGAAGAGGATCCCGGCGAGGACCCCGGCGCCGAGGCTCAGGAGGAGGGCGGGACGGCGGCCGGCGGCCGTGGACGCGGCGGTGGGGGGGTCGGCGGTCTGGGGGGAGGCCACGGCGGCCACTCTGACGCGGGCGTGTTGCGCGCCGAAGTCGGCCGCCGTCATCCCCCCGCAACGCCCGTCGCCGAGGCTGTCGGGCTCATGGGCAGGGTCCTCGTCACCGGCGGCGCCGGCTTCGTCGGCAGCCATCTCGTCGACGCGCTGCTCGCCGCGGGGCACGCCGTCCGTGTCCTCGACAACCTCGATCCCCAGGCGCACGAGGGCGGCCGTCCCCGCTTCCTCAGCCCCGAGGCCGAGCTCGTCGAGGCCGACCTGCGCGCCCCCGCGGCGGTGGGCCGGGCGCTCCGCGGCGTCGAGGTGGTGTTCCACCAGGCGGGGATGGTCGGCAACGGCCAGTCGATGTACGAGATCCACCGGTACATCGACGTCAACGCCGGCGGGACGGCGGTGCTCCTCGAGGAGGCGCTGCGCGCTCGCGACACCCTGCGCCGGGTGGTCACCGCCTCGTCGAGGGTCGTCTACGGAGAGGGCGCGTACCGCTGCGCCGAGCACGGCGTCGTCGCCCCCGGGCTGCGCCGCCGCGCCGACCTCGACGCCCGCCGCTGGGAGAACCGCTGCCCGCGCTGCGGGGAGGCGGTGGAGCCGGTGCCGACCCCGGAGGACCATCCGCTCCATCCCACCTCCCCGTATGCGATCTCGAAGCGCGACGGCGAGGAGCTCACCCTGACCGCCGGGCATGCCCACGGGCTGGAGACGGTCGCGCTGCGGTACCTCAACGTCTACGGCCCCCGCCAGGCCCTCTCCAACCCGTACACGGGGGTCGCCGCGATCTTCTCGACCCGGCTGCTCGGCGGGCGCCGGCCGCTGGTCTTCGAGGATGGCCGGCAGCGGCGCGACCTGGTGCACGTCTCCGACGTCGTGCGCGCCAACCTCCTCGCGATGGACGCCCCCGGGGTGATCGGGCTGCCGGTGAACGTCGGCACCGGGGTCTCGATCAGCGTCCGTGAGCTCGCGCTCGTCCTCGCCGCCGAGCTCGGCGTCGACCTCGAGCCCGAGGTGACCCAGCGCTTCCGCGCCGGCGACATCCGCCACTGCGTCGCCGACGTCGGGCGGGCGCGCGACCTCCTCGGCTTCGAGGCCCGCGCCGGCCGCGCCGAGGCACTGCGCGACCTCGCCCGCTGGGTCTCCTGCGAGACCCCGGTCGACCGCTCCGCCGCGGCGGTGGCGGCGCTGCGCGAGCGCGGGCTGATCCGCTAGCCGCCGCCCGTCACCGGGCCGCGACCACTCATAACCAGGCCCTCGTCATTTGTTGCGACGCGCACAACGTCCGGCGCGCTCCGCGTCGGTACCATTGGAGGCGGCACGGGAATCCGCCACATCACCACCGGCCGCAACTGGGGAAGGGGTTCCGCAACGCAAACGGGGACTGTTCAGATGTATGCCATCCTCGAATACCCGGACGGGCCCGCCATCTGCGTCGGCTACCGCACCCTCGCCGCGGCGGTCGCCGCCCTCGACCGCCTGCGCACCGACGACGACCGCTACTCCTCGTCCATCGTCGCCCCCACCGACGACGACGCCTAGTCAGGACTGACACCGGCGTCGATCTCGACCCCGCCGCCGGGCTCCTCCCGGTCGGGCGGGGTGGTATACAGGTGCTGCTCTCACGCATTCCGCGCTCCCTGGAGCAGCCCCCCATGACCTTCGACGGGCTCCACACCCAGCTCCCCGACGTCGACCCCGACGAGACCCGCGAATGGCTCGACTCCTTCGAGTCCGTCGTGGCCATGGGAGGGCGAACGCGGGCCCGCTTCCTGGTCACCAAGCTGCTCGAGCGCGCCCGCGCCCAGCAGGTCGGCCTGCCCTCGCTGGTGTCGACCGACTACATCAACACGATCGCCCCCGACCGCGAGCCGTGGTTCCCCGGCGACGAGGAGATGGAGCTCCGCATCCGCCGCATCAACCGCTGGAACGCGGCGGTGATGGTCACCCGGGCGAACAAGCGGTCCGAGGGCATCGGCGGCCACATCTCCACCTACGCGTCCTCGGCGTCGCTCTACGAGGTGGGCTTCAATCACTTCTTCCACGGCAAGGACGACGGCCGCGCCGGCGACCAGGTCTACTACCAGGGCCACGCCGCGCCGGGCGTCTACGCCCGCGCCTTCCTCGAGGGGCGGCTCAGCGAGGCCCGGCTCGACAACTTCCGCCAGGAGGTCGGGGGCCAGGGGCTGAGCTCCTATCCCCATCCCCGGCTGATGCCGGACTTCTGGGAGTTCCCCACCGTCTCCATGGGCCTGGGCCCGCTCAACGCGATCTACCAGGCGCGCTTCAACCGCTACCTGCTCAACCGCCGCATCTCCGACACCTCGGAGTCGCGGGTGTGGTGCTTCCTCGGCGACGGCGAGTGTGACGAGCCCGAGTCCCTGGGGGCGCTCGGCCTCGCCGCCCGCGAGCAGCTCGACAACCTGGTCTTCGTGGTCTGCTGCAACCTGCAGCGGCTCGACGGCCCCGTCCGCGGCAACGGCAAGATCATCCAGGAGCTGGAGGCGGTCTTCCGCGGCGCCGGCTGGAACGTCATCAAGGTGATCTGGGGACGGGAGTGGGACGACCTCCTCGCCCGCGACGTCGACGGTGTGCTCGTCAACAAGATGAACACCACCAACGACGGCCAGTTCCAGAAGTACTCGACCGAAACCGGCGACTACATCCGCGAGCACTTCTTCGGCCCCGACCCGCGGCTGCAGAAGATGGTCGCCCACCTCTCGGACGTGGACCTGACCCACCTGCGCCGCGGGGGCCACGACTACCGCAAGGTCTACGCCGCCTACAAGCTGGCCACCGAGTACGAGGGGGCGCCGACGGTCATCCTCGCCCACACCATCAAGGGATGGGCGCTGGGGCCCGGCTTCACCGCCCGCAACGCCACCCACCAGATCAAGAAGATGAGTGAGGAGGAGCTCAAGGCGTTCCGCGACACCCTGGAGCTGCCGATCGCCGACCGCCAGCTGGGGCAGGGCACACCGCCCTACTTCCACCCCGGCGACGACTCCGAGGAGGTCGAGTACCTGCGGGTGCGGCGGCGCATGCTCCACGGCTCGGTGCCGCGCCGGGTGGTGCGCGCCAAGCCGCTGCCGCTGCTCGAGGACGGCCCCTGGACCGAGCCGCTGGCGGGCTCGGGCGGGCGCGCCGCCTCGACGACGATGGCGTTCGCGGCCATCCTCCGCAGCCTGCTCCGCGACAAGACCGTCGGCAAGCGGGTCGTCCCCATCATCCCCGACGAGGCGCGCACCTTCGGCATGGACGCGCTGTTCCGGGAGGTGAAGATCTACGCGCCCTTCGGGCAGCAGTACGAGCCGGTCGACGCCAACATGGTGCTCTCGTACCGCGAGGCGTCCGACGGGCAGATCCTCGAGGAGGGGATCACCGAGGCGGGTGCGATGGCGAGCTTCACCGCCGCCGGCACCTCCTACGCCACCCACGGCGAGCCGATGATCCCCTTCTACATCTTCTACTCGATGTTCGGCTTCCAGCGGACCGGCGACCTGGTGTGGGCGTTCGGCGACTCCCGGGGTCGCGGCTTCCTGCTCGGCGCCACCGCGGGACGCACGACCCTCAACGGCGAGGGCCTGCAGCACGAGGACGGCCACAGCCCGCTGCTCTTCTCCGCGGTGCCGAACGTGCGCATCTACGACCCGGCGTTCGCCTACGAGCTCGCGCTCGTGATCCGCGACGGCATGCGTCGCATGTACCACGAGGGCGAGGACCTCTTCTACTACATCACCCTCTACAACGAGAACCACCCGATGCCGCCGATGCCCGAGGGCGTCGAGGAGGGGGTGCTGCGCGGCCTCTACCGCTATCAGGCGGCGCCCGAGGCGCGCCGCCACCGCGCCCACATCCTCGCCAGCGGCACCGCGATGCTCGCCGCCCTCGAGGCGCAGAGACTCCTCGCCGACCACCACGACGTCGCCGCCGACGTGTGGAGCGCGACCAGCTACCAGATGCTCCGCGCCGATGCCCTCGAGGTCGAGCGCTGGAACCGGCTGCATCCGCAGAAGCGGCCGCGTGTCGCCTACGTCACCGAGCAGCTCACCGCGGCGCCGGCGCCGGTGGTCGCGGTCACCGACTACGTCAAGTCGGTGCCCGACCAGATCGCACGCTTCGTGCCGGGCAGCCTCACCACGCTCGGAACCGACGGCTACGGTCGCAGCGACACCCGCGACGCTCTCCGCCGCCACTTCGAGACCGATGCCGCGCACCTGGTGGTGGCGGTGCTCAGCGCGCTGGGCCGCGAGCAGCGGATCGATCCCGCGCTCGTCTCCGAGGCGATGGACCGCTACCGCATCGACCCCGAGACTCCCCCGCCGCTGCTGGCGTAGGGCGCCGGCTGCGCTCGAGTGTGCCCGCGGTCGCTCAGAACGATCCGGCGAGCGGCATCCCGAGTCCCGGGCCGCCCATCTCGCGCTGCACCACCATCAGCGAGAGCTGGAGGCGGGTGGCGATCTCCTGGTCCGTCCAGTGTCCCCCGGTGAGCGCGGTGAGGATGCGACCGGGCTCGGCGGAGGTCCATGGGTTGGGCTCGGCGGCGACGGTCCCGACGAGCGCCCGCAGCGCCGCCTCGCGCCAGGAGGCCGCACCGTTGCGGGTGAACAGGGCCAGCGCCCGCTTCAGGTCGGCGCGTGCCCGCCAGGTCTGGCCGAGGATGCGGAGCAGGCCGCCCCGAGCGAGCAGGGCGCGGCCGAGCTCCACCGACCACCGGTCGTCGGCGTGGCCGGCGACGGCGGACTCGAGGATGCCGAGGGCTCCGCCGAGGTCACCGTCGACGGCGCGGAGCATCGCGCGGCAGCGCAGCTCCACGGAGGTGCCGACCCGCCAGCGCTGCTCGCGCTGCGCGGCGCAGTAGAAGTCGAGGGTGCGGCGCGCGCACGGCGTCTCCCCGAGCTCGAGGAGGATCTCCACGAGGTCACCGACGACCTCCTCCCACCAGGGCTCGTGATCCAGCACCACAGGCCCGCTCACCGGATTCACGCCCAGCTCGGCGACGCCGCGGCGGCGCCGCGCGCGCACGCCGCGGGAGGCTGCAGGCGTGCCTGCAGCACGCAGATCTGCTCGTCGAGACGGGCGCCGCATTCACCGATCACCGGCGGCGGCGCGTCGAGCAGCAGCGACGCCTCGAAGCGGCCGATACAGGCGTCGAGCAGGCCGCGTTCGCGGGCGCTGACCGCGAGCGAGCGGTGCGCGTGCAACCGCAGCGCATGGGCGTGCGCGAGCAGGCATTCCGCGGTCTCACGCGAGGTTCGCATCATCGTCTCTCTTCCCAGTCGGTGCAGCACACTGCACTGTTGCAGAGCAGGTGCAGGCTAGCACGGACAGTGGTTATGACCGCGTCATGGTTCGCGCACAAGTTGACGCCCAGTCTGCTGCTGCGCGAACCCGGCGCGTTCCGCAACGTTGCGTTGCTCCTCGCGCATTGCTTTGGTCGAAACACCGGATGGGACCGGACATCGATGGACATCCTGTTGACGGAGGGGCGGGTCTCAGCGAGGGGACCGCCCGGCGCCGGTCCACTCACCCGCGCCGATGCGCAGCCGGCGGGCGATGAGGCCGGTGAGCCCACCCTGGACGAGCAGGGAGAGCACCACCACCCCGTAGGCGATCGTCGCCACCCGCGGGTCGACCCCGCGGTTGCCCGTGAGCGAGAGGGCGAGCGCGACCGACAGCGCGCCGCGAAGGCCCGCCCAGAACACGAGGTGCCGCCACCGCCAGGGGATCCTGCGCGACCGCGGGTCGGCGAGCGTCAGCAGGCCGTACACCGGAACCGCCCGCGCCGCGACCATGAGCCCGAACGCCGCGACCACCGTGCCGGCCGCGTCGAGCAGGTGCCGTGCGGGCAGGGCGGTGCCGACGAGCAGGAAGAGGATGGCGTTGAGAACGAAGGCGAGCACCGCCCAGAAGTCGGTGAGCTCCTCGCCATGGAGCCGCAGCCGGCGGCCGGTGCCGGCGACCACGACCCCGGCGGCGACCACCGCCATGATCCCCGAGGCGCCGAGCAGGTCGGCGGCGAGGTACCCGCCGTAGGCGATCGTCAGGGTCACCAGGATCTCCACCTGCGGCTCGGTGACGGCGCGCAGCAGGGCGACGCCGAGGGCGCCGACCACGACCCCCACCGCCGCCCCGCCGGCGGTCTCCACGGCGAAGCGGATGAGCACGTCCGGCGCGGACGGTGCGCCGCTGCCGATGGACGCCAGCAGCGCGGCGAAGATGGCGACGCCGGTGCCGTCGTTGAGCAGGCTCTCGCCCTCGAGCAGGGTGGCGAGCCGTCGCGGCGCCTCCTGCCGGCGCAGCAGCGACACCACCGCGATCGGGTCGGTGGGGGCGAGCACCGCGCCGAGCAGCATCGCATCGGCGAGGCGCAGGCCGAGCAGCGCGTGGACGAGGAGCCCGATGACGAGGACGGTGACGGCGACGCCGGCGGTGGCGAGGAGCGCGACCGGAGCGAGCACCCGTCGCAGGGAGGAGAGGTCGAGGGTGAGGCACGCCTCGAACACCAGCCCGGGGACGAAGGCGAGGAGGATCAGGTCGGGGCTGACCGCCTGGCGCGGGACCCCGGGGATCAGGCCCACGGCGATCCCGCCGGCGGCGAGCACCGCCGCGTACGGGACCCGCGCCCGGCGCGAGAGCGCGCGCAGCAGCACCGCCGCCGCGCTCAGCCCGACGAGGAACAGAAGGAATCGCTGCGCGGCGGTCATTCGGGGACGTAGTCGCGGCGCAGCCCCAGGCGGTCGGGGGCGTGGAGCTGGAGCATCGTCGAGCCCACCCCGGCGGGTACCCGGCCGTCGACGAGCGAGAGCACCACCATCACCAGGAAGGCGAGCGGGATGGTGACGATCGCGGGCTGGGCGAGCACCACCGCGAGCGCCGAGTGGGTGTCGAGCAGCTGGGCGAGCGGCTGGCTGGCGAAGGCGACCATGGTGATGACGATCCCGGCGGTGGCGGCGAGGCCGCCGACGGCCGCCCCCGCCGCGGCGCCGAGGAGGGTGAGCCGCGGCCACCAGATGCCGAGCACGAGCAGGGGGAAGAAGGAGCTGGCGGCGATGGCGAACGCCCAGCCGACGAGAATGCTGATGTCGAAGTGCTCGACCGAGAGCCCCAGCGCGGCGGCGACAGCCCCGGCGAGGAGCGCGCCCACCCGGAACGCCCGGCTGCGCGCCCGGGCGCTCGCCGCCGGGCGCAGCCAGCGGCCGTAGATGTCGTGGCCGAGCGCGCCCCCGAGGGACACGAGCAGCCCGCTCAGCGTCGAGGCGAAGGCGGCGAAGGCGCCCGCGGCGACGACCGCGGCGAGGATCTCGCCGAGCCACGCGGGGCCGAGCTGCCGGGGGAGGATCAACACCACCGCGTCGGTGAGGTTGGTGGTGTACAGCTGGGCGGCGTGGAGCCGGCCGATCACCCCGTAGAGCGGCGGCCAGACGTAGAAGAGGCTGACCAGGGCGAGCACGTACCAGGCGGTGCGCCGCGCCGCGCGGGCGTCGGGGTTGGTGTAGAAGCGCACGAGGATGTGGGGCAGCCCCATGGTGCCGAAGACGATCCCGATGATCAGCGAGTAGGTGAACAGCAGCGGATGGCCGCTGCCGCCGGCGAGCGGCCCGAAGGGGTGCAGCCAGGCACGCCCGGTGCTCGGCGGGGTGTCGCTGCCGAAGGGCACCGGCGCGCCGGCGGCGAGGGTGACCTTCGCCCCCTCCTCCCAGCGCACCCGGCCCGCGGGGAGCGTGCTCCTCCCGGCGAGGATCACCGGCCGCGGCGGGCCGATCCGCTGCGAGGAGGTGGAGAGGGGGACGCCGACGTAGGTGGTGCGTGCGGTGCCGCCGCGCTCGCCGGGGGGGAGCAGGGTCGCGGTGGTGCGTCCCTCGACGTCGACGGCGAGCGAACGGCTCAGCGACCACAGGTCACCGGAGGAGACGGTGAAGGCGGTCGCGGCGGTGAGCCGGGGCACCGGCTGCCCCCCGGCGGCGCCGATCAGCCGTCCCGGCGTGCCGTGATGGATGAGCAGCACGAACACCGGCACCGAGATGGCGAAGAGCTTCACCGCGAACTGCATCGCCTGCACCAGGGTGATCCCCCGCATCCCGCCGGCGACGACGATGCTCACCACCACCACCGCGACGATCACCACCCCGCTCGCATACGGCATCCCCGCCGCGGTGGCCACGGTGATCCCTGCCGCCTTCATCTGCGGCAGGGTGTAGAAGAGGCCGATGAGGATCACCAGCCCCACCGCGAGGCGGCGGAAGCGCGGGCTGTTGAAGCGCCCCTCGGCGAAGTCGGGGATGGTGTAGGCGCCGAAGCGGCGCAGCGGGCCGGCGATGAACACGAGCAGCACCAGGTAGCCGGCGGCGTAGCCCACCGGGTACCAGAGCACGTCGAAGCCGAACTGCATCACCAGCCCGGCGACGCCGAGGAAGGACGCGGCGCTCAGGTACTCGCCGCTGATCGCCGCGGCGTTCAGCCGCGGGGGCACCGCCCGCGCCGCAACCATGAAGTCGGAGGTGGTGCGCGCGAAGCGCCGGGCGTAGACGCCGACGGCCGCGGTCAGTGTGGCCATCAGCAGCAGCCCGACGACGGCTCCGGCGGAGACGATCACTGGAGCAGGTCGGTGAAGTCGTCGTCGATGCCCTCGGCGCGGCGCACGTAGAGCAGTCCCAGGACCACCAGCCCCGGGTAGGTCAGCACCCCCAGGACCAGCCAGGGAAGGGGGAGGCCGAGCACGCTGGTGTCGCCGTACGAGGGCCAGATCTCCGGCAGCAGCGGCTGGACGCCGAGGCCGACGAGGAAGGCGGCGGTGATGGCGAGGCTGAGCCGGAGCTGCCGCCGCATGAGCGCGCTGAGGAAGACGGTGCCGACCTGGGTCTGCTCGAGGAGGTCGCGAAGCCGCCTGCCGGCGTGCTCACGGTCGCGCTCGTGGGTGGCCACGCGCGCGTCAGAGGTGGACCGCCGCGCGGAGGTCGGCGGCATGCCGCCGCGACACCGGCACGGTCAGATCGGGGACGTCGCGGAGCTTCAGCAGGTAGGTGCCGTTGAAGAAGCTCTCGATGGTGAGCACGTGGCGGAGGTTGACCAGGTAGGCGCGGTGGACGCGCAGGAAGCCGCGTCCGTGGAGGCGGTGCTCGAGCTCGGCGAGGGTGTGGCGCGCCTGGAAGCGCCCGTCCTGGGTGTGGAGCACCACCCGCTCGCCGGCCACGAGGGCCACCCGGATGTCGGCGACGTTGACCAGAACGATCCGGCCGCGGGCGAGCACGGGCAGGCGGTCGCTGAGGGCGTCGTCGTCGTCGGGATGGCCGCTCATGGCGCCCGCCTCGATGCCGCGCCGGGTCTCGAGCAGCCGCTTGACGGTGGCGCGCAGCCGCTCGGCGCGCACCGGCTTGAGCAGGTAGTCGACCGCGGCGAGGCCGAACGCCTCGACCGCGTAGCTGTCGAAGGCGGTGACGAAGACGAGCATCGGCGGCCGCGCCAGGAGGCGCACGATCCGGCCCAGCTCCAGCCCGTCGAGCCCGGGCATGCGCACGTCGAGGAAGACGGCGTCGAGGTCGCCGCCCTCCAGCAGGCGCAGGCACTCCGTGCCCTCGGCGGCGCCGAGGACCTCGTCCACCTCGTCGAGCCGGCCGAGCTGGAAGGCGAGCTCGTCGCGGGCGGGCTGCTCGTCGTCGACCACGAGCACCCGCAGCCCGCTCTCCACGCCGGGGTTCACGAGCGGTGGACCCCCGGACGGTACTTGGGGATGCGCATCCGCACCGTGGTGCCCGTTCCCGGCAGCGAGTCGATGTTCAGACCGTGGCTGGGGCCGAAGGTCTCGCGGAGGCGGCGGTCGATGTTCGCCAGCGCGCCGCCACCCTCGCCGCCGGCGAGCTGGCTGGCGTCGAAGCCGCGGCCGTTGTCGCGGACGACGATCCAGCACTCGTCGTCGCGGTCCTCGGCGATGATGCTCACCGTGCCCCGGCCGGTGCTCGACTCCATGCCGTGCTTGACCGCGTTCTCGACCAGCGGCTGCACCACCAGGGTGGGGACGATCGCGTTGAGCACCTCCGGCTCGACCTTGTAGCGCACCGTCAGCCGCTCGCCGAAGCGCGCCTGCTCGAAGAGCAGGTACTGGTGGACGTAGACGAGCTCGTCGGCGAGCGAGGCGAACTCGTCCTGGGGACCGCGGAACGCCTTGCGGGTGAAGTCGGCGAAGAGGGTGAGCAGCTCGCGCGCACGGTCGGGGTCGGTGCGGATGAAGGATGCGATCGTGGTCAGGGTGTTGTAGATGAAGTGTGGCGAGATCTGTGCCCGGAGCGCGCGCAGCTCGGAGCGCACCAGGGCGACGCGCTGCTGGTCCGCCTGCTGCAGCCGCAGCTGGGTGGCGAGCAGCTCGGCGAGGTCCGAGGTGATGCGCAGCGAGGTCGGCCCCGGGGTCTGGGGGTGGTACGAGACCAGGGCGGCGACCGGGCGGTCGTTGACCAGCAGGGGGGCGACGGCGGCGGCGCGCAGGCCACAGCCGTCGGCGGCCTCGTCGTGGACGGCGAGGAGCCGGAGCCGTCCGGTGGTCAGCGCCTCGAGCACCGCGGCGGTGTCCCCCTCGAGATGGAGGCGGTGGCCGTCTGCCGGGCCCGGCGGCCCGGGCTCGAAGGCGAGCAGCCCCTCGCTGTCGTAGATCGCCACCGCCGCGCCCGCCTGCTCGGCGACCTCGGGGAGCACCTCGGCGGCGCTCCGGGCGGTGAGCCCGCGGCGCAGCGCGCCCATCGTCGAGGTGGCGAGCGCCAGGGTGCGGAGCGTCGCCCGGTCCTCGGCGGAGCCGAAGCTGCGCCGCTGGCGGCTCACCAGCAGGTAGACGGCCACCGCCGCCACCGCGGTGAGCAGCGCCTGGGCCAGAAGACCCTCGAGGACCCCCATGGGGTCGATCATCGTGAACCGGTGAGCGTGACGCAAGCCGAAACGGGTGCCACCGTTCAGCCCCGATCGGGGACCGTTCGCCCGCGACTTCCGACCGCTCGCCCATCACGGCTTCCCGACGTCCTGCACATGTGCGTAGGGTGGGTTCCGGCTGAGTCGAGGGCGATCGGGGAGCTCGGCCGGGATGAGTGTGGAGGATTCAGGTTTGAGCGTCGACGCGCGGACGATCGAGGCCCTCATGCAGGAGCGTCGGACCTATCCGCCTCCTGACGAGTTCCGGGCTCGCGCCCGGGTCAAGGACGACAGCATCTACGCGGAGGCGGCCGCCGATCCCGAGGCCTTCTGGGCGCGGAAGGCGAACGAATACCTCACATGGTTCAAGCCCTTCGACAAGGTGCTCGACTGGAAGCTCCCCTTCGCCCAGTGGTTCCTCGGCGGCAAGCTGAACGTCAGCTACAACTGCCTCGATCGCCACGTGGCGGCGGGGAAGGCCGACCAGGTCGCCTTCCACTGGGAGGGTGAGCCCGGCGACACGCTGACGATCACCTACGGGCAGCTGCTCAAGGACGTCTGCCGCTTCGCGAACGCGCTGAAGACACTCGGCGTCAAGCGAGGCGACCGGGTGGCGATCTACCTGCCCATGATCCCGGAGCTCCCGGTCGCCATGCTCGCCTGCACGCGCATCGGGGCCGCCCACACCGTGGTCTTCGGCGGCTTCAGCGCGGAGGCC
>Ga0209577_10004372_pt1 | contig 13306 bp, 8 predicted proteins | sample GraSoiAngelo_109_FD_185874 | JGI IMG/M metagenome (GOLD analysis project Ga0209577, IMG submission 185874) | Grasslands soil microbial communities from the Angelo Coastal Reserve, California, USA - 14_0903_12_20cm (SPAdes) (version 2) | ecosystem: Environmental > Terrestrial > Soil > Grasslands ... | reverse complement strand
TGAAGTATAAAAGTAGGGCTAAGGTACCACCGCGACGAGAATATGATTCGCGTCGGCCCGCCGAATTACCATGAGGAGCATTTCCCATGCCAGGATCGTGAACTGAGGACAGGTCGTCATCGGCCACGAGTATGCGCCGTGAATGTCGTGAGATTGGCGACAACATCATTTCCTCAGCCCCTTTTCGTTCAACTCACCAACTGCTCCAGGCTCTCCCGCAGGAAGAGCCTGACGCACTCGAATTCCCCGCCAACCCGCGCTGGCCAAGGGCGAAATAAACCAGATTGTGGAACAGTGAAGGGCGTAAAGCATCACAACAACGCGAAAGGCTTTCGCGCGCCCCACATTAGAGCATGTTGAGCATTTGTTGGGCCGAAAAGAGAGGCTTGTAGGAAAGAGATTTCAGCGCGCCGCCGATTAACCAGACTGCCCGGTATCTGAATTCCGGATCGTACCGCTTAAAACGATCTTGTGTCGCTTGATCATGCGCTCGATAGTTTTGCGGTCAACGCCGAGCAGGCGCGCCGCCGCCAGCTTGTTACCCTGTGTATGGGCTAGGACGCGCGCCACATATCGCCCTTCTACTTCCGCCAGTAGCGGCCACTTTTCATCAGCAGTATCAGTGGCGTCCTCCGTTTGTGGCTCTACCTCGCGGGCAGTTGAATCACAACCCTTACGAATACGTTCGGGCAGGTCTTCAGGTCTAACGACGTGATCGCACAGAGCCGCAGTACGGACGACTGTATTCTCCAGCTCGCGGATGTTGCCGGGCCAGTGATAACTTTTCAGTAAGTGGATGGCCTCCGGCGAAAAGCTCAGATCGGGATCACCAGGGTTTCGGGCCAGTGAAGCGAAATGCTTGACGAGGATAGGAATATCTTCACTTCGATGGCGTAGCGGCGGGAGATTCAGACTGACGGTGTTCAATCTGTAAAGCAAGTCCTGACGGAAACGTCCATTTTGTACTTCCGTTTCCAGGTCGCAGTTAGTCGCGGCGATGACGCGCACATCGACGTGGGTAGTGCGGTTGGAACCGACACGGCGTATCTCCCCCTCTTGCAGGGCGCGCAGCAGTTTTACCTGAAAAGCAGGGGTGGTTTCCGTGATCTCATCAAGGAAGATCGTGCCTCCGTCTGCTTCCTCGAACAGCCCCTGCCGGTCGCGCTCCGCGCCGGTGAAGGAGCCGCGGGCATGGCCGAAGAGTTCGGATTCGATCAACTCTGAGGGAAGTGCTCCGCAGTTGACGGCCACGAAAGCCTGAGTCGCGCGCCGACTACGACGATGAATGGCGCGCGCGACAATCTCTTTGCCCGTCCCGGACTCGCCTGTAATTAGCACGGTCAGATTTGTCGGCGCAACCCGCCCGACTAGTTTCATCGCTTCGACAAAAGCGGCGCTCTGACCGATCAGGGCAATGTCTGAGGTGTAAACGGGCGCAACCGCTCCTTTCTTTTCATTGACTCGTGATGCACGCTTCGTGATGCGCCTTCGTATGGCTTGCGAGAGGGTCTGCACGTCATTGACGCTGAAAGGTTTCAAGAGATAGTCGTAAGCGCCGAATGCGGTGGCATCAAGTGCCCCTACTGCCGAACCGTGTCCTGTCATCAAGACGACCTGCGCCTCAGGCTGCTCCAAATGAAAGCGCTTGAGCACCGCGTAGCCGTCTTCGCCGCCAAGCATTACATCACAGAAGACAAGAGACCATGGTTGTTCGCGCAGGCGCTCAAAAGCAGATTCCGCCGTCGCAGCCTCGCTCACGTCCCAGCCGTCCTCGCGCAAGACATCGGCCACGAAGCGGCGTACTACTGCTTCGTCATCAATTACCAGTGCGTGCATATTGTAAATCTCAGACGAGGTCGTCTTTGCAAACAGTCTCCTAGTCGGCACCTGACCTTGATATGCTTACTCGCTAACCATTCGGTATTCATCCTTACGCTTGAGAAGCGGGTGCCGGAAGTCTTCGACAGTAACGCCTAGTGCGCTTTACTGTGCTGCGCGATGTGCACGCCGGCGCGTTCTAACATCTGACGCATATCCTGCTCTGTCCAGGGCTTCGGGATGAAGAGTTGAATCAGGCCGGAACCGACCTCGGAGATGACGCCGCCCAGATGAATGCTGCCTGTCAGCAGTACACGGTAGCTTGACGGGTGAGTCGTGGCTACTTCACTCAAGAAATCCGTGCCCTTGATTTCGGGCATGCTTTGATCGCTGATGACGATGTCGGCAGGATGCTCTGTAAGCATCCGGCGCGCTTCGGAGAGCGTCGTTGCCGTGCGCACGTCGTATTCACCCCCGAACATCTTCTGAAAGAGGTCCAGACATACGGCTTCATCATCAATATAAAAATAGTTCTTTTCAACTCCTTACCTTCGAAGGGCGCGGGCCGCGCGCATCTCTCATGCCATCTACAGCAACATGTCCGGCGCATCATCTTACCCGCACGGCTCAAACTAAAACGCATTCTGCCTGGGTACTTGCTCTGACATCTCTGTGAAGTCTTCAGTTAGATAACAGAGTGGAACTTCTCTGTTCAGCCTCGCGTCGCCTTTCCGCTAATAGCTGCCTAAAAGCTTCGGCAGGCAGGGGCTTGCTAAACAGATAGCCCTGCCACTCGTCGCACCTGAGCAGGTGCAGAAATCTCAATTGTTCTTCCGTTTCTACTCCCTCCGCAATCACCTTGAGTCTGAGGTTGTGAGCCAGGGTTATGATCGCCATGACCAGCGCCGCATCATCCGGGTCGGTGGTGACTTCGCGCACGAAAGACTGGTCGATCTTCAAGATGTCTATCGGCAGACGCTTCAGATAGCCGAGCGAAGAAAAGCCGGTGCCGAAATCATCAACCGATATGTTGACCCCCAGCGCTTTCAGCTCCCCGAGCGTTCTCACGGCAGACTCGACATTCTTCATGATGGAGCTTTCCGTCAACTCCAACTCAAGGTCGCCGGCGTTCAGCCCCGTCTCTCGAAGCACCCGAATCACCACGTCGGAGAGATTCTGTTGTTGGAACTGTCGCGCCGATAGGTTTACGGCCACGCGCAGCGGAGTAAAACCTTCCTCCTGCCAGGCTTTGCTTTGGACGCAGGCCGCGCGCAAGACCCATTCGCCGAGAGGCACGATCATCCCCGTATCTTCCGCCACGGGGATGAACTCTGCCGGCGAAACCAATCCCAGTTCAGGGTGACGCCAGCGCACCAACGCTTCCATGCCGACAACCTGTTTAGTGCTGGTATCCACCTGGGGCTGGTAATAGACCTCAAATTCCTTCCGCTCCAACGCCCGGCGGAGACTATTCTCCAGCGTCAGACGTTTGAGGGCTTTGGCGTTCATGTCGGCAGCGTAGAATTGATAATTATCTCCGCCGTGCTCTTTAGCGCGATACAAAGCGGCCCCGGCATTCTTCAGCAGAGTCGGCGCATCCCTGCCGTCGTCAGGGTAAAGGCTGATCCCGACGCTAATCGTAATAAATAGTTCGTGACCATCAATGGTAAAAGGGAGACTCAGCACTTCCCTGACGTGCCGGGTGACTTCCACGACCGTCTCCGTGTCGCCGATCTGCGTCAGTAATAGCGCGAATTCATCACCCTCGAAGCGGGCGACCGTTTCGCCCTCACGGATACATCCGACGAGCCGCCCGGCGACCTCTTGCAGTAAGTGGTATCCCAAAGTGTGCCCCAGCGTATCGTTTACTTTCTTGAAACGGTCGAGGGAGAGAAACATCATGCACAGTATTTGCCCGCCGCGGTGTGCCGAGGCCAATGCTTGTGTCAGGCGATCTTCAAACAGGACGCGGTTGGGCAGATCGGTCAGGGCGTCGTGATAGGTGAGGTGGTTCAGTTCCGCTGTGCGCTGCCTGACCAACTCTTCCAGATGATTCTCGTAAAGACGTTTCGCCTCCAGCAGCGCGTGGTGGTTGAGTGCGCGGCGGACTGCCGCCTCGACATGCTGTAGATCAAAAGGCTTCCTGATGTAATCGAAAGCACCGACCCTTAAAGCTTCGATGGCGCTCTCGATAGCCTGCTCGCCGCTAATCATTACGACGACGGTGTCGGGCGCGAGGGCGAGCACCAGCGGAATCATCTCAAGTCCACTCATGCCGCCCATCTGGATGTCGCTCAGCACCAGATCGAACTTCTCCGCGGACAGGAGCGAAAGCGCCTCCTCAGCCGAACTGACCGCCCTGCACTCATGACTCTCACACAACGTTTTGAGTAGGAGACATCTGACTCCCGGTTCGTCGTCAATGATGAGAATGTGCGCCCGATTATTACTCGAATTAGGCATGGCTGATGTTCTGTTAGAGTGACTTCTTCGGCGCATCCAGTACTTCTCTTACCTTGCGTGCCAGGGCGTCGGTCGGAAACGGCTTCTGGATGAAGTTTGCTTCCTCGTCCAAGACACCCTGATGAACGATTGCATCGTCCGTATAACCGGACATGTAGAGCACTTTCATCTCAGGGCGTAATTGAGCCAGCCGGTCTGCCAGCTCGCGCCCGCCCATCTCAGGCATGATGACGTCGGTGATGAGCAGATGGATCGGCCCCGCGTGGCGCTCACAGATTAACAGCGCTGCGCCGCCGTTGGCCGCTTCCAGCACTCGATAGCCGTACATCTCCAGCACCTGGCGGGCGAGTTTCCGTACCATCTCCTCATCTTCCGCCAGCAGGATGGTCTCTGCGCCTTGGAGAGTTTCTTCAGTTCCGGCGCCGCGCTTATACTCCTCAGCGCCTTCATCCACGCGCGGCAGATAGATCTTAAAGGTCGTACCACGCCCAACCTCGCTGTAGACCCAGATGCTTCCGCCCGACTGCTTAACGATCCCGTAGACCGTGGAGAGACCGAGACCCGTCCCCTTGCCCGCTTCCTTCGTGGTGAAGAAAGGCTCGAAGATCTGTTTCTGCGTTTGCTCGCTCATCCCCGCGCCAGTGTCGGAGACGGCCAGCATCACGTAAGGGCCGGGTGTGACGGCGACATGGTTTTTAGCATAGTCCTCGTCGAGATGGACGTTCTTGGTCTCGACGGTCAGCTTGCCACCTTGCGGCATCGCGTCGCGGGCATTGATTGCGAGATTCATGATGATCTGCTCGACCTGTCCGGGGTCGGCCCTGACACTGCCGAGTCCGGCCCCCAGCGCCGTCCGCAACTCGACGTTTTCGCCGATGAGTCGGCGGAGCATTTTTTCCAACTCCGAGACGATCGCATTGAGGTCGAGGACTTTCGGTTGCAGGACCTGCTTGCGGCTGAAGGCGAGGAGTTGGCGGGTGAGCGCGGCGGCGCGGTCACCGGCTTTATTGATCTCTTCGATGTTTTGCCGCAAGGGGTCTTCGGCTGGGAGTCGCCTCAGGGTGAGTTCACTGTAGCCGGTGATCGCGGTCAGGAGGTTGTTGAAGTCGTGCGCGATGCCGCCCGCTAACATCCCGATAGCTTCCAACTTCTGTGACTGGCGGAGTTGTTCTTCGAGCTGCCTGCGCTCGGTGACATCGCGCGCAATGCCCTGCACGCCGACCGCGACGCCGTCTTCAAAAATAATTCTCGAATTTACTTCAACCGCGATCCGGCGGCCGTCCCTCGCGATGATTTCCAGTTCGTAGGCTGTTGCTTTCTCACCGGCAAGCTTTCTTTGAATCATTTGGCGCGCAGGCTCAAGATACTCAGGCGCGACTATTTGCGCCAGGTTTAGCCCGAGGACTTCTTCGCGCAAGTATCCGAGTATCTGCTCACCCGCTTTGTTGACCGAGGTGTAGTTCCCCTCCAGGTCGTGGGTGTAGATGATGTCATGGGCGTTCTCTATCAACTCACGATAGCGCTCCTCGCTCTTCCTCAGTTCCTGCTCGGCGCGCTTGCGCTCAGTGCTGTCTATCGTGACGCCACGCAAACCGATGGGTTTACCTTCACCATCATAGATAATGACATATCTCGTCTCGACCCATACCACACGTCCATCCTTGGCTATCCAGCGAAATTCAAGCGCGCCGCCTCTGCCGCTGGCATAAGTTTCGGCGACCTCGCGTGCCGTCCGTTCCTTATCATCCTCGTGTACAATTGAGAGCCAGATGTTAGGCGTCGAGAGCCACTCTTCGACGGTGTAACCTAACATCGTCTCGACATAGTCGCTGGCGAAGTCGGTGCGTTGCGTGGAGGCGTCCGGCGCGCCCCACGCCTCCCAGACCATTCCGGGAACACTGGCGATGATAGTATCGAGGCGCTGGCGCTGGCTTTCGATCTGAGCAGTTAGCTGTGCTTTCACCTCCTCTGCACGCTTGCGCTCCGTGATGTCTTGCAGCAGCGCCACGAAATAGTCAACCGCGCCGTCCGCGCGGCGCAGGCACCTCACCGAGATGGTGGTATGAATGACCTCGCCGTCTTTGCGTAACCAACGCTTGTCCAGGGAATAGCTGTCTATCTCCCCGGCCATGACCCGGTCGAAGTTGGCTACATCGGCGGCTAGGTCATCCGGGTGAGTCAACGCCGCCCAAGTCGTTCGCAACAGCTCGGCCCGTTCGTAACCCAGTATCTCGCAAATCTTGTCGTTGACCTCCAGCATCTTTTTGGTCGGCGACGTAATCGCCATGCCGATGAGACCGAGGTCGAAGTAGTGTCGGAACCGCTCCTCGCTCTCTCGCAGTGACGCCTCGGCCTGCCTTCGCGCGCGCCGATTCTCCGCCTCATGCAGTTCACGCTCGATGGTCGGCGCGAGTCGCACCAGATTACCTTTCATCAAATAATCGTGCGCCCCGGCGCGCATGGCTTCGACCGCAATCTCTTCGCCGATAGTGCCGGAGATGATGATGAATGGAATGTCCAAACCCATTTCTTGCAAGAGCGCCAGCGCCGAGAGTGCGTTGAAGTGCGGCATCGAACAGTCGCACAAGATGACATCCCGCTCCTGCGCCTCTAGCGCAGCCCTCATTGCTTCGGGCGTCTCCACACGTTCGGAGATCAGTTCATAGCCCGCGCGCGCGAGGTGGCGCGTCAAGAGCGCCACGTCCCGCTCCGAATCTTCGACGTGTAAGACTCGTAAGGTTCTATTCGCCATCTGACGTTTACTCGGCGGGCGCGGCCTCATTCAAAACCAGCCAGTACATCCCCAACTGCCTGGTCGCTTCCAGAAACTGCTCGAAGTCCACCGGCTTTCGGACGTAGCTGTTCGCCCCCAGGTCATAGCTTTTTATCATGTCTTCTTCTTCGCTTGAGGAGGTGAAGATGACCACCGGCAGACGACGGGTGCGCTCGTCCGAACGTATCCTTTGCAAGACCTCTAAGCCATTCAGCTTGGGCAATTTCAAATCCAGCAGAATGAGTTGCGGCGTCACTGCCATGTCCCGGCCCGCCTGTGTGCCCGTGCCGAAGAGATAATCCAACGCCTCGACCCCGTCGCGCGCGACGACGACCTCGTTGACGATGTTGCTCTTCTTGAGGGCGCGGCGAGTCAAGGCTACATCCCTGGAATTATCTTCCACCAGTAAGATCACTTTGTCTTTCATGTCCTTTCTCCCTTGAAATCCGGGAGCGTGAAGTAAAAGGTCGCCCCCTCATCAATTATCCCTTCAGCCCAAACGCGACCCCCGTGGCGATTGATGATGCGCAGGACGGTCGCCAGCCCGATGCCCGTACCCTCGAATTCATCGGCGGTGTGGAGGCGCTGGAACGCGCCGAATAACTTATCGGCATAAATCATGTCGAAGCCTGCGCCGTTATCGCGGACAAAATAGACTGTTTCGCCGCCCTTCTGTTCCTGACCAAAAACGATCTCCGGTTGTTCCCGCTTCGAGGTGAACTTCCATGCGTTGCCCAGCAGGTTATCGAGCACGATTCGCAACAGACGTTTATCGCCTCGCATCACAAGTCCATCCTCGATCTGGACGGACACTGTGCTTGCGGGATCTCGCTTTTGCAGTTCAGTGACTACTGCATGAGCTAACTCACTCAGGTTGATGACTTCGCGGCGCATCTCGCTTCGGGTCACGCGCGCGAGATGCAACACGTCGTCAATCAGTTGCGCCATCTCTTGGCTCGCGCCCCGCACCTCTTGCAGATAGCCCCGGCCTTCCTCATCAAGCTTGTCCGCGTAATCTTCCAAGAGCGCCTGGCTGAAGCCGTTGATGTGCCGAAGCGGCGCGCGCAGGTCGTGTGAGACCGAATAGGAGAAGGCTTCGAGTTCCTTGTTGGCGGCCTGGAGTTGCGCGGTTCGTTCGGCGACGCGCTGCTCAAGCTCTTCGTTGAGACGGCGCACCTCTTCTTCAGCCTGCTTGCGCTCCGTGATGTCGTTGTTGACCTCAAGAATGGCTTTCGGCTCGTCATACTCATTCTTGTGTAAGACCTAATGACTAGCGACGACGATGCGCCCGCCGTCCCGTCTGGTATGGATGAGTTCGCCTTCCCAATGCCCATAAGCAAAGAGCCGGGCTTTGATCTCCTCCAGGGGACGCGGAAACTCCGTCTGGAAAAGAGAGTGGGTGGTCTTCCCCACAGCTACCTCCGAACTCCAGCCATACACCTGTTCCGAACCGCTATTCCAGAAGATAATTTGGTCTTTTAGATCACGGATCAACACCGGGGCAAGATCAAGGATGCGCGCCTGCTCCTTGAGCGCCTCCTCCGCCCGCTTGCGCTCCGTGATGTCGCGCAGGATGACGGTGTAGAATTTGCGCCCCTCGGATTCGAGCTGCGAGATGGAGGCTTCTATCGGGAATTCCTCGCCGTCGGCGCGCAGCCCGAAGATAGCGCCGAGCGCCCCCATCGAGCGCTTGGTCACGTGCGTCCGTCCGAAATCCTCGATGTGTTCCCGGTGGCCGGGACGGAAGCGTTTGGGGATGAAGCGATCCAGCGGCTGCCCCGTGGCCTCTTCGGACGGGTAGAGAAACATTCTTTCCGCCGCCGCGTTAAAGAGGACGATGCGCTGATCTTCGTCAACACTGATGATGGCGTCCATCGCCGAGCCGATCACCCCGGCCAGTTGCTCCTGACTCCGGCGCAGCGTCTCTTCGGCGCGCTTACGTTCGGTGATGTCCACGACAGTGCCCAGCACCATCGTTCCTTGTTCCGTCTGAAGCGGGTTCAAGCCGATCTCGACGGGGAACTCGCCACCGTCCTTGCGCAAGCCGTAGAGGTCGCGCCCCGCTCCCATCGGTCTAGCCGTGGGGTCGGTTATGAAGCCGTCGAGGTAGGCCGGGTGGTGAGCGCGGAAACGCTCAGGCACGAGCTTCTCTATCGGCTGTCCGAGTAACTCGTCGCGCGTGTAACCGAATGACTTTTCGATCTGAGCGTTGACCAGTACGATCTTGCCGTCCTGATCAACCATCACCATGCCGTTAGGCGCGCCCTCGATGAGTTGACGGAAACGCTCCTCTGCTCGCTCACGTTCGGTGATGTCGCGCATGATGACGGTATAGAGTTTTTGTTCTCCTGCTTCGACCTGTGAGATGGAAGCTTCCAGAGGAAACTCCTCGCCGTCGGCGCGCAGTCCATAAACCGAGCGTGCCCCGGCCATAGCCCGCGTCGTGACGCCCGTCTGGCCGAAGTTTTGGATGTGAGACGAATGACCAGCGCGGAAGCGTTCGGGGATGAAGCGGTCGAGCGATTGCCCGATGGCCTCATCGGCAGGACAGAGAAACATTCCCTCAGCAGCGCGATTGAAGACGAGGATGCGCTGCTCGCCGTCAACCGTGATGATGGCGTCCATTGCCGAATCGACGATCCCGGCCAGCCGAGCCTGGCTCTCGCGCAACGCCTCCCCGGCCTGCCGGCGGTTAGACGGAGTGGAGTGTGGCTCTCCTGAAGGCATAGTGCTCCCGCTATAACTGCTTGCATTTCGCGGCTGGCTTCAAATTAAGCCGCACGAAACGCTCACCTTGGATCAACGATCAAACCTGAGATGCAAGATGCCGCACACTTTGTATCCAGGGCATGAGGCCATATTGTCGGGTAGCGAGGAGTCGTACTTGGATAATAGACCTCTTGCAAAAGATGGGTTCGTCGAAGATTTCAACCGCCAAACCACTGGCTTTTACATTCGGTCTGGATGACTTTTGCAAGAGGTCTAATGTCTGCCGTCGCGCTTATAGCACCCTTTCGTTATAGAAAGCAATGTTTCAGACGCTCTCAATGCTTTGAAGCACCAACGACGAGATCGGGGTGCCCCCCTCGGGTCATCCTCGACGGATTTTGCTATACGCTACTCGGAGGTCTGTGGGAATAGGCCGACCGCGCGGGCATGTAGCAAGCCACGAGCACGATTGCAGCGAGCAGCAACGCGATGGCGGCGGACACCAGATTCTCTTATCGCCGTCTCGATACAACCCCGCCCGCCAACTCCCATTGCGTCAACTTACACTTCTGACGTTAGATGGGCGAGAAGGAGTGGCTGAGCTGCATGATGAGTGACGACACCCGGCATTCTTCGGCGGGGCCGGGCGGCAATGAGCGCGACCCGCAACTGATTCGCGGCATCGGATTGGGCGGCGCGACGATGCTCAACATGATCGACATGATCGGCGTCGGCCCCTTCATCACACTCCCGCTCGTCATCGCCGCGATGGGTGGGCCGCAGGCGATACTGGGCTGGGTCTTAGGCGCGGCGCTGGTCATATGTGACGGACTCGTCTGGGCCGAGTTAGGGGCGGCGATGCCGGGATCAGGCGGCTCGTACCGCTACCTGAATGAGATTTACGGGAAAGGCCGACTCGGGCACTTAATGTCTTTCCTCTTTGTCTGGCAACTCACCTTCAGCGCCCCGCTCTCCGTCGCCTCCGGCTGCATCGGCTTTGCGATGTATGCGGTGTATGCCTTCCCCGTGCTCGACCGCACGATAGCCGCCGCGCGGTTGCACCTTCCCCTGCCCGTGGTCGGTGATCTTGACGCCGGCCTTCACGTGACGCTCGGTTCTTTCGTCGCCTGCGGCGTGTGCCTGCTCGCAACCTTCCTGCTTTACCGCAAGATCACGGTCATCGAAAAACTAACTCGCTACCTGTGGGCCGGCGTCATGTTGACGCTACTATGGGTCATCGCCTCGGGCATCTGGTACTTTGATCCCGCGCTGGCCTTCGATTTCCCGCCCGGCTCTTTCACGCTCAGGCCGGAGTTTTTCACCGGGCTGGGGGCGGCGCTCCTGATCGCCGTCTATGACTACTGGGGCTACTACAACGTCTGTTTCTTAGGTGGGGAAGTGCGCGACCCCGCCCGCACAATCCCGCGCGCCGTGCTGCTCTCGATTGCCCTCGTCGCCGTGATCTACATCATGATGAACGTCTCGATTCTCAGCGTCATATCGTGGAGAGAGTTCGGCGCGCGGGCCGATTCGAAAGCGCGTTCTTACGTCATCTCGGCCTTTATGGAGCGGCTCTACGGGCACCGGGCGGCGCTCGTCGCGACCGCGCTGATAATGTGGACGGCCTTCGCCTCAGTCTTCTCTCTGCTGCTCGGCTACTCCCGTGTGCCGTATGCGGCGGCTCAAGACCGGAACTACTTCCGCGTCTTCTCGCGCGTGCACCCGCGACACCAATTCCCTTACGTCTCGTTGCTGATGATGGGCGGCACCGCCGCGGCGTTCTGCTTCCTACGCCTCGCCGATGTGATCGCGGCTCTGGTCGTGATCCGCATCCTCGTCCAGTTCCTCGCGCAGATCGTCGGGGTCATGATTCTGCGCCGACGCCGCCCGGAGATGCCGCGCCCGTTCAAGATGTGGCTCTACCCGGCACCGGCCCTGGCCTCGCTGTGCGGCTTCATTTACGTCCTCCTGATGCGCCCTAACTTTCAGCAGGAAGTGCTGTATGCGGCTACGTTGATCGCCCTCGGCCTCGCCATATATTTCGTGCGCGCCCGCGCGCGCGGCGAGTGGCCGTTCTGCCCTGTGCCGGAGAGGTTGCATCGCGATTAAACCGTAATGGCTATTATCCGACGTGATAACGTGAAACGTCGTCGTAAAGAAGAGCTGACCACAAGATGTAGGCACACGGGGTGTGCAAAAATGAAGGATGAAGGGAGGTTTCACACCATTTTGAAAAAGCGCGTCCGACCACAATTTGTTGTGGCTCCAAAGTGAGGTCTCGATCAGCTATCAAGCCGTCGTATTCACGCCCTGCCGGCCTCTGAGAGGCGTTGTAGCCTGCGTGGGCTTTGCCCCCTTAGCCGCATGCCTGCGAACTATGCCTCTGCGGTCAAATCTCATCTCCGGGTCAGGGGCCTTACTGGTGCGCGACGCCGTCTCCACCGCCCGAAGAGTTTCTTACTCGACTCAGCAGGGCTTTCCCTGGTGCTCGATCACGTCGCTGCCGTCGGGCGCAAGCCCGGCGAATCTGCCAATCACTCTTACAGTCCACTCCGTAAGTTGATTTAATCGCGTCGCGCGGAGGTCGGTCACTCCTCGTCCCCGTCGCCGACCGGCACGTAACTCTTGGGTTTGTAATACGGCTCGACGGTATAGGAGCTTTGCTTCCTGAGGTCTAAAACTAACGACTGTGTCCGGTGGAGTTTCGCCGGATCGACGAGGGTCACTTCTTCCCCGGCCACCCACCAGAGCGCGCCGGGGTTGATGCGTGCGACTCTCGCCGAGAGGGGTTTTTCGTCAATCAGCCAGCCGACGAACGCGCGCCCGCCGTAGCGGGCCGGGGCGCGGATCGTCACGCGCGGCGACTGCGTCACGTCGAACGTCCGCAGGAAACTCCCCTGCCCGTCGGCGCGCCCGTTCACATCAACCGCGTCGCACGCGATGAGAGGCTCAAGGTCGGATGACACACGCACGAAAACCGTTCCGAGCTTTTCATCAAGATTGTGAGAGGCGTAGCCTACCCTCAGTTCAAGCCTGCGGAGCTTGCCCGCGGTCTTGTCGGGTGTGGCGGACAGGGTGATCGTGATGCGCGCCCAGGCCGAAGGCCGATAGCTAGTGAGCGGGCTGGTGTCGCGCGAGTCCTTCTCGCCGAGGAGGTGCTTGACGAGCCACTTCTCCACCTCGTCGGGCTTCCGGTGCGTGATCTCGTTCTTACCCGTCCGCGCCTTGTAGGTCACGTCAGTGCCCCAGTACATCTTATCGTCGCGGTACGTGCCGCCCGTGGCTTTGCCGTCCGCGGCGACGCGGTAGCGCCCGCTCCGGAAGAGGTAGAGCTGCCCACCGCGGCGCAGGCGCGAGACTCCTTCGTGCCGGTACGTGAGATGAACGTTGACGAGTCCGGAGGTCGGCGGGTCGGCGAGTTCGAGGTCTGAGGCCTCGATGTTGACGATGCGTATGTCCTCGCGGTCGAAGTCGTGGTAGCCCATCTGCATCAGGTCGATGTCGAGCCGCCCGTGCGCGTTGAGCGATTCAAGCTGCGCCGCC
>Ga0209577_10004371_pt1 | contig 13306 bp, 11 predicted proteins | sample GraSoiAngelo_109_FD_185874 | JGI IMG/M metagenome (GOLD analysis project Ga0209577, IMG submission 185874) | Grasslands soil microbial communities from the Angelo Coastal Reserve, California, USA - 14_0903_12_20cm (SPAdes) (version 2) | ecosystem: Environmental > Terrestrial > Soil > Grasslands... | reverse complement strand
CCGAGCACCCCACACGCCAGGGCGACCGCAAAGTCCATCTCGCCTTTGGCGACGAGGTATCCCGCGGGCGGCATGACGAGCTCGCTGGGCAGCGGCAGAATGGACGACTCCACCGCCATAAGGACCACGATCCCGGGGTACCCGAGGTCGCGGAACCGATCGAGCAGCCAGGTGACGAACGATTCAAGCATCGAAGCCGTGCTCTCCGAGCAGGGGGACGAATCGCGCCGTGCCGAGCGGGGTGTGACGCAGCGCATCTCCCGCCCCGACGCGCTCGACCAGCGTGAGCGTCTGGGCGCCGCGCACGCCCAGCGGGATGAGGAGACGGCCCCCCGGTGCGAGCTGCTCCACCAGCGGCGGCGGCACGTCGGGACCGCCCGCGGTGACGAGGATGGCGTCGTACGGCGCGTAGGCGCTCCAGCCCAGCGTCCCGTCGCCCAGCAGCACCGAGACGTTGGTGACCAGGGCCTCCCGCAGCGCGCGCTGGGCCGCGAGGGCCAGCGCCTGGACCCGCTCCACCGAGAACACGGTCGCGGCGAGCGCCGCGAGCAGCGCCGTCTGATATCCCGAGCCGGTGCCGATCTCGAGCACACGCTCCCTTCCCCGCAGTCGCAGCGCCTCGAGATAGCGGGCCTGGGTGTACGGCTGCGAGATCGTCTGGCCCTCGCCGATCGGCAGCGCGGCATCCTCGTACGCGCGGTGTCGCACGGCGTCGGGGACGAACAGATGGCGCGGTGTCTCAGCGAACGCCTTGAGAACCGCCAGGTCGCGAATGCCCTTGGCGCGCAGGCTCTCGACCAGCCGCGCGCGATAGCCGGCGAAGGTATCGCCCGATGCGTTCAGTCGCCGGGGAACCACTTCCGCACCACCTCGATGAGGCTGTAGTTGGTCATATCCATGTGGAGCGGCGTTACGGAGATGTAGCCGTCACTCGTGGCCCGAAAATCGGAGTCGGCGCCTCCGGTCCAGGTGATGCGGCCGCCGCCGATCCAGTAGATCTCCTTCCCCCAGGGGTCTTTCATGAGGGCGATTTCCTCGCTGAACACGCGACTGCCGAGGTGGGTCACCTTGACGCCCTTCACGTCGTTCCCGGGGATGGCGGGCAGATTGATGTTCAGCAGTGTTTCCTTCGGGAAGTCCTTCACCGCGACGATGCGCTGCAACAGCTCGCCCAGCCCCTCCTTGTGGGTGCCGAGCGTGTCCAGGTCCGAGCCGGCGTACGAGACCGCGATGCTCGGGATGCCGGCCACCAGCCCTTCCATCGCCGCGGCCACGGTGCCCGAGTAGAACACGTCTTCGCCCATGTTCTGGCCGTGGTTGATCCCCGAGATCACGAAGTCCGGCTTGTCGCGCATCAGCGCCCCGATGGCGAGCAGCACGCAATCGGTCGGCGTGCCGTCCACCTGGAATGCTCCGTCCGGTCGCCGCGTGGCGCGCACCGGCCGGTGCAACGTGAGTGAGTGAGACGTGCCGCTCTGCTCGCGATCCGGGGCGACGACGGTCACCTGGCCGAGCGTGGCGCACACCTCGCCCAGGACCGCGAGGCCGCGTGCCAGGATACCGTCGTCGTTCGAGATCAGGATGTTCATCGCGCTCCGAAGATGATCTGCCGCCCGTAGCGGGTGAAGACCCGCGCCTGGCGCCACGTATCCGCCCACGAGCGAAAATGGCTGCCCCCCCTCCCCCTCCCCGGCACCTCGTAGATCGTGGGCACGCGGACGGACCGCACTCGCACACCCTGGGCCAGCGCCGCGAGCAGGAACGCGGTCTCGAAGTCGTAGCCGTGCTCGGCGGGCCGGATGGCCTCGGCCAGCGAGCGCGCCATGGCCCGGAACCCGGTCTGCGCGTCGGGCACGCGCACCCCCCCGACCCGGGATGCGAGCGCGGCCGACAGCCAATTGCTGCAGCGCCGCCCGAGGGGCATCGCCCGGCCACGGCCGCGGGCGCCCAGCACGAGATCCGCTTCGCCGCTCCGGACCGGCGCCACGAGCCGGGGGATCTCCTCGGGAGCGTGCTGCCCGTCGCCGTCGATCGTGACGATGACCCGGCCCCCGTCCGCGAGCGCGCGCTCGATCCCGGTCCGCAGGGCCGCCCCTTTGCCATGATTGTGTCGGTGCACCAGCACGACCGCCCCCGCCCCCTGCTCGCGCGCCGCGGCCCCCGTCCCATCGGTCGAGCCATCGTCTACAACGTACATGTTTGCGTCCGGCACGGCACGACGGATCCGGATGACGACGTCGCGAATCGTGGCGGCTACATCGTAGGCGGGAACGACGACCGCCACGTCCCGACCGGGGGGCGACTCAGCGCGCCCCGGCATTCGACGGGGCGCTCCCTTCGAGGATGGCGAGAACCGACTTGAGCTCGGCGCGCAGGTCTTTGACGGTCTGGGTCGCGAGCGCGCGTCGAGCCTCCGGCTTGAGCTCGCCCGAGCGGCGATACTGCTCGATCTTCTGGCGGGCGCCCTCGATGGTGTACTTCTCCGTGTAGAGCAGGTGCTTCACCAGCATGATCAGCTCGATCTCGCGCCGCTGGTACACCCGGTTGCCGGAGCGGTTCTTGGCGGGATTGAGGAAGCGGAACTGGCTCTCCCAGTAGCGCAGCACGTGCGGCTTGAGATCGGTGAGCTGGCACACTTCACCGATCGAAAAGAACTCCTGGACCGGTTGCGGCGCGCTCATCGCCCCCCCCACTGCTCCGGTTTGAGATCGCGCTCCATCAGGTCGGCCACGGCCCTCCCCGGGGATTTGCTGTGGAACAGCACGGCCGCCACCTCCCGCGCGATCGGCAGCTCCACCCCGTGACGCTCCCCGAGCGTCACCGCCGAGCGCGCCGTGTTCACGCCTTCGGCCACGCTGGCGCGCCCGGCCAGGGCCTCCTCCAGCCGCTTGCCGCTGCCCAGCTCGACGCCCAGCTGATGGTTGCGTGACAGCGGGCCCGTGGCGGTGAGGATGAGGTCTCCCATTCCCGCGAGCCCCGCGAAGGTGGCAGGCTCCGCGCCCAGCGCCACGCCGAGTCGCGTGATCTCGGCCAGCCCTCGGGTGATCAGGGCGGCGCGCGTGTTATGACCGAGACCCAGCCCCTCGAGAATCCCGGCGGCGAGCGCGATCACGTTCTTGAGCGCGCCCGCGAGCTCCACCCCGATCACGTCCGTCGCCGAGTACACCCGGAAGTAGGCCGTCGAGAACACCTGCTGCACGCGCCGGGCCACCGCGTGGTCCCGGGCGGCCGCCACGACGGCAGTAGGCTGGTGTGTGTATACCTCCTGCGCGAACGACGGACCCGACAGCACCGCGACGGGCGTGCCCTGCGGGAGTACCTCGCCCAGCACGCAGGACAGGGTGCCGAGCCGCTCGGGCTCGAGCCCTTTGGACACGCTCACCACCAGGGCGCCCCGGCCCAGGTGGGCGCCCGCCCGCGTCATGACCTCGCGCACCGCGTGCGAGGGACCGGCGGAAACGACCACCTCGGCGTCGTGGACCGCCGTGCCGACGTCGGCCTGCGCCGTGAGCGTGGGGGCGAGGGGCGCGCCCGGCAGGAACATGTGGTTGACATGCTCGCGGTTTACGCCCTCCACCACCTCGGGCTCCCGCGCCCACAGCGTCACCGCGGTGAATTCCCCCTTGCGGGCGAGCAGGTCCGCGAGCGCCGTGCCCCAGGCGCCGCCACCGATGACGGCGACGCGGGTCAGACCGCCCCCTTTGCCAACGCCGAACGCGGAACGCGGAACGCGGAACAGCGCAGAGCCGTCGCTCCCCGAGCGTTCCCTTCCTTGATGTTCCGCGTTCCGACTTCCGCGTTCCGCGTTGGTTTCGTCACGCCGCCACCCCCTTGCGCGTGCGAAACCGATTCTCGGTCCCCTGCCTCAACCGCTCGATATTGCCCCGGTGCGCGTACACGAGCAGCAGTGCCAGCACGATCGCCGCCCCGAGCGTGTAGGGCTCTCCCGGCGCGGTGAGACGCACCCACAGGGGGAACAGCAGCGCGACCGTCAGCGACGCTACCGAGACGTACCCGGAGAGCCACAGCGTCGCTCCCCAGATGGCGAGCGAGATCAGCACGGCGAGCGGTGCCAGGGCCAGGAACACGCCGGCCGCCGTCGCGACGCCCTTGCCACCCAGGAAGCGCACGTAGGGCGAAAACATGTGGCCGAGCACCGCCGCGATGCCCAGGGCCACCGTGAACCACGCGGGCCCGTTGGACCACGGACCGAGGATCGCGACCGGGACGATGCCTTTGGCCACGTCGATGAGACCGACCGGGATCGCGTAACGCCAGCCGAGCACGCGATATACGTTCGTGGCGCCGAGGTTGTGGGAGCCGTGCTGGCGCAGGTCGATCCCCCGCCCCAACCGCCCGGCGACGTAGCTGGTGGGCGTGGCGCCGAGCAGGTAGGCGAGGATCAGCATGGCGGCCAGCCCGTAGTCGTTCATCGGCGCGCCGTCTCGCGCCTGCGGCGGAACTTGAGGTTCAGGGGCGACCCGGTGAACCGCCAGGCTTCCCGAAAGCCGTTGGTCAGGTAGCGCGTGTACGACTCGGGGATCGCGTCCGGCCGGTTCGACACGATGGCGAAGCGCGGCGGCGCCGTGCCGATCTGGGACGCGTACAGCAGGCGCACCGATTCCCCCACGGGTTGGGGCGGCTGCTGGCGATCCACCAGGGTTCCGAGCACCCGATTCACCTCCGCCGTTGGCACCCGCTTGTCGCGCTCCCGGGCCACCTCCACGATGAGCGCAAGCAGTTTCTGCACCCGCTGCCCGGTCTTGGCCGAGAGGTAGAGAAACGGGATGAACTCGAGGAACGGCGCCCGATCTTTGAGCTCGCGCTCTCCTCGCACCGCCGTGTTCGTCTCCTTCTCCTCGATCAGGTCCCATTTGTTGACGGCGACGATGATCGCCGCCCCGCGCTCCCAGGCGTCGTTGGCGATCTTCAGGTCCTGCACGTGCATCCCGTCCAGCGCGTCCACCACGAGCACGCACACATCGGCGCGCTCCATGGCGCGCGCCGTCCGCAGCGTCGAGTAGAACTCGATGTCGTCCTCCACCTTGCTGCGCTTGCGGAGCCCGGCGGTGTCGATGAAGACCAGGGTGTGCCCCTCGTAGCTGAGTGGCGTGTCGATGGCGTCGCGCGTCGTGCCGGGCTCGTCCGCCACGACCAGTCGCTCCTCGCCAAGCAAACGGTTCACCAGGCTCGACTTGCCGACGTTGGGCCGGCCAACGACTGCCACATGGATCTCGCCCTCATCGACCTCGGGCTCGCGCCCGGGGTCAGCTGGCCCCGGCGTGTTGAGAACCTCCACCACCCGGTCCAGCAGGTCGCCCGAGCTCTTGCCGACTGCGGCGGACACCGGAAACGGATCGCCCAAGCCGAGCTCGTAGAACGCGAGGTGCCGCGTGTCCTGGGGCAGCTGGTCGGCTTTGTTGGCCACCAGGATCACCGGACGGCGGGCCGTCCGCAGGTACTGCGCGATCTCCAAGTCGGCCGGGTGCACCCCCGCTGCGACGTCGACCAGGAACAGCACGACGTCACTCGCGGCCACCGCCGCCTCGACCTGGGTGCGAATGGCGCGGTTGAGCTGATCGTGCGCGCCCGGCACCATTCCCCCGGTGTCCACCAGCCAAAACCGCCGACCGTTCCACTCGGCCGCGGCGAAATGCCGATCGCGCGTGACGCCCGGGCGGGCGTCCACGATCGCATCCCGGCCTCCAATGAGCCGGTTGAACAGCGTCGACTTGCCGACGTTGGGGCGGCCGATGATTGCGACGGTGGGGGTTGCGCCCTTCATCCCTGCCCCACCCCGAACGCGGAACGCGGAAGTGGGAACGCGGAACGAGAGGCAGGTGCGTCTGTTCCGCGTTCCGCGTTCCGCGTTCCGAGTTCACCCAATGCGTCCGCAAAGTCGTACGACAGGCGCACCGGCATAGGTAACCGCGCGGCGAGGTCCTCGGCGCGGACGTCGTCGATGAACGTCAAGTCATCGTTGGTGGATTCGGCCGGAAGCAGGACGAAGTCGAGGTCCGTCCGTCCCGCGAGCGCCCGCTCGATCGCCGCCGCCGGCAACAGCCCCGCCGTCGTCACCGAGCGGCCGAACAGCGTGTTCTCGACCACGATCAGCTCGAAGCGGCCTCCGGTGGCGGTCGCGGCATCGGCGAGCACTTGCGGCATGAGCGGCCCCATCGCAGTCCCCGTCACCACGCCGATCCGCCTGCCCGACAGGTCGGGGAGCTGAGCGAGCGCCGCCGCAATGCGCGTCTGGAGATAACGCACCGCGCCCACGCCGTTCTCGCGCTGCTCGAACTCACCGTACCATGCCGCTTCCGGGAGCGGCTCTCCTGCCTGGAGGTAGAGATCGTCCGCTCCATAGCACCACGGCCCGCCCCGCTCCATGAGCGCCCGCGTGGCCATGCGATCGACGGTCGCGAGCGCCGCCCGGCACTCGGCGCGCGTCGGCTCCCCCACCAGCTCGCGCTTCGAGAACTCCGTGAGCGCCACCGGCACGACGGACACCGATAACACGGCCGTACCGAGTCCGTACAGATCGTCGAGCGTGCGCTCCAGCACCCCGCCGTCGTTCACCCCTGGAACGAGCACCACCTGGGCGTGAAACGCGATGCCGCGCTCCGCGAACCAGCGCAGCTGGGGAATGATGTCAGGAGCCTCGGGATTGCGGAGCAGCCAGCGGCGCACGGTTGGGTCCGTGGCGTGCACCGACACGTACAACGGCGAGAGCCGGTACTCGACGATGCGCGCCGTGTCCCACGGCTTCAAATTCGTGAGGGTGGCGAAATTGCCGTAGCGGAACGACAGGCGGTAGTCGTCGTCCCGGACGTAGAGCGCCGACCTCAGACCCGCGGGATTGCCGTCGACGAAGCAGAAATCGCAGTGGTTGCCGCAGCGCCGGATCCGCGGCGGCTCGAGCGTCACGCCCAGCGGGAGCCCCTCGGGACGCTCGATATCGAACTCGATCTCCTCCCCCGTGACCGTCCGCGCGGCGAGCACGAAACGGTCGTCCGCCGCGAGGAACTCCCAGTCGAGGAAGTCCTCCAGCGCCCGGCCGTTGACGGCCAGCAGCTCCGTTCCCGGGGCGAGCCCCAGCTCGGCGCCAAGGGAGTCGGGCGCCACCGACTGGACGCGAATCATGCCACCCGCAACCCGACCTTCAAGGACTTTGTGAGCACAGACGTCGCAACCCCAACGCAGGCCAGAACTTCCGACAGTCAGGAAATATGACTCATGAGGCCCGGTAGCGCCAGCCGGCAATTCGCTTGCCGCTCACTGGAGCTCGAAGGCGTGGTTGCGGAGGGTGTGGACTTGAGGTTCAGCGCGGCCGCTGCGAGCGACGCGCCGGTCGTGTCGAGACGACGCTCAGCGGCGCCATGATCTGCTCATGACGCCCTGGGCAATGGGGTTGCCTACCGACACAATCGCGCTGCAGAGCGGGCGACGGGATTCGAACCCGTGACGTCCAGCTTGGGAAGCTGGCATTCTACCCCTGAATTACGCCCGCAAACCCTCCCGGTACTACACCCGTGACCACCGCACGCCCGCGTCTGCGGGGCGTCAACGCCACATCCCCTTCGAGAGCAACTGCTTGCGATACAAGCGCAATTTACATGCCCGAGCGCCAAACGGAAAGCCGCCGCGACTAGCCGCGCTTGTACCGCCAGGCCACCACGCCCGCCTGCTCCACTTTCACCTTGAACTCCTGGCTCGCGCTCGGCTCCAAGGCCGGCACGTCCTGCGTTTGCGTCGCCACCACGTTCCCTTTCGCATCCAGGAAGTCGACGGTGATCTTGAGCGGCGCCGACGCCTTGGGCCGGAAATTCGTCATCTGCCCGTCGAGTGTCGCCCCTTTCTCCGTCGGCGTGAAGCTCGACACGGTGATCTCCACCGGCAGCGAATCGGCGATCGTCAGGTAGTACAGCACCGAGTCCTTCTTGGCTTTCAGCTGCCATCCGCCCGCGAGCTTGGCGAGCGTCGAGCGGTTCATGGGGTCCAGGGCGTACAGCCGCTGGGCGAGCGGCAGCACGCTGGCCGAGTCGCCGATCAGGTACGAGACGCCGGCGAGGTTATACAGCGCGTCGCGCGAGTAGGGATTCTTCACGAGCCCAGCCTGGTACGTCTTGGCGACCATGGCGTACTGGGGATCGGCGAGCGCATGGTACTTGCGCATGGTGTCGGCCGCCGCCGGCGCGCACCGCGCCGCGACTTGACGGGCCGTGAGCGCGGGGGTCTTTTTCTTCGCGGCCTTGCCGCAATCGGCGTCCATCACCGCCGTGTCCGGCGAATTGGGAATGGCGCCCAGCATCGATCCAGCGGCTGTGAACAGGTCGTCGGCGCCGGCCGAATCGGCATGCTCGAGAACCCGGCCGTACAGCGCCATGGCCGAATCGCGCTTGCCTGTCAGCCCGTACAGCCCGGCGAGACTCGCCATCCCCTGCACATCGTTCGGATAATTACCCGGCGAGAGATACTCCCGGTACACCGCGATCGCCTCGTCGTAGCGCTTGGCGGAGTGGTACACCCGCGCCACGTTGAACAGCGCGTCCTTCCGATCCCGGGCGTACTTGGGATCGGAGGCGACTCCCACGGCCAGCCGGAAATACTTGGCCGCCGAGTCCATATGGGTCGCGTAGACGAGGGAGTCCGTGTGGTATTTCGCCGCATCGGTCTTCTTGCCTGCCGAATCGGGCTCTTCTCGGCTGACGAACAAGTTCGCGATATAGACGAACCCCATCGGCTCGGCCTGGTAGATCTGGTTCGCGCGCCGGAAGCTCGCGATGGCCGAATCGGTCTGGCCCGCCTGCCACGCCTGCACCCCGGCGTTGAACAGCGGCACCCATTCCTGGCGTCGATACAGCCCGATGTCGTCCTTGCATGGCGGCGCGAGCGCCAGAGCCTTGGACAGCGCCGAGTCCGCGCCCGCCACGTCTTGCACCATCAGGTAGTAGCGCCCCAGGTAGTACCACGCGGCCGGATTCTTCTCCTGCTTGCCGCTGGTCACCGCCTGGGTGAGCGAGCGCTCGGCGTCCTTGAGATCCTTGGCCTTCTGGTCCGCGAACTTGGTGGAGAACGCGCTCCTGAGCGACTGCATGCCGCTGTTCACCAGCTGGTGCCCCGGCTTGATGTCGCACGCCGCGGGGAGCCAGATCTGCCCCTGCGCCGCGAGGGGCGCCGCACCGGCGGTACACACCCACCCGAGAAGGCCGATGAACCGCTGCATGCTCATGATCACTCCTTCGATTTGGCAACCAGTGCCTCGGCGTCGCGTTGCGCGACCCGGGCGACCTCCAGCGGGGGCCGGCCCAACGCCCGGGCCGCCGCGAGAACATCCTCGTACTCCGGTTTGACCCGCACGCCGTCCGCGTCGGGCTGCTCCAGCACCTTCACCCGCACGGCGACCTGCGGAGCCAGCTCCACGGTCACCTGGCGCCGCGCCAGCGTGGCTCGCTCCGCCACCCAACGCCGCACTCCCGCCGTCGTGCTGTGGCGGAACAGCGCAGCCGTCACCGCTTCACCCAGCTCCTCGGGGGCCACGACCTCCACTCGAAACCCGGAACGGCCCTTCTTCATCTGCACCGGCCAGGTCTGCACATCCAGTGCCCCGGCGGCGACCAGCGCCTGCCGCAACGGCTCCACGTACTCAGGGCTCATGTCGTCCAGATCGGTGGCGACGAGCGTCACTCGACCGGCTTCGGCCGCCTGTTCCGCGACGAGCACGCGCAACGCGTTGGGGTAATGCCCGGGGTTCCGCTGCCCCGCCCCCCACCCGCTCTTCACGAGGCGCCACCGCTCAGGCGGCGCCCCCGTCGCAAGCACGCGCACCAGCGCGGCTCCCGTGGGCGTCGTCGCTTCCCCTTCCACCGGACCGCCCGCCGCCAGCTCGAGGCCTTCCAGCAGGATGGCCGTCGCGGGGGCGGGGACCGGCAGCGCGCCATGCGCCGCTTCGATCCAGCCGCGGCCCACGGCTACCGGCCACGTGTAAATCGCGTCCACGCCCAACTGCTCGAACCCCTCTATCGCGCCCACGATGTCGAGCACCGCGTCCACCGCCCCGACCTCGTGCAGATGCACCTTTTCCGGAGCTACGCCGTGCACGCGCCCCTCGGCCTCGCCCACCAGCTGGAACGCCCGCACCGCGCGCTCCCGCACCCACTCGGAAACGGGCGCCCCCTCTACCAGGCGCACCAACTCCCCCACATGGCGGCCGTGAGGCTGCTCCGGGATCGCGAACTCGACCTGCATGCAGCGTAGGCCGCAGCGCACCACATCGCGCACGCTGACGCCCACTCCGGCGAGTCCCAGGCGGCCGGGTAACCCCTCGAGCCACGCTGACGGCACGCCGAGGGACAGGAGCGCTCCCAGGGTCATGTCGCCCGAGATGCCGGCGGCGGGGTCCAATATGGCGATGCGCATAGCTTCGCGAAGCGGCGGAATATTAACGGGTTAGGTCCTGTAGAGCCACCCGGCCCCGGTGTTGAACACCACCACGCGGTCGCCACTGTGGATCAGCCCGCGCGCCTTGAGCTCCAGCGCGCCGGCCAACGCCGCCCCTCCTTCGGGACAGGCGTCGATCCCTTCTGCTTGGAGCTCGCGCGCCGCCGCCTGGAGCTGGTTATCGGTCACCGCCACGGCGGCCCCACCACTCTCCCGCAGCGCCCGCAGGATCAGGCGATCCCCGAGCGGGCGAGGCACGCGCAACCCGGCGGCGACGGTCGACGGATCGGGCCACGCCGCGCAGGCGTCGTCCCCGGCCTCGAACGCCCGTACCACCGGGGCGCACCCCGCGGCCTGCACGCTGAACATGCGCGGCGGCGTCCCGCGGAGCCACCCCGCCCTGATGAGCTCGCCAAATGCTTTCCACATGCCGATGAGGCCCGTGCCGCCACCAGTGGGATACACGATCGCGTCGGGAAGCGTCCAACCGAGCTGTTCCGCCAGCTCGAGGCCCAACGTCTTCTTTCCTTCGATCCGATAGGGTTCGCGCAGCGTGGACACGTCCACCGCCCCCGTCTCCGCTGCGAACGCGCGAGCGGCCGCGCCGCAGTCGCCGATGTGTCCCTTCACTAGGATCAGGTCGCCGCCGAAGCTCCTGATCTGGGAGAGTATCGTGGCCGGGGTGCTGGCCGGCGCATACACCCGCCCCGGCACGCCGGCGCGCGCGGCATAGGCGGCGAGCGCGACACCGGCGTTCCCCGCGGTGGGGACCACGAGCGACCTGGCACCTGCACGCACGGCACGCGTGACCGCGGCAGCGAGGCCGCGCGCCTTGAAGGAGCCCGTCGGGTTGGCGCCTTCGTCCTTCACCCATAACCGAGAGAAGCCGTGCCGCGCGGCGAGCCGCGGCGCCGCTAAGAGGGGCGTGCCGCCCTCCCCCAACGTCACCGGCTGTTCGCCGTCCGCGAGCGGCAGCCATTCGCGGTAGCGCCACATGGTCCAGTCGCGCTCCGCGAGCAGCGACTTCACGTCGGACGGCGGGGCGGAGGCATAGCGCACGAGATAGGGGTGGCCGCAGTCGCATACGCCCGCCAATCCGCCCGCATCCCGGGTCTTGCCGCAGGAGGAGCACTCGAGCGACCAGGGGAGCGTCGCGACCTTCACCGCCTCACGCATGGACCTTGAGTCGATCGATGATTCGCTCCGCCAGCTTGGTCGAGAATCCGGGAAGGGCCGCGATCTCCGCGGGTGTCGCGGTCTTCACTCCCGCGAGCGAGCCGAACCGCTCGAGCAATGCGCGCCGACGACCCGGCCCGATTCCGGGGATCGCCAAGAGCTCCGAAGTGATGGTGCGCCGCGAGCGGCGCTGGCGGCTGTAGCTCACGGCGAAACGATGCGCCTCGTCGCGGGCACGCTGCAGCAGCTTGAGTGAGGGGCTGCGGCGCGACAGGCGCAGCGGCTCCCCCAGCCCCGGCTGATAGATCTCCTCTTCGCGCTTGGCGAGACTCACGATCGGCAGCTGCTCCAGGCCGAGGCCCCGAGCCGCATCGAGCGCCGCGCCCAGCTGCCCTTTCCCGCCGTCGATCACCATGAGATCGGGGAGCGGCTTCCCCTCGTCGCGGCGGCGGGTGAGATAGCGCGTCACCACCTCGTGCACGGCCGCGAAATCGTCCTGGGGGGCGCCCCGGATCCGGAAGCGCCGGTACTCCGCCTTCTTGGGGCGACCGGCCTCGAACCAGACCAGCGAGCCCACCGTGTCGCGTCCCTGGTTGGTCGAGATGTCGATACACACGAACGCGCGCGGCACGGCGGCGAGCCCGAGGTCGCGGCCCAGCGCGAACACGGGATCGGCCGCTCGCTCGTCGATGTCGAAGCTCTCGATCTTCAAGCCGTCCAGCAGGTAGCGCGCGTTCTGGTCCGCCAGCTCGGCGAGCTTGGCGTCGCTGCCGCGCTGCGGCACGTGCCAATCCACGGCGGGCGCCAGCTCGGTGAGGGAGGCGAGGTCGTCCGGGGGGAACGGCAGCAGCACCCGCCGAGCCCGGACCTCCAGCGGCAGATAGCAGCGCACCAGGAAGGCGGCGAGGATCGCTCCTTCGGTCTCGTGCTCCGCGTTCTCGAGGAACCAGTGGTCGCGCGCGATCAGCTTGCCGTCGCGCACCCGCAGTACCACGCCGCACACGTCGTCGCCGTCGCGCGCGAGCCCTACCGCGTCTGCGTCGCCCCGTCCGATCAGCTCGACCGCCTGGGGCTGCTCCAGCTGGTCGAGCCACTTCAACGCGTCGCGCAGCTGGGCGGCCCGCTCGAAATCGAGCTGTTGCGACGCCTGCTGCATGCGCTCGCGCAGCCGGATGCGCACGTCCACGGTCTTGCCTTCGAGGAACACTACGACGTCGTCGATCATGCGCCGGTAATCGGCCTCGGTCTGATAACCGACGCACGGGGCGCGGCACCGCTCGATGTGGTAGTCGAGACACGGGCGGGCGGGCGCCTCGCCCGGCAGATCCCAATGACACGACCGGACGGTGAAAATGCGCCGGATGATCCGGAGCGTCTGGCGCAGCGTGGCCACGTCGGTGTAGGGACCGAAGAAGCGCGCGCCCGCCATGGCCACGCGGCGCACCACCAGCACTCGCGGGAACGGCTCTCCCAGCGTCACGGCGATGCGCGGGTAGCTCTTGTCGTCGGTGAGACGGATGTTGAAGCGGGGCTTGTGCTCCTTGATGAGATTGTTCTCGAGCAGCAGCGCCTGTGCCTCGTTCGGGACGATGATCGTCTCGAGGTCGGCGATCTGCGCCACCAGCGCCGCCCGCTCCGGCGTGGCGCCGCCGTCGGGACCGAAGTAGCTCGGCACCCGGGCGCGCAGGCTCTT
>Ga0209577_10004370_pt1 | contig 13308 bp, 14 predicted proteins | sample GraSoiAngelo_109_FD_185874 | JGI IMG/M metagenome (GOLD analysis project Ga0209577, IMG submission 185874) | Grasslands soil microbial communities from the Angelo Coastal Reserve, California, USA - 14_0903_12_20cm (SPAdes) (version 2) | ecosystem: Environmental > Terrestrial > Soil > Grasslands... | reverse complement strand
TCGTCCGGGAGGTCGTCCGCGCCCGGGAATTCGTGCCGTACGCGCGCCGGCGCCTGGCGTCCACAACGCCCTGAAAATCTTTTCCTTTTCAGGGCATTGGCAGCCTCGCCGAGGGCGCACGATTCGTCCTAAATTACTGGAAAAACTGACTTTTTCTGGAGCTCTGGCACGGACTGTGCTAATGTACCGACACTCGCTCGCGGACCTGTAACCAGTACAGAAAGATGGAGACCCGATGTTCTACAACCTGCTGGCCGGGATGTTCTCGAACGACCTCGCGGTGGACCTTGGAACGGCGAACACGCTGGTCTACGTCCGCGGCGAGGGCATCGTGCTCAACGAGCCGTCCATCGTCGCGATCCACCAGGCCGATCACTCGGTGCTGGCGGTGGGCCACGAGGCGAAAGCGATGCTCGGCCGCACCCCCGGCAACATCGTGGCCATCCGGCCGCTCAAGGACGGTGTCATCGCCGACTTCGACGTCACCGAGAAGATGCTGCATTACTTCATCTCCAAGGTGCACCGTCGTCGCACGCTCGTGCGGCCGCGCATCGTCGTCGGCGTTCCGTCCGGCATCACGCAGGTCGAGAAGCGCGCCGTCCGCGACTCCGCCATGCAGGCGGGCGCGCGGGAGGTCTACCTGATCGAGGAGCCGATGGCGGCCGCGATCGGCGCCGGCTTGCCGATCCAGGAACCCGGCGGCAACATGATCGTGGACATCGGTGGTGGCACCACCGAGGTCGCCGTAATCTCGCTCTCGGGTATCGTCTACTCGAAGTCGGTCCGCATCGCGGGCGACGAGATGGACGAGGCGATCGTGCAGTACATCAAGAAGCACTACAACCTGTTGGTCGGCGAGCGCCGCGCGGAGGAGATCAAGGTGACCCTCGGGTCGGCGTACCCGATGGGTGGCGAGCGTCGAACGATGGAAGTGAAGGGACGCGACCTGATCGACGGCATTCCCAAGACCATCGTGATCACCGACGAGGAGATCCGCGAGGCGCTGCGGGAGCCGGTGATGACGATAGTGGAGACCGTTCGCACCTGCCTGGAACGCACGCCGCCCGAGCTCGCGGCCGACATCGTCGACAAGGGCATCGTGATCACGGGCGGCGGCGCACTGCTGCGGGGTCTCGATCACCTGCTGCGGCAAGAGACCAACCTGCCGGTGACGCCCGGCGAGGATCCGCTGTCGTGCGTGGCACTCGGAACCGGCAAGGTGCTGGACGAGCTGGATCTGCTGAAGAAGGTCGCGATCCCCGCGTAAGGCAAAGGACGCCTCCGGGGGGTCGACGTGAGGACTCGTGCACTGGCGCTGCTCGGCATCGTTGCCGGCGTCTGCCTGCTACTCCTCACGCTCCAGATGCGTGGCCGCTCCGTCGGCGCCTCCGACGCGCTCGCCCTGGTCACCACGCCGATCCAGACGGTTCTCGCCCGCGTCAACCGCGCCACCCTCGGGGTGTGGGGGACGTACCGCGACTGGAAGAACGTGCGCGTCGAGAACCGCCGGCTCCGCGACGAGACGCAGCGGCTGCGCGTCGAGGCGTTACGGGTGACAGAGACCGACGCCGAGAACCAGCGGCTGCGCCGGCTGCTCACGCTGAAGGAGTCGCTGCCGCTCGAGACCATGGCTGGAGAGATCATCGCGCGCGAATGGGGCGGCTGGGTCCGCTCGCTCACGATCAACCGTGGGCGCGGCGACACGGTCGCGCGTCTCACCGCCGTCATCGCACCCGACGGCCTGGTGGGCCGTATCGTCGACGTGCGCGCGGGTTCCTCGGTGGTCCAGGTGCTGACCGATCCCGCCTCCACCGTCGGCGCCCACGTCGTGCGCACGCGCACTCCGGGCATCATCGAGGGCGAGCCGCGCGGCACCCTGCGCTTCAAGTACATGGCGCGCGACGGCAGCGGTATCCAGGTCGGTGACGTCGTCGTGACCTCGGGGCTCGGCGGGCTCTTCCCGGGTGGGATCCCGATCGGCCGCGTGCGCACCATCGACGACCGTGGCTCGGCGCTGTTCAGCTACGCGCAGGTCACGCCGGCCGTGGACTTCGCGCGCATCGACGAGGTGCTCCTGCTGACGGGCGGCGCCGCGCGCGACGTGGCCGCCTCGTTCAGGAGCGACGGCTGATGCGTGCGTTTCTCGCGATCGCCGTGCTCGGCGGCGGCGTGGCCCACGCCACCGTCGGTTCCGCCCTGCGCATCGCGGACGTGGCGCCCGACATCCCGCTGATCGTGGTGGTGCTGCTCGCGCTACGCCGCGGGCCCGAGTTCGGCTGCGGCGCCGGCTTCGTGGCGGGGCTGCTGCAGGACGCGGCCACCGGCGGGCTCCTCGGCGTGCAGGCGCTCACCAAGGCGGTTATCGGCTTCGGGATCGGCGCCCTCGGCGGTCGGTTGCGCGTGAGCCAGCCCCTCGTGCAGGTACCCGGTCTCGTCGTGCTCTCGCTGCTCGAGGGGCTCGCGCGCTTCGGACTGCTGCAGCTCTTCCACTTCCCCGCGCCCTTCGGCGAGCTGATGGTCTACGTGGTGCTGCCGCAGGCGCTCTACAACGGCTTCCTGGGCGCCGCCCTCGTGCTGGCGCTGGCGTGGGCCGAGACCGCGCGGAGCCGGCCCTCGTGAACAGCTGGAGCGGACCCGGCTGCCAGGGTGGGCTGCCCGGACGCCGCGACCCCGGGCAGAAGCGCATCGTCGCGATGTCGATCGCGGTGAGCGCGGCGCTGCTCGTCATCGTCTGCCAGCTCTGGTACCTGCAAGTCCTCGAGGGCGGACGCTTCCAGGAGGCCTCCGACAAGAACCGCATCCGCATCCGGCCCATCGCCGCGCCGCGCGGCATCCTCTTCGACCGCAACGGCCTGCCGCTCGTCGACAACCGGCCCGCGTTCACGCTGTCGCTCATCCCGCGCGAGCTGGAGCGCGACCCCGACAAGCGCGACGCGACCCTGGGCCGGCTGGCCGTGCTGCTCCAGATTCCATTTCAGGAGCTCGTCGACGCGGTCGCGAAGGTGTCGTCCGACTCGTTTCTGCCCGTCCGGATCCGCCGCGGGCTGTCGATCGCGGACATGCAGAAGGTGGAGGAGTGGAAGCTCGAGCTGCCCGGCGTGATCGTGGAGGTCGAGCCCCAGCGCGTGTACCCGAACAGCCGATTCGCCGCGCACTTGCTCGGCTACGTCCGCGAGGCGAGCGACGAACAGCTCAAGCAGGGCCGGTACCGCCGCGGCGACATGGTGGGCCAGACGGGACTCGAGCGGCTGCTCGACGAGTTTCTGCGCGGCAAGGACGGCGGCGAGCGCATCGAGGTGGACGCGATGGGCCGGCCCGTACGACTCGTGCAGTCCACCGAGCCGAATCCGGGCGCGCAGGTGGTGACGACGGTCAACCGCCGCGTGCAGGAGGTCGCCGAGAAGTTGATGGAGGGCAAGACGGGCGCCGTCGTGGTGATGGACCCGCGCAACGGCGACGTGCTGGCCATGGTCTCCACGCCCGCGTTCGAGATCGACCGCTTCACCGGCGCCATCGATCGCGACGCCTGGCTGCGCGTGATGAAGGACCCGGACTTCCCGCTGCTCAACCGCACGATCCAGAGCCAGTATCCGCCGGGCTCCGTCTTCAAAATGGTGCTCACGGCGGCCGGGCTGCAGGAGGGCACCCTCACGCCCGCGGACCGGGTCCACTGCCAGGGGGAGTTCCCCTTCGGCGGCCGCGTCTTCCGCGACTGGAAGAAGGAAGGGCACGGCAGCGTCGACCTCATGGGCGCCGTCGCGCAGTCGTGCGACATCTTCTTCTATGGCGCCGGCCTCAAGGTCGGCGCGCCCGCGATGGCGAAGTACGCGGCGGCCTTTGGCTTCGGCATCGCCACCGGCATCGAACTCGGCGCCGAGAAGTTCGGGCTGATCCCCGCGCCCAAGTCGCCGCGCAAGGGCAAGCCACCCGTGTGGCACCCCGGCGAGACCGTGAACATGTCGATCGGCCAGGGACAGCTGCTCGCCACGCCGATGCAGATCGCGCGCTTCATGTCCGCCATCGCCAACGGAGGCGTGCTCTGGAAGCCGCGCCTCGTGCAGCGCATCGAGCGGCCCGAGCGCGGCGTCGTCTGGAGCGACGCCGGCAGCGTCAACGGGCACGTCGAGCTGAATCCCGCCGTCTGGGCGTTCCTGCGCCAGAGCATGTGGGCGGTCGTGAATACCACCAACGGCACCGGCATCGCTTCGCGCATTCCCGGCCTCGACATCGCGGGCAAGACGGGCACGGCGCAGACGGTCGCCAACTCGAAATCGGAGAAGGGGCAGGACCACGCATGGTTCGCCTCGTTCGCGCCGGTGCGGGATCCCGAGGTCGTGATCGTGGTGCTCGTCGAGCGTGGAGGCCACGGCGGCTCCGTGGCCGCGCCGATCGCGCGCGCGATCTACAACGCGATCTTTTTCGAGAAGGTCGCGAGCCTCGACATCAGCGGCTAGACTCTTCTCCATGACCGTCCTGGGCGGGATCGACCGGCGGCTGCTGCAGAACGTGGACTGGCCGCTGCTGGGCGCCATGGGCGGCCTCGTGATCCTGAGCGCGACCACGCTGGCCAGCCTGCACATCGGGCGCGCCGGCGGCAACGTCGCCTTCCGCCAGCTCGCCTGGTTCGCCGTGGGCCTTTGCGCCCTCGTCGTGGTGGCTTCGATCGATTACCGGCGCCTGGTCCGCCTGGCGCCGCTCTTCTTCCTGCTGGGCCTCATCGGGCTCGCGTCCGTCTTCGTCATGGGCCGATCGGTCTCCGGCGCGCGGCGCTGGATCCTGGTCGGGCCGATGTCGGTGCAGCCCTCGGAGGTCTTCAAGATCTGCTTCGTGTTGATGGCCACGTGGGTGCTGACGTCCCGCTGGGCGCAGCCGGTCGGCAAGATGACGCTGGCGCTGACCGCGCCCGTGCTCGTCGTGCCGGCGCTGCTGATCGTCAAGCAGCCGGACCTCGGCACCGCACTGCTGCTCTTCCCCGTGCTGACGGCCCTTCTCGTGGGCGCCGGGATCCGGTTGCGGCTGCTGGGCGGGCTGGCGCTCGCCGGCCTTTCCGCGCTGCCCCTGGTCTGGTTCCTCGCGATGAAGGAGTACCAACGGGAACGCATTCTCGTGTTCCTGGATCCGTTCCGCGATCCGCTCGGGAGCGCGTACAACGTCATCCAGGCCAAGATCGCGATCGGTTCAGGACAGCTCCTGGGCAAGGGCGTCGCCGGTGCCACGCAGAGCCGGCTCGCCTTTCTCCCGGAGCGTCACACGGATTTCATCTTCGCCGTATTCGCCGAGACGTGGGGGTTCGTCGGGTGCCTGGTGCTGCTCACCTGCTACGCGCTGCTGCTGCTCCGCGGTTTCGACATCGCGGCGACGTCGCGCGAGCCGGTGGGTCGCTTGATCGCCCTCGGGGTCACCGCCCTGTTCGCGACGCAGGTCCTCGTCAACGTCGGAATGGTCACCGGCCTCCTGCCCGTGGTGGGCGTGCCCCTGCCGCTGATGAGCTATGGCGGCACGTCCATGCTGGTCTCCTTGATCGGCCTCGGGCTCCTGCTCTCCGTGCGAATGCGGCAGTTCCAATGAGACGCGCTCAGGCGGTCGCGGATCGCGTGAGGGCGCCCAAGGGGTGCTGCCGTGAGCAAGCGTATTGTCGTCAACGCGGGCCCGATCGAGACCCGCGTCGCCGTCCAGGAAGGTAACCTCCTCACCGATCTGTACCTCGAGCGGCACCGCCACCGCTCGATCGTGGGGAGCGTGTACAAGGGCACGGTCACCAACGTGCTCCCCGGCATGCAGGCGGCCTTCGTGGACATCGGCCTGGCCAAGGACGCCTTCCTGTACGCGGGCGACTACACGGCCAGCCGCGGCGTCGAGGCCGCGCCCGTCGCGCTGCCCACCGACGAGGCGGAGGACGTCGCCGACGCCGAAGTCGACGAGGCCGAGCCACCGCGCCGTGAGGCGGTGGCGCCGATCGAGCAGATGCTGAGCCGCGGCCAGGAAGTCCTCGTCCAGGTCTCCAAGGAGTCGCTCGGCACCAAGGGCGCGCGCGTCACGTCGTTCATCTCGCTGCCCGGGCGCTACATCGTGTACATGCCCCAGTCGCAGCACGTCGGCGTCTCGCGGCGCATCCGCGACGATCGCGAGCGCGACCGGCTACGGGCCGCCCTGCGCGCGCTGGACCTGCCCCCTGGCGGCTTCATCCTCCGCACGAACGCCGAGGGCAAGGGCGAGGCGGAGTTCGCCGCCGACGTCGAGTTTCTTTCGCGGCTCTGGGCGCAGATCCAGGCGCGCTACGCGCAGGCCACGCCGCCCGCGGTGCTGCACGAGGAGGCCGACCTCACGTTCCGCGTGGTGCGCGACCTCTTCTCGCCCGAGGTGGACGAGTTCGTCGTCGACAGCACCGAGGTCCACACCAAGTGCCTGGAGTACGTGCGGGCGCTGGTGCCCGCCCTCGCGGACCGCGTGAAGCTCTACACGGAGCGCGCCCCGATCTTCGACCACTACGGCATCGAGAAGGACATCGAGAAGGCGCTGCGTCGGCGCGTGTGGCTCAAGTCGGGCGGCTACATCGTGATCGACCACACCGAGGCCCTCGTCTCCATCGACGTCAACACCGGCAAGTACGTGGGCAAGCGTGACTTCGAGCAGACAGTGCTCAAGATCAACATGGAAGCGGTGGGCGAGGTCGTGCGCCAGATCCGGCTGCGCGACCTCGGCGGCATCATCATCATCGACTTCATCGACATGGAGGTCCTCGAGCACCGCGAGCAGGTGTACAAGGCGCTCAAGCGCGCGCTGGCCGAGGACAAGGCGCGCACGAACGTGCTCGAGATCTCCGAGCTCGGCCTCGTGGAGATGACGCGCAAGCGCGTTCGCCAGGACCTGCGCGCGCTGCTCTCGGTGACGTGCCCGACCTGCCGCGGCAGCGGCGTGACGAAATCCAACGAGACGCTGGCCGCCGAGGTCTATCGCGTGATCCACGCCAAGCTCGCCGCCGAGTCCGAGCCGGCGCGCCACGAGGTGATCGCGCGCGTGCACCCCGACCTCGCCGTCTACTTCGAGGGCGAGGGGCGCGAGGAGCTCGCGCGGCTGGAGGCGGCGCTGGATGTCAAGGTGATCGTGCAGCCGGTGGACAAGCAGGAGCACCGCGAGGACTACGACATCCGGCTGCGCTGAACCGACGGCCGACGCACGCGAGCTGATTTTCGTGCTAGGGATGGCCGGGATCGGCACGCATGGCCTACTTCGCTGGAACAATGTCGCCGTGCACGTTCGTGAGAATCAGAACGGCCTCGTACCGCGTGGCATCGAGAGCAAACGACAGGCGCCTCTTTGGTGGGTGGCTCGTCAGCACGACGGGCATATAGTTCACATCGCGCGCCGCAAAGTTCGTCTGTATCCAGCGCGGCACGTCATTGTCAGACCGCTGGAGCACTCCGTCCAGGATCTTACGAACCGTCTCGTAGTGCGTTGGGTTGGAGCGCTGAAGGGCTTCAAGGACCCCGGGCTCGTCGAGATCGATGGTATGTCTCGGGGGAGAGTCACCCGCTGCGGCGACGGCGGTCCAAAGCAATGCAAGAACCGCTGCGGCAATTAGTCTTGGCATGACACCCCTCCTGCTCTTCGCCGTCTAACGATTCGGCGCTGAGCGGCCGGCGCGAGCGCGTGGGCACCCGCGGAAAGCGTCAGTGCCGGGCCGCTCAAGCGGCTTGTTAGCTGCCTTCATCTTTCTGGACACAGTATTGATCGAAGCTGATCGGCAGGCCAAGGCTTGCGAAGCGTCGCAGGATATCGGCCTCTAACTCAAATTGGGGATTCACCTCATGGAGGTACTGGGCCACTCCGATGTGAGCGGGAAATCGCTGGGCAACTTGTTGTATCACGGCGTGTCTGGGCTCTATCTTTGTCAAGAGCGCGCTTAGATGTGCTTCGAGTGGTTCTGTTTGATCCAGCCCGCTATTGACAGTCCACCGGCTATGTGTCCGACGAGCGTCTGGCGATGCGGTGACATAATGCTCTCCCTTCACCCACGCCTTGGTCGGCTCCATGCCCATCATTGCGGACACGACTTCGGGATCATCACCGAAGTCGAACACCGCAAGATAGACGTACGTCTTCGTTCCCATGCGTTCTGTGCAGCGAACTACTATTATCCCGACCCGTATAGCACGCGGAAATCGCATTCCTCGCAGTATATTCAGTATCCGCCGCATTCGCGTGCTTCGCCGCCAATCGCCCACACGACCGTCGGGATATCCTGCAGGATTCTGCGGCGTATGCAGTAGCCACGCGAGCGGCCCCGCGCGAGCACTTCACTGGCCGGGCTTCGTGATAGCATCCCGCGCGGATGGCGAAGACGGCGCCGTCGCGGATCAGCGGCCAGAAGATCATGGGCGATCTGCGGCTGGCCGCGAAGAAGGGCGATCGGGCGGCGCTCACGCTGGCCCTCGACCAGATGCGCACGCTGGCGCACTCGCCGAAGTACTGGGAGAAATACCTCACGCTCTTGCGGAATCCCCTCGCGCGGCTCGTCGATATGCTGCTGATCAAGCAGGGCGAGCGCATCGCGCACCAGAAGGGCTGGAAGCTGCCCAAGACGGCGCCGCCGCCCGAGAAGTCGCGCAAGCCGACGAAGGCCGCGAGAGCGCGCGCCCGTGCCCGGGCAGCGGCGGCCGCGGCCGCCCTGCAGATCTCGCTCTTCGAGTGACGCGCGCCCTCGTCATAGTCAATCCCGCCGCGGGCGGTGGCCGCACGGCGCGCGTGTGGCGGCCGCTGCGCGACATCCTCGCGGCGGCGCTGCCGGCCGAGCACGCCGAGACACGCGGGCCCGGCGACGGCGAGCGGCTGGCGCGCGAGGCCGCGACGGCCGGCGCACCGCTCGTGGTGGCCGTCGGCGGCGATGGCACGCTCAACGAGGTCGTCAATGGCGTGCGCGCCGCGGGTGGGCGGATGCCGGTCGGCGCCGTGCTCACCGGGCGCGGCCGCGACGCCTGCCGCAACTTCGGCGTGCCGCGCGACCCCGCCGCGGCGGTGCGCGCGCTCGTGGACGGTCGCGACCGCCGCTTCGACCTCGGTCGCGTAGAGTGGGCGAACGGCCGGCGACGCTGGTTCACGATCGCCGCCGGGGCGGGGTTCGATGCCGCCGTGGCGCGCCGCGCACAGTCCGTGCGCGCGCGTGGCACGCTGCCTTACCTGCTCACCGTGATCGCGAGCGTGCACCTGCATCGGCCGATGCCCGCCGTCCTCGAGCTCGACGGCGTCGCCGCACCGGTGGCCCCGATCACCGCCGTCGTCGCCGCCAACGGGCGCTGGTTCGGTGGCGGGATGATGATCGCGCCGGACGCCGATCCCGCCGACGGCGTGTTCGACGTCGTGGTGCTCGGCGCCCTTGGCCGCCTGGAGCTGCTGCGCTGGCTGCCGACGATCTACTCCGGCCGGCATCTGCGGAACCCGCGCGTGGCGGTCCACCGAGCCCGGCGTGTGGCCATCAGTGGGCCCGTGCCACTCGCGATGCACCTCGACGGCGAGCCGGTCGGCCCCACGCCCGTCGTCCTGACCGTCGAGCCCGGCGCCCTGTGCCTGCGGGTGCCGCGCGGCGCTTGACAGCCGTCGGCCCCGGGGGGATAGTACCCCCTGGGGGTATAAGATGCTCAACGAGGAGACCAAGGGCAAGGCGCGGGGCCGGCTGCGGCGGATCGAGGGCCAGGTGCAGGGGCTGCAGCGCATGCTCGAGAACGACGCCTACTGCGTGGACATCCTGCTGCAGATCTCCGCGGTGCAGGGCGCGCTCGAGCAGTGCCAGAAGCTCCTGCTCGGCCGGCACATCGAGTCGTGCGTCGCCGACGCCATGCGCTCGGGCAGTCGCAACGATCGCCAGCAGAAGATCGAGGAGCTGCTGGACGTCTTCGCGCGCTTCGGCGGCCGCTGATGGGCACGCGCACCTTCGCCGTCCGCGGCATGCACTGCGCGGCGTGCGTGGGCAAGGTGGAGCGCGCGCTGCGCGGCGTCCCCGGCGTCGACGCGGCCTCGGTCAACCTCGCCACCGAACGCGCGACCGTCGAGGGCGACCCGGCGCGCGCCGACACGGCAGCGCTGGCCTCCGCGGTGGCCGCGGCGGGGTACGAGCTGGCGGAGGCGCCCGCCCCCGTTGCCCCGGGCGCCGCGCCGGACGATCGTGAGCAGGCCGCGCGCGCCGCGGAGCAGCGCCGCCTGCGCGCCCGCGTGCTGGTCGGCGTCGTGCTCTCGATCCCGATCGTTCTCGGCAGCATGCGCGAGATCTTTCCGTGGGCGCCGGCGTGGCTCGCCAACCCCTGGACGCTGCTGCTGCTGGCCACGCCGGTGCAGTTCTGGGTGGGCGCCGACTTTCATCGCGGGTTCCTGCACGACCTGCGCTATCGCAGCGCGAGCATGTCGACGCTCGTCTCGCTCGGCACCAACGCCGCGTACTTCTTCAGCCTTGCCCTCACGCTCCGGCCCCACGCCTTCATGGCCCTCGGCGCGATGCCGTACTACGAAACGGCGGCCGTCGTGATCACGCTGGTCGCGCTCGGGCGCTGGCTCGAGGCGCGCGCCCGCGGCCGGACGTCGGAGGCCATCCGGCGGCTCGTGGCGCTGGCTCCGCGAACGGCGCGCGTGCTGCGCGACGGCGTCGAGGTCGACGTGCCGACAGCCGAGGTCGTCGTCGGCGATCTCGTGCGGATCCGGCCGGGCGAGCGCGTGCCCGTGGACGGTGAGCTCGTCGAAGGCGCGTCGGCGGTCGACGAGGCGATGCTGACGGGCGAGAGCCTGCCGGTGGACAAAGCCCCGGGCGCGCCCGTCTTCGGCGGCAGCGTCAATCGCACGGGGTCGTTCGTGTTCCGCGCCACGCGTGTCGGCGCCGAGACCACGCTGGCGCGTATCGTTCGGCTGGTCGAGGAGGCGCAGGGCTCGCGCGCGCCGATTCAGCGCCTCGCGGATCGCGTGGCCGCCGTCTTCGTGCCGGTGGTTCTCCTGATCGCCGCCGCCACGTTCGTGGGCTGGTGGGCATTCGGCCCATCGCCGTCCGTTGTCTACGCGCTCACGAACGCGGTGGCCGTGCTGGTCATCGCGTGCCCCTGCGCGATGGGCCTGGCGACGCCGACCGCCATCATGGTCGCCACGGGCCGCGGCGCCGAGCTCGGCGTCCTCGTCAAGAGCGCGGAGGCGCTCGAGACGCTCGCGGGCGTGGACATGATCGTGCTGGACAAGACGGGCACGCTGACGATCGGCCGGCCCACGGTGACCGACGTGATTCCGGCGCCGGGCGTCGCCGGGGATGACCTTCTCGCGTTCGCGGCCGCCGCCGAGCAGGGCTCGGAGCATCCCATCGGCGAGGCGATCGTCGCGCGCGCGAAGGAGCGCGGCTTGCCGATGCCGGCGGTCGCGGAGTTCTCGACGGTGCCAGGACAGGGGATCGACGCGCTGGCGCCCGAAGGCCGCCTGCTGCTCGGCAGCCGGGCGCTGATGGAGGCGCGCGGCGTGGACGTGACCGCGCTGGCGCCGCGCGCGGAGGCGCTCGCGCAGGCCGGCAAGACCGTCGTCTACCTCGCCGTCGCGTTCCGCCCGCTCGGCCTCGTGGCCGTCGCCGACGCCCTCAAGCCCGAGGCGCCCGCGGTCGTGGCCGCGCTGCGCGCCCGTGGAATCGAGGTCGCGATGCTGACCGGCGACAACCGGCGCACGGCGGCGGCGATCGCGCGCGAGGCCGGGATCGACCGCGTGCTTGCAGAGATCCTGCCCGAGGACAAGGCGCGCGAGATCGCGCGGCTGCGAGAATCGGGCCGGCGCGTGGCAATGGTGGGCGACGGCATCAACGACGCGCCGGCGCTGGCGCGGGCCGATGTCGGCATCGCGATGGGCTCGGGCACCGACGTGGCGATCGAGGCGGCCGACGTGACGCTGATGCGCGGCGACCTGGGCGGCGTCGTGGCCGCCGTGGACCTTGCGCGGCGCACGATCCGCATCGTGAAGGAGAACCTCGTCTGGGCCTTCGGCTACAACGTCGTGCTGATCCCGGTGGCGGCGGGGCTGCTCTACCCGCTCTGGGGCGTGCTGCTCTCGCCGATCCTCGCCGGCGCCGCCATGGCATTCTCGTCCGTCTCCGTGGTGACCAATTCTCTGCGCTTGAAGCGGTGGCGACCGTGACTCCGACCATTCTTCGCCCGCCCGTCGGCCGCCGGAGGCCTCCGAAGGCGCCCCGGCGGCAAATATGAAGGGGCAACAATGATCGACCCCGTCTGCAAGATGACCGTGCAGCCCGCGAAGGCCGCGGCGCAGTCGTCGTACAAGGGCCAGACCTATTACTTCTGCGCCGTGGGCTGCAAGCAGAAGTTCGACCGCGAGCCCGAGAAGTATCTCGCGGGCGGCGCGAGCTCGATGGGGACGGGTCAGCCCGGGCGATGATGGAGCCGGCGCTGCTGCGCGGGCGTGACCGTTACGAGCGCGTGACGACCGGCCGGGTGGACAACACGCACGACGACGCCTTCACCCACTCCGTGCGCCTGGAGGATCCGGAGCGCGCGCTCGAGGTGGAGATCGTCGCGACGCCGTCGCCGGACTACGCGATCCGCGCCGCGCGCTGCCGCACGCTCCGGGGCGATGTCGCGCCCTCGGTGGCGGCCGGCGTGACGGCGCTGGCCGGGGCGGCGATGGTCGGCGGTCTCACCCGGCACGCGGCGCAGGCGACGGGCGGCGGTGCGGGTGCCGCCCTCGCGGTGGACGCGGTCATCGAGGTGGCGCGGCTCGCGCGCCAGGTGGCGAAGTTCCCGCGCGAGCGCGCGGAGCGCGCCGCCGGCGGCGACCCGTGGGAATGCTGGCAGCTCGACACCACGGGCTGGGCGGACCTGCCCGACTCCTGCTTCACCTACAGCGACGCGGGCCGCGCGCTCTTCGGCACGCGGACGATCGCGACGCCGATGCAGCCGGATCTCTACAGCCCGCGCCCGGGCCAGCGGGGCGTCTTCGAGCGCCGCAAGGTCGCGCGGCTCGAGCGCCGTGACGGCGGCCTGGCCCTCTTCCACTCGATGCACGACAACTGCCACGGCTTCGAGATCACCTACGAGGTCGACGCCGGCGGCCGCATCGTGAAAGCCGAGCACGTCACGCCGCGCCTGCCGTACATGGGCATCTGCTCGGAGCCGCAGCGCAAGATCGGCGCGCTGCTCGGCGAGACGGTCGACGAGGGGCTGCGCCGGCGCATCCAGCTGCACCTTGGCGGGCCGACGGGCTGCGCGCAGCTCTACGACCTCACCGCCGATCTCCTGAAGCTGCTGGCCGCGCGCGCCTGAAAATGCCCCGAAATCGCCCCCC
>Ga0209577_10004369_pt1 | contig 13309 bp, 15 predicted proteins | sample GraSoiAngelo_109_FD_185874 | JGI IMG/M metagenome (GOLD analysis project Ga0209577, IMG submission 185874) | Grasslands soil microbial communities from the Angelo Coastal Reserve, California, USA - 14_0903_12_20cm (SPAdes) (version 2) | ecosystem: Environmental > Terrestrial > Soil > Grasslands... | reverse complement strand
GGCGAAATATCGATTGTCAGAGTAGCTAAGCAACTGGGAGGCAATCGCTGATCTGGAACCTTGATCCAGCTCCCTGTGACGGTAACCGGCGTTAATAGCAAGAGATGGTGTAATGGCGTAGCGAACTCCGGTTGAGACTTCAAAAATGTTCTCCGTGCCGCCGGCAACTCTACCGTTAAATCCAATCTCTGCGGCCTGGGCCCCGGTCCCATGGCTGTAACTAACAGCGAGATTGGCGGAAATTCGCTCGGTAATTCTGCAATTTAGCGCCAGATTTGTACGAAATGTCTCGCGCCCCGAACCTGCCCCCGTACCAGATTCTTCGATCGAGTACCCATTTGTCCAAATCACACTCGCCGCCTTAACCGAATAACGAAGTCCAGCCTCAATGTAAGGCGAAGTCTGCCCAGAGCGAAGTTACAGGCCGCCCCGAAATATACCGCTAAGGTGTGGTCCGAACGTCTGGTCTAATCCGGCGGTTAAGGTTTGACTAATCCGATTGTGTCCAGTGTTCAGATAGTCAGTAATGCCAATTCCATACCCCGCAGTGGCAGTTGTTGTCGGAAACAAGAGATATCGAACCTCCTCGCGAAAACGGTTTTCTAAACGATCCCCTGACGAGGCAGCAGAATTGTTGTACGCGATCGCGCTGAAAGTATAACCGGTGATGGTCGAAAAGCGGGGCGTCCACCTGTAATGTGCGGAAATGTTATCTTCCGTCCTGAAGAAGTTTCCCAATCGTCGATTCGCGCTCAACGCGCTTGTGATGTCGGGTTGCGCTTGGTAGGCAGCGAAAGCCGAAATGTCCAGCGTTAGACGCTCGCTCATTTTGTATGCGAGTAAGAGCCGGAGATAGATGTTCGGGTCATAATCCCTCCCGCCAGGATGCTCGAAGTAGTACGTGATTCCAGCTCCCGTAATGACATGCATCGCAAGGCGTGGATTGCCGAACTGGTAGATAAGGACCGCATTAGGGCTTGCAAACCAAGAGGGCGACCCGGTCGGAGCCAGATTAACGTTGTCATCGTATCCGCCAGTGAGCGAGGCTGAAAGTTGAATTCGCCGACCGAAGCTAAAGATAGGAGGCGAGATCCCTCCGAGCCCCGCGCGAATGCTACCATCATCGGGGTTCGTTGGTGCGATTAATTGGCCGGTGGGAGCGGTCTCGGATGGGTTTTCAACCTCACCGCTCGTGTTCTCTTCCGGGGCGATATCTTGAGCTGAAAGGGAGGTAGCGCTAGCAAAAATCATAATAGTAGCCGCTCTTTTAATAGCTTTTATGATAGCCACGTGTTTTGGATAGATGTTTGTGGTTTTACGCGACGGGAAACAAAAAGTTGCGGCAGCCTAGGAAGTGATATTACTCAGATCAACTTTTTTCTGGTGGCACTAAGCGCTTCCCAAGCCCCAAAAATGAAGCTTCCGGACTATGATTTTCCTCCTTATTCTGCCTATAAAATTCTTTCCAGCGACGGCTTAACCGAGTCGAGCCTTCGTCAATAACTCGAAGCTTACTCCGCTATCCGATTAGCTAGACTCGTGCCTCGACGATGATGGCCTGGCTGCCCATCTTCGCTTGCTGGCCCAAGCCTCAGGCGCTGCCGCAGCTAGGAAAAGCTTTCCTCAGCGCCGCAAAATCCATCAATCATACTGTACTCGGTTGATGGACAGGCTCGTCAAGTGTACCCGAAATCAGCCCAGCGGGTGAAGGGAATCGAACCCTCGTCAGTAGCTTGGAAGGCTACAGCTTTACCATTAAGCTACACCCGCGTTAGAGCTGTCCAAGTTGCCGCGCCTGCAGGTTCCTGCCAAGTGCTTTTTCCATGGCATCGCGACTTGCCAATCCCAGCGGTCGCCAGTAGCACTCTCCTATGTTTAAAATTGCATTCTTCTTTCTTCTGGCTGTCACGACTTCTCTTCGGGCAGACCTTACCCTTATCCAAAAAGTCGACGCCGCAGGCACGACCGGCGAAATGACGATCAAATTCAAGGGAGATAAGGTACGAATCGATCCGGCGCCAGAGCTTTCGATGATCACTGATTCAAAAACAGGCGACACGGTTACCCTGATGCACGGAGAAAAGAAGGCGATGCGGATCTCCGGCGACAAGATGAAAGCGGCCGCGGAAATGGTTAAGAAATTCACCGCCGCCACTCCCGCTGACCGAAAGGCGAAACTGACGCCGCTCGGCCGCAAAGAAACCGTGAACGGAATGTCAACGGACGTTTTCACCGCGGACACCTCAGTTGGTAAAGCGACTTATTATATCGCCATGAACTATCCCGATGGGCCGGCAATCATTCAGGAAATGAAAGCAGCGCAGCCGTCAGCCTTGGCAAACTCTGGTACGAACATCCCTGATTTCCGAGACCTGCCAGGGGTTCCGGTCAAAATAGAGATGGATACAGCGAGGGGCCATGTCGTCATGACCCTTATTTCGGCAAAACGCGATGCTATTCCCAACAGCGTGTTTGATGTTCCGGCGAATTACGCAGACATGAAAATGCCGGACCTTTTTGGCGGGAAGAAGATCCCGGAGAATCCCGCCGGATCGGGAGTGCCCGGATCGCCGTCGACGGTCCCGGTGCCGTCCGTGACTCCATAAAGAGGGCGCCTGCGTGGCGGCGCCGTTTATTCTCGCGTCGAACTCGCCGCGCCGTCACGCGCTCCTGACGGAGGCAGGCTATGAGTTCGAGGTAGTTGTGCCGGCAGTCAGCGAGCTTGCGGTTGCGCAGCTGTCCTTGCGCGAGCTGACAATTGCAAATGCGACGCGCAAGGCAATAGCCGTCGCGCGCATTTATCGGGATAGAGTAGTGCTCGCGGCCGATACACTCATCGCGATGGAGGCGCAGATCATGGGCAAGCCCCGTGACCTAAACCATGCGCGAATGATTCTGCGGCGGTTGAGTGGACGAACGCACGACGTCTGCACGGCCGTTTGCATCGTCGATCCGCGAGGAAGGATTAGTTTCGCCGAAATTTCGCAGGTCCGTTTTCGCAAGCTCACTGAGAGCGCCATTACCAAGTATTTTAAGGTGGTGAATCCAGTCGATAAGGCGGGTGCCTATGCCGCGCAGGGTGCGGGTGGAAACATCATCTCCGCCATTGCAGGATCGGTGACCAACGTGATTGGCCTGCCAATGGAGCGCACCACAGAAGTGCTGGCGCAGGTCGGGATCCGACCGCTCAGCGAATCTCGGCCACAACTTCCCGAGGCTGAATCGGAGCGTCTGTCGGTTCACGTTTCAGCACCCGATAAAGAAACCAGACGATGAAGCAGTTAGCCAGCAGTAGGACGGCTGCGCCAACCGTGGGTTGATGAAAGAAATGCCGTACCTCCAGCGGGATCAACGCGGCAGTAGCAATTATCATTAGGAATTCCGCCCAGCGTTGTTGCAAATACACGCCGATGCCCTCAGTGCATAAGATCGCTGAATAAAAAAGCGCAAGCAACCCAGCCGCATGGAGAGCGCCCCCCGCAAGCACATGCTGCAGCTGACTGAGGAGATAATGCGCCGCTTTTCCGTGGACGACGAGCGCTTCGTCATCGATCCAGTCGGAGATCGCGTCGGTCCAAGCGGGGCGGCTATCAAGAAACATTACCGAGATGCCAAAGCATAACAGAAGGGCACCTTTGGCCAGTTTGAAAAGTGCGATGAGCTTGAGATAGCGAACGCGGTTTTGCGGCCGCAGAATTTTGAGATCAGCTGTCCGGTGAGACACTCGTAATATTGCCCCGATCTGCGTCACTCCGCAACGACTACGCTTCCCCGACAGCAAATCTCCAGTTTATTTCCATCGGGATCCTCAAAGAAGAGTGCGTAATAATCTGGACTGTATTCCGGCCAGATTTTGGGGCCTTCCAGGTTTCGGCCGCCGGCTTCACGGACAACTTGAGCGACGTGATCGACTTGTTCGCGCGTCTTTGCCCAGAATGCGATTCGCGTATCATTCGGGCGATGATTGATGTCTTCGGTGAAGCCAAAGAATTCCGAGGGTTTCCCGGCGCCGTCTTTTTCAAACGCACCCCACTCCTCCGCGCTTTTATCGAGAGCGAAGCCAATTGCCGGCAGAACCTTGGCGAAAAATTCCTGCGCCCGCGCCCGATTTCGGACACGCAAATCGATATGATCAAAGAGACCTCGTGGCAAGGTTGGAATTGGTAGCGCGACTACGGCTACCGTCTTGGAGCAATCGTTAGCTCTTCTTCAATTCAGCCAGAGCTTGGAGCACTTCCTCGCTATGGGTTTGCGGTTTTACTCCGGTAAATACTTTCGCGATTTTGCCTTCCGGGTTGATGATGAAAGTATTGCGCGCGGACATCTTTTTCCCGTCGTAATCTTTTAACGAGCCATAAGCCTCGGATACTTTGGTATCGGTGTCGGCCAATAGTTTAAAGTTCAAGCCTTCCTTCGCACAAAATTGCTTGTGTGAGTCGGCATTGTCCACACTGACGCCGAGGATGACGGCACTTGCATTCTGGTATTTGGCTAGGTCGCGCTGGAAGTTCTGTGCTTCCAAGGTGCAACCGCTGGTGAAATCCTTCGGATAGAAGTAGAGAACAACCCATTTACCCTTGTAGTCATTTAAATTAACTTGCCTCCCATCGTTGGAAGTAAGACTAACTGCAGGCGCTTGGGCGCCGACTTGAGGTGCAGTTTGTGCCATGGCGAATGATGCTGCCGCTAAAATAATCGTAAATAGTATCGTTACCTTCATAATTGGCTTTCGGTTGACTGTAAAACTGCTTCTTCACAGACTCCATCGAGTAAATTCCAGTAGGCGTCGAGCGCTTCCTCCGCCGCATTTATGATAGTGGCGGGCGACGTGCCAGAATCCAGACAGCGCCCTATTGCGGATCGTTCGGCGGCACGATGCTCCAGGTCAGCGGTGGCATGAACTGCAAAATAACTAAGCGCTTGAGGGCTGTGAATTCCGTAGCAGTCGCGGAGACCTCGCAATTTTTCTGCTGCTACTTCCGGCTGCTGTGATTCGTAGGCATAAAGCGCGGTGAGCCCGCTGGCAATATCACGATTGGTTAAGCGGTCGAACGTCGCGATCGAGTCGGCTGTTTTGGGAACTGGTTCGGCACATTTGACTCCTTGTTTCTCCTGCCCGGTCGCAGCCGCGAAATCGAGCCATAATTCCGGATGCGGCGCGGGATTCGTCAGTTCATCGCGCAGATTTTGCTCGAGCGTGCATCTGATCGAAGAATCGGCAGTGCAGTTAATCACATTCTTCAGATAAGTGGGAAAGGCTGCGACATGCGGATAATAAACGCGGGAATAAGTGCCGAGTTGATCCGGCGTCAGTTCGCCACGCTGCCAGGCACGGTAAAATGGATGCCGCAGGATGGATCGTTCGCGGATCAGGTCATCCAGGGTGTGCAGTGTTGCTTCGGTTCTCATAGCATTTTAATGCTTCGGCGGCCCGTTCCCGAACGCAAGTCCAAAAAACCTGTTCTGAACGCGTCGAAAGCGAAAGAGCGAGCGAGTGGGACGAATCGAGAACGGATTCGCCCCTCAAAACATTCGCACGAATATCAAAAGTGACAAAGATTTGGACAATCGGACATTCAACTCGAACAATCGAAGAGTTTATTGGCGCGTTGCAGGCACACGGGATCAGACTGGTGGCCGATGTCCGGCTCTTGCCGGGTTCGAAACGGTACCCCCAATTCAACAAGGAGGTGCTCGCGAAATCTCTGGCGGACCGCGGAATAGTTTACGAGCATTTCCCCGAACTCGGCGGCCGGCGAAAGCCGCGAAAGGATTCGCGCAACACTGCCTGGCGTAACGAATCATTCCGTGGTTACGCCGATTACATGGAAACGGCGAAGTTCGCCGAAGGCATAACGCGCTTGCAAGAAATGGTAGAAAGGCATGGTGCGAGCGTGATCATGTGTGCAGAAGCGGTCTGGTGGAGCTGCCATCGAAGCCTCATCGCGGATTACTTGAAAGCGCAAGGGGCCGAAGTCATTCACATTATCAAGGCTAACAAGGCCGGGACGCATCCATTTACTTCGGCAGCGAAAATTGTGAATGGAAGGCTCAGTTACTCTGACGAACTGCCGGAACTGTTGTAGGGCGTCTGCCAGACGCCTCTTCAGGAAAGTTGCGGCTATTGCCGAGTCATTTCTGGAATCGTTACACGCCGAAGCGAGTGTCCTGTGCAAGTGATGCGTGTTGCCGCTTTGTTAGACTTCGATGGTGTCAACGCGAATCGCGCCAGTTGCGGTGCGCAATGTAAGCAGGCACTGGCGGCGAGGCCTTTTCGCGTTCGAGCATCCGTTCCGCAAGCCAGTGAAACCACTCGTTGCCGGTCTTCCGGTTCAAGTTGCGCCGCCATTCTTCGGAATAAACCTTTAGTTTCTGCCACGAGAGCACGAGCGGGCCGCTGAAGAAATCATCCACCAAATCAAGCGTTACCTCGCGGCGAAAAACCAAAACACCGAGGCTTTCCCAGGTCAGCGAAACCAAATAAATTGCGTCTTCGCCATCCGGGCCGAGAAGTTCTCGGATTTTTGCCGCATCAGCGCCATCAGGCAGGGAAAGGACGCGTCGCAAAGCAGCGGTGAATGCGGGGCTTTGAAACGAACGCACCAATTCCAGCATCGCGTCGCGCTGGCGCCGTCTCTGATACTGACGGATCTGCACCGCCGCGAAAATCACGCCTGCGGTCACTGCGATGGCATTGATGAGATTGGCAATGTTGGAGATGTCCATCGGAACCCCGGCGAGAGGTTTATGTGGGTCGGCCGGGACTCGAACCCGGAACCAACGCCTTAAAAGGGCGCTGCTCTACCAATTGAGCTACCGACCCGCACAGGAACCGTTTTCTAATCCGATTTGAAGGTCGAGGCAACCGTGGAGGAGCCGCGTTCGTTCTAAAGGATGGACGCGACAGCGCGCGTCCCTCCGATCTAACAACTCTGCGGTTGTAGACCACCGCTACAGGATCGCGAGCAAATCACGGAGGGAATTCTTGTTTCGATCTAATTTGAAGATCGATAGGCCGGCGATGGCCGCAGCGTGCCAGTCGCGCTCGCGATCATCCCCGACGTGCAGGACATCACCAGGTTGCAAGCCAAGAAACTTGACTGCGCGACGGAAAATTTCCGGGTCGGGTTTATCGGCACCGATTTCGCTCGAAACGAAGATGTGGCCGAAATATTTCGAGATGCCGAGGCGCTCCAGAATCACGCGCAGCCGACCATCGAAGTTGGAAATGATCGCCAGTTGAAAGCGGCAATGCAGTTGCTTGAGAATGCCAATGACGTCGGGATACAATTCCCAGACGCCGCACTCGGCGAAATGCTCGTAGGCGACCTCGAAGAAATTATCTCGATCCAGTGCGCCGACTTCGGGCGCGACTTCTTTCAACACAAGATCAGTCAGTTCGTGCCACCAATCTTTGTCGTCATTTTCACGGGGGCCATCGATCGCCTCGCGCGGTGGCATCTGCGCCCACGCGCAATAGAAGGCCGCGTCCAGTCTTTTGGCGTCCAAATTCAAACGGACTTCCTCCCCAACGAGCGCGTAATGATCGCCCACGGTTTTCGTTAGATAAAAGAGGGTGCCGACGGCATCGAAGAAGATGGCTTTGGGCGAGTCGTCTTGGATCATAGGTTGAGTGCGGCGATGAGAACGCTGGAGAGCACAGGCTGCCAGCCTGTTGTTTTCGGCAGCTTGCCGAAAAATTTCGCGCCGGCAAGCTGCCTGCGCTCCCCGTAATTTATGCGAGATTAATGACCGCATGCTCTCGGTCGAGCACAACGATCCGATCAACGAAAAGATTCTGACGATTTCGGAGGACAAAATCGAAGGGTTTGTGCGCGAACCGTTCGAGGAAATCGCGGAGCGTAGTGGGGTTGAGGTCGATGTGGTGATGGCGCGGATCGCGGCGATGTTGCGCGCGGGAACAATCCGTCGGGTGCGTCAGACTTTGCTGGCAACTAATCTGGCCGACGGCGCGCTGGTGGCGTGGAGAGTTGGGGAAGATGAAATTGACGCAGCATTCGATTTCATGTTTCAACGCGACCCTTTTTCCGGTCACGTGGTCCTGCGCTCGACTGACACGCTGACGGCGGGCTCGGAGTACAAGCTTTGGACCACAGTGAAGGTGCCTCATGGCTTCTCGCTGGACGAACATTGCCGATTGCTTGCCGGTAAAGTCGGCGCGGAACGTTTTCGGATTATGCCGGCGAAGGGAATTTTCACGCTTGGAGTTGGGCACGTTCGCCGGAAAACTATCGAGCCGGGAAGTCGCGCTGACGCATCGGCGAGAATGATCGAAGTGCGCGCGGTGCAGTTGGGTGAACGCGAGTGGAGGGTTTTGCTGGCGCAGAAAAGGGAGTTCGCGCCGGAAGAAATTCGATCGACGCCATGGGCCGCGCGCGCGAACGAGGCTGGAGTTTCGCTCGAGGAATTTTATGGCGTGGCTGAAGCGCTGAATGCTCGGAAAATCATCGGCCGGTTTTCCACGTTCCTCGAACACGTGAAACCGAGCGCGGGCGGTGTGCGAGTGACGCGATTCAACGCGCTCTTTCATTGGGCGGTGCCGCCGGGCCGCGAGATTGAAGTAGGTGGTGAGGTGGGACGGCATCATATCCTCACGCATTGTTACTGGCGCGAAGGCGGTCCAGAATTTCGGAACGTCAACATCATGGCCGTCGCGCACGGCACTGACAAAAGGCGGCTACTCGAACACAAGGCGGCAATCGACGCGCATCTCGTTGCGAAAAACATTCCGGTTTCATATACCAATGTTTTTTGGGGCGGCCGCAGCGAAATCAAACCTTCGGAAATCTCGCCCCTGGTTTATCGGGATTGGCTGCGCGAAATGACGGCGCAGGCGGCATGAACGCGCTGATCGAAAAAATTCGCAGTGGCAACGATCTCTCCGCATTCGACGTACAGGAAGCGGCGGCATTTTTGCTCTCGGATTCAATTGAAGCACAAACGAAGGCCGATTTTCTCACGGCGCTGCACGAAAAGGGCGAGAGCGCGAGTGAGATCGCCAATTTCGTGCGTGTCCTATTGGAGCGCGCGGTTCCGTTGGAGATCGACGGCATCGGCGGGCCAATCATTGATGTCTGCGGCACCGGAGGCGACGGCATCGACCTGTTCAATGTTTCCACGGCAGTCACATTCGTGCTGGCGGCGGGTGGAGCGACGGTGGTAAAACACGGCAACCGCGGCGTCACCTCGCAGAGCGGTAGTGCGGACGTGCTGGAGGCGCTTGGTATCGCGATTGACTTGGAGCCGGATGATCTGCGCGAATGCATTAAGCGGCTCGGCTGCGGATTTGTTTACGCGCGAACCTATCATCTGGCGTTTCGGGCGATGGCGGAAATGCGTTTGCGCCTGGCCAGAAAACATCAACGCACAATTTTCAATTTGCTCGGCCCGCTGCTAAATCCAGGGCGCCCCAAACGGCAATTAATCGGCGTGTTTGCTCCTCACCTGACCACACTCTTCGCCGAGGTGTTGCGCCAACTCGGTTGCGAGCGTGCCTGGGTTGTAAGCGGAACCGCGGTCGATACGCTGGCCCTGGATGACGTCTCGACGATTGGACCGACCTCGGTGGCGGAACTTGATGATGGTAAGATCACATCTGCTGTCCTAGATACGCGCTGGCTCGGAATTCCACAGGCGACGCTGCCGGAATTGATCGGCGGGGACGCCCGGACAAATGCCGAAACGATTACGCAAATTCTGACGGGAACCGAAACCGGGCCGAAGCGCGATCTCGTGATTGTCAATGCGGCCGCGGGTTTCGTCGTCGCCGGTTTGGTTAACGAGATGAATTCTGGAATCGCAATGGCACGGGAGGAGATCGATTCTGGCCGGGCCCTGGAAAAACTAAAGGCGCTGCAAAATTACAGGGTTTAGGACAGGCGCTGCGGTTGCAAATTCCAAATCCGGCAAGCGGTGCGCTTGCCCTACAATTGTAGGGCGTTTCGGTGAAGTGCCGGGACGGGCGGAAACACGTCTCTCCCTTACAAAAAACCTTCGCGGTACAATTGATCGAGATTTCTCAGCAACGCGATTGCCAGGGTATTTCTCTCGAGGGGGCCGCCGAAAACGATGGCAAGCGAGGTTGCATGCTCGCGTAATTCTTCGGCAAAGTGGCTCGGAGTCTGGTTCACGTTGACGCCAATACCCACAACGGCGAGATGCGATGCATCGGGTTGAGCACGCATTTCTACCAACACTCCGGCGACTTTGCGTCCATCAATATAGATGTCGTTAGGTGGTTTGATTGTCGCTTTGCAAAGACAGGCGCCTTCGATTGTCCAGGCAACTCCCTTAGTGGCCCACTCCACCAATCGTGCCGAATCCTGTACCGCGATGTTCGGTCGGAGCAAAATAGAACACAGGAGTCCTTTTCCTGCCGACGATTCCCAAACGTTGCCGCGTTGCCCGCGCCCTGCCGTTTGGTGTTCGGCGAAAACGACGAGACCGTCCGAAGCACCTCCGTTTGCCATCTGGAGTACGACATCGTTAGTCGACGTTGTCTCGTCCAGCACGATGATCTCCCTCCCAATCGCGCAGTGACCAAGCCCGGCGCGCAATTTCGCCGCGCTCAACCGATCAGCTGCCAACATGCGTTAGCTCTAGCGAGATATCGATGGCCCGCGGCGAATGGGTGAGGGCGCCCACTGAAATGTAATCGACACCGGTAGCGGCAATGCGCCGGACCGTTCTCAAATTGATCCCACCGCTGGCCTCGAATTTCACGCCCTGTTTGCGACCGAGCGCGATCGCCTCCCGCATTTCCGCCGTCTCCATGTTGTCGAGCAGGATGACGTGGACGCCGTCCATCTGCACCAGCGCGCGGACTAGTTCGAGATTGTCGGCTTCCACTTCGATCTTCATATCGGGGTTTTGTGCCCGCGCTTGCCGAATTGCCACCGCCAGTTTTTCGAGATCCTGTTCCGCCGCGAGATGATTGTCCTTTATTAAAATGGCGTCGAACAGACCAAAGCGATGATTCGTCCCGCCGCCGGCCACAACCGCAGCCTTTTCCAGCGCGCGCAAACCCGGCGTGGTCTTGCGCGTATCCATGATTTTGGCCGGATTTTTTCCAATCGCTTCCACGTATTCGTTGGTCAGCGTCGCAATCCCGGAGAGTCGCTGCAAGAAATTCAGAGCCACCCGTTCGGCAGTAAGAATACTTCGGGCCGCGCCCTGGATCTTAAGAATCGTTTCGCCGCCGAGCACAGCGCTTCCGTCCGTTAGTTCAACCGAGACTTTTAGCGCCGGATCGACCCGGCGAAACACTTCTGCCGCCGTCATTGTCCCAGCGATAACGGCCTTTTCTCGCGCCAAAATGCGAGCCTGAGCGCGCCTGTCGGCAGGCACAAGCAAGGCGGTTGTTACATCGCCCGCGCCGACATCTTCATGGAGCGCGAGATCAATCGGATCAGCCTCTGCCATTTTTGCGGCGCCGGCGGGATAATGTTCCAATGCCGCTCGGGTTGCAGGCGTAATCCCGCATTTTGAACTGTTTCCGCACCCTCACCAGCTTGCTATCAAACTCGGCTGGAGGCGACGCGCAACGGTGGATTTTCAGCCCCCCGAACAGGGCAAAAAAAGATTCGGGCAGCGCACGCCAAGGAGAAACAGCAAATACAGCCACGTGCGACTACCCGAATCGCCTTAACCTGACTTCTTTGACAGCAGGATTTTTGGACTCGTTCGAAAATTCTCGGGTTTTTGCGAAAAAATTTCGGTCCCTATAAACTTAGCTCGGCCTGGGCCGTGGCCGCTCGCCGGGAAGCCTCCTCCTTGACCTCCTGTAACAGCGATTTGAACTCGCACTTTTCCAAGGCTGCAATGAGTTCCGGGTAATCCGGCCGAATCCGGAGCTGATCGATCGCTACCGGGAGCTCCGTCTTGCAATCCAATTCAACCATTTTGCGGTTCTGGAGGATTTGGTCGCGCCCGTTTTGCAACTTCTCGCGGCTTTTGAGGCTCTTTACCGCCCCCAGATTGCCGAGTAACGATTCCAACCCGCCATGTTCCAGAATCAATCCGGCTGCCGTCTTTCGGCCAATCCCAACGCCCGGGATGTTGTCCACGGTATCGCCGGAAATCGCCAGCACATCCCCGATCAGCGCTGGCGGGACTCCCCATTTTTTGGTGACGTCATCTTCTCCGAGTAAGGCAAACGAGTCTTTGGGCGAAGCCAGATCGGCCTTGGCCGTCGTATACACTTTCACGCACGGGCCCACCAGTTGATAGAGGTCCTTGTCGTTCGTCGCCAGGACCACCTCGATGTCTTTCTTGCAAGCGGCGATGGAATAACACCCCATCAAATCGTCCGCTTCGGTGTCAGGAACCGAAATGTTGGCGAACCCAAGCAACTGCGTAATCGTGCTGCGAATGAAATCGAGCTGCGGGATCATCGGCATCGGCATTTCCTTGCGTGTTTCCTTGTAGTTGGGCTGCAAATCGAGGCGGCGCTGAGGTAGCCCTTCGTCCCAAAAAACTGCCCCCAATTCTGGCTGCAAATGTTTCACCATTAATCGAAGCGTCTTAGTGAAGCCGAAAATAGCATTGGTCGGTTCGCCTCGTGAATTGCTTAGATTCGGGATCGCGAAGAACGAGCGGTAAACGTAGTAATGACCGTCAATCAGCAGCAGTTTCATGGGTAAAGGAACGTAGGCGATTTCGCGGCCGAGGCTACCATTTGCCCGTTCCGTGCTGACTTGTAGCCGCTGTGTCGCGATTCGACTTCTTTCACTATGATAGCTTAACTCTGCCATGCCTGATCGCTGGATTATTCGAGTTGCCGGAAAGGAATATGGTCCTGTCGATCTCGAGGTCCTGAGAGAGTGGAAACAAGAAGGTCGGCTGCTGTCGGCAAACGAAGCGCGCCTGGAAAGTGAAAGCCAATGGTCAAGCGTCGGCGCAATTCCAGGCTTATTTCAATCGGTGCCTCTAGCGCCTGCGCAATCCAAAGCAAAAGAGTTCGAGCCGCCGCGGGGTAAACTTTTCCGCCGAACATTTCAGATCTATGGGCGAGGGTTTTTCCAATTCCTGGCTCTAAGTGGGCTAATCAATGTTCCTTCATTGTGTGGGCAATTGGTGAGTGTTTTCGCTGAGCGACTACCCAGCAACGGAGCCAATTTCCTCGGGTTCTTCTCCGCTCTGGTCGCGTTTTTCATGACGGTCGTCTTGATGGTGTTGTGGCCGGTCTATCTGGCTGGTCTTCAGATTGTGACAGGCGAACTAGCTGCTGGCCGGCAAATTGGACTGGGAGCCACATTAAATCGCGCGGCAAAATTTTGGCCACGCGTCG
>Ga0209577_10004368_pt1 | contig 13311 bp, 13 predicted proteins | sample GraSoiAngelo_109_FD_185874 | JGI IMG/M metagenome (GOLD analysis project Ga0209577, IMG submission 185874) | Grasslands soil microbial communities from the Angelo Coastal Reserve, California, USA - 14_0903_12_20cm (SPAdes) (version 2) | ecosystem: Environmental > Terrestrial > Soil > Grasslands... | reverse complement strand
CCCATTCGGCACGCTGAGAAATTCTGCCAGGAGCTTGCGGCGGCGCCGTCGGCCCGGCTTGGGAGGACCCAATGATCACCTATGTCCTGATCGCCGTGCTGGGGGTGTTGATTTTTCTTTGTATTCCCGATGTCGTGCATGTAGTTGGGCAAGCAGCCTCCGAGTGGGATAGAGGAAGGGATTTGTCGAAGAAACGTTCTGGCTAGATAAAAAAGGAGAAAAGAAAATGGCAACAAAGAGGGTGACAGTTCTAACGGTTCTCACGGGGCTTTTGCTGTTTGGTTCCGCAGCTTTTGCGCAGGAAGAGCCGGCGTGGAAACACGGTGAGGTAAGCGTGCAGGGCACGGGTTTCTTCACCAAAGACTCAAACGGAAATGGAATTTCGCAACACGCAACCGATACCGGCGGCGTCTTCGTCGGCTATCGCTATCACTTTAATAACTGGATCGCGGCCGAAGCAAACTACGGCTACGATCGAAACACGCAACAAAATTTCACCTCCGGTGGTCCGTTCAACGTTCAGGCCAACGTGCATCAAGCCGCGGCCGCATTCGTCGTAACGCTCCCCGTGACTTACAGGCTTAACCCCTATGTCCTGGCCGGGGGTGGCGCACTGGTCTTTGATCCAACGGGCAACGCCGGCCAATCCGTGCCGGGGGCGCTGCGCCAAGCTAAAGGTGCATTTGTGTACGGTGGCGGCGTGGACTTCACGGTGGTGAGACACGTCGCTCTTCGCGCCGAGTATCGCGGATTCGTGTACAACCGTCCTGACTTCCAACTGGCCGCGCTGGACTCGAACGTTACCGCTCATACTGCGCAACCTTCGGCAGGGCTGGTGTTCCGCTTCTAACTTGAGACTGTCTCGCGACCAGTGCCGCGAGTCTCGCGGCACTGGTCCGGATAGCTGGCGAAGTTAGTCAGAGAGGCTCTTGGGACATGCTTCAATGGAACGAAATTTGGGACCCGATGAAACGCCAGAGATGCGCGCGACAAGCCTAGAAGCGAGAGACGCGTTGATGATCGAGGACATCCTCCGGCGCGCGCGCGAGATTCACCGTCAGCACGGCGGAGTCTTCGGCTACGACTTTGAAGATTGGGTCCAGGCATGGAGCGAAGTGCCCGAAAGAAGCAGCCGAACGAAGCTCCCTCTGGCAGATGAAGGGATCCGGGACTAATGACAGACGATCGGAAAGAGGTTTTTGAGCCATGCTTTGGATTCGACAACTGATCTTGAAGGCGTTAGCGGTTTCGGCGCTTCTCTGCATAGATGCAGCCACGCCGCCGTCGCTGCTTGCACAGAACTCTGCGAGCCAGGTTCAGGTTACGGTGCCTGTGTCGCCGGTTTCCGTCTCTGGCGCTCTGGGAACTCGGAGTCCCTTCCTGGGCAGCGTCCCTACAGGCACACCCACTGCTACGGTTCTTCCATTGTCCTTGAGTGACGCTTTGGACCGGGGGCTGAAGCACAACCTGGGACTGATCGAAAGCGACGTACGCACCCGCGCCGCACGCGCGGAACGGCTCAGGAACTTGAGCGAGCTGCTGCCGAACATCAGTGCCTCTGTATCCCAGTTTGCTGAACAAGTAAACCTCAGGGCGTTAGGTGTGAAAATCCCCCTGCCGGGTTTCCCTGTGATCGTCGGCCCGTTTGGTGTAGAGGACGCCCGCGCGTATTGGTCCCAGAAACTCTTCGATTGGAACGCCGTGGAAAACCTGCGAGCGTCCCAGAATAGCCTGAAGGCCTCAGGCTATTCGTATAAAGACAGCCGCGACCTCGTCGTCCTAGCAGTTGCCAATGCGTATCTGCAGGTGATCTCTGATCGCGCGACGATCGAATCTCAGCAAGCGCAGTTGGACACTTCGCGGGCGTTGTACCAGAGGGCGCAGGATCAGACGAAGGCGGGCGTAGCCGCGCGGATCGACGAACTTCGCGCTGATGTCGAGCTAAAGACTCAGCAGCAGCGGCTGATCTCGGCGCAAGATCAATTGGCCAAGGACGCCTTGACCCTGGCGCGCACCATCGGCCTTCCGCCTGGACAGGAATTCTCGGTCACCGACAGCGTACCCTATGCTCCGCTGCAAGGAGTGACACTCGAAAAAGGGCTTCAGGACGCCTATGCGAACCGTTCCGACTACTTGAGCGCCCAGCTCGAATTGCGGGCTGCGGACCTTTCTCGAAAGGCAGCCGTCGCGGAGAACTATCCCTCTGTCACTTCAGAGGTTAACTACGGCGACATCGGCCCCAATTTTGCGAACTCGCATGGCACGTTCACTGCAGCTGCCAGTGTGAATATCCCGATTTTTCAGGGCACGCGCGTAAGAGGCGACGTCGTGGCGGCAGATGCGACGCTGCAGCAGCGGCGTGCAGAAGTGGAGGACCTTCGGGGACGAATCGACCAGGATGTGCGCTCCGCGTTTTTGGATCTGACTTCCGCCGCGGATCTGGTGAACGTGGCCGAGAGCAACAAAGAGCTTGCTCGCGAGACCCTTACCGAAGCGCAGGACCGTTTTGGAGCAGGAGTCACCGACAACATCGAAGTTGTGCAGGCACAGGAATCCGTCTCCAGCGCCGATCAAGCATATATCTCGAGCCTCTACACCTTCAACATCGCCAAAGTGCAACTCGCGCGCGCCATGGGCGTCGCGGAAAAAGCTGTGAAAACCTATCTCGGAGGGCAATGAAATGGCGCAAGAAGTTACGCTCGAAATCGAGGGAAAGGCTCAGCCAGACGCTGTGCCGGAGGCTGATCGACTTTCACCTCCAAGCTCCGGGAGTCCCCGAAGCTTTGACAAACCGTCAGCTAAGCCTGGGGCGCGGACAAAGATCCTCCTCGGTCTTGCTGCCCTGCTGTTCGTAACTGTTGCGCTCGCGGCCGGATACTATTTTTTCATGGGCTGGGAGTCCACAGATGACGCACAAATCGATGGATATGTGAACCCCATCAGCTCGCGAGTGGCCGGTTACATTACGAAAGTCTATGCGGAAGATAACCAATATGTAAAAGCCGGGACGCTGCTGGCGCAGATCGATGCGACGGACTATGAGGTAGCCCTCGCCAGCGCCCAGGCCACGTTGGCGAACGATCGGGCCACGGCCGACGCCAGTCAGGTGAATGTTCCCATCACGTCGGTCAACACCGCGAGCGAGATGGCCTCAGCGCAGGCGGATGTCGACAACTCGCGCGCCGGTATATCGGCTTCGCAAAAAGGACTTGCTGCGGCGCGAGCCGCGCTCCTGCAGGCTGAAGCGAATAACGCCAAGGCTCAGGACGACGTGAAGCGCTACAAACCATTAGTTGATAGACAGGAAATTCCGGAGCAGCTATATGTTCAGGCTGTCCAGACCGCCAATGCCACCGCCGCTGCTGTAGAGGTGGCGGCGGCGAATGTGCAAGCGGATCAAGATGCCGTCACTCAGGCGCAAGGGAACTTCGATCAGGCCGTCGCTGCGCTCGAGTCGGCTAGAACCGGACCCCAGCAAGTGCGTATTCAGCAATCCCGCGCTCTAGCGGCAGCGGCATTGGCAGACAAGTCTAGAGATGCGGTCCAGCAGGCGCAACTCAACCTGAATTACACGCGCATCATGGCGCCCGTCGATGGCCTTATTGCAAAGCGTTCCGTGCAGGTCGGGCAATACGTGGTGCCAGGCCAGCAGCTACTTGCCGTTGTGCCGCTCGACGATATTTGGGTCACTGCAAATTTCAAGGAAACGCAACTCAGGAACGTGCGCCCGGGCGAGCCGGTGGCCATCTACGTTGATGCGTATGGTCGCGACTACAGCGGTCACGTCGAGAGCATCGCCGGTGGGACAGGAGCCATTTTCAGCCTACTCCCCCCCGAGAATGCCACAGGCAATTATGTGAAGGTCGTCCAGCGTGTGCCCGTGCGGCTCCGCTTCGATCCGGGACAAGATCCCGACCATCGGCTTAGGCCCGGTTTGTCCGTCGAGCCGAAAGTCAATGTCAAGTGGCCCAATCGAATTGATCAGGCAGAGCGATGAGCGAATCACCGAAACCACTGTTGACGAATCCCGAGACACCTTGGACGCCGGGGCACAATCTCTGGCTGATTGCCCTTACCGTGACGATCGCCACCTTCATGGAGGTTCTCGATACGAGCGTCGCCAATGTCGCTCTCCCTCATATCGCTGGAGGCTTGGCGGCGAGCCAGGATGAGAGCAGCTGGGTTCTGACGTCTTACCTTGTTTCCAACGCCATCGTTCTGCCACTGAGCGGCTGGCTCTCCTCGATCTTTGGCAGGAAGCGCTTTTACATGAGCTGCGTCGCGTTGTTTACGTTGAGCTCATTTCTCTGCGGTATTGCGCCTAGCCTTCCATTGCTCATCGTATTTAGGGTCTTACAGGGTGTGGGCGGCGGAGGATTGCAGCCGAGCGAGCAGGCGATCCTGGCGGACACCTTTCCGCCCGCGAGGCGGGGCATGGCTTTCGCAGTTTACGCCATGGCGGTGGTCGTTGCCCCGGCTTTAGGACCGACAATCGGAGGGTGGATTACAGACAACTATAGCTGGCGGTGGATCTTCTTCATGAATATACCGTTCGGCGTACTCTCGGTGTTGTTGACTTCGCTGCTGGTATCGGATCCGCCCTGGTTGAGAAGTAAAAAGAGCGGTGGCGTAAAGGTGGACTATATCGGCTTTGGCCTACTTGCCCTTGGTCTCGGCGCGCTGCAGATCGTTCTTGATAAGGGGGAGCGGGAAGATTGGTTTGAGACGCGCTACATTGTGGTTCTCACCGGCATTTCAATCATCTGTCTGCTAGCAGTTTACTTCTGGGAGCTGCACCACAAAAACCCAATCATCGAGGTTCGCCTGTTCAACGATCGTACGTTCTTGATGGCTTGCATCATGCTTTTCACGGTGGGCTTCGTGCTCTACGCAACCACGTTGTTGCTTCCACAATTGGCACAGACGCTGATGGGCTACACGGCAGAGCTCGCCGGACTGATGATCATGCCGGGAGGATTCGCTCTCATTTTGACTCTGCCCCTAGTGGGGTTCTTGCTTTCCCGCTATGACGCACGCGTCATGATTGCGTTTGGCCTGTTGTTGCTGGCGACGTCCATGTTCTTGATGGCTTATCGCTTCGACCTCGACGTCGACTTCAAGACCATGATGTGGGCGCGCGTCTTTCAGGCGGTAAGCTTGGCCTTCCTCTTCATTCCTATTAACACCGCTGCGTATTCGTACCTTCCGCGCGAGAAGAACAACACTGCGTCGGGATTGATCAATCTGTTTCGCAACATTGGCGCGAGTGTGGGGATTTCTTTTGTCACGACCATGCTGGCGCGACGCACCCAATTTCACCAGAGCGTGCTGGCAGCCCACGCTACCGTGTACAGCGGCCAATTTAGAGCGGCGATTCAAGGAGCGAGCCAGATCTTCATGTCCGCCGGCGCTCTGACCGCGCAGCAGCAATCATACGGTCGGTTTTACGGTTCCATACTTCGGCAATCGAACATGATCGCTTATCTCGACAACTTCTGGATGTTGGGGGTTTCCGCGCTGGCCGTGATTCCTTTCGTATTCCTGATGAAGCGGCCGCCCATGGGCACAGTAGCTGCCGGCCACTAATAGCGTGCGCTAACAAGGAGACGAAGAGCCAAGAAAAGGTAGCTTTGGTGACAGGGGTTTCCTCTGGAATTGGACAGGTCATTTCGAGCGTGTTTATTATAGTCGGGCGCGAGGCCAAATTCATTGCATGGTTGAGGAAATTTGCTCCGGATAGTCTCTTCGACAAGGACCTTCGTAAACAGTTCAAACTGGCGTCAGCCCGAATAGGAATCTTAAGGAGTAACAGCCGGCGAGGGAGAACAGCGGCTGTATGGACTTGATGCCTGGGAAGAGTCGCCGTATTACACGGATCGCGAACGAGCGGCTTAACAAAATATCCGAGAGGGTCATGTGTCGGATGAAGTGTATCAGCAGGTACAAAAAAATTTACGGAGTAGTGATCGACACCGTGCCGAGATTCATTACTCCGTTGCCCGATTGAGCCCGGACGTTAAACGTTGCCGTAACCGGGTTGCTTCCCCGCCTCCACCGCCACGCAGGAATCAACTTATGCACCGTGTTATTTTTGAAAGTGCTAACTCCCGCTCATTGCCCTTGCCGGTCGGCACCTTCATTACGCCGGTTCTGAGGCAATCGAGAACGCGGCGGCCGCGAATTCTGATAAAGTGGTAAATGATTTCCTGCATTCAAGGTCGAGATGAGAGGCCATTCGCTTGCAGAGGATCGCGACATCGCTTCCCGAGGTGTGGGAACTCCGCCCCCACATATTCCGCGACGCCCGTGGGTTTTTTATCGAAAGCTATAATCAAGCAAGGTTCGCCGCGGTTGGAATTGCCGACGTATTTGTACAAGATAACCACTCCTGTTCGGTTAAAGGAACTCTGCGCGGTTTGCATTACCAATTGCACCACGCTCAGACCAAGCTCTGCCGCGTCGTCGAAGGAGAAGCGCTGGATGTCGCGGTGGACATCCGCGCCGGTTCGCCGACTTTCGGAAAATGGGCGGCGGTTGTGCTGTCGGCCGTCGCGCAGAATGAGATCTATATTCCACGCGGGTTTGCTCACGGGTTCCTGGCGCTGACAGAGCGAGTTCAGTTTCTCTATAAATGCAGCGATTTTTACGATGCAGCAGATGAACACGCCATCCTTTGGAGCGATCCCGAAATTGCAATTGCCTGGAAGGTCGCGGCGCCTGTCGTCTCTGAAAAAGATGCGAGAGCACCTACGCTTGCAGAACTGCCCCGCGAGTTGCTGCCCGTTTACCCGAGCACATGAGCAGGCTTAACGACGTGAGTAAAGAAGTATCAAATCCCAGGATTCTTCTCACCGGCAAAACTGGCCAGGTCGGTCGGGCGTTAGCGCCGCTGCTAGACCGAATGGGCGAATTGACGGCACTCGATCGGCGGCAACTCGATCTCAGTAGACCGGATGAAATTCAGCGCGTAATCCGCGGCCTGCTGCCGGACTTGATCGTTAACGCAGGAGCGTATACAGCCGTAGATCGGGCTGAGTCAGACGAAGCGGCGGCGCGGGCCATTAATGCGATTGCGCCGGGAGTCTTAGCTGAAGAGGCCAAACGGCTCGGCGCGCTTCTAGTGCATTACTCCACCGACTATATATTCGATGGGACCAAACGAACGCCTTACGATGAAGATGATCCGCCCAATGCATTGAACTTGTATGGAAGAACAAAGCTGGAAGGAGAGCGAGCCATTCGGCAGATTGGGCCGGCATATTTGATCTTTCGCACGGCGTGGGTCTATGCGCGAGAAGGCCGCAATTTCTTATTAACTGTCCTTCGCCTGGCAACGGAAAAAGAGGAGTTGAGGATTGTTCGAGATCAGGCGGGCGCCCCGACCTTGAGCTTAGAGATCGCCGCGGCCACAGCGGGAGTTCTGTCAAAAATTTTCGCACCCGCAAATGGCACGCGGCCCTGGTCTGAAACCAAAGGCATTTACCACATGACTGCCGGCGGCGAAACGACTTGGTATAACTTTGCGCAACTGATTTTGGAATTGGCTTCGCGCCAACCGCGGGTCGGGGATTGGTTTGCAGCGGCTACCAACAACCGGCCCCTGATGACCCGGCGGATTGTTCCCATCGCGACCGACGAGTTCCCCACGCCCGCCCGCCGTCCAGCTTATTCGGTGCTTGCCAACAGGAAATTGAATGCCACGTTTGGCGTGAGGCTGCCACACTGGGAGATGCAGTTGCGCGCGGTCTTTTCAGGGTGCGCATCTGATATGCGTACGCCGGCCACAAACGAGGAGCAAGGGGCGGAAAAATAAGAGGCCATGGAGGCGCCTTGCCCGTGAGGCGCGATGCAAATTTGGGAGGATCGCTCTGATGCGTTATGTGGTCACCGGCGGCGCCGGGTTTATAGGCTCGAATACAGTGGATGAGTTGGTACGCCGGGGACATTCCGTCACCGTGCTCGACGACCTCTCCGGCGGTAACGAGGCCAACCTCGCGAGCGTCCGAGAGCGGATCACATTCATTCGGGGCACGATCAGCGACAGAGACACCGTCGAAAGGGCCTGCCGTGGCGCCGACTACGTGCTCCATCTGGCCGCGCGCACTTCCGTGCCGCGCTCTGTTAAGCAGCCTCTGGAGACGAATCAAATCAATGTGGATGGCACATTGAACGTTCTCGTCGCCGCGCGGGATGCTGGTGTGCGCCGTGTGGTCTTTGCGAGTTCCTCCTCCGTTTATGGTGACACGCCCACTCTACCGAAGCATGAAGGCATGCCGCCCGCGCCAATTTCTCCTTACGGCGTTTCCAAGCTAGTGGGCGAGCTGTATGGCCGAGTCTTTCACCGTATCTACGGGCTCGATTTCGTAGCTCTGCGCTATTTCAATGTGTTTGGGCCGCGCCAGGATCCTGGTTCGCCGTACTCGGGGGTGCTCTCGCTGTTTATAACGGCCATGCGCGATGGCGGCCAGCCTTCCGTTTTTGGCGACGGAGAGCAGTCGCGCGATTTTACCTTCGTCCAGAATGTGGTGATCGCGAATTTACAGGCCTGCGAGACGCCCGGGATTGCTGGCCGGATAGTTAACCTTGGAACCGGAGCACGCTACACGCTAAATTACACCTTGCGATTACTCGAGGGATTTGCCGGCAGGCCAGCCAAGCCAAAATACGACGCTCCGCGCGAGGGCGATATCCGCGATTCCCAGGCGGACATTTCCCTGGCCACCGAGACGTTTGGATACAAAACGCACGTCAATTTTGAAGAAGGTCTGCGCAAGACTTGGGATTGGTACTGCTCGCAACCCAGGTCGTTCCGCCAGAATCGAACACGAATACTTCCGTAAAGGCGCATGGACCTATCTGGCGGCATGGGAGGTGCATCGGGCCAAGGTGTTCGGTCCGCTGCGAAAAGAAAGCGGCATTGCGCCGGTCGATCGCCTGATTGAGGAAGTCATGAGCCGAGAGCCTTATAAGTCAGCACGTCGCGTTTTCTGGATCATGGACAACTGCTCCGCCCATCGCGGCCAAAAGGCGGTTGCACGCATTGTGGCCGCGAGGCTAGATTTTCTGCGGCACAGCTTGTAAGGACTGCGTCATTCCCTCATCAGTTCGGGAGCACACCCGTCTTCGTCCATTGGCAGATCGTTTCGATATCGTCTTGCGAAAGTTTTGCCGTCCGGTGTACTAGCAGATATGAGGTTAGGGGCATGTCGCCCGTCTGCATCTGACGGCACATCGCCTGGAAGCGCTCGCGCGTATATTCCGCCGGATTCTTGGTATCGCGGCGGAACCACTCGGAGAAATTCACGTGGCGGCGTCCACTATCCACGTGATCGATGACGAACCAAGATACCGGCGCCACGTTGCTGTACCATGGCCAGCGCGTTAAATCAGAGTGGCAGTCGTCGCAGGCGCGTTGCAGTATGCTTTCGATCTTCGGGGGCACGAACACTACTGCTTCCAAAGTGTGCGACTGGTCCACGGGAGGATTGGTGCGCGCAGGTCGAATTAACTGAATACCTGCGACCAAACCACAAAATCCAAGCAATGCGCCCCGCAGGAATCCGGGCAACTAAAATTGGCTCCTCATATAGTCTGTCTGATAACTCGATAGATTTGTGGTCGCGGTACCATAGTTTGCAGAAAAAATTAGCTCCATGCCGTTCCGAGCGAAGCCGGGGTAGTAGTGTCAGCTGAGTTCGTTCAGGCCTAGGTCGCCTAGGTGCTCATTTCGTTGGGCCGCAAGCCCAGTGCTAAAACAGCACCAACCGCGCAAAGCAAGGACATTTGAATTACCCCCGCGAATAGCCAACCGCCGTGCGTGGCCAATGCACGGATCATATAGCCGCCAAAGGCGGCGCCGCCATACAGGCTGGTGACAAACATGCCCGAGCCTTTGCTGGCCAGGTTACTCCTCAGAGATTTCACGTGGTAGGCCGCAAGACTTACGTAGAGGACCGCGCTCCCCACGACGCCGTAGATACAAGTCAGGATCTCCCGGGTCAGGGCCGATGGCGCCAACTGAAAAAAGAGATAGCCCAGGACGGCGATGCATACGAAGGCGCCGCTCAGCACGATTCGCGGCGAAAAACGATCCCCCACCCAGCCGCCGGCGATCGAGGTAAGGGCTCCTATGGCGAAAAAGCCCACTACGAAGCCTGCAAGCCTGGGCGTGTAGTGCAGATTCTCCTGAAGAAATGACGCATAACTGCCGAGGAATCCATACATGCTGAGCCCATGGATCAAACAGAGAATCGTAAGGAGCACGCTATTCCTATTCCATAGACTCAGCGAACCGCCCGCGGTAATGCGTGCTTGCCCTTGGCCGCGCGTCTCGCTGAACCAGGAGCGCACGCTGGCCACGATTATGGCAATCATGATAAAGCCGAATAGTCCGAAGGCAATCATTGGAGCGCGCCAGGTAGCGTATTTCGTCAGTAGCACGCCGGCCAGCGACGAGCCCACAAATCCACCGATGCCGTAGCAGAAGTTGACCGACCCGATAGCCGCCGCCTTGTAGGTCACAAAATAGGCTGCCGCCAAAGCAAACATCGAAGTGGCCAGCATGGCCATCCCTATTCCTTGTGCCGCCAGGCAAAACAGCATTCCCCAGAATCCATGTGTGGCCGTGGTCAGAGCAGTGGCCCCGGAAAAAATCGCGATGCCCACCAGCATCACAGCCTTGCGGGAAAAGCGGGCAAGAATATAGCCAGTCGTCAAACCTCCGACGCCAAGGCCGAGAGTAAAGATTGTAGTGAGCAGCCCGGTAAGCGCCGGTGAGAAGGAGAATTCACGCCGCACGTACGGCGCGACCACAGGAAAGAGGTATCGGTCCGCCGCCATGAGCACGTAGGAGAGCAGCAGTACGCAATAAATGGCCATCGCTACTGAGCGCGTGCCGGCCTGCTCACGAGGCGCAGCATTTACGTCGATGGCCGATACTTGGGTGTTATCCACGCGTGAAATCCTTCATTTGGCCGGAGTATACGCTACAAAGCAACTTCTGGGAAAGGCTCAACGGCAAGTGACAGATCAGGTGAACGATGATAGGGCGGAAGTAGCGGACAAGCATGATACGCGGTTGGCGGTAGAGCTTCACGATCACGGCGGGCTTGCTCGGGCTTGCCGTTCACGAAGCCAGCATTGCGAACAAACCGGAAATTGGTCTGCAGGGGTGAACGACTGAGCAATTTCGGCGAACGGCGGGTGAGGAGGAACATTTCGGTCGCGCTGTCCTCATAGGAGCGATTCCCCGCACCTGCCAAACCATTCGAATAGGCGGAGGAGTTCAAAACGGCTATTGAATGGTAAGGTTAATTCTTAGACTTGTCGGCCTCGGCTTTATCCCGGCGTTCTTGATCTTCCTTTGTCAACGGGCCGGCATAATTCCCAGAGCCCGCTTGCCTCGAGTACCGCATGACCACGGTCCCATCGGCTCTCTTGATCTGGTCGATCACGCCATTGGGTACGCCGGACTTCGCCGGCCGGAGGACCAGAACAATTTCGTCGCCCGGCTTGAACGTCTGTTTGGTCCACCCATCATCAGCCATCATCGATTCTGGAGAAGCGACTTCGCCCGTCCACTGCACAACTTTGCCGCTGTCGTCCTTTGTAGTCCAAACGAGCAACACATGGGGATTTCTCCAAATATAGTCCACCACGGTACCCTTTAGTGTCACTTCGTCTGTCGACCACGCTGCGTTCCCGTGATGTGCCAAAACACGAGAGGTCAACATTGGTAGTAGAGCGATACCAGCCAGCACTGCAACCATGGGCATACGTCGCAACATACTTCCCCTCCTCCTTCTTTACACTGATTCAAGCACGACCCGCACTATTTCGGAACCGTGGGTATCGTATTCTCATTGTTAAAATTGATGCTGTCAGACGGGACGCAGAAATTTTCTGCCATTTCCGTGTTGGGGATCAACGTGGTCGTTCCGTTTGTCGTCCAGGACGCCGTATATACCTTCGGGTCGATAATCGTCAGCGTCACCTGAAGCAATCCGTAGTTCAGCCGCTTATAACGTTCCTCGATCCGCATTTCGTCGCTGTGGGGAAATCCGCCTGGTCTCCCGGTTCCAAAACGCTGAACTGGAGTTTGAGCAAGCCAGGACCTGTTGTCATAGCCATTCGACTCAATCACGAACGTATCTCCCTCCCACCTGCCGACGGCATATCCCAGGTAACGTGGAATCGGAGGATTCGCCGGCAGTTTGCGCCCATCAGTCCAGATGTCTCGCCACGTATGACCCCACTCAAAGAATTCTAAGACACGGTTTGGCAATGTAACAAACTCAACTCCAAAGTTGAATGTTAGCAATCGTGGCCAACCCAGAGGATCACAAACATTCGCTGGATCCTTTGAATTCCACTGAGGTGAATCACTTTGATTGGCCTCGAATAACTTCTGCCCGTAAGGTGTGAAAGCGGGAGCCGCTGTTATATTCAGCGGAATACCATTGACCGTTAGGTCGTTGGGATTGCCGTTCCAGATTCCTGATATATCATGCGCATTAAACGTGCGTGTATCTACGTTTGCCTTCTTCCGGTCTGCTGCCGCGTAAGCTCCGTTCTCGCAGTGTGCACAGGCCTTCCAGCCCGGACCAGGAGTAACCAAGGGCACCTCGAACCCCGGCTTTGGAGGTTTTGAATCAGCGGTTTGGCCGGGGGCGCCCTGCTGGGCAAATGCGACCGGCTCTAGGGTAAGCAGCATCGCTGAGAGCAAAATGCTGAACGCAAACTTGCGCATTTTGTTAAACCTCCCTCATCAGAAGCGTGACGCTATCCCGGACCAACCGGAATCTGCCACTGGACTTAAGAATGGCAACGATTGTACGCCTATTTCTCCGGCGAAGAATGTGTGAAAAGATTCTCATCTGGAAGGCCCCAACGGTTTGTAATCCGGTGTTTCGTGGTACTTTTCGGCCCCGGGGATTGGGGCGAGGCAACCCGAACCGGAGGAGGACTGTGGAAATGCGAAATCCGTTCACGGGCGCAATCGCGGGCTTGGCAGTTCTGATTCTTTCCTCGATTGCCATGACCCAGCCTCAGCAGGGAACTTACGAAGCCCCCCTGTGGAAATATGACGGTCGCAACAGAAGCGCTGGTCCGGGCGGGCCCGCTCCTGTGCATGATCTGAGCGGGTCTTGGGCAGGGCCGCGCTCTGGGGCAGGGGTGCCGGATTCCAAACCAGGAGATGTCCCTTCTATGACGCCCTTGGGGCAAAAGCTGTTCAGTGCCAATAAGAGCCTGCAGAAGTACAACCCCGCAGGGACGAATGATCCCGTTGTAAGGACCTGCGATCCGTTGGGG
>Ga0209577_10004367_pt1 | contig 13313 bp, 15 predicted proteins | sample GraSoiAngelo_109_FD_185874 | JGI IMG/M metagenome (GOLD analysis project Ga0209577, IMG submission 185874) | Grasslands soil microbial communities from the Angelo Coastal Reserve, California, USA - 14_0903_12_20cm (SPAdes) (version 2) | ecosystem: Environmental > Terrestrial > Soil > Grasslands... | reverse complement strand
CGCGCCTTGGCAAAGTCCAATTTCTTGATCCGGGCGTGCGCATATGGGCTGCGGAAGAAGGCGACGTGCGCGAGGCGCGGGAAGCGCAGGTCGTCGATGAACGCGCCGCGGCCCTGGAGCAGGCGCTGCGCGTTCGGGCGGGGCACGCTTTCGCCGATGTAGCCGCGATCGACGCGCGTGCCGGGCGCGTGGAGCGGGAGCTCAGCGCGGCCCATGGATCACCTCTTCGATGGCGTCGACGATCGCCTGGTAGCCGGTGCAGCGGCAATAGTTGCCGGAGATATGCGCCCGGATCTCCTCGCGGCTCGCCTTGCGCCCGCTGCGGATCAGGTCCTGCGCGGCGAGCAGCATGCCGGGCGTGCAGAAGCCGCACTGCAGGGCGTTGCGCTCGTGGAAGGCGCGCTGGAGCGCTGCGAGCTCCTGCGAGTCGGACAGGCCCTCGATGGTCTCCACCGTGCAGCCGTCAGCTTGCACCGCGAGCATCAGGCAGCCGCGCACGATCTCGCCGTTCACGCGCACGGTGCACGCGCCGCACACCCCGTGCTCGCAGCCGATGTGCGAGCCGGTAAGGCCCAATTCCTCGCGCAAAAAGTCGACGAGGTGCACGCGCGGCTCGATGCGCCGCATGACGCGCACGCCATTCACGGTCAGTGTGGTTTCGCGAGGGTGTTCCATGCGCGGGAAAGCAAAACGCCGGCGAGGTGCAGTTTGGTCGCGGCGCAATGGTAGAGGTCGGCGCTCGGGTTGAGATCCTGCCGCAGCGCTTGCAGCGCCGCGTCCAGCGTCGCGGCGCGCGATGCGCATGCGGCGAGCACAGGCGTGGACGCGACGCCGCAGAAGGCGAAGCGCCGTCCGGAGGCGGCGGCGACGGCAGCGAGGCCGACGATGGCATAGTCGCCTTGCCGGCGAGCGAGCTCCACGAACAGCGAGCGCTCGGCGCGCGGGAATTCGGCGGCGACGAGGAGCTCGCCGGCGCGGATGTCGGTTTCGAAGAGGCCACGGAAAAAATCGCGCGCGGCCACGCGCCGCTCGCCGCCCCGGCCGGCGAGCACGATCGTCGCCTCCAGCGCGAGCGCGCAAGCCGGGTACTCGGCCGCCGGATCGCAGAGCGCGAGGCTGCCGCCGAGCGTGCCGCGATTGCGGATTGCCGGATGCGCGACCTCGGCCGCGGCCTGCGCAAGGAGCGGCATCTGCTCGGCCACTTCGCGCGAGCGCGCGAGCATCGCGTGCGTGACAAGCGCGCCGATGCGAAGGCCGTTCGCGCTCGCGGCAATCGAGGCGAGCTCGGCGAGGCCGGTGATGTCGACGAGGAGCTCCGGCGCGGCGAGCCGCATGTTGAGCGAGGGGATGAGGCTCTGGCCGCCGGCGAGGATTCGCGCGCCAGGCCGCTCGAGCAGTTCGTACACCTGAGTGAGCGATTTCGCCTTGGCGTAGGCGAAGGACGGTGCTTTCAATGCGCCTCCTCGAATTGCGTACTAAGCACGTAATTGTATTTCGTACTTAGTACGGAATTAGTATTTGGCGTTGCCGGGTGTGCGCGGGAAGGGAATGGCGTCGCGCACGTTGGCAAGGCCCGTGACGTAGGCGATGGTGCGCTCGAAGCCCAGGCCAAAGCCCGCGTGCGGCACGCTGCCGTAGCGGCGTAGATCCCGGTACCAGGTCATCGCTTCCTTGTCGATGCCGATCTCGTCCATGCGTTGATCGAGCACCCCGAGCCGCTCCTCGCGCTGGCTGCCGCCGATGATCTCGCCGATGCCGGGCGCGAGCACGTCCATCGCGGCCACCGTTCTGCCGTCGTCGTTGACGCGCATATAGAAGGCCTTGATGGCCTTCGGGTAGTTCATGACGATCACCGGGCGCTTGGCGTGCTTCTCGGTGAGGTAGCGCTCGTGCTCCGATTGCAGGTCTACGCCCCACGTCACCGGGAACTCGAACTTCTCCTTTGAGCGTTCGAGGATCGAGATCGCCTCGCCATAGTCCATGCGCACGAATTCCGACTCGACAATGCCCTGGAGCTTGGCGACGAGTCCCTTCTCGATGCGCTCATCGAAGAATGCCATGTCGTCGGGCCGCTCTTCCAGCAGCGCGCGCAAGATGTACTTGAGCAGCGCCTCGGCGAGGTCGGCGTCCTCCGCCAGCCCGGCAAAGGCGATCTCGGGCTCGATCATCCAGAACTCGGCCAGGTGGCGGCTGGTGTTCGAGTTCTCCGCGCGAAACGTCGGCCCGAACGTGTAGACCTTGCTCAGCGCGAGGCAGTAGGCCTCGACGTTGAGCTGGCCGGACACGGTGAGAAAGGTCTCGCGGCCGAAGAAATCCTGCGCGAAATCGACCGCGCCGTCCTTTCTGGGGATATTCGCCAGGTCCAGCGTGGAAACGCGGAACAGCGCGCCCGCGCCTTCGGCGTCCGCAGCGGTGATGATGGGCGTGTTCACCCAAAAGAAGCCTTGCTCGCTGAAGAAGCGATGGATCGCCTGCGCGAGCGTATGGCGCACGCGCGTCGTGGCGGCGATGACGTTGGTGCGCGGCCGCAGGTGCGCGACCTCACGCAGGAACTCGAGCGAATGCGGCTTCGGCTGTATCGGGTAGTGGTCCGGATCCTCGACCCAGCCGATGATGCGCACGGCGGAGGCCTGCATCTCAAACGGCTGCCCTTTCGCAGGCGAGGGCACGATGGTCCCCGTCGCCGCGATGGCGCAGCCGCTGGTGACCTTCAACACCTCGTCCGCGTAATTCGCCAGCGTGCTCGGCGCGACGACCTGCACTGGATGGAACGACGAGCCATCCGAGACGTGGATGAAGGAGATGCCCGCCTTCGAATCACGCCGCGTGCGCACCCAGCCCTTGACGGTAATTTGCGCTTCGCGCGGCGCGCGCCCGGCAAGGATGTCACGCACGCTGAGTTCGGTCTTTTCCATGTGCGTATTGTTACCTTTGGCAGGCGACCCGCGCTCGGCACAGTGGGCGCGCATGATTTCCGCGTACGCCGATCTGCGCCGCAGCCTGCGCATCTACTGGTACCGGACCGACAAGGGGGCGTTGGTGTTCGTCGCGTTCACCGTCGGCGTCCTGGCGAGCCTCGCGCTCGCGCTGCAGGCGGTGTTCGCCTACCAGGACGAGCGGCGCGATCGCGACCGCGTCATGCAGGAGGCGAGCCTCGCCTGCCTCGCCCGCAATATCTATTTCGAAGCCCGCGGCGAGCCTATCACCGGCCAGTTCGCGGTGGCCGAAGTCACCATGAACCGCAAAGCCTCGCGGCTTTTCCCGCGCACCATCTGCGAGGTGGTCTACCAGAAGACCTGGGATCCGATCCGCAAGCGCCAGGTCGCCGCGTTCTCGTGGACCGAGTTCGGCACGATGCCGGAGCCGCGCGGCGAGGAATGGCAGCGCGCCCAGCAGGTGGCGCGGGCGGTGTACTACAACCGCTACCAGCCACAGCTCCAGGGCGCGCTCTACTTCCACGCCACCTACATCAGGCCGGAGTGGGCGAAAGAAAAGCGGCGCATCGCGCGCATCGGCCGGCACGTCTTCTACCGCTAATTCCGATCCAGGGTCGCAATTATTGCGGCGGCCCGCCACCCAACACGGCAGCCGGCCAAAAGAATTGCGACCCTGGATCGGAATTCCTACAAGGTGAATCGCAACGCGCTGACCAGCGCGCCCGGCAAGCGCGCGCTGGAAGTCTGGCGCTCGCCGTAGGTCGACGAATCGGGCAGGAGCTCCCGCTCGCGCGTGAGATCAATCAGCGTCTCGCCCAGCAGCCGATAGATCGACTCGTCGAAGCGCATCGGCGTCACCGGCGCGACGACGCGGCCGCCTTCCACCCAGAACGTCGCGAAGCGCGTCATGCCGGTGATGCGCCCGGCGGGCCGGTCGGAGAAGTTGAGATACCACAGGTTGGAGATATAGAGGCCGGTGTCCAGCGCCTGCAGCACATCGCGCTCCGCGAGGCCGCCCGCCGCCAGGTCGAGCGACTCGGGTGCCTCGCCGCCGTTCGCCGCGTTCGTGGCGAGCCCATATTCTTTCGCCGAGCGCGGCGACACCAGCGGATCAGCCAGCTTGCCCGCCGTGATGAGCGGTACGACCGCTGGTTTGACGAAGCCCTCGGCCTGAAACGCGGGCGCGACGCCGCCGGCGATGTTTTCGAGGAGCGTGATCCTCGGCGCGAGCGTGCGGCCTTCCTCCATGCGCATGAGCGGGCTCTGCTTCGTCTGGCGCGCGCGGGCGGAGAAGCCGCCCCAGCAGAGGAGGCCGGCGACTTCGGCAAGCGCGTGCGGCGCGAGATAGGCGCGGTACTCACCGGGCTCGAGCGTGCGGCGCGGCAGCGCCAGCTTTTCGAGCTGCTCGCCCGCTTGCGCCATCTTGTCGGCGAAGTCGCGCGGTTCCCAGTCGAAGCCGGCGTAGCTCGTCTTCACCGCCTGGTCGCCCTGGCGGTAGAGGCTCCAGTCGAAGTTGAAGCTGTCGACCTCGTGCCAGTTGCGCTGGCCGCGAGAATTGGCGAAGCCGCGGTAGATCGTGCCGCCGGCGTAGAAGCCGACGAGGTCGCGGCCGGCCGCCGCGCTCATCGCCTGCTCGAGCACCGCCGGCGCCGGCGCGAGCGCGCCGCGACGCTCGACTTCGCTCGATTGCGGCGTCTCGTTGAAGAGCAGCCACGGGTCCTCGGGCAGCTCGCCGAGCGCCTCGCGCAGCCGCCCGAGCGTGTGCCGCGCAAGCGCCGCATCGTCGCCGTCGCCCGCCAGCGTGACGGTGGCGGAGGCTTGGCGCCGCGCGCGCACCAGGCGCAGATTCAGGTAGCGCTGCTCGACGCTTCCCGCCTGGCGCACGCGCGCCTGGTTGAAGCGCACGAAGTCCGAGCGCTCGGCCGAAAGACTGCAGAGCAGCGTCTCTGTCGGCGCTAGCTCGCGCTCAAGCCGCGCCGCGAGCTCGTAGAACTGCGACTTCATCGCGCCCCCGCGGCGACTCGTTGTAGCGCGGGAGCGCGCCCCAGCGCTCGAAGTGCTCGCGCAACTGCTCGGCGGCGCGGGTCTTCGGGGCGTTGGTCACTTCGTAGGTGAAATGCGTGGCGCACAGGTCCTCGGCCATCGCCATGGTGAGCGCATGGTGCAGCTCCGCGCGCAGGTTCGAGCGCGGCGCGGTGCGGCCGACATAGACGAGCTGCTGGCTGTCCCACAGGCAAAAAATACCCGGGGCCTCTGGTACGTTCTGCACGTATTGCTCCGCGAAATGCAGGCGCATTGCTCCGTTCTCCAGGGGATAGAGCGCACCGAGCAGGCGCCGTGCCCATCATTCCGCACCCCCGAAGACATCGACGCCGGTGAAGACGCACGCCGGCGTCGCGTGTCCGCAATGGATCACCTGGTTCGGCTCTCCCTTGCCGCAGTACTGCGTGCCATGCACTTCGAATGTGCTGGCATCGCCGACCGCGCGGAGGCTGCGCCAGAAGGTCGCCGAGACGCCGCGGTAGTTCGCGTTCTTGACCACGCGCGCGCGCCGGCCTTCCTCGATGAGCTCGCCCCACTCGCAGCCGAACTGGAATTTGTTGCGCGAATCGTCGATCGACCAGGACACGTTGGTGCGCATCAGCACGCCGCGCCGGATCGAGCCGATCATCGCCTCGAGCGTGCTCGTCCCCGGCTCGATGTTGATGTTCGCCATGCGATCGATCGGCGGCCGGTTCCACGCGCAGGCGCGCGAGTTGGCGGTGCCGGTGAGTCCCGCGCGCGCTTGCGAGAGCCGCCCGCCGAGTGGCGCTACCAGGGTGCCGTTCTTGATGAGGAAAACTTTGCTCGCCGGCGTGCCCTCGTCGTCGTAGGCGAACGACGCCAGCTCTTCGCGCCGCGTGGGATCGTACGTCACGTTGAGCAATTCAGACCCATAGCGATAGGCTCCAAACATATCCGGCGTGACGAAGCTCGTCCCCGCGTAGTTGCGCTCGTCGCCCAAGATGCGATCGAGCTCCAGCGGATGCCCGATCGACTCGTGCACTTGCAGCATCATCTGGTCGGGCAAGAGCAAGAGATCCATCTTCCCCGAGGGGCAGTTCGGCGCCGCGAGGAGCTGCAGCGCCTCTTCCGCGAGGCGTGCGCCGCTGCCGACGAAGCCCGCGCGCTCGACCTGCTCGTAGCCGCCCTGCTGCGCGTGATCGAGGCTGCGCGTCTGCGTGTCGCTCGCCTGGTTCGCCGTCACGCGCATGTGCGGCACGACGAAGTGAAAGTGCTGCCGCAGCTCGCCGCCGGTGTTGGTGAGATAGACGCGCTCCTCGTCGACGAGCTCGATCATCGCCTGGCGCTCGACGATGCGGCTGTCGAGCTTCGCGCGCTTGCATTCCGCAGCGAGCAAGTCATGCAGGGCGCCGCGGCCCGGCGCCTTTTCGCGCGCCGGGCCCTCGTACTCCCCGCGCGGCGCGCCCATGCGCGCGGGCTCGTAGCGCACCACGCTCTTGCCCTTCGTCGCCTCCGCCCAGCGCGTCGCGCGGTCGAGCGCCTGCTGCAGTCCCGACGCGGAGAGGTCGCTCGTGGCGCAATAGCCATAGCCCCCTTCGGTGACGGCCGTGAGCATGGCGCCGCGGTCGATCGAGAGCCGTGGCGGCTCGAGCGTGTCCTGGCGCATGGCGAGAACTTCGCGCGTCTCGTGATGCAGACGCAGCGACCAGAACGGCACGGCCGAGCGCAGCCCGTGAAAGCTACGAGAGATATCCGGTGGCATGGCGCGCGATTATCGCAGTAAGATGGCGCGCGTGAGGCTCTTCGCGGCCCTGCTCTTCGTCATTCCACTCGCCGCTTCCGCGACCATCTACCAGTGGACCGACGAGCAGGGGCATGTCGTATTCGGCAACCAGGTGCCCGAGGGCGCGCGCAACGTGCACGCGGTGATGAAGGAAGATCCCGCGGCACCGGTCAAGAACAATCGCGAGCTCGAAGAGCGCATTGCGCGGCTAGAGCGCCAGGTGCAGGCGGCGCAGGTCGCGTCCGCTCCGGCGCCTTATCCGATCGCTCCGACGTCCTATCCCGCCGCGCCGCCGCCGATGCCGGCTGGCTACTACGGCGCTCCGTACTACCCGGGCATGTACCCGCCGCCGCCCTATTACCCGTACGGCTACGCCTATCCTTTCGCCGTGGTCACGGTCGCGCGGCCGGTGCGCTTCTCATCGCGGCCATTCATTTCGTTCCACCACGCCGCGATCCACCGGCGCTAGTCGCCGCGAATTCCCACGGCGGCACCGCTTTTTCGTCGGCCCATAGGCCAATGCGGCGCAGGCGCGCATACGTCTCGAGCTCGTAGAACGCGGAAGTGGGCTTCGTCGACTGCGGCGACGCCCAGGCCATGCCGCGCCTGAGCTGTTCGGCGTTCGCGTCTTTCCCATCGCAGCTGACATAGCCGATGTACCGCCGCCGTCGGTCGCGCTCGGACCACTCGACCGTCGCGCTTTTGCGGTGGCATAGCGCTGCGAGCGAGCGCCTCGCTTCAAGCCAGAACGGCTGGTTTCTCTCCGGTGCATCGATCCCGGCAAGCCGCACGGTATGGCGCTTCTTCGCCGCATCGGCGATCACCAGCGTGTCGCCATCGAGCACCTTCACCACCGTCCCGGAGAGCGTATCGGCGAGCGCCGCTTGCGACGCAAATAAGGAGAGCAACGCGAGCCAACGCATAAGGGAAGTCTACGTCTTCAGGCGGTAGCCGGTCTTGAAGATCCACCAGATCGCGGCCAAGCAAGCGAGCAGGAACAGCGCGGTCATGGCGAGACTCACGCCGACATGCACATCTGCGATCTCGAAGAAGCTCCAGCGAAAGCCGCTTACGAGGTAGACCACCGGATTGAAGAGTGTCACGGTCTGCCAGGCGCGCGGCAGCACGTCGATCGAATAGAACGTGCCGCCGAGGAAGGTGAGCGGCGTGATGATGAGCATCGGCACGAATTGCAGCTGCTCGAAGCCGCCCGCCCAGACGCCGATGATGAAGCCGAGCAGGCTGAAGGTCAGCGCGGTGAGCACGAGGAACGCGACCATCCACAGCGGGTGATCGATGCGCAGCGGGACGAAGAAGAACGCGGTGACAAGAATCACCAAGCCGAGGATCACCGACTTCGTCGCCGCGGCGCCGACGAAGCCGATCACGATCTCCAAAGCCGAAATCGGCGCCGACAGGAGCTCGTAGATCGTGCCGATGAACTTTGGAAAGTAGATCCCGAAAGCGGCGTTGGTCACGCTTTGCGTGAGCAGCGTCAGCATGATCAGTCCCGGGACGATAAACGCGCCGTACTGGACGCCCTCGACCTGTGCGATGCGCGTGCCCATCGCCGCGCCGAAGACGACGAAGTAGAGCGAAGTGGTGATCACCGGCGCGACGATGCTCTGCACCAGCGTGCGCCCGGTGCGCGCCATCTCGAAGCTGTAGATGGCCCAGATCGCGCGAAGGTTCACCGGCCGTTCCTCACCAGGTCGACGAAGATGTCCTCGAGCGAGCTTTGCGTGGTCTGCAGGTCTTTGAAGGCGATGCCGGCCGCGGTGAGCTCATCGAGGAGCCCGGTGATGCCGGTACGCTCGGCCTTCGTGTCGTAGCTGTACACCAGCTCTCGGCCGCCGGGCCCCAGGGTCAGCCCATACGATGCTAGCTGCGGCGGGATTTCGCTCAGCTCATGGAGGAGGTGAAGCGTGAGCTGCTTCTTCCCCGCCTTCTGCATGAGCACCCTCTTCTCCTCGACCAGGATGATCTCGCCCCGGTTGATGACGCCGACCCGGTCGGCCATCAGTTCGGCTTCTTCGATGTAATGCGTCGTAAGGATGATCGTTACGCCTGCGGCGCGCAGCTCGCGCACCATCTCCCACATCCCCTGCCGCAGCTCGACGTCGACGCCGGCGGTCGGCTCATCCAGAAACAGCACCGTCGGTTCGTGCACCAGCGCCTTGGCGATCATCACGCGGCGCTTCATGCCGCCCGAGAGGGTGACGATCTTGCTCTTGCGCCGGTCCCAGAGCGCGACGTCCTTCAGCACCTTCTCGACAAAGGCCGGGTTCGCCGGCCTGCCGAACAGGCCGCGGCTGAAGCTCACCGTCTGCCACACGCTCTCGAAGGGCGTGATGGCGAGCTCCTGCGGCACGAGCCCGATCAGCGCGCGCGCCGCGCGGTAGTCGCGAATGATGTCGTGGCCGTCGACGGTCACCGTACCGGCGCTCGGCGTGACGATGCCGCAGACGATGTTGATGAGCGTGGTCTTGCCGGCCCCGTTCGGACCGAGCAGCGCGAAGATCTCGCCGGCGCGGATCTCCAGATCGACGTGCTTCAGCGCCTGCAGGCCCGAGGCATAGCGCTTCTCGAGTCCGGCGACGGAAATAATCGGCGGCATGCGAGCCGCGATTATTCCCTAATCCGGCGCGTAGAAAGTTGGAGCGAGAGCGAAAAAGCGCGCGAAAGCGGATCTGCCCGCCGGCGTGACGACGAGCTTGCGCGAACCGTCCACGGTGGCGAGCCACCGCTCATCCATGTAGCGCCGCAGGAGCGCGGCGCCGAGCGCACCGGCGACGTGCGGGCGGCGCTCCGTCCAGTCGGTGCAACAGCGAAAGAGCGGCCGGCGCGAGCTTTCGAGCGCGGCCAGCTCGATGCCGAGATCGCGCAGCACCGTGTTGCCGGGTCGCAAAAGGTGTTCGGTGAGCGCCACACCGAGGCGTCCGGCGAGATGGTCGTAGCAGCAGCGCGCGAAGCGCAGCTCGCGCGCTGCCGCGGGCAGCGCGCGTTGAACGTCGATGATGGACAGCGCTTCGACCGCCTGGGCGACGTCGGCGCCGGTCAGGCGGAAGTACTTAGAGCGACCCTGTCCCTGCCAGACCAGCATGTTGGCGTCGACGAGCTTGCGCAGGTGCGCGCTCGCCGTCTGCGCGGTGACGCCGGCGTCGAGTGCGAGCTTCTTGGCGCTGCGCGGGCGGCCGTCCATCAGCGCCAGCACCATGGCAGCGCGGCTCGGGTCCGCCAGCATGGCGGCAGCCGAAGAGATGCGTCGAGGCTGCATGACCCGATTGTCCCGCCGCCGGCGCGTGCGCGTCCATTCGGAACACTTCGGCCGCCGCCGAACAGTTTGGGGTAGGCTCCGCCCTTCACGAGGGAGGAGACCAATGGAACGCAGACAAGTCTTGAAGATTGGCGCCGCGGCCGCGACGCTCGGCTTTCCGGCGATCGTGCGCTCGCAGCCGAGCGAGATCGTGGTCCTTGGCCTCTGGGACCAGACCGGAGCCTTTGCCGATGTCGGGCCGCTCAACGACCGCGGCATGCGCATGGCGCTCGAAGAGCGCGGCATGAAGGTCCTCGGCAAGCCGATCAAGTACATCACGCGCGACGGCGCGACGCAGGCCGGGACCTCGACCCGGCGCGCCGAAGAAGCGATCGACGGCGAAGGCGCGCGCTTTATGATCGGCCCGTGGTCCTCCGGCGTCGCGCTCGCGGTATCGGAAGTGGCGAAGCGCAAGAAAGTGCTGCACTACTTCAGCGGCGGCACCGAGGACATCTCCGGCGCGCGCTGCCATCGCTATTCCTTCCAGTGGGCGGCGAGCCCCTATACCGCGGCGAAGACGGTGGTCGACAACTTCATGAAGGCGAATCCGAAGGCGAAGCGCTGGCACCTGCTGGTCGCCGATTATGCCTTCGGCTGGTCGGTCGAGAAGTACGTGAAGGAAGTCGGAAAGCACCACGGCCTGGAATTCGTCGGCGCCGACCGCCATCCGCTCGGCGAGCGCGAGTTCTCGAACTACGTGCAGAAGGCGGCGGCCAACCGGCCCGACGTCGTCGCGATGATCAACTTCGGCGGCGACGCGGTCGGCGGCGCGCGCGAGATCTTCAACTTCGGCCTGACGCCCAAGATCCCGCTCATCATGACGTGGTCCTCCGGCGTCGAGGAACTGATCCAGCTCGCGCCGGAGATCCGCGAGAATCTCTGGGTCGGCACGAATTTCTACTACACCGTCGATACGCCGGTGGCGAAGGAGTTCGTCAAGAACTATCGCGCCAAGTTCGGCACGCCGCCGGGCTACGCGCCCTCCGCCGCGTATTCCATGACGCGCCTCATGCTCGCCGGCTTCGACAAGGCCAAGTCCGCCGAGGTGCAGGACGTGATCAAGGCGCTCGAGGGCATCGAGGTGAACGACCTCCTCGGCCGCATGCGCGTCGAGCCGGCCACGCACCAGACGCTGCGGCCCTATTTCTTCCTGCGCTGCAAGCCAAAGAAGGCGATGAAGGAAGAGCTCGACTTCGCCGACGTCATCGCCACCGGCGACGCGCCGCTGCCGAAGGAATACGCCGCGTGCAAGGACATCGGTGGGTTCTGAAAAATCGGGGTCAGATGCACATTTCCGCCGATGTCAGCGGCCTCGCTGGCGCCATGGAAATGTTGATCTGACCCCATTTATTTTCGGCAGTTGAATCTCCTCTTCGGCCAGATCCTCAACGGGATCGCGACGGGCATGCTCTATGCCCTGATGGGGCTCGGGCTCGCGCTCATCACCGGTATCCTCAACATCCCGAACTTCGCCCATGGCGCGCTGTTCGCCGTGGGTGCCTATCTTCTGGTCACGGTGGTCGGCGCGATCGGCAACTTCTGGCTCGGGCTCCTCGTCGCGCCGCTCGGCGTCGCGCTCCTCGGCATCGCCATCGAGTACGCCGGCATCCGGCGCCTTTACGCGGCGGGCCACGATTACCAGCTCCTCTTCACCTTCGGCCTGGCGCTCATCTTGAATGAGCTGATCATCGTCATCTGGGGACCGGTCGGCATCAGCCACCTGCCGCCTGCGGTGCTGCGCGGAGGCGTGGATCTCGGCTTCACCTTCTATCCGAAGTATCGCCTCTTCGTCATGGCGGTGGCGGGCCTGCTGGTCGTGCTCACGTGGCTCTTTCTCGAGCGCACGCGCTACGGCGCCATCATGCGCGCCGGCATCGAGAACAAGGAGATGGTGTCGCTCCTCGGCATCGACATCCACCGCCTCTTCACGGTCGCCTTCGCGCTGGGCGCCTACCTCGCCGGCATCGCCGGCGCCCTGACCGCGCCGATCCGCGGCCTCTCGCCCGGCATGGGCGTCGACATGCTCGGCATCGCCTTCGTGGTCGTCGCGCTCGGCGGCCTCGGCAACCTGCTCGGCGCCATCGCAGCGGGGCTCCTGATCGGCGTCGCGCAAGCCGTGGTGGCGGCGTACTGGACGGAAGCCTCCACCGCCGTGATCTTCGCGGTGATGGCCGCCGTGCTCCTCGTGCGGCCGCAGGGCCTCTTCGGCATCCGATGAAGCAGCCGCTCGTGCTGGTGCTGGCAGCGGTCGTTCTGTTGCCGCTCGTGGTGCGCCACGCCATTGCCACCGAGATCTGGATCTTTGCGATCTTCGGTCTCGGGCTGAATCTGCTGCTCGGCTACACGGGGCTCCTCTCCTTCGGGCAGGCGACGTTCTTCGGCTCGGCCGCCTACGTTGCCGGCTACCTGCTCAAGTACTACGGCATCGGCATTTTCACGGCGCTCGGCGTCGGCATCGGCGTAGGCGCGCTCTCGGCGCTCGTCGTGGGCTATCTCTGCGTCCAGCGCGCGGGCCTCTACTTCATCATGCTGACCTTTGCGCTGAACCAGCTTTTCTACTTCATCGCCTATCAGTGGACGAGCGTCACTGGTGGCGAGGACGGCATGCCGGGAATTCCGCGGCCGGCGCTCCTCGGCATCGATTTTCGCCAGCCGCTTGCCTACTACGTGCTGGTGTCGGCGCTCTTCCTCCTCTCGCTCTGGGCGATGCAGCGCATCGTCGAATCGCCGCTCGGCAAGATCCTGCAGGCGATCCGCGAGAACGAGGTGCGCGCGGAAGCGCTGGGGTACAACGTGCCGCGCTTCAAGCTGCTCGCGTTCGTGATCGGCGGCGCGTTCTCCGGCTTCGCCGGCGTGCTCTACGCGATGCTCTTCGGCATCGTGCCGCTGGAAGCGATCGGCTTCGTGTTCTCGGGCAACGTCGTCTTCGCCACGCTGATCGGCGGCTCGGGCTCGCTCTACGGGCCGATCATCGGCTCGCTGGTGTTCATCTGGCTCTCGGAGTCGGTGAGCGTGCTGTGGGCGCGCTGGCCGCTGCTCCTTGGCGTGGCGTTCGTCATCGTGGTGCTCTTCTTCCGCGGCGGCGTGGTCGAGGCCTGGTCCCGGATATGGCGCTTCTCGAAGCGCGCGAGCTGAGCAAGTCGTTCGGCGCACTCACCGCGGTGAATGCGGTGAACCTGCGCATCGAGCCCGGCACGCTCCACTCGATCATCGGGCCGAACGGCGCCGGCAAGACCACGCTCTTCAATCTGCTCACCGGCCAATTCGCGCCGAG
>Ga0209577_10004366_pt1 | contig 13313 bp, 11 predicted proteins | sample GraSoiAngelo_109_FD_185874 | JGI IMG/M metagenome (GOLD analysis project Ga0209577, IMG submission 185874) | Grasslands soil microbial communities from the Angelo Coastal Reserve, California, USA - 14_0903_12_20cm (SPAdes) (version 2) | ecosystem: Environmental > Terrestrial > Soil > Grasslands... | reverse complement strand
AACCCCTTCTCGCCCCACTCGAAGATGGCGATCGCTGCGGTTCTCTGCTTCCTGCCGGTGATGGTGAACACGCTGCGCGGGCTGCAGAGCGCGAGACCGCGCCAGATCGAGCTGATGCGTTCCTACGCGGCGAGCGAGCTCATGATCTGGCGTCGGGTCCGCATTCCCACGGCGCTGCCGTTCGTCTTCACCGCGCTCAAGATCGCGAGCGTGCTCGCGATGATCGGCGCCATCGTCGGCGAGTACTTCGGCGGCGCGACGACCGCGCTCGGCGTCCTCATCAACTCCGACTCGCAGATCTTCCAGTTCACGAAGGCGTGGGCCGGCATCCTCGTCGCGTCGTTGCTCGGGATGGCGCTCTACCTCGCGGTGGCGACTGCCGAGCGCGCGATCGTGCGCTGGTCGCCGCAGCTGCGGGGCTCGTAATGGACGCGCCGACGCGATAAGAATCGTCCATCGCTCAAGTCCGGGGAAGCAGCAAAACGGGAGGATCGGAATGAGAAAGGTCGTGGGGTTAGGGCTGGCCGTCGCTGCGGCAGCCACAATGCTCGCCGTCGCGACGACGGCGTCCGCATCGAAGCACTCGTCGCTGACGAAGGTCACGCTCCAGTTGAAGTGGGTGCCTCAGGCGCAGTTCGCCGGCTATTACGCGGCGCTCGACCGCGGGTACTACAGGGCAGCGGGGCTGGACGTGACGATCAAGCCCGGCGGGCCGAACATCATCCCCGAGCAGGTCGTCGCGGGAGGCGGCGCCCAGTTCGGAATCGACTGGCTGCCCAGCCTGCTCGCCTCGCGCGACCAGGGGACGAAGCTCGTCAACATCGCGCAGGTCTTCGCGCGCTCCGGGATGACACAGATCACGTGGAAGTCCTCGGGCATCAAGACAATCGCGCAAATGAAGCACAAGAAGGTCGCCAACTGGCTCGGCGGCAACCAGTGGGACCTGTTCGCGGCGCTCACGAAGTACGGGATCGACCCGAACAGCTCGAAGGACGTGACGATCGTCCAGGAGCCGTTCAGCATGGGCTTCTTCGTCCAGCACCAGGTCGACTCGGCCTCGGCGATGACGTACAACGAGCTGGCCCAGGTGCTCGAGTCGAAGAACCCGAAGACCGGGAAGCTCTTCAAGCTCTCCGACCTGAACGTCATCCCGTTCCAGAGAGTCGGCACGGCGATGCTCGAAGACGGCATGTTCGCGACGGCGTCGTATCTCTCGAGCGCGGCCAATCGGACAACGGCGAAGAAGTTCATCGGCGCATCGCTCGCCGGCTGGATCTATTGCCGCGACCACGTCAAGGCGTGCGTCAACTTCACGCTCAAGGCGGGGCCGACGCTGCCGAAGGGCCACCAGACCTGGATGATGAACGAGATCAACAAGCTGATCTGGCCCAATACGACCGGCATCGGGATCATGGACACGGCGGCCTTCAACCGGACCGCGCACATCGCGAAGCAATTCAAGGTGATCAAGAAGCTCCCGACGGCCGCATACCGGACGGACCTCGCAAAGGCGGCGGTGAAAGGCCTGAAGAAGCAGGGAATGGACGTCGTCGGCAAGCACTACAAGCCGATCACGGTGGTGCTGAAAGCGGGCGGCAAGTAGAGATCGAGAAGAGACGAACGAGAGAAGGGAGATTCGCTCATGTCGTTGCTGAGCCAATCGCTGCTCATTCGGGGCGGCCGGATCGTCACGGCGGCCGACGACTACCTCGCCGATGTCTTCGTCGAGGGTGAGCGAATCTCCCTGATCGGCGCCGACCTCGACGTCTCGGCCGAGCGAACGATCGACGCAAGTGGCAGGTACCTCCTGCCGGGCTGCATCGACCCGCACACGCATCTCGACATGCCGTTCGGCGGCACGGTCACGATCGACGACTTCGAGTCGGGCCAGGGCTCGGCGGCGTGCGGCGGCACCACCTGCCACGTCGACTTCTGCATCCAGGGCAAGGGCCAGACATTCGCGGAGGCGCTCGGGGCCTGGCACGCGAAGGCGAACGGCAAGGCGATCATCGACTACGGGTTCCACATCGCCGTCACCGACGTCGCCGACGAGGAGCGGCTCGAGGAGCTGGCGACGCTGCCCGAACAGGGAATCACGTCGTACAAGCTCTTCATGGCCTACAAGAACGTCCTCCAAGTCGACGACGAGACGCTCTTCCGTGCGATGGAGGTCGCCGCGGCGAGTGGAGCGCTCGTGATGGTGCACGCCGAGAACGGGGACGCGATCGACGTCCTCGTCCGCGAGGCACTCGCGCGCGGAGACATCGCGCCGATCCACCATGCGCTCACGCGTCCACCGGAGCTCGAGGGCGAGGCGACGAACCGTGCGATCCAGCTCGCGCGGATCGCGGGCAGTCCGCTCTACGTCGTCCACGTCACCTGCCGGGAGGCGGTCGAGCCGATCCGCCGCGCCCGCGAGCGGGGCTGGAACGTCTGGGGGGAGACGTGTACGCAGTACTTCTTCCGGTCGATTGACGACCTCGCACAGCCCGGCTTCGAGGGCGCGAAGTACGTCTACTCGCCGCCGGCCCGCGACTCCTCCAACCACGACGTGCTGTGGGACGCGGTGCGCACGGACGCGCTCTCGGCGATCTCGACCGACCACTGCGCATTCCTCTGGGACGGACAGAAGACGCTCGGCCAGGACGACTTCACGAAGATCCCGAACGGCGGCCCCGGGCTCGAGGACCGGCTGAAGATGATCCACCACTTCGGCGTCCGTGAAGGCCGGATCAGCCTCAACCGGATGGTCGACCTCCTCGCCACGCAGCCCGCGAAGCTGTTCGGCCTCTATCCACGCAAGGGGACGATCGCGGTCGGCGCCGACGCCGATCTCGTCGTCTTCGACCCCGAGCGGACGGAGACGCTCTCGGCTGCGACGCACCACTCGAAGTGCGACTACAACCTCTACGAGGGCACCGAGGTCGTCGGCGCTCCGGAGCATGTCCTGCTGCGGGGCACTGTCCTCGTCGAGGACGGCGAGCTCGTGGCAGCACCGGGAACCGGACGATTCGTGCGGCGCGCGCGCTTCGGAGAGCCGCTCGAGACCGGCGCAGCCGTCAGCTCGTAGCAGGGCTTCGTTTACTTCGGACGAACAAAACCCAGCTAGCCTCATGCGAGTTGTGGGGTCCCTCATCCGAGCGCGCCGCCGACACCTTGGACTGCTTGCGGGTGTCGCCGTTGCGCTGATCGCGCTCCTCTCCGCGAGCACGTCCGCAGGCGCGACTGCGCGCGCCAAAGGGCTCGACGTCTCGACCTGGAACGGCACGATCAACTGGGGAAAGGCCGCAGGGGCCGGCTACCGGTTCGCGTTCGGAAAGGCGACCGAGGGGACCGCCTACAACGACCAGACCTACACGACGAACCGGAACGGCAGCGAGAGCGCCGGCCTTGTCTTCGGCGCGTATCACTTCGCGCGTCCGGCCGGCCTCGGCCTGGCAACCGCGACCACGAGCGCGATCACGCAGGCGAACCATTTGCTCGCGGTCGCCGCACCGCAGCCCGGCGAGTTGCCGCCGGTGCTCGACCTCGAAGTGACGGGAAAGCTCCCGAAGAGCCAGCTCCTCGTCTGGACGCTGGCGTGGCTCGACCAGATCTACGCCCGTACGGGCGTCGAGCCCTTCCTCTACACCTCGCCCAACTTCTGGAAGCTGAATCTCGGCAACTCGACGGCTGCCGCAGCCGCTGGCACCCCGCTCTGGATCGCGCACTGGACGTCCGCGGCCCAGCCGCTCGTACCGGCCCAAAACTGGAACGGCGGCGGCTGGACGTTCTGGCAGTGGACGAACTGCGTCACCGTGCCCGGGATCAAGCGCTGCTCGGACGGCGACCGGATGAACGGCGCGAATCCGGCCTCTGCTGCAATCGGGCCGTACCCGGTCGGTCCTCCCCTCCTCTCGACTCCGCCGACGCTCGTCGGGCAGGCCGAGGCGGGCGAGCTGCTCGCCGCCGTGCCCGGCACGTGGGAGGGCGGAAAGCCGATCACGTTCGCGTACCAGTGGAGGCGCTGCGACGCGGCCGGCGCCAACTGCACGACGATCCCGAACGCAACCGCCGAGTCGTACCGGCCCGTGAGCGACGACGTCGGACACTCGCTCAAGGTCGTCGGCACCGCGACCTCTACCGCCGGAAGCGCAGCGGCGTCCTCGGCGCCGAGCGCAGCCGTCACTCCGGCGGGCACCCCGTCGACCGCGCGGCCGGCGAACACCTCGCCGCCCGTCATCGTCGGCACCGCTCAGGCGGGTCAGCTGCTCACGAGCTCCGTCGGCACCTGGACGGGCGCACCGAAGAAGTTCGCGTATCGCTGGCGGCGCTGCAATGCGAGCGGCGCATCCTGCGTTGCGATCCCGCACGCGGCGCAATCGCACTATGCACTCACGCCCGACGACATCGGCACCACGCTCTCTCTCGTCGTGACGGCCACCGGCGCCGGCGGCTCGACGTCCGCGACCACCGTGCCGACCTCGGTCGTCGTCGCGGCACCACTGCCGCCGGTCTCGATCGCCACGCAGACGGTGCGCCGCGGCATCGCGGGGAATCTCGAGACGGACGACGGGCGCGCGACCGTCACCTGGCAACCGGGCGCGGTGCCCGTCGGCAAGGCCGTCTCCCTCGCCACGTTCACCGGAACCCTCTCGGTCCCGGGAAGCGAGGTCTCGCTCAGCGTGCCGGGGCTGTCGTCGAAGGGCTTCAAGTGGCCGCTCGACCTGGCCTACGCGCAGCCACAGCCGGGCCGCACCGTGCTCGGCTATTCGACCGACGGGAAGGTCTTCCACCCCATTCCGGCCCTCTCGCCGGCGGAGCTTCCGCCGGGAACGGCCGTCGGCTGGTACGTCGACTCGAGCAACCTCACCCACGTGCTGACGCGGACTCCGTTCCAGGTCGCGCTGTTCAAGCGAGGCGCATGGGGGGATCCCACGTACACGTCGCCGAATGGGCCCTCGCTCAGGGCCCAGGTTCCGCTCGAGGTACTCCCGCATGCCGCCGACCACACGATCCTCCTCTCGACTCGGCTCAGCCTTCAGTCGCAGGCGCAGCTGTCGGCGTCGGTCACCGGCTTCGGGCAACGGTCGGTGGCGATCCTTGGCAACGGCAGCCGCCTCGGGGTGCGGCTCCACGCCGGCGGTTACCGCATCGTGAAGGCCTATCGCCCGCGCCCCGGCACGGTCATCGTGCGCCTGCGGCTCAACGCCCGCGGGTGGCGGCCGGGCTCATACCGGCTGCGGGTCGTCGCCTTTGATCCATGGCGGCGCCGCAGCGGCCTGACGCTGCGCTTTCGCTATCCCTGAGCCAGAGCGCGCAGGCTGAGCAGCTCGTAGGCGACGTTCGCGGCTGCGAGCGCCGTCGGCTGTCCCGGGCCGTCGTACGGCGGCGAGACCTCGACGACGTCGGCGCCCGCGAGCTTGACTCCGCGCAGGGCGCGGAGAAAGGAGAGCGCCTCGGCCGTCGAGAGGCCGCCGACCTCCGGAGTGCCCGTGCCGGGGGCGAACGCCGGGTCGAGGACGTCGATGTCGAAGGAGAGGAAGACGGGCCGACGGCCGATGCGTTCGCGGACGAGGCTCGCGAAGCTGCCGGGCCCGTGGTTCCGAAGCTGGTCGCACGAGAGGATGACGAAGCCGAGCTCGCGCGCGGACTCGAGGTCCTCGGCGCCGTAGATCGAGCCGCGCAGGCCCGCCTGGACCGACGCCTTCGGCTCGATCAACCCCTCCTCGTGCGCCCGCCTGAAGGTCGTGCCGTGGAAGAAGCGCTGGCCGAAGTACTCGTCCCACGTGTCGCCGTGGGCGTCGAGCTGGACGAGTGCGAGCGGACCATGGCGGCGTGCGAGGACGCGCAGCTCGGGGAGCGTGACGGAGTGATCGCCGCCGAGCGCGAGCGGGAAGACGCCGGCCTCGACGAGCGGCGCGAGAGCTTCCTCGACCTGCCCGTAGGTGCGCTCGGTGTCGCCCGGCGAGACGGGCACGTCGCCGTAGTCGACGATCGAGAGCGCCTCGACGACGTCGACGCCGAGCGCGGGGTTGTACGGCCGCAGCAGCGCCGACGCCGACCGGATCGCCTCGGGGCCGAAGCGCGGGCCCGTCCGGAAGCTCGTCGCGGTGTCGAACGGGATGCCGTAGACGGCCGCGTCCACGCCCGCGAGATCGGTGGTGTGCGGCGCGCGCATGAACGTCCGGATCCCGGTGAAGCGCGGCAGGACCCGCGCGTCGAGCGGCCGGTGGTGCGGCATCAGCGCGTCTGCGGAAAGCCGAGGTCGATCTGGGACGTCGCCGGGTCGGGCCACCGCGAGGTGACGACCTTGCCGCGGGTGTAGAAGTCGATCGCCTCGGGCCCGTAGACGTGGAGGTCGCCGAAGAGCGACGACTTCCAGCCGCCGAACGAGTAGTACGCGACGGGCACCGGGATGGGGACGTTGATCCCGACCATTCCCGCCTGCACGTCGAATTGGAACTGGCGTGCCGCGCCGCCGTCGCGCGTGAAGATCGCGACGCCGTTGCCGTACGGGCTCTCGTTGACGAGCCGCACGGCCTCCTCGTAGGTCTCGACGCGCGTCACGCCGAGCACGGGGCCGAAGATCTCGTCGGCGTACGCCTTCATCGCCGGCGTCACGCCGTCGAGCAGGCTCGGGTTGAGGAAGAAGCCTTCCGCCGGAACCCCCTCGCGGCCGTCGACGACGACCGTGGCACCCTCGGCCGGCGCGTTCTCGACGTACGACGCGACTCGGTCGCGATGTTCGCGAGTCACGAGCGGCCCCATCTCGGAGGACGGATCCATCCCGTCGCCGACCCTGACCTTCGGGATGCGATCGCCGATCGCGGCGACGAGCTTGTCGCCGACGTCCCCCACCGCGACGACGACGGAGACGGCCATGCACCGCTCGCCTGCGGAGCCGTAGCCCGCGGAGATAGCGGCGTCGGCGGCCGCGCCGACGTCGGCGTCCGGGAGGACGATCATGTGATTCTTCGCGCCGCCGAGCGCCTGGCAGCGCTTCCCGCTCGCGGTCGCCTTCTCGTACACGTAGCGCGCGATCGGCGTCGAGCCCACGAACGAGATCGCGGCGATACCCGAGTGCTCAAGGAGCGCGTCGACCGCGACGCGGTCGCCCATGATGACGTTGAAAACGCCGTCGGGCAGCCCGGCCTCCCGCAGGAGCTCGGCGACCCAGAGCGAGGCGGACGGATCCTTCTCGGACGGCTTGAGCACGAAGCAGTTCCCGGACGCGATCGCGGGTGCCCACATCCACATGGGCACCATCGCCGGGAAGTTGAACGGCGTGATGCCTGCGACGACGCCGAGCGGCTGCCGGATCGAGTAGACGTCGATCCCCGTCGACGCCTGCTCGGAGTGCTCGCCCTTGATCAGGCTTGGGATGCCGCAGCAGTGCTCGACTACTTCGAGCCCGCGCGTTACCTCGCCGAGCGCATCGGAGAAGACCTTGCCGTGCTCGCGAACGAGGATCTCGGCCATCTCGTCGCGCCGCGCATGGAGGAGCTCGCGGATGCGGAAGAACAGCTCGGCCCGCTTCGCGAGCGATGTCGCTCGCCAGGCCGGGAAGGCGTCGTGGGCGGCGCTTACGGCCGCGTCCACCTCCTCGGCGGTCGCGAAGTCGACGGCTCCGGTCTGGCGGCCGGTCGCCGGGTTGTAGACGGGCCCGCTGCGGCCCGATTCGCCTTCAACGCGGCGCCCGCCGATCCAATGCGGGATTCTCGTCGTGGCGGGGGCGTCAACGGTCTCGGTCATGGCACGTAGCGTAACGCCGTCGGATCGAGGACGTACTCTCGGAGACATGAAGGAGCCTTGCCCGCGCTGCAACGCCGAGATGGAATGGCGACACGGGAGCTTTCAGTGCCCGAAGTGCCGCTTCAAGGCCGGCTGCTGTGAGGGCGAGACGGGTGACTGCCGGGACCCGGGCTAGGCTCGAGGACCTCGAGCGGTCTCTCGACTCCCGGTCGAGCGAGCTGCTCGTCATTCTTTGCTGGCTCGTTCGAGACCACGTAGCGATCGACGAAGCCGAGCTCAACGCCGCCAGGCGGCGGGCGATGTTCGTGCTCGCGGCCGGCGGCGATCCGCACCGTGACCTCGGGCTCGACTCGATCGCGGCCGAGCGACTCGCCGACGAGCTCGATACGGAAGAACGGCGGACGCGCCTCGCAGCCGCGCTCGACGAGCTGCCGGCGGACGATCTGCCGGCCGTGACCGCCGCGGCCGAGTCGCTCCGCGCCGATCCCGACCTCGCCTGGCGCTCGTTTGCCCTGTCGCTCCTCGCAGACGAGCTCGCGGACGAGTAGCCGCTTCACGCCACGGCGTCTACTCTGGACGGCACTCCGTGGCGATCTCGAGACCGGAACCTCGCCGTCGGTTGAAGCTTCCCCGCAATTTGCCGCGCGGGCGGGCCCTTCAGCCGTACTCGCGCGTCGATGCGCCGTACTTCCGCAGCCCCAGCTTCTACGTCCGGGTGGGAGGATTGGCGGTCATCGTCGTCGCGGGCCTCGCGCTGCTTCTCCTGCGGGCGTGGTCGATCCAGGTGCTGCACGGCAAGCAATACGCCCGGGATGCGCACCGGCAGGCGTTCCGGACGGTCCCCCTGCTCGGCGCGCGCGGCGCGATCGTGGACGACCGCAAGCGGCTGATCGCCGGGACGACCGGGCACGTCGTCGTCGACGCCGACGCGGCCTCGCTCGGCAGTCGGGACGAACACGGTCGCTGGAGCCCGAGCGCCGACGGCCTTCGCGCGATCCGCCGCCTCGCCCGGCTCACCGGTTCGCGCTGGGGCCTGCTCGTCGCGCGTATCCGCCACGACGTGTACCAGTCGCCCTTTGCACCGGCGGCCGTGATCCAGCACCCGACCGCAGCGCTCACGGCGTACCTGCAGGAGCGGAGCGGCAAGTTCCCGGGCTTCAAGGTCGAGGGCGAGGCGATTCGCAGCTACCCACAAGGCGCCTTCGGCAGCGAGTTCCTCGGCCTGCTCGGCCAGGTGAACTCCGACCAGCTCAAGGCCGGTTCTTACAAGAACGCGCAGCCGGGCGAGACCGTCGGCCAGAGCGGCGTAGAGGCCGCGTACGACTCGCTCCTGAACAAGGGGTTCGTCGAGGCGAAGGTCCCGGTCGACTCCCTGGGCCGCATCGCCGGAGCTCTCCGCGTACCGCGACAGAAGCAGCCGCCGACCTTGCAGCTCTCGATCGACTCGCGCCTGCAGCGGGCTGCGCAGAACGCGCTCGTGTACGGGATGGAGCAGGCGCGCCGCAACGGGCATTCGCCGACCGGTGCGTCCGCGGTCGCGATCAACCCGTGGACCGGCGCTATCAAGGCGATCGTCAGCTATCCGAGCTTCGACGAGAAGCAGGCGGCCGACAACCCGAATTACTACTCGCGGCTGTTGCACGAGAACTACACGACGCCGACCTTGAACCGCGCCATCACGGGCGTGTATCCGACCGGCTCGACCTTCAAGCCGATCATCTCCGAAGCTGCGCTCAGCGGCGGGATCATCACGCCGTTCACCCCGCAGCTCTGCTCGGGCTCGTTCACCCTCGGCAATCACACGTTCTTCAACGTCGAGCGCGGCGCCTACGAGTCGATGACCCTTCCCACCGCGCTGGAGCAGTCGTGCGACACGTGGTTCTACCGGCTGGGCGACCGGATCTGGCAGGCGGACCCGGCGCAGAAGGGGACGCTGATCCAGCGCTGGGCGCGCAAGCTCGGGCTCGGCCAGAGACCGCCGATCGACCTGACCGGCGCTGCGGCCGGCTACCTCCCCGTGCCCGGCCCGTACTTCGAGAAGGAGTCAGGCACTCCGTGGTACGAGGGCCAGACGGTCAACCTGGCGATCGGCCAGGGAGCGCTCCAGGTGAGTCCGCTCCAACTCGCGGTAGCCTACTCGGCGATCGTCAACGGCGGCACCGTCGTTCGCCCACACGTCGGGGAGGCGGTGATCCGGAACGGCGTCCGCCGAGTCCTCCCCTTCAGGCCGGTGCGCAAGCTGAAGCTCTCGCCGTACACCTGGGCGATCAAGCAGGGGCTCTTCGGCGCGGCGAACAATCCGAGCGGGACCTCGTTCTCGGTCTTCTCGGGCTTCCCGATCAAGGTCGCCGGCAAGACCGGGACCGCGGAGGCGGCGACGACCGCCAATTCCGCCGACCACTCCTGGTACGCCTCGTGGGCGCCGTACGACCATCCAAAGCTCGTCGTCGTCGCGATGATCGAGCACGGCGGCTTCGGCGCGGAAGCGGCCGCCCCCACGGTGAAGCGGATCTACGAGGCCTACTTCCACCTGAAGCCCTCCTAGAAAGCGGGATTGAGCCGCGGCCTCGGGGGGACGAAATTCTCCCCATGACGACGTCGGCGTCGCTCGCGCAGCCGGAGATCCAGGCTGCGCTGATCTCCGAGGCGCTTGCCTCCGCGGGTGTCGGCTTCCTCGTCTGGGACGAGAACCGTCGCTACATCGCGGCCAACGCCGCGGCCTGCGAGATCCTCGGGACGACGCTCGACGCCCTGCTCGGCCAGCAGGTCGGCGGCCACACGATCGCGGGCGCAGAAGCGCTCGAAGGGGCGCTCGCAGCGGGCTTCTCCTCGGGCCGGGCGGTCGTGGAGCGGTTCGACGGACGCGGACGGATCCACATCTTCTACGCGACCTTCACGACGAAGACCCCCGGGATGCCGTTCATGGCGACGGTGATCGCTCCCTTGCCGGACTAGGTCACAACATCCGCCTGCCGGTGATCGCGCCGGAGTTGAAGCCCATCCAGTGCATACGGCCGAGGTAGCGCGCGTGCTCGATCTTCATGCACCGGTCCATGACGACGTCGAGACCTCCGTCGCTCGCGATCCGCGCGCCCTCGGGGCTGATCACGCCGAACTGGAGCCAGAACGCGCCGGCGCCGGCATCGACGGCCTCCTGCGCGAGGTCTGGCACGGCAGCGGGATCGCGGAACACGTCGACGACGTCGATCCGCTCCGGCACGTCGGCGAGCGTCGGGTACGCGCGCTGGTCGAGCACCTGCTCCTCGTTCGGGTTGACGGGGATCACGCGGTAGCTGTGCCGCTGGAGGTAGTAGCCGACGAAGTGACTCACGCGCAGCTCGTTCCTCGAGAGGCCGACGAGCGCCACCGTGCGCGCGTTGAGGATCAGCTCGAGGATCGTGTGCGGATCCTGGAACTCCGTCACGCGGTGACCGCGGCCCCGCTTGCCGCGCGGAGCGCGCGCTCGAGATCCCACACGAGGTCCTCCACGTCCTCGAGCCCCACCGAGAGACGCACCGTGCCCGGCGCGACGCCGGCCGTGACGAGCTCCTCGTCCGAGAGCTGGCGATGTGTCGTCGATGCCGGGTGGATCACGAGGCTCTTCGTGTCGCCGACGTTGGCGATGTGACTCCACAGCGTGAGGGCTTCGATGAACCGGCGGCCGCCCTCCCGGCCGCTCTCGAGATCGAACGAGAAGACCGAGCCGGCGCCCAGCGGCAGGTACTTCTCGACGAGTGCCCGATAGGGGCTGCCCGGCAGGGCTGGATGACGCACCGCGCTCACGCCGGGCTGGCCCAGTAGCCAGTTCGCAACGGCGAGTGCATTCTCCACGTGCCGCTCCATACGCACGGCCAGCGTCTCGAGTCCGGCGAGGAGAAGAAACGCGTTGAACGGCGCCAGCGCTGCACCGAGGTCACGCAGCGTCTCGGCCCGGAGTTTCATCAGCAGTCCGTAGACGCCGAACGTCTCGTGGAAACGCAGGCCGTGGTAGGCGCTCGATGGGTCTGCGACGTTCGGGAAGCGGCCGTTCGACCAGTCGAACTCGCCCGAGTCGACGACCGCGCCGGCGATAGTCGTGCCGTTGCCGACGATGAACTTCGTCGCCGAGTGGACGACGATGTCTGCGCCCCACTCCAACGGCCGGCAGAGGTAAGGCGTCGCGAACGTGTTGTCGACGATCAGCGGCGCTCCCACTTCACGCGCGACTGCGGCCGCCGTGTCGAAGTCGAGCACGTTGCCTCCGGGGTTCGCAATCGTCTCCGCGAACAGCGCCTTCGTCTCCGGCGTGACCGCCTTGTGCCAGCCGTCCGGGTCGTCCATGTCGACCCAGTCGACGCCGATCTCCAGCTTGCGCGCAAGGTGGTTGAGCTGCGCAGTCGAGCCGCCGTAGAGCGCCTTCGCGACCGCGATGCGGTCGCCCCGCTCGAGCAGCGCGAAGAAGAGGGCCGCCTGAGCGGCAAGCCCGCTCGCGAAGGCCACCGCGCCCGCGGCGTTCTCGAGGTTGGCGATCCGCTCCTCGAACGCGGCGACCGTCGGGTTCATGATCCGGCTGTAGATGTTCCCGTACTCCTGCAGGTTGAAGTACGCCGACGCCGACTCGGTGTCCTCGAAGACGAAGCCCGCCGTCTGGTAAATGGGCGTCGCGCTGGCGCCGGTGTAGGGATCCGGACGCTGCCCGGCGTGCACGGCGCGGGTGTGGAACCCGAACTCGCGGCTTTCGTCGTGCTCGTCGCCCATCGCGGTCAGCCTACCGGCGGCTCCCGCACTCAATCCTCGCGTTCCGTTCCCAACTGTGTTGCTAGCGCACGGGGCGCAGCACCAGGTGGTGCTCTCCGCTCAGCCACCCTCCGAGCCGCCCCCACCGGCCGACCCGGAAGGACAGTCCTAAGTCGCCCGGTCCTCGCTCAGGGTCATTCCGGAACACTGGCCCACCGCAGCGACCTCCCGTCCGCCAGGCCTCGCAGCGGCCTTCCCGGCTACTTCACCCAGGCCGTGCGGCTACTGGTTCCACTTGTCGGCGGTCTTCTTGCCATGGCCGCTGTTCTTCGCGCGCACGCTGCTCACGTCCTGCGGGCCATGCGTGTGCGGCTCGGGGAGATCGCGCGCGAGCGGCTCGTCCGCCGGTCGCTCTGGGTGCCTTCGCTGCTCGCGATTCGGACGGGTCTCGCGCATGCCGGGGACGCGTTCGTGTTTCTTCGCCATACGCATCTCCTGCACCGGGAGGCACTTTCCAAACCGGCAGGCGCTCGATCTTCTCGGGCTTCTGCTCTGCTGCGACTGTCTCGTCGGCCGGACGAGTCGCGGGTTTGTCGTCCGCGAGCGGCGGAGATTCCGTCGGCGTGGCAGCGATGCACAGCGGGTCGTCGGCGGGGTACATCACGCGTGCACCACGTTCGAGCGGCCTGGCGGACGTTCTGGAGATCCTGATCGACCGTGGTCTCGTCCTCGATGCCTACGTCCGCGTCTCACTCCTTGGCATCGAGCTTGTGACCGTAGATCTCCGCGTGGTGATTGCGAGCGTCGATACTTACCTCCGGTTCGCCGAGGCCGTCAACCGGCTCGACCTGCACGCAACCGGC
>Ga0209577_10004365_pt1 | contig 13314 bp, 17 predicted proteins | sample GraSoiAngelo_109_FD_185874 | JGI IMG/M metagenome (GOLD analysis project Ga0209577, IMG submission 185874) | Grasslands soil microbial communities from the Angelo Coastal Reserve, California, USA - 14_0903_12_20cm (SPAdes) (version 2) | ecosystem: Environmental > Terrestrial > Soil > Grasslands... | reverse complement strand
CGCGATGTCCTGGTACCGGGGGCGCACCGGGGTGGTCGCCATCTCGGTCGCCGCCGGCGTCGCCGGCTGGGGGCTGCACCTGCTCAGCCTCGAGGCGCTGGGGCGCTCCGTCGGCGTCGACGTCTCCCCGGCGATCTTCGCCCTGCTCGTCCCGCTCGCGCTCCTCGTCACCCTGGTGCCGATCACCGTGAACGGCATGGGGGTGCGCGAGGGGGTTCTGGTCGCGCTGCTGATGCGCTACGGCGTCGACGCCCACCGCGCCGCCGTGCTCGCCGTCCTCGCCGACCTGCAGGCGCTGCCGATCGCGGCGATCGGCGCCGCGCTCTGGTTCTCCCGCCGGGGCTAGCCCATCGGGACGATCGGCGCGACCACCTCCACGGCGCGCACCCCGACGCTGTACTGCCAGTGGACCAGGCTGGTCACGGTGCCGAACCCGCCGGCGACCGCCCGGTCGAGGGCCGGCACCCAGCGGTCCCCGCCGGGGACGATCGCCGAGGCGGACACCGCCAGCGACGCGAGCTCGCGGAGCACGTCGATCGCCGCCACCTGGATGCTCTCCGCCTGGCGGATACCGTCGATCAGGTCCTTGGGTGGCTGGCTCATGGATCTCCTCCGAACGGCGCCGTGGGCAGCCAGTCTACGACGCGGTGCCCTGGCGGGCGACCCGCGGCTGGGCGACGGCCGCCGGCGCCGGGGGCACGAGGCCGAGCTGCTCGAGGAGCTCGAGGCGGTCGAAGACGAGGTGCTGGCGGGCGAGCCGGCCCTGCTCGACGGTGAGGACCGCGACGTAGCCGCCGCGCAGGCGGCGGCCCATCGGCGGGATCGTCCCCGTGGGGGTGCGGAAGACGCCCTGGTGAGTGCCGGTGAAGGTCCCCTCCTGGACGACGGTCGAGCCCTCGGCGGTCATGCGGTGGACGCTGGCGCGGACGTCGGGGAACGCCGCCCACCAGTTGGCGGCGAAGTCGCGGACCCCGTCGACCCCGCGGTACACGGTGTTGCCCGGGGTCACGTACTCGACGTGGTCGGAGAGGAGCTGGGCGAGCCCCGTCCAGTCCTTCGCGTTGAACGCGTCGTTGCTGCGGCGCGCGACGTCGCGTGCATCCAGCATCACGGCACCTCCCTCTGCGGTGCGGTCCGGACCCCAGGCGCCGCACCCGGCGGCGCCTGTCGAGGATAGGCAGCCCGGCGCCGCCCGGGGTTAAGCCCCCATCAAGGTCGGTGGGCGATGTGATGAGGCGGCAGCGGCGTTGCCATGACGCGACTTGACGCAGTGCGTCATGTCATGCTACGGTGCCCTCAACGCCGCCATCGACGCGGCGCTCACACGAGGAATCATCCCGAAATGTCCGAGACCAAGACCCTCTACCTCGACCTCGTCCCCTCCACGCAGGAGAGCATCACCACCGCCGTGGAGAAGATCGAGAGCGTCGGTCTGACCGCCGCGGGTGTCGCCCGTGACCTGGTCGAGCCGTACCTCGACGCGGTCCAGTCCACCCGCCGCTACCTGACCTTCCACCACACCCAGCTCGTCGACGCCACCGTCGGCTACGCCGGCAAGCTCGCCGAGCAGCAGCAGAGGTTCTTCTCCGAGCTCGGCGACGTCCTCCTCGGCAAGCGGGGCTCGCATCGCCCCGCGAAGCCGCGCACCAGCGCCGCCGCCTGATCCACTCCCGCGGGTCGGCGGGTTACTGACAGGGTCGTCGGCATCATCCGGTGCCGGCGACCCTCTCGCGCGTTCGCCACCCGCCCTCCTACACTTCGCCTCTCCAACCACATCCGGGGATGGGCCTCGACATGCTCCCACCTGATGCCGGCTCCGGCTCGCCACCCGAGCCGCCGCCGCCGCCCGGCGCCCCCCCTCCCGGCTATCCGCCGCCCGGCGCCCCCCCTCCCGGCTATCCGCCGCCGGTCTATCCGCCCCCCGGGCCCGCGGGGTACGGGCCGCCGCCCGGTTACGGGCCACCCGGCCCCGCGCCCGGGCTCGCCTACGCCGACTTCGGCGTCCGCCTCGTCGCCTACATCATCGACCTCGCGATCATGGGGCTGGTCGGCTTCGTCATCCGCGTGCCGTTGGTCGTGAACCGCTCCGGGTGGGCGGCATACGGCATCACCGTGGTCGTGCAGCTGATCGTGCACGGCGCGTACCTGATCACCCTGTGGCAGCGGGGACAGACGCTCGGGATGCGCGCCCTCAACCTCAGCGTTCTGCGCGCCTCCGACGGTGGACAGCTGACGATGGAGGAGTCGCTGCGGCGCTTCCTCCCCTTCGGGGTGGCGCTGATCACCGGTCCGGTCGGCTTCCTCATCTGGATCGCGATGGCGGTCACGGTCGCCACCGACAGCCGCGGGCAGGGCCTGCAGGACCGCCTCGGCGGCAGCGTGGTGGTCCGCCGGCTCGGCTGACCCATCCGGGCGGCCGCGCAACACGCTGCTATCCTTCGAGGTCTTGCGTCGATCCGTCAGGCCGGTTCGGGGAGAGGTGACGCGATGAACACTGCGATCGAGGAGCGGATCCGCACTCGCGCGTATGAGATCTGGGAGGCGGAGGGACGGCCACTGGGGCGCGAGGTCGAGCACTGGCTGCAGGCCGCCCAGGAGCTCGCCGCCGAGCAGAGGCGTTCCGCGCCTCGCCCGCCCACGCCGCGCGCCGTCGCCGCGACCCCGGCGAAGCGGACCCCGGCGAAGCGGACCCCGGCGACGGCGACCGCGACTCGCACCCGCAGCCGCGCACCGAAGGGGGCGGCGCCGCTGTCCTGACCGCTGAGCCGGTCAGCCGCGGGCGTGGTCGCGAACCAGCCCGGCGGCGGTGATCCCCACCACCACCAGGGGCAGCAGCCACCACGCGTTCACGTCCGCGCGGAGCAGCAGCCAGGTGCCGACGAAGCCGGCGGCGACCGCGGCCGCCACCGTCCAGTCGTCGCCGATGACGAAGCCGTACCAGAAGCGCAGGAAGCCGAGCACCGCGCGGGTCACGGCTGGCGCGCCGGGGTGAGCACCGGCCGGCGACGGAGCACCGCGGCGGCGATGGCCGCGGTGGTCGCGTAGAGGAGGAGCAGCCCGAGGATCGCGGCGTCCGCGCCGGGCCAGTCCACTCCGAGCCCCTCGGCGCCCCAGAAGGTGCCGAAGCCGGTGAGCAGGAGCCCCACGACGAGCTGGAGCGCGCTGCGTGGGATGCGCCGCACCCACGCCTGCGAGGCCGCGGCGACCGCGCCCACCACCACCACCGCCGCGACCGCGCCGCCGATCGCGGGGGTGAAGGCGTGGGCGGTGGCCCCGAAGGACACCGCGATGAACGCCACCTCCAGCCCCTCGAGGAGCACGCCCTTGAACGCGAGCACGAACGCGGTCGGGTCGAAGCCCTCGCCGGGCGAGGGCGCGTCGTCGTCGAGGTGGACGCCGCCCTGGTAGCCGGCGAGGCCGTTGGCGGCGACGCGGCGGATCCCCTTGCGCAGCCACTGCAGCCCGAAGACGAGGAGCAGGCCGCCGACGACCAGCCGCAGCGAGGAGATCGGCACCACGGTGAGCGCCCGTCCCAGGCCGGCGACGAGCACGGCGAGCACCGCAGCGCCGCCGGCGGCGCCGGTGAGGGTCCAGCGCCAGCCCCGGGTGGCGCCGACGCCGATGACGATGACCGCCATCTCGATCGCCTCGACGGCCGAGGCGAGGAACGCGGGGGCGAAGACGGCGCCGGCGCTCACCAACGCCGCGGCTCCAGGGTCGGCATGGTCCCAGCCTACCCACACCGTCCCGAGTTTCGTCCTGGCCGTTGTCCGGGCCCCGGGTCAGACCGCGTGGGCGCGGGACTGGCGGAAGGCGCCGACCCCGACCGCCCGGCCGGGCGTGGGGAGGTGGGTGACGCCGAGACCGCGGTCGATCCCCTCGAGCCAGTCCCGGGCGATGCGACGGCCGAGCTCGATGTGCTCGCCGGCGGCGGCGAAGTCGAGCACCCAGCCCTGGGCGCTCACCTCGAGGATGTCGAGCCGGACCCCCGCGGCGGCGGCGGCGGCCGCCGCGTGGCGCCGCTGGTGGATCTTGGTGACCAGGTTGGCGCGTCCGAGCACGGCGGTGAGCCGGTCGGGGACCCCGGCGAGGGCGCCGACGCTGGCGTCGAGGAGGACGATCGACCGCGCCCCGCGGCCCAGCGCCTCGACGATGCCGAAGTTGTCCACGAAGCCGGCGTCGGCGAGCATCCGCTCGCCGATGCGCACCGGGGGGAGCACCGTGGGGATGGCGGAGGCGGCGAGCACCGCCTCGGAGACCGAGCCCTCCTCCAGGTACTCGATCTCGGCGCTGATCATGTCGACGGCGGCGACCGCGAGGGGGATGCGGAGGTCCGCGAAGCTCCGGCCGCCGAAGCTCTGCTCGATGATCCGGCGCATGTGGCTGTCGGAGAACGCGGCCACCCGGCGGCGCGCCAGCGCCCCGACGTAGCCGCGCACCACCCCGCGGAGCAGCGATCGCACCGAGGGGTCGACCCAGAGCCGGAGCAGCTCCCGGCCCCCCTCGCCGTCGGGATGGCCCGCCATCCAGGCGCCGTTCCAGGCGCCCACCGAGGTGCCGATGATGAGGTCGGGGCGGAAGCCGGCCTCGAAGAGCTCGGCGGCGGCCCCGGCCTGGGCCGCGCCGTTGGCGCCGCCGCCCGAGAGGGCGAGGACCAGGGGACGTGCCAGCCGCTCGAAGCGGGGAATCGCCGGCGCGCACGCCATGACCCGACCCTACACCGGCCGACCGGTCTGAACGGGTGCACACCGACGGATGGGGCTCGGATGTTGACCGTCTGTTCGGTGGTCTTTAACCGGGGGCGGGCTCGTCAACCCGGGGGGCGGGCTGGCGGACCCGGGGCGGACCAGGCCCAGCCGCTCCAGCGCTCGACGGCGACGACGATCACCGGCCCCTCGGGGCGGTGCAGCCGGTACTGCGTGTACTTCGCCGCGAGCAGGTCGAGCGCGGCCTCACGCTCGGGCGCGTCCTCGACTCCGGCCAGGATCCGGGCGACGCCGTCGGCGCGCACCCACCAGAGCGCCTCCCAGCGCTCCTCGTAGTGGTCGGCGAGGACGCACACCCGCGGCCGGGCTCGGAGATTGCGCAGCCGGGCAAGCTCGGTGGTGCGCTTCGGCTTGTGGTCGACCGCGGTGACGATGCGGTCGGGGACCGCGGCGAAGGTGATCGGCACCAGGTGGGGGTCGCCCCGCGGGTCGACGGTGGCGAGCCGGGCCACCCGCGCCGCCGCGAGGCGCGACCGGGCCTCGTCCTGCGCGAGGTTCACGATGGGCGGGAGTATGCGGCGCGAGGTCGCCGCGGTGACGCGCCCCGGTGCACAGGAGTAGCCTTGCCGCGATGCTCCCGGCCACGCAGGGTCCCGGCTGGCCACGGGCCCTGATCGTCCCGCTCACCATCCTCTCCTGGCTGGCCGTCCTCCTCGTCACCGTCTGGCTGGCGAGCCACGTCGCCAAGGCGCTGCTCACCCTCGTGCTCGCCGCCCTGATCGCCTTCGCCGCCAACCCCATCGTCAGCCGCCTCGAGCGCTGGATGCCGCGGGGTGTCGCGGTGGCCGTCACCTTCGCGGGCGGGTCGGTGGCGTTGATGGGATTCCTCACCGCGGTGGTCATCGCCGCGGTCGGCCAGGTGCAGCAGCTGGTGCGCGAACTGCCCTCGTACTCGCGGCGGGTGGAGGGCCTCCAGCCCCAGGTGCTCAGGTTCCTCGACCACTTCGGCGTCTCCTCCGACCAGCTCAACCACGTGCGCGAGAACCTGATCAGCTATCTGCAGACCATCGGCACCCGGGCGGCGAGCGGCGCCTTCGACCTCGCCACCGGGATCGTCACCCTGATCATCGAGATGGTGCTGATCCTCATCCTCAGCATCTATCTCACCGCCAACAGCCAGCGCATCACCGAATGGCTGCGCACCCAGGCGCCCGCCGCCCAGAAGGGCCGCGCCGAGACGACCATCTCCATCGTCAACCGGGTGGTCGGCGGCTACGTGCGGGGCACGCTGATCATGGCGCTCTTCATCGGCACCCTGGTCGGGGTGGGGATGCAGATCATGGGCGTCCCCTACGCGGTGATGCTCGGCGTGCTCGCCTTCTTCATGGAGTTCATTCCGGTCATCGGTGTCTTCATCTCCGGGGCGGCGTGCGCCGCGGTGGCGGCCACCCAGAGCGGGGTGCTCATGCTGGTGGTGATCGGCTACTTCGTCGTCGTCCACGTCCTCGAGGGCGACCTGGTCGGCCCCCGGGTGATGGGCAAGGCGCTGGGGGTCCATCCCGCCGTCGCCCTGCTCGCCCTCGTCGCCGGCGGCGAGGTGCTCGGGCTGTGGGGCGCCCTCTTTGGGGCGCCGATCGCCGGGCTGATCCAGTCCGCCGCCGCCGCCATCTGGCAGGAGATGCACGGCACGCGCATCGAGACCGCCCCGGCCTCGGCGCCGATCTCACTGGCCTCGGGCGAGGAGAAGTGAGCCCGCCGTCGCCGGGATCAGGGTCAGGCAGCCCGCGGCGACGAGCGCCGCGGCGTCCGCGGGGGCGAGGAGGTGGGTGGAGAGGCCGAGCGAGGCGGCGGCCGCCGGCATCCCCAGCTGTGCCGAGGCGGCGAGACCGGTGGCAACGCGGCGGGTGTGGGTCATCACCGCGGCGGCGATGACGTGGGCCAGGACCGCGGCGGCGGCGAGGGCAAACGCGAGCGCGATCCGCGACGGCGAGGCGAAGAGGGCGCGGAGGTCGAGCTCGGCGCCGAGGAGGACGAAGAAGAGGGGGACGAAGAAACCGTTGCCGAGCCCGAGAATCTGCATCGAGAGCCGGTCCGATTCGTGCAGGCGGACGATCACCATGCCGGCGAGGAAGCCGGCGACCAGGGTGCTCGCCCCGGTGCGCTCGGCCATCGCGGAGAGCCCGAGCAGGAGCACGAGCGAGATGCGCAGCTGCCACGCCCAGCCTTTCGTGAGCGACTGGTCGCGCAGCCGGTGCGAGATCGTGGTCGGCTGCGTGCGGAGCGCGAGAAGGAGCACGAGCGCGCCCGCGGCGACGATGGCGGCGTCGCCGCCGAGCGCCTCGGCGACGTTGCCCGAGGCCGACAGGGTGAGCGGCATGACCACCACCGTGCTCGCGTCGGCGAGCGCCACCCAGGCGATGAGCACCGCGACGTGGTCGCCCCTCAGCCCGCGCTCGCTGATGATCGGGAAGGCGACCGCCGCCGAGCTCCCGGCGATGAGCACGGCGAGGAGCGCGGGGTGGCCGAGGCCGATGGCGCGGTCGACGAGCACTCCCGCCGGCAGCGCGGTGACGGCGACGACGGCGAGGGCGCCGAGGCCGCGGAGGAATCCCTTGCGGATCGCCGGCGAGCTGATGTCGACGTGGGTGCCCGCGGTGAGCATGAGCATGGCGAAGCCGATCGCCTTGAAGGCCGGCAGCGGCTGCGACGCGGGGTCGACCGCGCCGATGCCGGTGTGGCCGAGGACGACCCCGGCGGCGAGCTCGCCGATCACCACCGGGACCAGGCCCTGGCCGGTGAAGGCGAGCAGGGGCCCGGCGAGGCCGGCGAGGACGAGGACGGTCAGCTGGCTGAACATGCACCGGGCATCATGCCCTGGGCGCGGGGGAGGCGTTCGCTACTGCTGCTGCTGCTGCTGCCAGTAGAGGGCGGCACCCCGCTCGGCGGTCCGCGCCGCCCGCTCGCTCATCCGGGTCACCCGGACCGTGACCTCGGGCGTGGACGCGTGGGCGGTTCCGTAGAAGACGCCCCGGTGGGGGGCGACGTCGCCGTAGTCGCGGCCCACCGCGAGGCGGAGGTGGTGCGGACCGACGTGGCCGCCGTGGGTCGGGTCGAGGCCCGCCCAGGTGCCGTCGGCGCCGCACACCTCGACCCAGGCGTGGGAGACCCCCGAGGTGGACGCGTGCTCGCCCTCGGGCCCGAGGTAGCCGCTGACGTAGCGCGCCGGCCAGCCCGCATGCCGCGCCACCGCGAGGAAGAGGTGGCTGAAGTCCTGGCAGACCCCGGCGCCGCCCCCGAGCAGGTCCTCGATGCTGCTGTCGACGGTGGTCGCGCCGGTGAGGTAGCGGAACTCGCGGGGGATGAGCATGGAGAGTTCGACCAGGGCGTCGAAGGAGCGGTCGTCGCCGATCCACTCCCGGCTCAGAGCGGCGGTGGAGGGTCCCAGGGGGACGCCAGCGCGTACTCGAGCCGCGCGTCCCGCTCGAGCGTCGCCGGATCCCAGCCCGCCGGCGACGACCGGCCCCGCGGCAGCGCGCTCTCGACCACCGTCTCCACCGCCATCGCGAGGGTGTCGTGGGGATCGCCGATGTCGACCCGGTGCACGGTGTTGCCGAAGAAGTCGACCCGCGAACGGGGCACCGCCGGAGGCGAGGTGATGAGCGCGAAGGTGAGGGTGCGCTGGGTGCCGCGGTCGCGCGGGCGCATCCGCACCTCGTTGTACGAGGGCGAGACCGCCTCGCTGTAGCGGAGGATGGTGTGGTGGGAGACCGCGAAGGTCAGCGCGTGAGAATCCACGTGTCCTTGCTCCCCCCGCCCTGCGAGGAATTCACCACCAGGGTCTCGGTGTCGCGCGCCACCCGGGTGAGGCCTCCGGGCACCACCCAGGGCTGCTCGTCGAGGAGGACGAAGGGGCGCAGGTCGACCGCCCGGGCCTCGAGGCCGCCGTTCGGGGAGAGGCAGAGGGCCCGCGAGAGCGCCACCTCCTCCTGCGCCAGCCACCCCCGGGGCTGCGCCTCGAGCTCGGCCGCGGTCGCGGCCCGCTCCGCGGCGCTCATCAGCCGTCCGAAGGTGACGCCGTAGCCGCCGCTGGAGTCCACCGGCTTGATCACCATCCGGTCGAGATGGGCGACCACGTGGCGTCGCTGCCGGTCGTCGGAGATGTCGTAGGTGGGGACGTTGTCGATCAGCGGCTCCTCGCCGAGGTAATAGCGGACCATGGCCGGAACGTACGGGTAGATCGCCTTGTCATCGGCCACCCCGCTCCCCGGGGCGTTGGCGATGGCGACGTTGCCGCGCCGCCACGCCTCGACGAGCCCGGGCGGACCGAGCAGCGACTCGGGCCGGAAGAGGAGGGGGTCGAGCCACTCGGCGTTGACCCGGGAGTAGATGACGTCGACGCGCTCGAGCCCGCTGGCGCAGCGGCAGTACACCTCGTCCTCGTGGACGACGATGTCGTCGCCGGAGACGAGCACGCCGCCGATGGCGTCGGCGAGCATCCGGTGCTCGAAGAAGGCGGCGTTGTAGGGACCGGGTGTGAGCACCGCGATCCGCGCCTCCCAGGGGCGGGGCGCGATGCGCTCCAGGGTGCGGCGCAGCCGGCTCGCGTAGCCGTCGATGCTGCGCACGCCCGCCGCCGTGATCCAGTCGCGCGCCAGCTCGAGCGTCGCCTCGCGTGCCACCAGGGCGTAGGCGATCCCCGAGGGCACGCGCACGTTGTCCTCGAGCACCAGGAAGGTGCCGTCGACGCGGACGACGTCGATGCCGGCGACGTGGCAGTGGGTGGCGCGGGGCGGGCGCACCCCGACGAGGTCGCGGAGGTAGCCGGTGCTGCTGTACACCAGCCGCGCCGGCACCACGCCGTCGCGGAGCGCGCGCTGCGCGCCGTAGCAGTCGGCGACGAAGGCGTCGAGCGCCATCACCCGCTGCGCCAGGGCGCGGTCGATCGCCCGCCACTCCGTTGCGGCGAGCACCCGCGGGATGGGGTCGAAGGGGATGATCGGGGCGCCCTCCAGGGCGGGGACGCCGAAGGTGATGCCCCGCCCCGCGAACCAGGCGATCGCCCGGTCGCGCATGTCGGTGAGCATGGCGGCGTCGCCGAGGGCGGCGGCGAGGGTGCGCGCGTATGCGGGCCGGGGCGCGCCCGAGGCGGTCACGCACTCGTCCGCCCCCACCGGGAGCGGTGGGCAGGCCGGACCCGGGGTGGCGATCATCCCGTCGCCGTACGGCCGGGCCGGCGGGCCGGGGTACGGGCGCCATGCACCAGCCGGGCCGGGCAGCTCTTGGGCGGGCGGCGCGGGGGCGGGGGCCCGGGACGGGCGCACGACCCGAGGCCGCCGTCGATGCGGACAGAGCCACCAGACGGCGGGCATCCTGCGGGAGGTCGACAGCCGTGCGGCACCCGCTTCTGTGCACCCCGTGGGTACCGGCTCGCCGGCCCGCTCCGCCAAGGTGACCGCATCCCGGCCATCCGGCGGAGAGGAGAGAGGAGAGGAGGGTGTCCGAGCCCGTGCTGATCATCGAGAGCATCCCCAGGGGCCGCCGGCCCCGCCTGGCCGCGTGCACCCTGCGCCCCACCGCCTCCCCCGACCCCGCCTTCGCCGGCGGCCGGCTGCCCGGGTACACGTACGTCCTCCACGTGCCGGGAACCTACGCGTACCGCTGCGCCGAGTACCCGGGGGTGCACGCGACGCTCACGGTGGCGCCGGCGGCCGCGGTGGCGGCGGCCGCTCCCACCGCCGTGAAGCCCGTGGTCGCCAGGCCCGCCGCCGCCAGGCTGCCGGCGACCGCCGCCGACCCCTTCGCCGTGGCCCCGGTCACGCACCACACCTCGGGGTTCGTGCCGGCGCTCATGGTCCTGGGCGGGGTGGCGCTGGCGCTGCTCGTCTCCCGGCTCGGGGCGCGCCGGGAAGGGCAGGGCTGACCGCGGGCGCGGAGGCCGGTCATGGAGTTGAAAGGTCGGGGCCGGCAGACTGGCCGGGTCCCGTCCTGCCACCGGAGATCGCCCGATGAGGCCCGGCCGTCCCCACCTCCCCCACTCCCGCCGCGGCTGGCTGCTCTCCGGCCTCGGCGCCGGCGTGGTCGCCGTCGGCCTCGCCTACGGCGGCTTCGCCGTGCTCGCGGGGGGCAGCAGCCCGGCGCCGCTCGCGCTGAAGCCGGGCAGCGGCACCCCGCAGCCGGTGACCGGCCACGTCGCCGGCACCTGGACGGTGGGCCCCGGCTCGGTGGCCGGCTACCGCGTCCACGAGAAGCTGGCGATCCTCCCGGCTCCCAGCGACGCGGTCGGGCGCACCTCGCAGATCACCGGCTCCGCGACCCTCGTCAACTCCGGGTCGACCCACACGATCACCGCGGCGAGCTTCACCGTCCAGGTGAGCACCCTGGCGAGCGACCGCCCGATGCGCGACCAGCGGGTCCACACCCTGGGCCTGCAGACCGACACCTATCCCACGGCGACCTTCCGGCTGGCCCAGCCGATCACCCTGCCCGCAGCCGCGACCGGCGGGCAGGTGGTCGAGGTGACCGCCACCGGGCCGCTCACCATGCACGGCGTGACCCGGACGGAGGCGATCCCGCTCAGCCTCCAGCTCTCCGGCTCGACCTTCGAGGTGGTCGGGTCGATCTCCTTCCCCTGGTCGGAGTTCGGCATGAGCGCCCCCAACTTCGGGGACTTCGTGATCGTCGACAACACCGCGACGATGGAGCTCGACCTGAAGCTGGTGAGGAGCTAGCCCGACCCAGTTTTCCCCCCGAGCGCAAGGCCCGTGCCTCCCCGAACGTAGGGAGGGGATGTAACGGTCAACGAGCCCACTGCGGCTCAACCAGTCTGGAAGGGGGGGTAACTCTCATGCGCATGATGGGCATCGCTGCCATGGCGACCGCCGCTGTGCTGGGTGGTTCGGCCATGACGCTCACCACCCATGCGAGCAGGGCTCACGGAGGCAGCGCACACGCGTCGTCCCACGGTGGTAGTGGCGGCAGGGCTTCGGCCAACGGCGGCACCGGTGGCGACAGCACCGGCGGCAACGGGATTCTCTGCGGCGTGCTGAGCGGCCTGCTCAGCAACGACATCAACAACGCGCTCGGTGGCCAGAACCAGCTGCTCAACGGGGTCAACCTGCTGGGCAACCTGTTCGTCCCGGTCCTGAGCAACGGCAGCAAGCCGAACTCGAACCAGAGCTCGGGCGGCTCCAGCATCAGCGGCAGCCGTGGCGCCTCGGACAGCGGCTCCACCGGCAACGCCTCCTGCGCCAACGCGGGTGATGCGGGCAACGGCGCCAGGGGCGGCACCGCCAAGGGCGGCGCCGGCGGCTCCGGCGGCAAGGCCAGCGCCAAGGGTGGCAAGGCCTCGTCCAGGAGCGGCGACTGATCTCGTCAGGACGAGGATGGGGCGGGCGCGGCATGCCGCGCCCGTCCCCTCCCCAGGGGCCAGGTCCAGGGTGACCGCTCCGGACGGCCCCACGCGAGCGCGGTGACGCGGTGTCACCGCGCTCGCCCTTTTCCCCACAATGCGGCTCGTGGCCACGCCGCCGCTCGCCGTCATCGACATCGGGTCCAACTCCGGGCGCGTGGCCGTCCTCGCGCTGACCGACGACGGTCACCTCGAGATGCTCTCGGACGCGCGCACCTCCCTCCACCTCATCGACGACGTCGCGGCCTCCGGCCGGCTCTCCGGCGAGGCGATCGAGCGGGTCGTCCGCAGCGTCCACGACTTCCTCTGCATCGCCGCCACCGCTCACGCCGAACGCACCGTCGCGGTGGCCACCGCCGCGGTGCGCGAGGCGAGCAACGGCGACGAGCTCGCCGAGCGGCTCCTCGTGGAGACCGGGATCACGCTCGAGATCATCGAGGGCGCCGACGAGGCCCACTACGCGCTGGTGGGGGCGGTGCACGGCCTCGCGGTCGAGGACGGGATGCTCGTCGACATCGGCGGCGGCAGCCTGGAGATCTCCCGCTTCCGCGGCCGCGAGGCGGTGTCGACGTGGAGCCTGCCGCTCGGGGCGGGGCGGCTCACCCGCGGGTTCCTCACCTCCGACCCGCCCCGCCCGGCGGAGCTGCGCACGCTCCGCGAGCACGTCCAGTCCACCCTGGCCGAGGTGGGGGTGCCGGTGCTCGAGCCCGTCGAGCAGTTCGTCGGCACCGGTGGCACCATCCGCAACCTCGCCAAGATCCAGCGCGCCCAGATCAGCTATCCGATCCCGCGCATGCACGGATACGTGCTCGACCGCCACGCTCTGCGCCGCGTCGTCGACCTGCTCGTCGCCGTCCCGTTCGCCCGCCGCGACGCCATCGCCGGCCTCAGCCGCGACCGCGCCGACACCGTCACCGGCGGCGGGGTCGCGGTGCTCACGGTCATGGACTGGATCCAGGCGCGCAGCCTGATGGTGTCGGGCCAGGGGTTGCGCGAGGGCGTCGCCCTCGAGCACACCACCCGGCTGCGCTCGAGCGCCGCGGCGCGCCGCGCCTCGGTGACCGCGCTGGTGTCGCGCTTCACCACCTGGGAGGACGGGCGTGCGACCCGGCGCAGGCGGATCGCCGCGACCCTGCTCGACGGCCTGCTCCCCCACGTCGACGACGAGCTGCGCGACACCCTCGACCACGCCGCGCTCAT
>Ga0209577_10004364_pt1 | contig 13314 bp, 13 predicted proteins | sample GraSoiAngelo_109_FD_185874 | JGI IMG/M metagenome (GOLD analysis project Ga0209577, IMG submission 185874) | Grasslands soil microbial communities from the Angelo Coastal Reserve, California, USA - 14_0903_12_20cm (SPAdes) (version 2) | ecosystem: Environmental > Terrestrial > Soil > Grasslands... | reverse complement strand
CGTGCTCGGGTCAGAAAGGCACGGGCGAATACACGGGGCCGAAAACCGTAGCCGGCGCCGTCTTCACATTCACGGGTTGCGCTCTCGCGAGCACCAAATGCACTTCGGCGGGCGGAAAAGAAGGCGAAGTGGTGACGACGCCGCTCGTCGGGGAACTCGGCGTCATCAAAACGAGCCCGGAAGGCGCTCTGAAGAACGAAATCGGCCTCGACCTCAAGGCCTCAGGTTCTGCGCTGATCGCAGAATTCACGTGTGGATCGTCGGCCGGAAAGTGGCGAGGATCGGTGATCGTTGCGCTAAAAACCGACAAAGGCATTAGCTCCGAGACGCTGAAATTCAGCGCGAAGGCCGGAAAGCAGAAACCGGAAGCGTTCGAAGGGCTGCCGCGGGATGTCATCGAACGCTCGCTCGGCGGGGCGGAATTCGAACAGAGCGGCTGGTCGTTGACGACGACGCTCACGAACACCGAAAAGGTCGAGGTGAACACGGTCGTATAAGTCCCCGGCTGACAGCAACGGCTCTGCGCGCGCGGCGGCTCACGGCGCAGCGCTGCGCGCGTCAGCCGCGCGCGGCGATGACGGCGGCGGTGCGACGGGCGAGCGACATGATGGAGATCATGGGATTGACGCCGGGCGCGGTGGGAAAGGCCGATGCATCGCCGATCCAGACGCCGTTGCAGTCGTGCAGCTCGCCGCGGCCGTCGGCCACGGAGTCGCCGGGGTCGCTGCCCATGCGGCACGAGCCCATCTGGTGCGCGGTGAAGGCGGCGATGTCGTTGGCGGCGAGCGAGCCGGCATCGACCTCGCGGAGGTAGTCGTCGAAATCCTCGCCTTCGCGCCAGGAGATGCGCTTCTGGTGGAAGGTCATCATCTCCTTGGCGCCCGCGGCGCGATGCAGCTTCGAGAGCTCGACCATGGCGCGCCGGAAGAGGCGCGCGTCGGTGTCGTCGGCGAAGGACCAGCGCGTGACGGCGCGGCCGTAGTTGTCGATCACGACCTCGCCCTCGCCGTGGTCGCGCGCGACGGAGATGAACGGGGCCGAGTACTTGAAGATGCGTGCGAGGGTGCGCTTGTGCTCCTCGCCGTCGGCGAACGGAAGCGACATCGCCTGGATCGAGGGCGTGACGCCGATGGCCTCGATCAGGAAGCCGTGGTCGCCGTCGCATCCGACGAACTCGTCTGACAGCGCCGACTGGATCTGCCCGATCCAGCCGTCGATCGGCTGCTCGTAGACGCCGAGGACAACGGACGCGGGGTGCAGGCGCAGATGCTTGCCGACGGCGGGACCGCCGATCCGCGAGCGCAGAAGGAGCGCGGGAGTCTCGATGGCGCCGCACGCGACGACGACCGTCGGGGCGTTGACCTGCACGGACGTCGTGGTGCCGTCCCCGTGCACGACGCTCGCCTGCACGCCGCTCGCGCGCCCGTCTTCGGTGAGGATGCGCTCGGCGCGCGCGCCGACGAGGAAGCGCGCGCCGGCGTCGGCGGCGTCCTGGAGGAAGGTCTTCATGGTCGACTGCTTGCAGCCCTTCTGGCAGCCGACGAAGCAGTAGCCGCACACGCGCGGGTCCTCGCAGGAGGTGTCGACGTTGCGCGTGAGGTCGCGATGCGGGTAGCCGAGACGCTCGCAGGCGTCGATGAGCTTTTTGTGCGTGCGGTTGTGCGACGTCGCGGCGGAGGTCACGCCGAGGCGCTCCCACACGGCGTCGATGTGGTCGTCGTAGTCGGGAGAGTCGATGCCCTCGACTCCCATCTGCGCCCATTCGCGGCGGATGTGGTCGGGCGTGCGGATGCAGTTCATGTAGTTGACGACGGTGCCGCCGCCGAGCGTCGAGCCGGCGAAGATGGAGATCGAGCCGTCTTCGGACGCGCTCAGCCCGCCGCCGAGGTAGAGCTCGAGGAGCCCGGGGAGCTCGAGCTGTTTGAAGTCGGCCTCGTTGCGATACTGGCCCATCTCGAGCACCAGCACCTGACGCCCGGCGCGCTGCAGCTCAGCGGCGATGACTCCGCCGCCGGCGCCGGACCCGAGTACGCAGACGTCCGCGTCGAGCACGGCGCTCTCGCCGCCGACGGCGAGGAGCGGGTAGGAGATTGCATCCCAGTTGGGGTTGCGGCCCGCGCTGTCGGGCAGCGCGTAGAAGAACAGGAACGTGAGCGCGCGCAGCTGGCGCACGCCGAGCTTGGCTTCGGGGCTCGAGTCGGAGATCGCGTGGATGATCGTGGTGCGCGCATCGAGGCTCTGCGCGGCGAAGTCCTGTTCGGCGAACGCGTCGATTAGCGCGCCGAGGGCGTCGATCTCCTCCTGCTGCATCGTCTGCGCGAGCAGACCCTCGATCTGCGCGGCGACATCGAGGTCGGACGCACTCCGCGCGAGGAACGCGCGCAGCACCTCGTCGCCGTCGGGTGCGTCGATGGACGGCGCGAAGGTGTCGCAGATCGCCTCGAGCGTGCGGCGCCGCGTGTCGCTCAGGATCCCAACCGCTACAGCCATTCTCTCCTCCTCCGGCTAGGTGGTCGCAGACGGATGCTACATCGGGGCGGCACGCGGGATGTCCGCACCGCGGCCGCGCGCAGGCCGGAGCGCGGACCGCGCGCACCGGCGACGGCGACGTGGCGGTCGCGCCCTGCCAACGCGCGCGCAGACGCTCGCGGCATGTCCGAATTGGCGCGCGAGCCGCGTCGAAGTTGGCCAATTGCGGCAGTTGTCCGCCCCCAACGCGACAACTAGACTCGCCTTGGATGGCAAGCGGAGGCGGAAGCACGATCGACCTGCCGACGCCGCCGGCCGGGCGGGGCGCGGCGCGCTCAGAAGTCGACGCCTCGCCGACGCGACCGGCACCGGCGCTGCGGCTTTCGGGCGTGCGCAAGACCTATGGCGACGTTGTGGCCGTCGAGGGCCTCACCCTGGACGTGAGCGCGGGCGAGTTCTTCACGATGCTCGGCCCGTCGGGCTCGGGCAAGACGACGACGCTGCGCGTGATCGCGGGCTTCGAGCTCGCGGACGCGGGAACGGTGGCGCTGCACGGCGTCGACGTGACGCGCCGGCCGCCGTACGAGCGGCCGGTCAACACGGTCTTCCAGGATTACGCGCTGTTCCCGCACATGTCGGTCGCGGACAACGTCGCGTACGGGCTGCGCGTGCGCGGTATCGGCAAGCGCGAGCGCGAGCAGCGGGCGAACGAGGCACTGGAGATGGTGCGCCTGCCGAGAACGGGCAGCCGCCGCCCGAACCAGCTCTCGGGCGGCCAGCGCCAGCGGGTGGCGCTGGCGCGCGCGCTCGTCAACCGGCCGCGCGTGCTGCTCCTCGACGAGCCGCTGGGGGCGCTGGACCTGAAGCTGCGCCAGCAGATGCAGCTCGAGCTGAAGTCGATCCAGCGCGAGGTCGCGGAGCAGATCACGTTCATCTACGTGACGCACGACCAGGACGAGGCGCTCACGATGAGCGACCGCGTGGCGGTTTTCTCGGACGGTCGCCTGGAGCAGGTGGGAACTCCCGGCGACATCTACGAGCGCCCGGCTAACGAGTTCGTGGCGGGGTTCGTGGGCACGTCGAACGTGATCGAGCGCGGCGGGCAGGTGCGGACGGTGCGGCCGGAGAAGATCAGGATGCTCGCGGAGGGCGAAAGCTCGGCGCGGGCGCTGCCGGGCGTGGTGCGCGACGTCGGATATCTCGGCTCGGTGACGCGCTACACGGTCGAGCTGGACGGCGGTGAAACGCTCGTGGTGCTGAGGCAGAATCTCGACAGCTCGGCGACGGACGCGATGCAGCTGCTCGGCAGGCGCGTCCTGCTGGAGTGGCGCGAGCAGGACGAGGCGGTTCTCGACACGAAAAGTCAGGAGGAGCAAGAGCGATGACGCTGAGAAAAATCGATTGGGCGCTGGGAGCCGTGCTCGCGGCGCTCGCCATAACGGTGACGGCGTGCGGGAGCTCCTCGAGCAGCTCGTCGAGCAGCAGCCTGCCGACGAAGATCGGCGCGGGCGAGGGCCAGCTGAACCTGATCGCGTGGGAAGGCTACGCGCAGCCGGAATGGGTCAAGCCGTTCGAAAGGCAGACGGGCTGCGTGGTGCACGCGAAGTACGCGGGCTCATCCGACGAAATGGTCGCGCTGATGCGCCAGGGCGGGGGGCAGTACGACCTCGTGTCGGCGTCGGGCGACGCGAGCCTGCGCCTGATTCGCGGCGGCGACGTGAAGCCGGTGAACGTCGAACTGGTGCCGGAATGGAAGAACTTCATCCCGCAGTTGCAATCGCCTGTGCACAACACGGTCGAAGGCAAGCACTACGGGATCTCGCTGCAGTGGGGGCCGAACATCCTCCTCTACAACACGAAGCTGGTGCACCCGGCGCCGACGAGCTGGAGCGCGATCTACAGCGCAAAGTACCGCGGCCAGATCACGGTGCCGAACAATCCGATCCAGATCGCCGATGCGGCGCTGTACCTCTCGAAGAAGGACCCGAGCCTCGGGATCAGCGATCCGTACGAGCTGACGGAACCGCAGCTGAACGCGGCGGTGAAGTTGCTCAAAGAACAGCGTCCGCTGATCAAGAAGTACTGGGCGCTCGCGTCGGATGAGATCGAACTGTTCAAGAACGGCGACGCGACGATAGGCGCGGCGTGGCCGTACCAGCTGAGCACGCTGCTGGCGGACAAAGCGCCGGTCACCGCGCTGATCCCGGAAGAGGGAGCGACGGGGTGGGCGGATACGTGGATGCTCTCAGCGCACGCCCCGCACCCGAACTGCGCGTACAAATGGCTGGACTACATCACGACCCCGAAGGTGCAGGCGCAGCAGGCTGTGTCTTACGGCGAGACGCCGGTGAACAAGCTCGCGTGCGCGGAAATGGAACGGATCCAGAAGGGCTCGTGCCCGATCTACCACGCGAACGCGCCGGCGGCGTACTTCAACACGATCAAGTTCTGGAAGACGCCGATCTCGAAGTGCGACAACGGCGAAAACAACTGCATGGACTACAGCGCCTGGCAGCAGAAGTGGACAGAAGTAACTGGGTAGTGAAGGAGTTTTGAGAGGGGCGCCTGACGGCGCCCGTGATGCTCGCATGCGCGTGTCGGCGGCTATGTTCCGCCGACCGTGGCTGCGGGCCGTGCTGCTGCTGAGCGGTCCGGGGGCGTGGTTCGTCCTGATCTACCTCGCGGCGCTCGTGGTGCTGTTCGTCTCGGCGCTGTGGACTGTCGAACCGTTCACGGGCAAGCTGATCCACCACTGGACGCTCGGCAACTTCGAAACGCTGGTGAAAGTGCCGGTCTACCGCACGATCGCGCTGCGCACGATCGGCATCGCGGCGGCGGTGACGGTGACCGACGCGATCCTCGCGCTGCCGTTCGCGTTCTTCGCCGTGCGCATCGCGCCCCCGCGCCTGCGCAGCGCGCTGTTCGTGGCGGTGCTGATCCCGCTGTGGTCGAGCTACCTCGTGCGGGTGTACGTGTGGCGGCTGATCCTCTCCAACGGTGGCGTGCTCAACTGGACGCTCGAGAAGCTCGGCGTGGGGGCGATCAACATCGGCTACACGAACTGGGCGATCTGGATCGTGTTCAGCTACATCTGGCTGCCGTTCATGATCCTGCCCGTGTGGGCGGCGATGGAGCGCGTCCCCGACTCGCTGCTCGAGGCGTCGGCGGACCTCGGCGCGCGCGGCTGGCGGACGTTTCGCAGCGTGCTGTTCCCGCTGATCGTCCCGGGGATCGCGGCGGGCTCGATCTTCACCTTCTCGCTGACGCTCGGCGACTTCATCACGCCGACGCTCGTCGGCGGCGCGGGCTCGGACTTCATCGGAAACGTCGTCTACCAGAACGTGGGAGTGGCGAACAACGTGCCCTTCGCGGCGGCGTTCGCGGTGGTGCCGCTGGTGATCATGGGGCTGTACCTCGCGCTCGCGCGAAGGCTCGGAGCATTCGAGGCACTGTGATCGGCTTGGGACGCCTCAGCCGGATCGCGTTCGCCATCTGGGCGGCGCTGATCATGCTGTTCCTGTTCGTACCGATCGCGATCATCATCGTCTACGCGTTCAACCCCTCGAACGTGCAGAGCTGGCCGCTGAGCGGCCTGTCGACGAAGTGGTTCTCCTCGACGTGGCACAACCCGGAAATGCGCCACGCGCTGTGGCTGTCGGTCCGCGCCGGGCTGCTCGCCGACGCGATCGCCCTGCTGCTCGGCTCGGCGGCGGCGTTCGCGGTGCACCGCTTTCGCTTCTTCGGGCGCGAAGCGGTGTCGTTCCTGCTCGTACTGCCGCTGGCGCTGCCGGGGATCATCACGGGGATGGCGCTGAACTCGTTCTTCAGCTTTACCTCGATCACGCTGTCGCTGACGACGATCGTGATCGGACACGCGACCTTCTGCATCGTCGTCGTCTACAACAACGTGCTCGCGCGCCTGCGGCGCACTCCGTCGTCGCTGATCGAGGCGTCGATGGACCTCGGCGCGGACGGGTGGCAGACGTTCCGCTACGTGACGCTGCCGGTGATCGCGACGGCGCTCGTCGCGGGTGCTCTGCTGGCGTTCGCGCTGTCGTTCGACGAGATCGTCGTGACGATCTTCACGGCGGGCGTGCAGAACACGCTGCCGATCTGGATCTTCGGCAACATCCGGCTCGGTCAGCAGCTGCCGCAGGTGAACGTGGTGGTGCTGTTCGTGATCGCGATCACGCTGATCCCGGTCGCGCTCGCCGCGCGCCTGACGCGCGACACGGGCCTGCTTCGCGCGCCTGCGACGGGCGCGAAGACGGCCGTAGCTGCGGCGCCTGCGGCAGGCGCGCAGGCAGCCGCGTAGTCGTCGTTCCTAGTCGGCGCCGACGGCGAACGTCGGCTCGACCGACTCCTGCTGCTCGCGCCACTCGTTGAGTGAGGCGAGCGAGCCGTCGATGACGCGGTTGAGGAACTCGGTGCGGTCGTTGATGTGCGGGAACGGCGTGTCGGGAACGGGGAGCTCGAGGAACTCGCACAGCGGCTCCCATCCTTCGCTGGCGCGCCACACGAGCAGCCGCTCGGGCGGCACGCCCAGTTCGACCTCTTCGTTGTGGCGTTCCATCGTCGCGATCAGCTGCTCGGGCTGCTCGTGGCCGGACGCGAAGGTTCCACGCCCCTCCCAGATGAGCCTGTCGATCATGTTCAGAAAGCCTTGCCACTGCGGGTTGACGTGCGCCTGGGCGCTGGAGAGCAGGCGGATGAGCGACTCGCCGTGACGCACCGCCCAGACGGTCTGGCGCATGCTCGCCTCCCACGCGCGCGGCTCGCGCACGCTGAGCAGCACCTTCGCCTCGGGGTACACGTCGATGAGTTCGCGGTAGAAGTAGCCGCCGGGCCAATCGACGGTCGACTGGTAGCCGGCAAAGACCTCATCCCACGGCGCCTCGCCGTCGAGCGCGCGCTCCCACAGCTTCGCCTGCTCGAGCTCGGCAAGCACGTCGACCATGTGGTAGCACGGGCCGAGCCCGAGCATTTCGAGGGCCATCTTCTGCGTGAGCGTGCCCGTTCGCGGCATGCCTGCTCCGATGAGCTTCATGGGGGGCGTCACCTTCCTCTGCGGGCGCTCGCGGGCGCCGCTTCTAGTTCGGGGGCGGCTCCATCACCCAGCGAGAGGGAGCGCGAGTAGGGGCGGGACTCTAACCGAACGCGTGCTCGGCAGGTCGCATGCGCGCCCGCGCGGGCGCATGTAAGCTGCGCGCGTGGGCAAGATCTCCCCGGCGCTTTACCGCGCGGGATCGGGCGAGCCGGTCGTGCTGATCCACGGCTTCACGGGCGCGTGGCACCACTGGCGGCCGGTGCTCGCGGAGCTCGTGGCGCGCTACGAGGTGATCGCGCCGACGCTCGCGGGCCACGACGGTGGTCCGCCGTTTCCGGCGGACCTGGAGATGAACTTCTCCTCCGCGACGGACTCCTTCGAACGCCACCTCGACGAACTCGGCGTGGGGATGGCGCACTTCGTCGGCAACTCGCTCGGCGGGGCGATCGCGCTCGAACTCGCCAAGCGCGGACGCGCTCGCACGGTCGTCGCGCTCGCCCCGGCGGGCGGCTGGAGCGACGGCGAGCGCGACGTCGAGCGGATCGCGCGCTTCTTCAAGCGCACGGTGCGGCTCGCGCGCAGCGGCGAACGGCTCACGCCCCTGGTGATGCGCCGCCCGAGCACGCGCCGCCTGGCGCTGCGCGACGCGATGCGCCACGGCGAGCTCGTCCCGTGCGCGGACGCCGTCGCGCTCTCGCACGCGACGGCGCACTGCGCGGTCGCCGACGCGGCGATCGCCTCGCTCGCGCGCGGCGGCTCGGGCTTCGCGCTGCGCGAGCTCGACCGCATCTCCTGTCCGGTGCTGTTGGCCTCGCCGGAGTTCGACCGCATCCTCCCCGCGGGGATCCACGCGCCGCGCTTTCGCCGCGAGATACCAGGCGTCGAAGCGCGCACGCTGGTCGGCTGCGGCCACGTGCCGATGTGGGACGACACGGCGCTGATCGTGAAGACGATCTGCGAGTTCGTCGACCGCCACATCCAGGGAGACACTGCCGACAGTGCGCCCGCGTCCGCCGGCGCGATCGCTCCCGCCGCCGACAGCGCGGCCGGGCCCGCCAGCGCGGAGCAAGCGCCCGTGCTCGAGACCGCCTGACCAGCGGCCACCGTGCGCGGCCGCCCTTAGCCGAGGACGCGCTCGATCTGCGGCGCGAGCAGCGCGGCGATCGCGCGTGCGGTCGCGGCGGGCTCGGCGGCGGGGAGCATCGCGTGGCTGATCGCGAGCCGCACGAGGCAGTCGGAGATGAGCTCGACGTCGGCGCGCGGCGCCTGCGGCCACGCGGCGCCGATGAGCTCGGCAAGGCGCGCGGCGGCGCCGAGCACGACGGGGGCGCCGCGTGTGGTGAGCAGCGCCACCATGCCGTCGGGCTCCTGATCGGTGAGCGCGCGGCGGAGTGCGGGATCCTCGGCGGCGAGAGTGAGGAACCACTCGAAGGCGCTTCCGAGCGCGCGCACGGGTTGCTCGATGTTGGAGCGGATCGTCTCCTGCACGCCCGCGAGCAATCGTTCCTGCTCGCGCAGCACGAGCGCCTGCGCGAGCTCATCGCGCGAGCCGAAGGTGTTGTAGAGCGTCTGCCTGCTCACGCCCGCGCGCGCGGCGACCTGCGCCATCGTCACGCGCGCCCAGCCCTCGAGTCCAAGCAGCTCGCGCGCGGCATCGAGCAGGGTCTCGCGCAGCAGCGCACGCGCCGCGGCGGGGTAGCCGCGCTGCTCGCGCGCGGCGTCGGCTGGCGGCGTCGCGCCGGCGGTTGCGCTCGCAGCGCCAGATGCGGGCGTCACTGCTCGTCGACCTCCTCGAAGTCGACCTTGTCGCGCACTCCGCAGTCGGGGCAGTGCCAGTCGTCGGGCACCTCGCTCCACGGCGTGCCGGGGGCAAACCCCTCGCGCGGGTCGCCGCGCGCCTCGTCATAGGTGTAATCGCAGGCGGGGCAGCGGAAGCGAGTCATAGTCCGTAGCGCGCGCGGGCCCGCGGATGGACGTTGGCGAGCGAGAGGTCGCCACGGTAGTGCTCGCTCAGACGGCGGTCCATCACGCGCCGCCACAGCGGCGGGATGTACGCGAGGACGATCATGCCGGCGTACCCCGTGGGCAGCTGCGGCGCCTCGCCGAAGTGACGCAGCGCCTGATAGCGGCGCGTGGGATTGGCGTGGTGGTCGGAGTGGCGCTGGAGGTGGTAGAGCAGCACGTTGGAGGCGACGTTGTTGCTGTTCCAGCTGTGGCGCGGCGCGCAGCGCTCGTAGCGCCCGTCCTCGCGCTTCTGGCGCAGCAGCCCGTAGTGCTCGAGGTAGTTGACGACCTCGAGCAGGCTGAAGCCGACGACGGCCTGCAGCAGCAGGTAGGGCAGGACGACGAGGCCGAAGATGGCGGCCAGCGCGGCGAACAGGACGACGCTCATCGCCCACGCGCGCAGGATGTCGTTGCGCGGCGTCAAGGGGCCGGAGCCGCCGCGCCGCAGGCGCTCGCGCTCGAGCTCCCAGCTGGAGCGCAGGCTGCCGATGACTGTGCGCGGCAGGAACATCCAGAAGCTCTCGCCCAGCCGCGCGCTCGCGGGATCCTCCGGCGTGGCCACGCGCACGTGGTGCCCGCGGTTGTGCTCGATGAAGAAGTGGCCGTACGCGCTCGAGGCGAGCGCGACCTTGCTCAGGCTCCGCTCGAGGCTCGCGCGCTTGTGCCCGAGCTCGTGCGCAGTGTTGATCGCGACGCCGCTGACCATCGCCATCGTGAGCGCGAGCCCGATGCTCTCGAGGACGCTCAGCTCGCCGCTCGACCACAACCAGCAGGCGAAGACGAGGCCGGCGTACTGGATCGGCAAGAACGCGTACGTGCACCAGCGGTAGTAGCGATCGGCCTCGAGCGCCTTGATTGCGCCGTCGGGCGGGTTGGCGGGGTCGAGGCCGACGGCGAGGTCGGCGAGCGGGAAGAACACGAACACGAGCACGGGGCCGAAGAACCACATCGCGCCGAGGCCGGTGAGGTGGACGAGGCCGTCGGCGATGAACGGGAGCGTGGGGACGACGAGGCCGAGCAGCCACAGGTAGCGCTTCGGGTCCCGCCACGCGACGCGTGCGAGCACGGGGGAGGGCGCGTTGTGCATGGCTGCGGTAGACATGGCGTTCCTCCTTCGCGTATTCGCGTTAGCGGGCATTTACAAACTCACGCCGAACGTCAAACAGACTTACACGCAGGCACGTCCATGTCAAGCATCGCGTTCGGCGAGGTAGGCGCCGGCGAGCCGCTTGGGCGCACGCGCGAGCCACGCCTCGGTGAGGAGCTCCTCGAGGTCCGAGACCGCGATGCGGTCGAGGCGCGCGAGGATCGCGGGATAGCCATCGAAATGGCGGGTCGTGAAGTACACGCGCGGATCGTCCGCGAGTAGCGCCTCCTTGGCGACGAGGTGCTCGACGCGCGCGGCGACGATTGGGCCGTCGGCGAGATCGCCGACCTCCGCGACTTCCTTTTCGCGCAGCGGCCGCTCCCAGGCGAACAGCGCCTCGCCGACGCGCCACTGCCGCCGGCCGCCCGAGAGCCGTTCGCTCGCGCGCGGCAGCGCCAGCGCAATTCGCTCGACGTCCTCCCACCGGGCCATCACGGGATACCTATCAAGCGCGCGTCCGGCTCGCGATGCACCCGCCGGTAGGGTGTCGCGGATGGAGATGCGGACGCTCGCCGGCACCGGGGTCCACGTGAGCCCTCTGTGCCTCGGCGCGATGATGTTCGGCGCGTGGGGCGAGACCGACCACGACGTCGCCATCGGGATCATCCACCGAGCGCTGGATGCGGGCATCAACTTCATCGACACCGCCGACGTGTACTCGCGCGGCGAGTCCGAGGAGATCGTCGGCAAGGCGCTCGCGGGCGGCCGGCGCGAGAACGTGGTGCTCGCGACGAAGTTCCACGGCACGATGGGAGACGACCCGAATCAGGCCGGCAACTCGCGGCGCTGGCTCACGCGCGAGGTCGAGGCGTCGCTGCGGCGGCTGAAAACGGACTGGATCGACCTGTACCAGGTGCATCGCTGGGACCCGTGGACCGACCACGAGGAGACGCTCGCGGCGCTGACAGACCTTGTCGCGCAAGGCAAGGTGCGCTACATCGGCTCCTCGACGTACCCGGCGGCGCAGATCGTGAAGGCGCAGTTCCTCGCGCGCGAACGCGGCCTGCAGCGCTATGTCTGCGAGCAGCCGCCGTACTCGCTGCTCGTGCGCGGGATCGAGGCGGACGTGCTGCCGACGTGCCGCGAGCTGGGACTCGGCACGATCGTGTGGAGCCCGCTCGCGGGCGGCTGGCTCTCCGGGCGCTGGCGCAAGGGCGCCGATGACCTCTCCTCGCGCCGCTCGGCGATGATCCCGCAGCGCTACGACCTCACGCTGCCCGCCAACCAGGAGAAGCTCGAGGCGGCCGACGCGCTGGCAGCGCTCGCGGAGGAGGCGGGACTGACGCTGATCCACATGGCGCTCGCGTTCGTGATCAACCACCCGGCGGTGACCGCGGCGATCATCGGGCCGCGCACGCTCGAGCAGCTCGAATCGCAGCTAGGCGCGAGCGAGCTGAAGCTCGACGCGGCGATCCTCGACCGCATCGACGAGATCGTTGCGCCGGGGCGCACGATCAACCCGACGGACGCCGGCTGGGCGAACCCCGCGCTCGAGCCCTCCGCGCGCCGGCGGGCGCGCTAGAGCAGTCGCGCGACGCTGGCGGCGAAATGCACGGGGAGCTCCTCGGGAGTGTCGCCTGCGGCGATCAGCTCGCGCGCGCCGGCTAGCAGCTCGGCACGCTCGCCCTCGGCCATCGCGGCGACCCAGCTGAACGAGGCGATCCAGTCGAGCAGGCGATCGGGGTCGGCGCGCTGGTGCACGGTAACGCGGGTGTCGGTGGGCTCGCTCCAGCCGCCTGCGCTGCGCAACGAATCCTGCCAGGGCGGGCCGTCGTGGAACGGGTGCGCCGGCCGCGCCGCGGCGATCAGCTGGCCGACCTCGTGCGCCCACGAGGCGCCGCCGAAGTCAGGGACCGTCGAGAGCACGGCAAGGCCGCCGCGCGGGCGCAGCACGCGCCGGATCTCGGTGAGCGCACGGGCGCTGTCGAACCAGTGGAACGCGTCGGCGGCGGTGACGGCGCATACGCACGAGTCGGCAAGCGGGATCGCCTCGGCGGTGCCCGCGCGCACGCGATGCGCCCCGACACTCTCGGCGAGGATCTCGCGCATCGGCGCCTGCGGCTCGACGGCAACGACGTCGAGGCCCGCTGCGACGAGCGCGCGCGTGAGCTTTCCGGTGCCCGCGCCCAGGTCGAGCACCGGCGCGTCCGCTGCCAGCGACAGCTCGGCGATGAGCGCGCTGGCGACCTCGGGCGGGTAATCGGGGCGCCCGCGCTCATAGGTGTCGGCGACCTCGGCGAAGCGAGCGGCGAGGGGGTGCAGCGACATCGGCCCAAGGTAGCGGCACGGGCTCTCCGAGCACGTACTCGCTTGTTAGCGCTTGCCGGGCACTCGCCCGCGCGTGCCGGCGAGGACGCCGGCGCCACCGAGCAGCAGCAGCGCGAGCGGCCAGCCGACGACGTCGCTGGTGCGCGCGTGCCCGACGTCGATGCGCGTGAGCTGCGCGACCGCGCTGATGAGGAATGCGAGCAGTCCGGCCGCGCCGGCGTAGCCAAGGCCGCGAGAGCGTATGCGCGAGCCGACGCAGACCATTAGCAGCGATGCGGCGAGCAGGTAGATGTCCCAGCCGAGGTGCTGGGCGCCGCTCACGTGGTGCACGGGGCGCAGCAGCGACGTGCGTTCTCCCGATCCGCCCGAGCCGGTCGTG
>Ga0209577_10004361_pt1 | contig 13316 bp, 13 predicted proteins | sample GraSoiAngelo_109_FD_185874 | JGI IMG/M metagenome (GOLD analysis project Ga0209577, IMG submission 185874) | Grasslands soil microbial communities from the Angelo Coastal Reserve, California, USA - 14_0903_12_20cm (SPAdes) (version 2) | ecosystem: Environmental > Terrestrial > Soil > Grasslands... | reverse complement strand
CAAACTTGCGTTAACTGCGAAGTCATTAAGAAAAGCGGAGAGTACATGATCTATAGAGCGCGGTGGCCGCGAATTGTCGGAGGCCTCTAAAAAGCGAAATGATCTATCTCGATAATAACGCCACGACAAGGGTTGCGCCGGAAGTCTTTGAGGCGATGCAGCCCTATTTGACGTCATCGTACGGCAATCCATCTTCAGCGCATACATTCGGCCGGCAAATGCGCGAGGCGGTTGACACCGCGCGCGAGCAGGTCGCGCTCCTTTTGGGCGCCAATCATGCGGACGAGATTGTATTTACTTCCGGCGGCTCGGAATCCGACAACTGGGCGATTGGCGGTTTCCTCGAACAAAACCCGAACAAGCGGCACATCATCACGACCCGCGTCGAACACGAAGCGGTGCGAAAACTGTGCGAGCATCTCGGCGAGATTGGCTGGGAAATAACGTGGCTCGAGGTAGATCGAAACGGCGAACTTGATTTAGACGATCTGCGCAAAGCTCTGCGACAAGAGACCGGCATAGTTTCCGTTATGCTTGCGAACAACGAAACGGGCGTCTTGTTTCCCATCGAAGAAATTGGTGGCATCGTGCGCGAACATTCAGACGCAGTCTTTCACGTCGACGGCGTGCAAGCGGTGGCCAAGATTCCGATTAATTTGCGCGACTGGCCCGTCGGTCTGTTCGCGATTTCAGGACACAAGTTTCACGCGCCTAAAGGAATCGGCGCGCTCTACATCCGTCGCGGACTAAAGCTTCCGCCTTTCATCATCGGTGGCGGACAGGAACAGGGCCGGCGCTCAGGCACTGAAGCCGTGCCGAACATTGTGGGAGTCGGACGCGCTTGCCAGCTCGCCAGAGAGTTTACCGGTCACGAACGGATTCGCGCGCTGCGAGATCATTTGGAGGATGAAATCCTCGCGAGGTTTCCAAAAACTCACGTCAATGGAATCGAAGATCGTTCGAAGCGCCTGCTGAATACCTCGAATATTTCTTTCGCCGCCATTGATGGACCTGACATTATGTCGAAGTTGGACGAAGCGGGCATTTGCGTTTCGACGGGCTCGGCCTGCAACTCTGAGTCGAAAGAGGTTTCCGGCGTGCTGCGCGCGATGAATGTTCCCTACGAAATCGCTCGCGGCTCGATTCGCTTTTCGCTGGGCCGCTATAACACCAAAGAAGAGGTTGATCATGCGCTGGATGTCCTTAGCGAGATCATCGCTGGTCTGGAACAAAAGGCTACCTGTCCGGGCCTTTTTTGACCATCCAAAAGCGGATAGATCATCGCGCGATTCAGCGCTAAAATAGTGACATGTTTTGCGAACGAACTTTGCCGTGAAAGCGTATAGACGATTAAGCCTTTGCGTCCGTATTCATGGGAGACTTTTGCCTTCGGAAGCGCATAAACGAACAGGAGCGACAAGAAGATGAGCGCCGTCATTCAAGCTGCAACGACCGACCTTCGCAACGAACTTATTAGCTGGAGAGAACGCCTCGAAGCCACAGCACAAGCTTCCTCAGACAGCTTTGAACTGGGAGACCTGTTGCGTGAAGTTAACGCCACCATTGAGCGTTTGAATCAGGACAATTCTTACGGCGTATGTCAGGTTTGCCATGACCTGATTGGGCAGGCTGCGATGAATGCCGATCCGCTGGCGCGAACCTGCCTTAGTTGTCTAACGCCAGACCAGCTCGAAGAACTCCAGCAGGATCTTGACCGCGCCTGGCTGATTCAAGGCGAACTGTTGCCGAAGCAGAACCTTAAATTCAACGGTTGGGAAGTCTCTTATCATTACGAACCGGCGGGCCGGGTTAGCGGCGACTATTGCGATTTGGTGAGCACAAACGACGGAGATTTATACTTCATGATTGGTGACGTTTCCGGCAAGGGTGTGGCGGCATCGTTGCTAATGGGCCGTCTCCACGCCATCTTTCGCAGCTTTATTGGCGCGGGTTTAACCGTCGGCGAACTAGTCGAACGCGCCAATCAGGTGTTTGCAGAGAGTACGATGAGGCCTTATTACGCAACGCTTGTTTGTGGAAGAGCCGCCGCCAGTGGCGAAGTTGAGATTTGCAACGCGGGTCATTGCGCGCCGTTGCTGCTTCAAGATAAAGGAGTAAGGTCCATCCCTGCTACCGGCTTGCCGGTGGGAATGTTTTGTCAGGAGCGTTACGCGGTCAAGGACTTCCAAATGAACCAAGGCGACCGCCTTTTCCTTTACACCGATGGCTTGTCAGAAGCTCGAAATCGCGCCAACGCGGAATATGGCGCCGATCGCTTGCAATCATTCCTGCGCGATAGCAGTCGGAGCCCCGCGGCCACTCTCGTCAGTCGAGTCCTTGATGATGTGCGCGGCTTTGCCTCGGGGGTGCCAGTGTCGGACGACCTCACGGTAATGGCGATTGAGATGGTTGGGCACTGACTCCGCTCATCAGCCCGAGAATCCCTGCAACCCACACCCAAGGTATCGAGGATCACATCAAACCCTGTTCAGGTGTGCTAGAATTCTTCTGTTCTCGCCGATGTGCGATTGCGTTAAGATCGGATTTGAGCGAGCGAGAGATCGCACGGGCGTGAGAAAGTTTTTCAATCTTCTCGGACCGTAAAGATGGATCGAACCGGAAATGCCTGTGATCAGCGCGTAAGCGTTCTGCCAACGGACGATTATGTGGCCGTGTCGCCATTCACGCCGCTTTCGCAAGCGATTGAGGCGATGAAAAAGGACGAAGGCGGTTGTGTGATCGTTTTGGATGATGGACGCGTGGCCGGAATTTTTACCGAGCGCGATTTGCTTACCAACATCCTCGGCGAGACAGTCGATTTGGAATCGCCGATCTCTCAGTGGATGCAGCCCGCAGTGCAGACTCTTTCGCCGGAAGCAACCGTCGGCGATGCGGTTCGTCTAATGAATGAGAAGAGCTTTCGGAATATTCCGCTGGTGAAGCATGGTGAGTTGGTGGGATCGATCTCGGTTTTCGATATCATAACTTATCTGGCGGAAAGCTATCCGCAAGCCACGATGAATCTGCCGCCTGAACCCGCGCAGGTGATGAGCACCGTGGATGGAGGATGAAGTCATTGCCGATTTTCGATTGATGATTGCCGATTTACAGTGCGCCAATTGGCGATGGGCAATCGGAATTCTTATCAAGAGGACATAATAAGAAACAATGAGCGCAGTACTAGAACCACCAGTCGAAACCATCGACAAACCAATTGAAGAGTTGGACACAGTAACAATTCGCTTCGCCGGCGACTCGGGTGACGGCATGCAGTTGACGGGTACGCAATTTACCAACACGTCGGCGATTGTTGGCAACGACATCTCGACATTGCCCGACTTTCCGGCTGAGATTCGCGCCCCCGCGGGCAGTTTGCCAGGCGTCAGCGGCTTTCAATTGAATTTTTCGAACCACGACATTCGCACGCCCGGCGATCAACCCAGCGTCTTGGTGGCCATGAATCCGGCTGCGCTGAAAGTGAATCTTCCCGACCTGGAAGAAGGCGGCACGCTGATCATCAACACGGATGAGTTTACGAAAGACAATCTGGAGCACGCCGCTTACAAGTCGAACCCGCTCGAGGACGGTTCGCTGACCGGCTATCGCGTGCATCAATTGCCGATTTCGACGCTCAACCGGAACGCCTTGAAGGGCAACGTGCAGCTTTCACGCAAAGAGATCGATCGCAGCAAGAACTTCTTTGCGCTGGGTGTGTTGTACTGGCTCTACGATCGCCCGCTCGATCCGACTTTGAATTGGATCAATGCGAAGTTTGGCAAGAATCCCGAATTGGTCAAAGCAAACGAAGTCGCACTCAAGACGGGTTACAACTTTGCCGAAACCACCGAAGTTTTCACGACCCACTACACCGTTAAGAAGGCCGTCATTGCGCCAGGCCGTTATCGCAAGATCACGGGCAACGAAGCCACGGCCATCGGATTTGTGACGGCCTCGCAGTTGGCGGGACGGCCACTGTTTTACGGTTCCTATCCGATCACGCCGGCGTCCGACATTCTGCACGAACTGGCGCGACACAAGAACTATGGAGTGAAAACCTTCCAGGCCGAAGACGAGATTGCTGCCGTGTGCGCCGCAATCGGCGCCAGCTTTGCCGGCCACATCGGACTGACCGGGACGTCTGGACCAGGCGTGGCTCTCAAGCAGGAAGCGATCGGTCTGGCGGTAATGACTGAATTACCTCTGGTCATCATCAACGTGCAACGCGGTGGTCCTTCTACCGGTCTACCGACAAAAACTGAACAGGCCGATCTGTTTCAGGCCGTGTGGGGACGCAACGGCGAATGCCCCGCGATTGTTATTGCGCCGGCAACCCCCGCCGACTGCTTCGACATTGCGATCGAAGCGGTGCGACTGGCCTTCAAATACATGGTGCCCGTCTTTTATCTTTCAGACGGTTATCTCGCCAATGGGGCTGAACCCTGGGCCGTGCCAGAGATTGATAAGCTACCGAAAATCGACGTCCGGTTTGTCACTGATCCGACTAATTTCATGCCTTATGCGCGCGACGAAGTCACGCTCGCTCGGCCGTGGGCCCTGCCTGGAACTCCAGGACTTGAGCATCGCATCGGCGGCATCGAGAAGCAGCACATCACCGGCAATGTCAACTACGATCCGGAGAATCACCATTTGATGGTCCGCCTGCGCCAGGAAAAGGTCGATCGCGCGGTCGCGGACATTCCGCTGGTGGAAGTCTTTGGTGAGCAGAAAGGAAAGGTCTTGGTGCTCGGCTGGGGATCGACTTACGGTTCGATCATTTCGGCGGTCGAGAAGATGCAAAGCGAAGGCGCGAGTGTTTCCAGCGCGCATCTACGCCACCTGAATCCGTTTCCGAAGAATCTCGGTGAAGTGCTTTCCGGATTCGAAACTGTGATCGTGCCTGAGATGAACCTCGGTCAACTGTGCACGATGATTCGCGCGCGTTACTTGATCGACGCAATTCCGTTCTCGAAAGTGAAGGGCCGGCCGTTCCAGATTCGCGAGATTATCAGGAAGGTTGAGGAGTATTTGTGACTGGGTACGCGGGAGTCCCGCCCGCAATGCTTGTCGAAGCGCGAGGCGAGAAGAATATGAGCGCTGTACTTACACAACCCATGACCGCCGACGAGTTGCTGGCAATGCCGGATGACGGCTTTTGCTACGAACTTGTGAAAGGAGAACTGATCCGCATGCCCCCACCCGGAGACGAACATGGCGAGGTCACCATGGAGTTAGCCGGCCCTCTGCATCGGCACGTCAAGCAAAACAACCTGGGAAAAGTTTACGCAGCTGAGACTGGCTTCAAGCTTGAGTCAGATCCCGACACTGTTCGCGCTCCTGATATAGCGTTTGTCCGCCGGGAGGTTGTTGAGAAGACTGGACGGTTGAAAGGTTATCGTCAGGGTGCGCCCGATCTTGTCGTCGAGGTCTTAAGCCCAAGCGACACGATGAAAAAAGTCGAAACAAAAGTTGCTCAGTGGCTTGAAGCGGGCGCGCGAATGGTTTGGGTAGTGAACCCCAAGCTGCGCACAGTCACGGTCTATCGCTCGCTGACTGATATCGTCCTGCTTACTGAAAGAGATACGCTTGACGGCGGCGATGTCGTACCAGGTTTTCAAATTCGTATAGCGGCGATTTTCGGTTCTTAATCATTGAGAGATTCAAAGAGGCAATTATGAGTACACAAGGTAATGGATCAGGAGGCAACGGACACAAATCGATCGCCGAAACGGCAGTCTCCGCGGAAAGCGAAGACGGCGCATCGATGTTTCAGGTGGCGCCACCGCCGGGACAATTGAACAAGAAAGATTTCATGTCGAACCAGGAAGTGCGCTGGTGCCCGGGCTGCGGCGACTATGCCATTCTCAACAACGTGCAGAAAGTCATGCCGGAGCTCGGCATTCCGCGCGAAAAGGTGGTTTTTGTTTCCGGCATTGGTTGCTCGTCGCGCTTTCCTTACTACATGAACACTTACGGCTTTCACAGCATCCACGGACGCGCGCCGGCGATCGCCACCGGAATAAAATCCGCGAATCCTGAACTCAGCGTTTGGGTGATTACGGGAGATGGTGATGCGCTGTCAATCGGCGGCAATCATTTCATGCACGTGCTGCGCCGCAACCTCGACATCAACTACATACTTTTCAATAACCGCATCTACGGCCTGACGAAAGGACAGTACAGTCCCACCTCAGTCTTCGGGCAGCGAACGAAGTCAACGCCGATGGGCGTGATTGATTATCCGGTAAATCCGCTTTCACTGGCGATCGCCAGCGAAGCCACCTTCGTCGCGCGCTCGATCGACATCGATGTGAAGCATCTCGGCGCCGTGGTCGAAGCCGCGGCGAAACACAAAGGGGTGTCGTTCGTCGAAGTCTATCAAAACTGCAACATCTTCAACGATGGCGCTTTCGATTATTTTGCCGAGCGCAGCATACGCGCGGACAAGGTCCTCTACCTGGAACACGGCAAACCGATGATCTTCGGTAAGGATCGAAACCGCGGAATTCGCATGAACGGCGCGCATCCGGAAGTTGTAACCATCGGCGTAAACGGCATTACGGAAGCAGACATTCTGGTGCACGACATCAATTTGCAGGATCCGTCGGTCGCGTTCATGCTCGCGCGCATGGAGCAACCTGACTTTCCACAGCCGGTCGGCGTCTTCCGCGCGGTCGAGCGGCCCAGCTACGATCAGATGATGGCCGATCAAATCGAAACAGCGATCGCAAAGTCCGGACCTGGCAGTCTGGAGAAACTGATTTATAGCGGTGATATGTGGACGGTGGAGTAAGGACATTGCCGATTTTCGATTGCCAATTGTCGATTTGAAATTCGGCTGTGGCATCCAAATCGGCAATCGGAAATTGGAAATCGAAAATGATCTGTCCTTCTTGCGGTTACGACAATATTGAAGGCGTCGATCGCTGCGAAGAGTGCGTGACGCCTCTGCTCAGCCTCGATGTGCCCCGCGCCGAGGCGACCAAAGGCCTGGCGCGTTCGGTAATGAAAGACGATCTACGTCAGATCGAACAGGAGTTTCTCGGCGTCTCTCCTAACACCCCCGCGATTGAAGTGATCAGGAAAATGAAAGAGACCCGCCTGGGTTGCGCACTGGTTTTGGAAGACGGAAAGCTCGTCGGTATCTTTACTGAACGCGACGTCCTCAACAAGCTAACCGGCAAGAAAGCGACCGACCAGCGCACCGCTGTCAAAGTTTTGATGAGCGCGAATCCGGAAACTCTCCATGAAACCGATTCCGTCGCCACCGCCCTGAACAAGATGTCCATGGGCCGCTATCGCCACATTCCGGTGCAAAAATCAGACGGCGGTTACAGCGTCACCTCCATCAAACACGTCCTCAAATATATCGCCAAAGCAAATTGGTAGCTGGCAGCGACGCTCCAGTTCCACAAAGTTACTGACCCGAGTTGTTAGACGTGTCTCGCCAATAAACGACTGTGCAACTCCCACAAGGCTGTTCTGTTGCTGTCCCACTCAAGACGACACCGCGCCGTTTCATATTCCAACCACTCGCACGCGCTATGTTCGCCGGACAGACAAACTTCCTTGATTTGAACCTCAACCCCAAAACTAAATTCAGGAATTACAAATATGTCATCCCCCCAAAGATGACGCTCGGCAAAATGTATCGCCGGAATCGAGGCCATCGAATCCAGCCGAATCAAACAAGCGTCTTTAGGAATGCCCGCTTCCTCAAGAGCTTCGCGGCGGGCGGTTTGTTCCGGTTCTTCGTCTTCCTCGCCGCCGCCGGAAATCCATTGCCAAACATCAAGGTCGGAACGCTTGAAAAGCAAATATCGCGGCTGACCGTCCGCGTCAATTCGGTAGGGAATAACCAGAACTTGAAACCTTGCTCGGGGCATAATTGATTAACCACGAAACGCCTAACGTCAGAGTTGACCGGTTGTTGGGCGTGCATGACAAACAGTTAAGACTTTGCAGATTTAACCGGTGAATGGGCCGCCGTCAGAATTCCACGAACTCCTCGGGGTAACGTGACAGGTCGAGTTTCTCTTCGGCAGGGACGAGTCTGATTCCCCACTGTTGCATAGCCAGCGCGCCAAACAGGATTTCGATCGGCTTACCATCTTCATCCTTGCCGATGTCTTTTATCACGAGAGCGTAGGTCGAAACGGGATGGCCTTCAATTTCAGCGTGGAGAAACGCCTCCGTGTTAGTCTCTTTGATGCCTCCGCCGAGCGCGGTGCGAATTGTGCGCGGTGTGGGAGAGGTTTTCAACAGCTCCGCCACCGATGGAGTCACATAAGTATTGCGCGCTCCTGAGTCAAAGAGCGTCCAACACTCTCGACCGTCAACCGCAATCATCTGCCTTATTCTTCCCATCGAATCCAACTCTAGAGAGGCCCACAACTGTCGTCAAGGTCGACCCGCTTCATATTGAGATGTATGCACATCTGATTCTCATCCATCCGTCGCGTGTGCGTTCAAAACTGACGCCAGCGACCGCCAACCTTTTTGAAGATCAAATAGTGTTAGAAGATACGCGCTGCGCGACGGTCTGGATAAATCGTTCGTCCCGGGCCAGAGACGCTCCGACTTCATCGTTATCTTCCATGTCTTTGCGCAGCACGATGTTCATTTGGGTTTGGTACGGCAAGGCGCCGGGTTGGGTAGCACCCTCTTTGAAGAAATTCAACACATCGAGATCTACCGGAATTGAGATGCGCACCATCTTCGTCAGTGTATGGAGTGCGCAGTTGCTTTCCGTCGACGAGGACCACTGCGTCCATGTGGTAGTCGTCGGGTTCTCCGGCCACAGCGAAGACTATGGTGTTTTTGCGTGGCTGTGCGGCGGCATTGAGAGCTGAATTTCCGATCGCCAGCGAAGAAATCAGCGTGCACGGAACTAACAGTAACGCCGACGAAACCGTGCGAGGTTTACTTCTCACTCTTAATCTCTCCTCAATCATCGAACTCAAGCAGGATTGCCGGCATCGCTCAAAGCCGCCAAGAATTTCTCATGAATTCCGCCAAAAGCTCCGTTTGACATGATCGCGACCACGTCGCCTGAACGAAGTTCGCCACTTAGCCTCTTCACGATTTCGTCTACATCGGTAATTGCAAAGGCAGGTTTGGGTTGAGCTGCAATGTCGTCGATCAGCTTCTCAATGTCGAGCACGCCACCCATCTCAGCGGCGCGTTGCGCGTCGTACACGCGCGAAACAATTACATAATCAGCCGGTGAGAATGCGTCGACGTAAGTTTCCTGAAAGGTTGCATGGCAGGAAGTTCGCGAGCGTGGCTCGAAGACTGCGATGATGCGCCGGTCTTTGTACTTCAACCTGAGCGCGGCGAGCGTTTCGCGGACCGCGGTTGGATGGTGCGCGAAGTCGTCAATTACCGTGATGCCGTTCACTTCGCCGCGCACTTCGCAGCGGCGTCGCACGCTTTTGAACGTCGCGAGCGCTTCTGTAATCGTCTGGCGCTCAACTCCCCAGGCGTCCGCGGCGACGATTGCCGCGAGGCAATTGCGCACGTTGAACTCGCCAATTAGCTGCGTCTGGAACTCAGCCCACTTTGCGCCATCACGAAAGACAGTGAAGCGCGTCCTTCCTTCCGTATAATCAATATCGCGCGCCTGCCAGCGCGCTTCGTCGGTGGTTCCAAATGTTTCCAATTGCGAGAAGAGCTTCGCGCCGAAGGAAGCAATGACATCTCGCACCGGCTGACTGTCCCAACCGGCGATCAGTTTTCCGTTCCCTGGCACAAGATTCATCAGACGACGAAACGCGAGTTTCACGGCCTCGAGGTCTTCATAGATGTCCGCATGATCGAATTCGATGTTGTTGACGATAGCGATTTCCGGCAGGTAGTGCATGAACTTCGGGCCTTTGTCGAAATAGGCCGTATCGTATTCGTCGCCTTCGATGATGAAGTAATCGCTTTCGGTGACGTGAAAACTGGCGCCGAAGTTTTGCACCACGCCGCCGACCAGGAATGCAGGATTCAGTCCTGCTTGATCGATCGCCCACGCCGCGAGACTTGTCGTCGTGGTCTTTCCGTGGGTGCCGGCGACTACCAGCGATCGACGACCGCGAATGAATTCTTCTTTGATTACCTCCGGGAGTGAGCGATAGAGAAGTCTGCGATTGAGTGTCTCTTCGACTTCCGGATTGCCGCGCGGAATCGCATTTCCGATCACCACGCAAACAGGCGCCGGGGTGAGATGTTCGCCGTCGTAGCCGGGCATAATTTTGATGCCCAAACTGTCGAGCATTGTGCACATCGGCGGATAGACGTTCTCATCCGAGCCCGTAACTTGATGGCCGCGCGCTTGCAGCATCCCTGCGAGCGAAGCCATCGCTGTCCCACAAATCCCGATCAGGTGATAGTGCATGAGAGCATTTAGTATACATTCGTTCTGCGATTTCTACTTCGCTTCGCCAAATCTAATTCATTTTATCGGTGTAATTTAAAGTGACCGCGAATGCTCCGGCGGCATTGGTCCGCATCGTTACGACTGGCAAGCCATTCCTTCCGAAAATGGGATTCCTCGTCCCGAAAGTGAAATTGCCGATCCGTCTTGCGAGCAGATGATTGGCGGTTTCGGTTTCCTTTGTTTCGGCCGCTCCACCATAATTTCTGCGAATACGGAGTTGTTTTTAACGGCCGTAAGTCTGACTGGACAGAGTTTCGTTTGCTGGCACGGGCTTTGATCTTCTTGTCTTCATGGATATTAAGCGAAAGGCGAAATCAAAGTTCGCCAAACGGATTCGCGCAGCGATATTTATTCTTCTGGGCCTGGCGGCTGTTGGCGGTGTGACGCTTGGTCTCGCCAAGCTGAAGCCGGCTGCTCCCACACTCGATCGTTCGACTGCGGTGATTGACACAGTCAAGCGCGGACTGATGGTGCGCGAGGTGCGCGGTAACGGTACCTTAGTGCCCCAGGTCGTCCGCTGGGTGCCAGCGCCTTCTGATGGACGAGTCGAAAAGATTTTGCTGCAGCCGGGTGTCGAAGTTCGAGCAGACACAGTAATTGTCGAACTGTCGAATCCCGGAATGGAACAGCAGGCGATGGATGCGGAGTTTCAAGTGAAGGCCGCCATCGCTGATGAAGAGAATCTACGCGTCCGTCTGGAAAGTGAGCGGATGACTCAAGAGTCTGCGTTGGCTTCAATCAATGCTGAGTACAGCCAGGGAAAATTACAGCTCGATACCGACGAGGCGCTGGCTAAACAGGGACTGGTTGCCGACCTATTATTAAAGCTGTCTCGGGTCCGGGTCGAAGATCTCGCGAATAGGCTTAAGATCGAAAAGGAGCGATTGGCGATAAGAGATAAGTCGACCAAAGCGCAAATCAACGCGCAAGAATCGCGGGTTCAGCAATTGCAAGCGCTGGCCAAATTGAAGCGCGATCAAGTTGACGCGTTGAAAGTGCGCGCCGGAACCAACGGCGTGTTGCAACAGATTTCAGTACAGGTAGGCCAACAGATGACACCGGGATTCAATATAGCGCGCGTGGCTGATCCGGCTTCGTTGAAAGCTGAATTGAAGATCGCTGAAACACAAATCAAAGACGTCAAGATTGGCCAACCCGTGGCCGTCGACACGCGCAACGGGATTATTCAAGGCCAAGTGTCACGCATCGATCCGGCGGCGCGCGAGGGCACGTTTACAGTTGACGCTGAGTTTAACGGCCCATTGCCAACCAGCGCGCGTGCAGACTTGAGTGTCGATGGAACGATTGAACTTGAGCGGCTCGGAAATGTCCTGAACGTCAGTCGCCCAGCGTTTGGCCAGGGCCAACAGACGCTCGGCCTGTTCAAGATGACTGCCGATGGCCAGGAAGCGGTGCGTACGCCGGTTACGTTGGGACGCAGTTCGGTTAACACAATCGAGATAATCAGCGGGCTCAACGAAGGAGATCAAGTAATCTTGTCAGACACTTCGGCCATGGACAGTTACAGCCGAATCCGTGTGCGTTGAGCGCGATCAATTAGAGATTTTCGTCGCTAAGTTTGGAAGCGGCTATCACGTACTTGGACTCTGTCGGAAAAGAAGAATTTCTCTGTGTAAACTCTGTGTTTCTCTGTGTCTCTGTGGTGAAATTGCTTGAGAAACACATCACCACAGAGACACAGAGATCGCACAGAGAACCACAGAGATGGAGTTTTCAGACATCGCGATCAGGTTTTCATAAATATGAAGCCATCGCGCGCTGCAGGCGCTTTTTCGGACGCTCGCTGGCGAGATTAACCCGACGTGAAACGAATGCGGCTCAAAACGCACATACTAAAGACACGAGTCTGTCGAAAAAACAAAGGAGACATAAATGAGTTCAGTCGATCCCCTAATTCACCTCTCTGACGTAAAGAAGGTTTTTTATACCGACGAGGTCGAGACGCACGCGCTTTCCGGCATTCATCTCGACATTCAGAAGGGTGAATACATTTCAATTGCTGGACCTTCCGGTTGCGGGAAATCGACGCTGTTGTCGATTCTGGGTTTGCTGGATACGCCGAGTGACGGCGAGTACGTTCTCAATGAACAACCAGTTGTCAATCTTTCGCTCTCCGAACGCGCGCGCATTCGCAATCGCGAAGTGGGTTTCATCTTTCAAAGCTTCAATCTGATCGGCGACCTCACCGTCTACGAAAACGTCGAGCTGCCGCTCACCTATCGTGGAATGAATTCGAGTGAAAGAAAGAAACGCGTAGTTGCCGCGCTGGAGCGCGTAGGCATGGGCCATCGCGCAAAGCATTTGCCCAGTCAGCTTTCGGGCGGCCAGCAGCAACGCGTCGCAGTAGCGCGTGCCGTTGGTGGCCAACCAAGCATTCTCCTGGCAGACGAGCCGACAGGCAATCTGGATTCAACTAATGGGGAGGCGGTGATGGAACTGTTGCGCGAGATGCATCGAGCCGGCGCGACCATCTGCATGGTGACGCACGACCCGCGCTACGCTCAACACGCCGATCGGATCGTGCACTTATTCGACGGCGTAATTGTGGAAGAAGAAACCGGCGCACACCGCCTGCAAGCCGAACAGGAGTTAAAAGAGAGCGGATTCGGGAAGATTGCATGATGGAGGTATGCGCGCCGCCGGCGCGCAGCACGCCAGCGGCGTGCGTACCGGAGCAGCCTGATGATCAGCCTTCGCAAGGTCGAAAAATATTTCGCGCATGGCCTGACAAAGACTTATGTCTTGCGGCGCGTCGATCTCGACATTCAACCCGGCGAGTTCGTGTCGATCATGGGGCCATCAGGCGCCGGCAAGTCGACGTTGCTGCACATTCTCGGCATGCACGATCAGTCGTGGGGTGGCGAATACTATTTTG
>Ga0209577_10004360_pt1 | contig 13319 bp, 7 predicted proteins | sample GraSoiAngelo_109_FD_185874 | JGI IMG/M metagenome (GOLD analysis project Ga0209577, IMG submission 185874) | Grasslands soil microbial communities from the Angelo Coastal Reserve, California, USA - 14_0903_12_20cm (SPAdes) (version 2) | ecosystem: Environmental > Terrestrial > Soil > Grasslands ... | reverse complement strand
TTCCCGACCTCTTCGGATGTCCTGCAAGTTTCGAAACACGTATTCCGTTCCATCGTGCCAGAGCATGGCCTTGCGAAATACCAGCCCGAACGGCATCTCGTAGACGAGAGCCTCCAGCGTGCTCGGAGCCGCGCCCGTGCGCACAAAATATGCGTGGGTCCACGTCCAGAAATTCCGGTGCCGGTATCCGCAGTTGTGACCCTGAAGGCCATATCCCAGAGGATTACCTTCAAAGCGGCAGTCGTCGAGTGTGATGTGTCCGGAGAAGACCGCGTCCGAATGTGGGGTGCGCGAGAAGCCGATCCAGCCCTTTGCGCTAAGTGTGACGCGGAAGGTAGAACGATACTGGAGATCCCACGAAATCGAGTGCCCCTCTACTGCCAGCGCGCCGCGGCAGGAATTCTTATCGATCGCATTGTCAGCAATTTGAAAGTGGAAGGGACTCTGCCCTTTGCCGCTCACCTGAAGCCCCTCCCACGCGAAGCCCTGAATAAAACTCTGTGGCTTCTCGCCGTGAGGAAACCAGCTCGCCCACACCTGAACCGGCATCCCCTGCGGATTTCCCGGGCACCCGCCGCGACCAGGATTCATCAGCAAGTACCGAAACCACCATGCCCCACTGCCATCGGCGAGTCCCAGGCGCAGAAACCAGACTTCGTAACGCCGTCGCATGGATGGTGTACAGAAAGCTTCGTTGAGGGTCTTCATGGATTGATCGGCGGTCGATTTGTCGCCTGCCGCGAATCATACTCTGACCGAAAAGGACGAGCAGTGACGCGCCGAAGTAGGGCTACTCCCATTTTGGAAAGAAGACTGCGACAAACGGCGGAGTTCCTTCTGCCCGCCAACAAAAGCAGGAGTACGCTTCGAATATGAACCCGCGCATTTTCTACGCGGTCGCGTTGGGCGCCGCTGTTGTCGCCGCTCTTTTCGCCTTTCTGCCGGCCCTTCGCCACGTCATTTGGCTGGGCCTCTTTTGGGGAATCGTCGCCGTGTCGGTGATCGCCGTGCTGGGGGTGATCGTCAACATTGTGAGCGTGATGTTTTCGATGTACACCGGTTACTCGAGCGCGGAGCAAACTGACAAAGTGGAGAGGCGGGCGTCCCCGCCCGTCGCTCCCTGCGCAGTCAAAGCAACGACCGATAACGTATTGCCGTTTTCTCTGGCAGCTGCGACTGGGGAGGAAGTCGTCGAACAGCGACTGGACGCCATTGGCCAGCTCTATCGCGTCGAGCGCGCGCTCTCGAATCTGCAAAGCAGCCGTGTGTTTCAGGCCTTCAGCGACACGCAAAAGTACGAGTATTATCAAGTCCTTGGCGACATCCGCTCGCTGATCCGTGAGATCTCGAAACAGAGCGTTGAATCGAAAGTGGCATCGTAGGTCTCTCCGTTGCAAAACACACCGCGTCCCACCTATCGAAAATCCTGATGACTGCAAGCAGTAATTTGCGTCTCAGAAGTGGCCTTCGTCATTGACCCGCCCTCTCCGATCTCCTAAAGTACAAGTTCGCCTCTTTTGAGAGGCTGTGGCAGCCATGAATCCATCAGCACCCAACGCAAACCGAATCGGACGGGAGGAGCGACTGCGGCTACTCGCCCTTAGCGTGGCCATTCTTGGCCTGGTGCTTGCACCCCTAGGATTCAGCGGATGATGTAGCCATCACATTTTGGTGAGTTTAAAAGGGCCATCATCCGCAACCGGATGATGGCCCTTTTGATTTTTGCACATCGATTCACGCCCTTGACGGGCGAGGAGGCACGACGTGTCGCAACGCGAGCGGGTAACAATCTTCGACACCACTTTACGAGACGGCGAACAGTCGCCGGGCTGCAGCATGACGCCAACCGAAAAGGTACGGATGGCGCACCAACTTGAACGCCTGGGCGTCGACGTCATCGAGGCGGGATTCCCGGTATCTTCTGACGGAGATTTTTGCGCCGTGCAGGCAGTGGCGCGCGAGGTGCGGCGACCTGTGATCACCGCGCTGGCGCGGTGCCGCCGCGAAGACGTCGAGCGAGCCTGGCAGGCTGTGCAGGCCGCCGCTCATCCCCGCATTCACACCTTCCTGGCCACTTCCGATATTCACCTCCAGCACAAGCTAAGAATCTCGCGGCGCGAATGTCTCGAGCAAGCGCGCGACGCCGTGCGCTTGGCCAAATCTTTCTGCGATGACGTGGAGTTTTCCGCCGAAGATGCCACTCGCTCGGACACGGACTTTCTCTGCGAAGTCTTGCAGGCCGTTGTTGAGGCCGGAGCCACCACCATCAACATCCCGGATACGGTTGGCTATACGGTGCCCGCCGAGTTCGCCGAGTTGATCACGCGAATCCGTCAGAAGGTGCCGGGGACTGGAGGCGTGGTGATCTCGGCGCATTGTCACGATGATCTCGGCCTGGCCGTGGCCAACTCGTTGGCCGCGATCGATGCGGGCGCACGCCAGGTGGAATGCACCGTGAATGGAATCGGAGAACGCGCTGGCAATACTTCACTGGAAGAGCTGGTAATGATCATGCGCGTTCGCGCAGATCGTTATCCGTTCCACACTGCGGTGGTCAGTGAACAGCTCTTCCCGGCGAGCCAGTTGCTCAACGAAATCACCAGTGTCCCGGTGCAGCCCAACAAGGCGATTGTTGGACGCAATGCATTCGCGCACGAAGCTGGCATACATCAGGATGGGGTCATTAAGCACGCGCTGACCTACGAAATCATGACGCCCGAGTCGGTGGGAGTTCCCGGCACGCGCTTGGTGCTAGGCAAGCATTCCGGCCGTCATGCTATCGGACTGCGTTGCGAGCAACTGGGCTTCGCACTCGAGCGCCGCGAACTGGACGCGGTGTATCGCCAATTCGTGTCCCTGGCCGACAGCAAAAAGGCGATTGAGGATCGCGAGATTTTAGAGATGATTCGGAAGCAGCAAAGCACGCGGCTGCCGCAGGGCTCTCTGCCGTTGGCGCAGGCTGCGATGCCGAGTCATGAAGCGGCTAACGAGTCTCTGGCGACGCAGTTTCCGCTTTCGTATCTTGCCAAGGGCGGTCACGCGCACGCCGACCGATTTCCTCCGCGCTTTGTGCGGGAACATGATGGAGAGCAGCAGGAAGATTACCTGTGGGGAGTGTGATTCAGCGCGCTTGACCGGGCGCGCGGAGTGCGCCGGAACAACCACAATCCGCTGAATAAAAAGAAGAGGCAGGTTGCTTAGACCTGCCCCTTTTCTGTTGAGTCTTGCGATATTCACCTTGCTTCCAATGTGCCCCAGCGGAACGTTGGTCCCATCGAAAGCCGGACATAGTTTTGCCGGTTGGTCAGCAAATTGGAGAACAGATGGGTATTGACCCAGTCGGCGGCGAAGCGGAAGCCCACGCCGCGCGACAGATTCAGGTCGAACCCGCCGCCTGCTCCGACAAAGTATGTTGTGTCGGTCAGATGAGCGCTGGGTACGGGCTTCCCCAGAGCGCCCAGAAGCACGCCAAGCTGCGGCGGCACGTTGATGCTGGCTCTTTCGTGAATCAGTCCGAAGCCTGGGCGCGCGAATAGGGTTACTTTCTTCCACTTGCGCAGGTAAAACTGCGGACCCGCGGCAAATGTGTAAGTCTGGGAGGAAAAAGGCACATTGATCAGGCTGGGCGGCGGCACGGGCAGGCCTTGGCCAGCGGCCGCGATCAGCGTGGGCGCGTAAATCGTCTCGCCTCCATTGATCGTGCCGGCACCGCTGATGACGCCATCGCCCAGGACGCTGAAATCCGCACCCAAGGCAAGCCACGGTCTGAGGGTGACACCGAAGTCGCTTTCGAAGCCGCGCTCGGTAAGGTTGCGGGCTGGGCTGACCATGTAATCGAAGCCCGTGAAAAGAGTGAAGCGATTGACGTCCGGTTGCTGCGCGAACGCCGGGAGACAAATCAAAAGAACAATGCTGCAGAGCAGGATGCGCTTCATGTCGCACACTCCATGTCGGAGGCTAGTTGGACGCGAGGCCTCGCGAGGTTCTCGACCGGGGGCCCGAATCGCGGCCGTGTTCGCTCGACCACGGCCGCTTCATCAGCAGGGTGAGAACACTCTATTTCGCGCCTTAGCGAGGACGCTTTTCAGTGATGAGAGTCACGAATCAATTGTGTATCGCAAAAACCAATGCCAGTTTTGGGAATGCAGCAGCAGGGCGCGCCGACCTCAACCCAAGCCTCTTTCGGGGTGGAAAATCCCCCAGAAGCTCTTCTTTCGTTTCTGGACCTGCTGGTCTATTCTTTTGAACGTATGTGGAACGGCAAGTCGGAACGAATACTTGCGGGCATGCGACGGGATCGTTATCTTGCGATCGTTCTATTCGTGGTGGTATGCCTCTCAGCCACTCCCTTTGCCCTTCAACCAAAGCCAACCGATACTGGCGACGGGCTCAATCCCATCCTCCATTACATTTCCACTGGATGGGACACCCTCACCCGCTCGATGAGCAATTGCGAAAGCGTCGTCGACCCCAAGCTGGCGGAGGCGTCCATCCTTTATATCCCCGCGCACTCGCCGGTGCCCGATGTTCTGCGACAACTGCAGAAGCACTGCAAGGTAGAGGTTCGCGAGTTGCCGGTTTCGATCACCGGCCCGGGCCAGGTCACCACCAACATCACCCCTCCCGGGTTGCTCTATCTCGAGAACAGCTACGTTGTCCCAGGTGGCAGGTTCAACGAGATGTACGGCTGGGATAGCTACTTCATCGTACGGGGCTTGATCGAAGACAAGAGAGTTGCGCTGGCGCGGGGCATGGTGGAGAACTTCTTCTATGAGATCGAACACTATGGGACGGTGTTGAATGCGAATCGCACATATTTCCTCACGCGCTCCCAGCCGCCGTTCTTGACCTCGATGATTATGGCGGTATACGAAGCGGAGAAGGCGGCGGGCAAGGATGACCGCGATCTGTTGGTAAAGGGCTACCAATATGCCAGCCGGGATTACGAGATGTGGAATCGTGATCCTCACCTGGCCGGCGACACCGGCCTCTCGCGCTATTATGACTTTGGCAACGGACCGGCCCCCGAGAGCCTGAAGGACGAAACCAATTTCTACCGCAAAGTCACCGGCTACTTCCTGCTGCACGAGGCAGGGCGGAACTACGTTTCCGTGCTGGACGGAGCCAGTAGCGAGGCCGAAGTGGGCAAGGCCTATGCGGTGCAGGTGTGTGATGTTGCCCGCACGATGGCGCAACCCGACTGCGAGCCGACCCGCGAAGTCTCACTCATCGCGGACTATTACAAGGGCGACCGGGCCATGCGCGAGTCGGGATTCGACATTTCCTTCCGCTTCGGGCCATACGGCGCAGCCACCCATCACTATGCGCCCGTCTGCCTCAATAGCTTGCTCTACAAAACTGAAAAAGACCTCCAGAAGATCAGCGAGATTCTGAAGCATAAAAAAGATGCCGAACGCTGGGAACAGCGCGCGCAGCAGCGGCGGGAACGTATTCAGAAGTATCTGTGGGATGCGCATCGTGGAATGTTCTTCGATTACAACCTCGACACGTCCGCGCGTTCCACCTACGAGTACATCACTACCTTCTATCCGCTATGGGCTGGGATCGCGACCCAGGAACAAGCCGAGGCCGTGAGACACAACCTGGAGGTGTTCGAAAGACCGGGTGGTTTGGCGATGAGTAATCGCGATAACGCCGTGCAATGGGACTATCCCTACGGCTGGGCGCCCACCCAACTCCTTGCTATCGAGGGTCTGCGGCGCTATGGGTATAACAAGGACGCGGATCGCGCGTCCTACGAGTTCCTGTCCACGGTTGCGGAGAATTTCCGCCGCGACGGCACCATCCGCGAAAAATACAACGTGGCCACGCGCTCCTCCGAAGCGCACGTTGCCGCTGGCTACCAGCAGAACGTCGTAGGCTTCGGTTGGACGAACGGCGCGTTCCTGGCGTTGCTCCATGCATTGCCGCCAGAGATGGTCAGCCGCCTCGCCAAGGAACAGCACACACCTTCAGCGCCTGGTCAGTAGCGCCGGGTCGTCGGCCCTGCCCGAAGGAGAACGCAGTCGGTGTGGGCAGACGCCCCTGTCCGCTAGTCCGGCTTTGCGTTCTGCACGTCCTGAAGCTGCTGAGAGGTTCGGCGTTCGCGCTCGGCATCGGCGGTGCGTCCCATATCCTGGTAAGCCTGTCCAAGCAAGTGATGGGCAACGGAATTGTTCGGATCCACGCTGAGAGCATGCTGGAGCGCGCGCGCCGCCAACTCAGCTTCCCCTTTTTTCTCGAGCACCTTCCCCAGCAGGATATAGGCCCCGGTCGAGGTAGAGTCCAACCAGATCGAGCGCTGCAAAAGGCGTTCCGCTTCATCGAACTTCTGGACACGCGAATAGGCGTCGGCCAGTTTGTAATAGGTAGCAGCATGCCCGGGATTGATGGCGAGTTCGGCCTGGAAGTCGGTGATCGCTTCCGGAATTTTCGACTTGTAGAGGTGCAGTTCCCCCAGGAAAAAGTGGACGAGCGGCAACTTCGGATCGAGCGCGATGGCTTTCTGCGCGTACTCTTCGGCGATAGGATCGAACTCCTGCCGCAGTAGGACACGAGCGGTAAAAAGGTAGGCTGCGGCTGAATCCGGCGGCACATCGAACATGCGCGCGAACGCTTTGCGCGCCAGCGGATAGTCCTTGGTCTGGATGTAGCAGACCCCCAAGATATAAGACGCATCGACGTTTGCGCGTGGATACCAGCCCTGCACTTTTTCGAGTAGCGGAATCGCATCCGCAGGACGCCCGGCGAGGTAATTCGACAGCCCGAGCAGTTGCACCGCTTCGTTGTCTTGCGGATCTTCGCTCGTTGCCTTCTTCAAGGCGTCGATCGCCTTCACGTAATCCCCGGATTTGTAGTACGCGATGCCAAGCTCATGCGCGACCCCTTTCATGTCCGGGTTCACGGCCTGCATCTGCTGGAGTTGTGCGATTGCTTCCTCATTCTTCCCCTGCTGCAGCAGACGGCGCGGCGCCGCAAAGGCATTCTCCGAAGAAGCAGAAGGGGCGGAGGGAAGCTGTTGTCGTTCCTGCAAGACAGGGCGGTCTGATTGTGCGGCCGAGGGTAAGTAGAACAACAGAATAAGAATGATGCCGAACCTGAATGGACGCATGGTCAATCTCGGAGTGTATGAGGCGATTAGATCATAAAGCAGGATTGCGCGGGGTCTCGCCGGCGGGTCAGTCCGTTTTCCAGTAAGAGCTTTTAACCGCAAAGAACGCCAAGACAGCCGCAAAGGGCGCGAAGACGCGCTTGCCAGTGCCGCCAAGATGCCGGCGCTACCTCACCTCAAAGCGCAATGCTTCCCAACCGCAAAAATTAGAGGGAACCTTGGAAGGCTCCCTCGTTGAAACGTGCTGATCGATCCGGGCTAGAACTCGAAGCGGACGGCGAACTCCAATTGCCGCATGTGCGTGCCGCCCTCGAGCGCCGTGATTTTGCCGTTGTTTCCGCCCGGGCAGTCTACGCAACCGTTGGCTCCGTTGTTTTGACTGAAGGCGTAAACCGGGTGATTGAAGATGTTGAATGCGTTCATGAGGAACTTTGCCCGGAACTGTTCGGTGATCGCGAAGGACTTCGAGACCGACAAATCGGAATAGAAGCCTCTCGGACCGTTGTAGGTATTGCGGCCGTTGTTGCCGATCAGGCCGCAGTTCGGAAGAGCAAACGGTCCTGCAGCCGGACGCGGCAGAGTGCAAGTATCGGTTCCAACAGGGAGCGAGTTTAGATTGAACGCCAATGGAGCCAGGGGCGTGAAGAAAGTCCGGGTGTGATTGACCGTGTCCAGCGGTCCGACACCGGTGTGAAGCTTCGAACTTGTGGAGTTTGGCCGACATGGACCTGTGTCGGTCACATTGCCGCACTCACCAATGCTAGGCGTCCAGGGCAGGCCGCTGCTCCAATTGGTGGTGTTGCTGACCTGCCATCCACCGATGATGTAATCCTTCGCCTTGCTGGCATCTCCCATGTACTTCTTGCCCCTGCCGAATGGCAATTCATAGATGGGATTGAAGACCCAGACGTGGTTGCGGTTGAAATCGATTCGTCCCCAGGAATCGACGTGGCTGACCGCGTAGTAGTTATCTTGCGGATAACCGTACGCCTTGGAGTAGGTATAGTGGGTCAGGAATTGCAGGCCTTGCGCGAAACGCTTATCGAGTTTGACTTCGAAGGCGTTGTAGGTGCTGGCAGCGTCGTTGCCATAGTAGTTGCCCAAGTCGAAGGGGATCTTGGGATAGAGAGGCCGACGCTGGTTCTGCGAGGTGAAAGCGTTGAATGATGCAGCTGCTGGACCGCAGAAGCCAATTGGCGTTGCAGAGTTGGGCATGGAGGCCGCTGGACAGGGCGTGGTGGTTGCCGGTGTGCCTGCGCCACCGCTCAGAATGAAGGCCTTCGTTATGTCGGTGCCTTCACCAACCGCCGACGGGTTGATGTCATAGTTCGGACCGTCGCCGGCAAACCCGTGCGTTCCCTTGCTGCCCACATAAGCAACTTCGAGAGACATCGTGTTGGTTAGTTGGTGTTGCACGGTGACGTTCCATGCGTCTACGGTCGGCAATACCTGCCTGATGGGTCGAATATGTGTTCCTGACAGTTGCGAAGTCAGCGGGATAAACCCGTTCGAAGGAACGGCGGGGAACGCGTTCGCTGGATCGATACCCGGAACGGAACTCGGACCTGCATCCAGCGAGAACAAGGGAATCAGGTGCGCCGAAGCAGCGGGATTGAAGTTGCTGGCATTATAGTTTTGTTTGAGCAGCACCGGCAGATTTTGCGTAACCGTGTGCCCGAAGTTCGAACCGAAAACGCCGATGTCATAACTGCGGCCATAGCCCATGCGAACCACAGTCTTCGGAGTGGCTTGGTATGCAATGCCCAAGCGTGGAGCGAAGGCGCGCCAATCGTTATCGACGCTGCCGCTCAGGCTGTAAGGACCGACGCCTGCAACGCGGATTCCGCCGGTTCCAAAGTCTACGATGTTCGCGAATCCTCCGTGTCCTTTGCTGTCCACCGTCTCGGGGAAGTAAATCTCCCAGCGCAAACCGTAATTGATGGTCAACTTCGAAGTTGCGCGCCAGGTATCCTGTCCGTAAAAGAAGAAGCGCTTCTGCCGCTCAGCTGCGTTGTTCGCACCGGCGATAGTGGGGTTGTTGACGTAGCGGGCAAACGCGGTCACGTCGCCCAAGAGGAACGTGGCCAGGTCCAAGCCGCCATTCGTGCCATTGGAAGTGGCCTCGGGGCTGAAGTTGTATTCACCCGTCCGGTTGTTGTCGCTGGGGATGCGTAAGTTCATGGCGTAGCGCAGGTCCGCCCCGAACTTGATCTGGTGATTGCCTTTGACGTGGGTCCAGTTGTTGACGAACTGGAATTGCTGCTCGCTCTCCGTTAGTGGACAGTTGCAGCGAGCGACACCGAGACCGTCACCGAAACTGGAAATGACCAGGCCGTTGCCGCCCGCATTGTCAGTGCCGTTGTAGCCGCTCAATGGATCCTTACCAAGTTGGAAGGATCCCAAGCCGGCCGTCTTTGGGTCGCCGGTGTTGGCGCCGGGGATCCCGAAGTTGGTCATCGGGCTGCCGCTATCAGGCTTGCTGGTTTGGGGATTGTACTTGAAATAGCCGAACCGGAAGTCGGTTAGCCAGCTGTTGGTGACCGTCTTGTTGAAACCGGTCGCCAAGCTGTAGTTATGCGTGTTGGAACTACCGGACAAGCCAGGAGCGTCGCTGGTTCCGCCGTTCCCGGGTCCCCCTAACGCGCCCAGCAGGCCTTTGCCCGAGATCGTGTAATACGCGAGACTGAACCGGCCGAATACGTTCAACGTCGGGCTTACCGTGTAGTCGATGCGAGTATCGAAACTATTCGACTTGAAAGGACCTGAGCCGGCACCTACAAAGTTATTCAGGACTGGAGCTCCCGACCCGGGGTCTGGGAAAAGAGCAAGGATCTTGCCTGCAGCTGGCGAGATCCTGCTGACCGGGATCTGATTATTGGCGAATGCCGTTCGGCCTGTGCCCTTGTTTGGGTCACCGGAGAGTGGATCGTAAATTTGTCCTCCGCCCGGCGCCACGGCGAGATATTGGCTCAGGTCGCACATTCCCCCTGGATTCGTAGCAGGATTGCACGTCGAGAGAACTGTGTGAGTAGGAACGGTAAATAGTCCGCTCACGCCATTGATCTGCCGCGTTCCCTGGTAGTCGCCGAAGAAGAACAGCTTGTCTTTAATGATCGGCCCGCCAATGGTGCCACCGAACTGTGCCCAGCGAGAGCCTGGAATGAGGCGACCCGTAGCGGGATCGGGCTTGAATTGTGTGAACGGGTCACGGGCGGCGGTCCAGTCTGAGCGGCGATAAAAGAAGCCGGTGCCGTGCAGGCTGTTGCTGCCTGACTTGGTCTGGGACGTTACGAGGCTGGCCACAGCCTTGCCGAATTCAGCGTCATAGTTCTGCAGGGCGACCTTGGCCTCGGTGACGGCGTCGAGATTGGGGCTTACGACAATGATGCCCAAGATCGGGTCTTGGTTATCAGTGCCATCAAGCTCGAAGCCAGTTCCGCTGAAGTGCTGTCCTTGCGAAAAGATCTGATAACCCTGCTGCGGATTCTCCGTGGCAGCGTGGCTCCAGCCGACAATCTTCTGCGAACCCGGAGCCAGCAATTGCAACTCGGTGAAGTTCCGATTGAGAATGGGCACTTCTACGACGGCCCTATCGTTGAAAGTGACAGCGACGTCAGCGCGGTCGGTCTTGAGCTGGGGAGCCTCGGCGGTGACTTCGACGGTTTCAGTGGCGCCGCCGACCTGGAATTGCAGGTCCACGCGTGCTCCGGCGTCAGCCTGAACGACAACATCTTTCTGTTCGCTGACCTTGAACCCTGCCGCCTCCACTCGCACTGTATAGCTATCCGGGACCAGGTGCGTGACCGAGTAGTTGCCGTCCGCATTCGTAGTCGCGGTGTCCTGGGTGCCCTTTCGCTGGTTGATGACTGTCACTTTCGCGCCTGCAACCGCCGCGCCTTGTGGGTCGGTGACTGTTCCCAAAACACTTCCGTAAACCGCCTGGCCGAGAGCGACCGGCGTGCAGACGATGCAAGACAAACCCAGAACAGCCATCGCCATCAATACGACCACGCACTTGGTTCTCATTGCGTTCCTCCACATCATCTCGACAACTGGGCGCATTCGCTCTCCATTTTTGCGGAGAGTCTTATTGCGCGATTGGAGAATTTAGCTGAAAAACGAGCGAATCGAGAGCCATCCCCCACGCAGCTAGTACAAAACCACTAGGTACTAAACCGAACCTGCAGTTGCATGTCCTAAATCGATATTTTCATAGGTTGTTGAAAGTGTTAGGGAACGCTGCTCCGCTTCGCCATCAACTCCTATGACAATTGGAAGCAGCACGCGAGTGCGCTATGAAAAGCAGAATCAAATATTTTGAAGCTTTGAACTGAACACACGACGAAGCTGCAAGCATACCGATCCATGAGCGCCTGCACGACGAGACACGCTCGTTTGAAGAATCTTAAAGTTACGCCATCGAAGCGTCGTGCCTGACCAAACCACGGAGACACCCACACTTACGCACTCAGACGTCGAGCGTCTGAGCAGTGGCAATCTGTGCTTTCGATCCGGTGAATTAAAGTTTCGGAGGGTTTGATACGGTTACATGCGATCAAGAGCATGTGTTGCAGTCAGTTGCCCGCCTTGTTACGCTTGGTTACATGAGCGTCACAGGTATTTCTGTCGAGGAGCGGGGTCAGTACCTGGCGGCCATTCAACGATTGGCCGGGAGTCATGTGCTACACGGCTCAGAGTCGCTCTGCAAATTACTTCGATATTTGGCAGAGCATAGTCTTCAGAATCCTGGAGTCCCGGTCAAGGAATATCAGATTGCGACAGAAGTGTTCGGACGCCCCGCAGATTTCGATCCTCATCTCGACTCAGCCATTCGAGTTCAGGCAGGCCGACTGCGAGTAAAGCTGGGTGAATACTATTCTTCGGAGGGCGAGCAGGACCCGGTTCTTGTGGAATTACGCAAGGGCACCTATACCCTTTCGTTTCATACCCGACAGATAACGCCGAGGGCACAACTCGAGAGCGAGAGCGCAAGCGCAGAAAAGCAAAAACGCCAGCGGACGCAGCACGTATTGCTCAACTGGTCTGCGAGCATACTCGCATTATCGGTTTTGTTAGCCGCTGCGGTTGCCGCGATTGTCGTGAAATGGGAGAGCCGATCACAGGTCGCCATTTTAGATCCCCCGGCGGCGCCCGCAGTGTTTCGCACGTTCTGGAAGGGATTTGTGTCCGGACCCGAGGAGCCTTGGGTGGTGTTCAGCAACGCGGCGTTCGTAGGCAGGCCAGAGACAGGCATGCGATACCGCAATCCCACCCGTGACTCCGGTGCGGTTATTCTTGACCATTACACGGGCGTGGGTGAAGTGCTGGCGGTACATGAGATCGATCGAGTGTTCCATGTATTAAACCGCGAGGTTCGAGTCAAACGCGGAAGCCTTTTTTCGCTGGATGATGCCAAGAACAATAATCTGATTTTTGTGGGTTCCCCGGCTGAGAACCTGTCGTTGCGCGATATCCCGATGAACCAGCAGTTCGTGTTTCAGCGGCTCGCGTCAGGCGCCCGCGCGGGGGATCTGGCGGTGGTGAATCTGCATCCTCGGAGTGGAGAGCCGCCCCTGTTCCTTGGTAGCCCATCGAACATTCCTCTCACCGAAGATTACGCGGTGGTTGCACTCATGCGGGGAATGAATCCGACGGAGTCGGTCTTGATGCTCGGGGGAACCTCGACACTCGGCACGCAGGCGGCCGTGGAGTATGTTTGTCACGAAGATTCGCTGGTGCAGTTGTTAAATCGCCTGAAAATTCCCTCGACCGGGGAGATGAAGCCATTCGAAGTGGTGTTGCACGTGAAAGTCGCGCGCGGAGTGCCGGTCGAGTCGGAGATAGTGGCGTTGCGAACAGACGACGCCAAGCAGAACGGCGACTGAGCTAGGAGGTTGGTGGAGCAAGTTGAGGATCGAGTTCGCTCGCCCTGCGAAATTCCTGTGACGATTCTTCTTTTGCGCCCTTTTGTCGCAGCGCTATTCCCAACTGGTAGTGAGCCTGGGCATAGTTCGGACTGGAGTTGATGGCTGAGCGGAACTGTGCGATGGCGCCCTCAACATCGCCGGCATTGAGCAGGCGGCGTCCGGAATTGGTGGCCAGTACCGCGGCTTGACGTCCGGTGGTTTCCTGTCCAATCTGCTGACCCGTGTGCGCCTCGGCGGCGGCTCCTTCATTGTCGCCTAGCGCGCGCAGCACGGCAGCAAGC
>Ga0209577_10004358_pt1 | contig 13321 bp, 13 predicted proteins | sample GraSoiAngelo_109_FD_185874 | JGI IMG/M metagenome (GOLD analysis project Ga0209577, IMG submission 185874) | Grasslands soil microbial communities from the Angelo Coastal Reserve, California, USA - 14_0903_12_20cm (SPAdes) (version 2) | ecosystem: Environmental > Terrestrial > Soil > Grasslands... | reverse complement strand
ACACGCTCAAGCCCTCCTGGTCTAGATGCGCAGGTTGGTAAGTGGCGCAAGATCCTGTCTGGCTTTAGAGCCAATTAATACATATCAAGCTGCCCCTAACCAGCATTTCTTGTCTTTGAAGGGTATGAGCCTTGAGGCTCATCTTCATAATGGCTTGCCATTGCCCGAGCAAAACATACTCAAAGAGTACAGCAACTACAGCAACGACTACAGCAACCCTCACAAACAACCACGAGAATAAGAGCCTCTCCCAATAGGCCCGCAGCACGGTAAGTAATCCAGGCGCAAGCAAGATGGAGCAGGCCCAGATAGTTTTCGACCTTTTTCTCCCAGCGGATCAACACTCCGCGAAACCGGTTCATCCAACTGTGTGTGCGCTCTACTACCCATCGTCTCGCGCTTCCAGCCGACTTGCCGTTTGAGGGCTTGTGCTTCTTCCTTTCTCGCTCGAATATGCAGAGTATAGCCAAATACCTTCCCCAATTCCCGAACCTCGTTGTAGTCATACCCTTTATCCAAGCAAAGGTTCTGCTTTCGCGCGTCGGTCGGCTCTGGCCGAGCAATGGGAATGCTCTGGAGTGTTGCCTGGAGCATCTTGAAATCATTGCGATTGGCTCCCTCTACTTCTAAACCGATAGGGATGCCATGCCCTTCAACAAGCAAACTCCGTTTTACTCCTCGTTTGGCTCGATCAGTCGGATTGGGACCGGTTTTCTCTTTGCCAAGGGGCGCTTTGGTCATCGCTCCATCCATCGCTTGCCATTCCCAGTCCAGACCCACCAACCCATCGTAGTCGAGTAGACCTTGCACCCATAACAGCCGAAAAACACCTGCTCGGGTCCATTCCTGAAAACGCCGATGGGCGCTGCTGCTTGAACAGATCCCTGTGGCATCGAGCGCTTTCCATTGACATCCTGTTCGTAAACGATAGAAAATCGCATCCATCGCTTTGCGATCATCCACTCGTGGGCGATGACACCCCAATGGGTGCGGCTTGCCTGGGGGTAAGAGAGGTTGTATTTTGGCCCACAGTTCATCCGGGATTCGCCAACAGTGACTGCTCTTTGAGAGACCCATCGTTCTTTTCTCCTTTTCGTGGGTTGGAATTGTAGAGAGCGTAAGGATCAGCGGATCGATGCTTCAGAGTGTTCAGGAGACTCAGAAACCTGGCTATTCGAAGCTGGTTTGTTACCGCCTACGGTACGGGCACATACAGCAGCACACAGGCTAAGGAGCACGACAAAGCCCAAGGCGATGCGCAGACTCAGGGCATCTGCAATAAACCCAATGACCGGTGGTCCGACCAGAAAGCCTACATATCCGCAGGTAGCGACTGCGGCAATAGCCGTGCCAGCAGCCTGCTTCGAGGTACGGCCAGCGGCGCTCAGCGTGAGAGGGAATACCACAGAAAACCCTGCGCCAACCAGGCCAAAACCGAGAAGAGCAATTGGAATCCAGGTGACAACGAGAGCGAGCGTAAGCCCTATGGCAGCCACGAGTCCTCCTAGTTGCATCATGGTCCCTGGTCCAAGACGAGCCGTCAATTGATCTCCCACCCCTCTGCCCATAGCCATTACCACTGAGAAGGCAGCATACCCGGCTGCGGCGAGTCCAGTTCCCGTGCGAAGGGTTCCGTTGAGATAGATGGCGCTCCAGTCGGCTATCGCCCCTTCCCCAAGCACAATGCAGAAAGCCACCAGACCCAGAGCAAGGATTGCACGTGTGGGACGGACAAATGCGACTGCCGTTTTCTGGGCTTCTGCCTCGACTGGCAGCAGGGAACGAGCAACGGAGAGTGTCAGGATCGCACAGAAAAGAGTGACGCCAAGAAAGTGTGGCAAGGGAGCAATGCTGTGGGAAGCTACCATCCCACCGGCCAGTGCACCAATGAGACCACCGAGGCTCCAGCAAGCGTGGAATGAATTCAGGATAGGCCGACCGTATCGCCGCTCAACAGCGACCCCTTGCGCATTCATCGCGACATCCATTGCCCCATTACTCGCCCCAAAGAGGACGAGGGTTCCCACCAGGATCGGGAGCGTTGGTGCGAGTGCCAGTAGGGGAAACATCAGACAGAGGCTCATCGAGGCGATGACCGTCACAGGCCGACTGCCAAAGCGTGCGGCAAGATAGCCAGACAGATTCATCGTGGCTAACGCCCCAAAAGCCGTTCCAAGCAAGGCGATGCCCAGTTCGCCTGTGCTGAGCATGAGTTTGGCCTGCACTGCTGGAATACGTGTTGCCCAGGTGGCAAAAATCGTCCCATTGAGAAAAAAAAGCAGGCTCGTGCTCCACCGAGCCAGTTGTAGCGGCGGTGGAGTTACTTGATCGGAGTTTCTTGACATTGCGGTTCTCCCTCATCAGCATCCTTGACAGGATGCCAAAAAACGCGTAAACTTGCAAAGTAAAGTGAGTATACACGCAAATACACGCAAAGTCAAGCCAAAATAATGCGTGTTTATGCAGGTGAAGGAGCACTATGCTGAAAGAAGAACGTCAACAAGCCATCATGGAGTGGTTGCGTTTGGAGGGAAAAGTGGTGGTAACCGATCTGATAAGCCACTTCAACGTCTCGGAGGATACCATCCGTCGAGATCTGAACGATCTCGCTGAGCTTGGCATGCTCCAGCGGGTCCACGGAGGAGCGCTTCCGCGTTCTCCCTCTCCTCCTTATGAGCAACGCGTGCAGGAAGCAAGCACAACCAGGAGGGCACTGGCTGAGGCCGCTGCCCGATTCATTCATGATGGGCAGGTGATACTCATGGACAGTGGGAGTAGTGTTCTTGCGGTAGCTACCTCTTTGCCCACCAGTTTACGTGCGACTATTGTGACCAATAGCGTACCAGTAGCAGCTGCACTCATCCATCATCCAGAAATCGAGGTCCAGGTCCTGGGGGGACGCCTCAAAAAAGAAGCCCAGGCAATGGTCGGTATTCCCGTCGTAGAGGCCCTACGGCAATTTCGGGCCGATCTGTGTGTGCTCGGCGTTTGTAGCCTGCATCCCGATATGGGTATCAGTATGCTTGATATGGAGGAAGCCTATGTCAAGCGAGCGATGATCGAACAGGCAGCGGAGGTGATAGCGGTGGCAGATGTGGCAAAACTGGGGACAGCTGCGCCTTTTGTGATTGGCCCATTGCGTGCCCTGACCTATTTGGTGACCGATTCTTCGATCGAGCCAGACGTGCTCACACCGTATCAAGAACGAGGGATTACGGTGATCCGCGCTGAGCCCTCAAGGCCGGACTCCTAACACATCCTGTGAAGAGCTCATCTCCTGATCTTCGCTGGGACAGGCGTTTTCTGTGCACACGTTTTGAAACACTCCATTCTTACACTTCCTATTGGGATAGGTTCTAAGGAGGAAGTGTCACGAATGCGCAATGAGCATCGTCATAGGATGGGAAATGCTGTCATCGGTTTGATGCCTCTATTGCGCGACGAACAAGTGGTGAACGCATTGATGCTCTCTTCATTGATAGATCCCTTCCTCGCTACTCAAGCGAAAAGTTCGTAGCCTCTGGATATCTTTCAGAGTAAGCATACATGACAGGCCTCTACTTCTCCTGTGGATAGAGCCACGAATGTAAGAGGCGCGTCGTAAGTGGCAGTCCGACATACGTCAGCAGAAAGGCAAGGAACACCGTCACAATACCATTCGTGATCAGGAGCGGCCAGCTATGCAGGAAAGCGTTGAGAATGAGGAGAATGATTAAACTTGCCAGGTAGGACGATGGCATGATCGCAAGAAACAGCTTCCACTTTGGCGGTGTCGTGTCCAGCAGATCAGGAAAGGTGAACCATGCCTCCAGCCCGCTCGCCGTTTGTGTGTAGGGAGTCGAGAAGACCGCTGCCTCTTGCACCAATTTGGCCCGATCTTCCGACTGCATCCAGGCACGCTCTGCGGCTTCATCAGCGAAACGATGGATTACATAGCGTGCCTGTGAATGTCCCTTTCCGAGCGTAAGAATAGTCACTCCCTGATTGCCAGGAAAGCGCTCACTTGCGGCGATAGCGCGTTGAACCCAGGCATAGAAGTCGTTTTCATGTCCGGGTTTGAGCGTTCTTCCTTCAACGAGAGTCACAGGCTTTGAATTTGCAGGCTCTTCATGGATGGGTTGTGTCACTTTCATCTCCTTATTGAGACATGCATGTTGCTCCGTTCATCGCCAGGACGTTCTTTTCTCTCAAGAACGTTTGGTTTTCAGGAAGAAGCGGGTCACCTGATTGGCACCACCGCTCAGCACTGGCATAGGCAGGATGCCAGTGCTGCTCTTGTTTATAAGAGGTGCTCGATTCTGATCGGCAATTCGTGGAAGCGGCGGCCGGTGGCGTGAAACACCGCGTTGGCGATGGCAGCGGCAGCACCGACTTGCCCAATCTCTCCGCAGCCTTTGACGCCGAGCGGATTGACGACCTCGTCGCGTACCTCGACGAGGTCCACTTCGACGTCGGGTGCGTCCGCGTTCACCGCGACCAGGTATTCACCCAGGCTGGCGTTCGCCCAGCGACCACGTTGGCTATCCATGTAGGTAGCCTCCAGTAAAGCCTGGCCTAGTCCCCACAGCATTCCGCCCATGAGCTGACTGCGAGCAGTCCTGGGGTTCAGGACGCGACCAGGGGCGAAGACTCCGACCAGACGCCGGACGCGCACCAGTCCAAGATCGGCGTCGACGGCGACCTCCGCGAACTGGGCGCCGAACGTCGCGAGGCCATAAGGGGTGTCCAGCGGTGGGGGTGTCCAGCTTCCCAGCGCCTCGGTGTCTTGCAGGCGATGGCGCAGGAGGAGCTCGCCGTAAGTCTCCCCGCTGTCCGGCCGGTCACGAAGCATCATCCGCCCATCGCTTACCACCACCGAGCTCGGATCGGCGTTATGCAACGGTGACCTCTCATCGGCGATAGCCTGGGCGATGACCTGGTCACGTAACGCGGTGGCCGCGGCGTGGACCGCGGCACTCACCATCCCCGCGCCCGCCGAGCCAACGGCGGCAGATGTGTTGGGCAGATCGGTGTCGCCGTACTCGAAGCGGACGCGGTCGAGCGGGATTCCAAGCCCATCCGCGGCAACCTGCGTCATCACCGTCGCCATGCCCATACCGAAATCCTGGGTCCCCGCCTGGATGACGGCGCTGCCGTCGGCGTACAGGCGGGCACGCGCGCACTGGGTTGGCATAAACAGAGCCACCGGATAGGCGGCCGTCGCCATGCCGGAGCCGATTAACCAGTTCCCGTCGCGCTGCGAACGGGGGGCGGGGTTGCGCCCCTGCCAGCCGAAGAGCTCGGCTCCGTGCTGGTAACATTCCTTCAAGCCCTTGCTCGACCAGGGGTTGCCGCTGGCGGGGTCAACGTCAGCGTGGTTGCGCAGCCGCAACTCCAGTGGGTCAAGGCCGAGCTCGTAGGCAAGTTCATCCATGGCGCACTCCAACGCGAACATCCCGGTTGTCTCGCCAGGGCCACGCGTAAAGGTCGGCGTCATCGTGTTGGCGTGGATGAGCCGGTAGATGCCCTCGTAGTTCGGGCAGGCGTACAGCTGCGCGGACATGCCAAGTGACGGCTCGGCCCAATCGTCGAAGGGCGAAGTCAGCGAGAGCTTGTGGTGGCGGAACGCGGTGAGGTGGCCCTCCCGGCTCGCGCCGAGCACGACCTGCTGCTCCTGCTCCTCGCGGTGGCCACAGGAACTGAACATCTGCTCGCGGCTCAAAGCGAGTTTGACCGGGCGCCCGACGTGGCGGGCGGCGAGCGTCACATGGGGCCAAATCATCGCCTTGCAGCCGAAACCGCCACCGATGAAGTGCGTGATGACCCGAACCCTCGACGGCGAGAGGCCCAGCAGCGCGGCGACCGTCAGTTGCGTGGCGGTGATGCCCTGCGTCGAATCGTAAAGGGTCAGCCGGTCGCCGTCCCAGACTGCGGTGGTGGCCGACGGCTCGATCGGGTTGTGGTGGTTGGCGGCAAAGCGGTAGGTCACGTCGAGGCGCACGGCTGCCTCGGCGAGACCCGCCTCGACGTCGCCGCGCTCTTGGCGCGCGGGGATCAAGCCTCCGAAGATCCGCTCGGGCTCATAGGCGTGATCGCGCCCCTGGTCCAGGATCGTCGTCGACGGCACCTCCTCGTAGCTGATGCGTACCAGCGTCGCGGCATATTGGGCACGTTCGAGCGTATCAGCGATCACGATCGCGACGGGCTGACCGGCGTAATGCACGACCTCGTCTTGCAGCGGGAAGAAGGTCTCGCCAGGAGCGGCTTGGCCGACCAGCGAGGGCAGCAGCGGAGGTTGCGCCGCAACCCGTCCCAGGTTCTGGTAGGTGAGGACGGCAAGCACACCCTTAGCCTGCTCAGCCTCACTCGTATTGATATCACTGATTCGTCCGCTCGGCACGTGTGCGCCAACGAGGACGGCGTACGCCATATTGTCTAGAGCGATTTCAGCGGAGTAGCGGCCGGCACCAGTCACCTTCGCACGGCCATCCACACGGGTAATGGACTGCCCGATTGCAGCACTCATGCTGTACCTCCCATCATGGTGGCCGTCTCCAGTGCGCGGACGATGGTCCGCTCTGCGAGTTCGACCTTGAACGCGTTGAATCTCCGAGGCACCGCTGCAGCGAGCTCCTCGCGTGCGGCTTGGACGAAGCTGGCCCGCTCCGCCGGCGCCCCGACCAGGATCTGCTCAGCTCGACGCGCGCGCCAGGGCTTGGTGGCGACGCCACCGAGTGCCAGACGCACCTCGCTGATCACTCCACCCTCGATGCGGAGTGCCGTCGCTATCGAAACCAGGGCGAACTCGTATGAGGAGCGATCACGTACTTTGATGTAGAACGATCTGCGCGCGAACGGGAGAACGGGTATCTCAATCGCCACAATCAGTTCGCCGTGATCGAGCGGATGCTCGCGGTACGGGGTGTCGCCTGGCAGGAGGAAAAAATCGTCGATGGCAATGGCACGCTTCCCTTTCGGTCCTTCAGTATGCACGATGGCATCGAGAGCGACGAGGGCGACCGCGAGGTCGGAGGGATGGGTGGCGATGCACTGCTCGCTGGTACCCAGGATCGCGTGGCCCCGGTTGATGCCCTCCAGCGCGGCGCAGCCGCTGCCCGGCTCGCGTTTGTTGCAAGGGGAGTGCGTGTCCCGGAAGTAACTACAGCGGACCCGCTGCAGGAGGTTGCCCCCCATCGAGGCCATGTGGCGCAATTGCGGCGAGGCGCCCAGGACAAGGGCCTGAGCGATCATCGGGAAGCGCTCTGCCACAGCGGGCGCTTGGGCAACATCGCTCATCCGTGCGAGCGCTCCGATGCGCAGGCCACCATCGGCAAGCTCTTCGATCTGCTTGAGCGGCAACAGATTGATGTCAACGAGACCGCTGGGCTGTACGACATTCAAGCGCAATAGATCAATCTCCGTCGTGCCACCTGCCAGGAACGCTCTTTGGGGATCAGCGCTGACGGTGGTGATCGCGCTGGCGACATCGGTGGCGCGGGTATAGCTAATCGGCCGCATGGTGGTTTCCTCCTCCCGCGTCGCGGACCTCGCGGATGGCAGCGCGGATGTTGGGATAAGCGGCGCAGCGGCAGAGGTTGCCACTCATCCACTCACTGATCTCCGCGTCGCTGGAGGCGTGTCCTTCTTCAAGCAAAGCAACCGCAGACATGATCTGACCGGGCGTGCAATAGCCGCACTGGAAGGCATCATGGGCAAGGAAGGCGCGCTGCATGGGATGCAACTCCGTACCCTGGGCCAGGTCCTCGATGGTCGTCACCTCATGGCCTTCGCAGGTGATCGCAAGCGTCAGGCATGCCAGGACACGTCGCCTGTCAATCCAGACGGTGCACGCGCCACAGGTCCCCTGGTCGCACCCCTTTTTGGTGCCAGTAAGATTCAGGTGTTCGCGCAGGGCGTCGAGCAAGCTCGTGCGAGGATCGAGCAGGAGGGGAGACACGTGACCATTGATATGGAGCGTGATCTCCACAGGCTCAGGACCCAGCATGCGCAAAGCATGGGTCCTCTCTTTCATTGTCATCACTCTTTCCTTTCATCTTCCTCTCTCCCTCTGGGAGAAAGGGGGAGTCATGCACCAGGAGACCTCTGACGGATTCTTCCCTGTATTGCTGGCGGCTCCCGCTCCGTGTTCAGCGAAACAGTTTGCCTCCTGCTGCTCAAGCGAGAGCTGGGGCGCGCCACTGCTGGAGCAAAGCATGCACCAGGGGTATCACAGTGTGAAATGAGGGCATTTCCTCACTCCAAGGCCCACCTTGGCAGGGTTTGGGGCCACACCTCAGGTGACGCACCTCGCCCTCTATGGTGCTAGTATAAGGAGGAAGCGTCATGAAAACGTGATGAGCAGCGTCATGGAGAGTGGCCTTCCTGTTCAGACAGGAAAGCGGCTGATTAACGTGCGGACGACTCCAGATGGAGTCACTGTGCAGTTTGAGGATGGCTCTCTGGCGAACGGTGATCTGCTGATTGGAACTGATGGTATCCACTCACGCATCCGTACCTTGCTCAACGCCCTGCTTGGGGGACTCAGCCACGATGTGCCGACCTACCTTGTCAGCACCCTCTTCTTCGGTGTCGAGGTCGCCCTGGTTTCGGGCACCTACGAATCCATCGTCTACGACACGCTGCTTGAGCAAACCGGGCAGAGTCACGCCTTTGAGAAGCGTCTAGGCCAGGTGAAGCTGCTCAATAGTCTGGCCTTAATCATCAGCTCGCTCACAGGCGGGCTGGTGGCCACGGTGCTTTCTCCTCGGCTGGCGTACTTTGCCACCATCCCGTTGGTGACCATTTCCCTGGGCGCCTTGCTCACCTTCAAAGAGCCTCACCTGCATCACGCTGAAGGGCGCACCTCTCTGAAAAGCCATCTGCTGGCCATCTCTCAGACCATCTTCCAGCCCGGAAAAACCCTGCGCATCGTCACCGTCTTACTGGCCACCTCGCTTTTACTCTCGGTGATCTTCGAGTTTGGCCCGCTGTGGCAGCTTGCCCTGGCCGCCCCGGTCGGGCTTTATGGCCTGGCAAATGCGGCTGTGCTCTCGGCGGGAGGGGTGGGCTCGTGGCTTTCGGTTCGTCGGATGCTTTCGAAACCGGCCACCATCGTGGGGGTTGCCGGACTGCTGATGGTGTCGAGCCTGGCCCTGGTCATCGTGAAACATGCCGTGGTCGTCATCCTTGCCCAAGGGGTGCTGGTCGCAGGAGGAGTTGGTGTCAGCATGGTCTTTACCCGGTTGCTGCACGACTCCCTCTCCTCACGGGTGCGGGCGGGAGCGGCCTCCCCAGCACGGGCGACCATGAAGGCAATAAATGCCGCACCCAACCCCACATCCACCACCCTCACCCCTACGGCATTTGATGGGCTTTTCTTAGATTGATGCTCATTGGGCGCAATTCATTGCGCCCGCTTGGGGAGTCAATTCATCCCATTGAGCGCAATTCATTGCGCCCCTACAGTTGACTTCCGACCGAGAATAATGTATAGTTTTTATTAGTTACTCATAGCATTTTTAGTTATATATAGTACTCCACAGTACTGAAGGCAGAAGGATAATGGAACATTTAATGACCTCGGAGGAGGTAGCAGAGTACCTGCACGTTGATCCCGTCACGATCCGGCGGCTGGTCAACAAAAGTGAACTGTCCGCCTATCGCATTGGCGCTGATTACCGCTTTGCGCCATCCGATCTTCAGGATTACCTCCAGCGGCAACGCATTTCTGCCCTTGCACAAAACGAGTCAGACACCAACCCGAACCATCCGCTCGATCAGTTTACTCAGTTGTTTCGAAAAGTCATCCAGGGAAAACACACGACTCCCTCGGAACTTCTTAACCGATTCGACCGATTCACGAAACGGGCCCGTCATGTCCTGGTGTTGGCACAGGAAGAAGCGCAGCGCTTCCAGCAAAGCTCTATCGGCACCGAGCATCTTCTTCTGGGACTGCTACGTGAAGGGGAGGGCGTTGCCGCTCAGGTGCTCAGCAATTTGGGGATCGAAGTAGACCAGGTCCGCCATGCCGTTGAAGCAATCATCGGGCGTGGCGAGCGGCTCGTTCTCGGTGAAATGGCCCTTACCCCGCGCACAAAAAAGGTGTTCGAGTTCGCCGTAGATGAAGCCCATCGCCTCAATCATCGCTTTATTGGAACCGAGCACCTCCTCTTAGGTCTCATACGCGAAGGCGAAGGCATCGCGGCTGATGTTTTAAAAGGTTTCGGCCTCCAACTGGAGCAGGTACGCACAGAGACTCTACGGGTCCTTCGTCAGCATCAGCAAGGACAAGAAGAGGCACCTACTATTCCACCAGTGCCATCAGAAGCGACGACACTGCTTGCTGAAGACGAGTCAGGGCTTACCTGCACCTCCTGTGGGACACGTTCCCCTGGCTACTTCCGTTACTGCTTCAACTGTGGTCAACCGTTGACCTATGAAGAAGAGTCAAGCCACGGTGAGGAGGAATGATAAGGTCATGGCTACAATAGAATTTGGTCTCATGCTGCAGCCATTCGCCACAAATTTTCCCGGGTCCGAGTTGTTCGAGTACAATCGCCGCTTAATTAAATTGCTGTCGCAGGGATTCACAACGCTGTGGGCCGAGGATCACCTGCAGTCCGGGGAGACGGCAATACTCGAGAGCGTGACAACCCTGAGTTACTTTGCCGGTGAATTTCCTCAATTCCGCGTGGGAACGCTCGTGCTATGTCAATCGTACCGCAACCCCGCCCTGTTAGCAAAAATGGCAGCCAACCTCCAGTTGATATCGGGGGGAAGGTTTATTCTGGGATTGGGGGCTGGTTGGAAAGAAGACGAATACGTGGCATACGGATATCCTTTCCCAGACACTCGGACGCGCCTGGAAGAATTAGAAGAGGCGGCTGTTATCGTGAAAACCATGTGGTCCTCGCGCCCGGCAACGTTCATAGGGAGGCATTACAGCATCCGCGGAGCCTATTGCGAACCACACCCTGATCCCCCCATTCCGCTGCTCATCGGTGGTGGCGGTGAAGGGAAAACGCTTGCCATAGTGGCTAGCCACGCGGACTGGTGGAATTTCAATTCCTGTCCGGTTGCTGAGTATGCCCACAAGGTTGCCATTCTAAAAGACCACTGTGCGCGAGTAGGTAGGAATCCGGCGGACATCAAACTGACCTATTTGAGTACAGCAAGTGTCTCTGAGGAGCCTGCTCAAGTGGTACGCCATCCCCAGAAGCACTTCGTGGCTGGAAATAGCGCGGAAGTGATCCGCGAACTGGAGCGATTTCATGAAGTGGGTGTGACCCATTTCATGTTCAGGTTTCTGGACCCGGAGTCCCTGGAACGCTTTGTAAAAACTGTTGTGCCACACTTTGTTTGATGTGGGCATGGGGACGCGCTCGCCCTGGAGATTGGGTTACTTACGTTCATAGACGTTAAATGTATGAGGCAGCGTATTTTGCTCATTGAGGATACCCGGTTGTGCAGAAACCAGGGTGAAGGATTGATGATCCCATTCCGGGAAAAAGGCATCACCGTCTATCTCGAGGGCAATTTCTGTAATGTAGAGGCGCTGCGCTACCTCTAAAAATTGCCTGTAGACGCTCTCGCCGCCGATGATAAAGACATCGCCGAGGGCGAGCACATCATCCTTGTGATGCACCACTTCAACTCCAGGCGTGGCGAGCGACTTGTTACTCGTCAACACAATGTTTCTCCGATGGGGGAGTGGACGACCTATCGATGCAAATGTTTTCCGTCCCATTACAACGATGTGGCCGCTGGTGATGCGCTTGAAATGCTGTATATCATCCGGGAGGTGCCAGGGAATTTTACCGTCTTTGCCGATCACACGACCGTTCGCGTAGGCCACAATGATATTGATCATACGGCAACGCTTCCTTTGATATTACTGATATTACGCGGGCATGCCGGCTTCGATCCAGCGACGAAATTGGGTGATCTGCTCCTCGGGCCACTCTCCATCGCACGGCATTGAGCCTTCTGACAGTCGCTCAAGGATATCCTCAGCATTTGCGCGAACGTCCTGGTAGTCCCAGAGGTCGAAGGCGAAATCCATTGATTCCCTGTCGCTTTCACGAAACAATGGTTGGATGTCGCGGGTAAAACTGGGCGTATTGTCGGCAGTTACCATGATCGAGTTCCTTACCTGGGTTGGAAGGTGACTGGCAGTGACCTGATCACAAAGACGATCCCTGTATTGACCATAATCGGGAAACCCTCCACTCGTTGGAGGTTTTTGAGTTGTTCCAGCATCATTGGCAAGGCAATCCTGGCTTCCAGGCGAGCTAGCGGTGCGCCCACGCAGAAGTGGATGCCGTGTCCAAAGGCCAGGTGACGATTGGGCTCACGCTCGATATCAAATCGATCGGGATCGGGAAATTGAGCCGGGTCGCGGTTGGCTGAGGCTGTCCAGGCCAGTAAGGTCTGGTTGGCCGGAATGTGGTATCCTGCCAGTTCGAGGTCTGTTCTGGTCTGGCGGAAGAGAAACCAGACCGGTGGCAGGTAGCGGAGTACCTCTTCGACCGCTGTGGGCATTAAGGCTGGTTCGCGGATCAACCGTTCCATCCTGTCCGGGAAATCGGTAAAGCACACCACGGCATTGGCAATCAAGTTTTTAGTGGTCTCCTGCCCGGCAGCCAGCAGCAGCGTGCAGAACTTGACCAGATCGTACTCACTCAATCGTTCGCCGTCCACTTCAGCCGTACTCAGCGCGCTGATCAGATCTTCGCGCGGCGTACGGCGTCGCTCCTCCAGCAGCCGGGCGAAGTAGTCAGACATTTCCTCCTGCATGGACCGTCCACCATTTTGCCGGGCGAGAGCCGGATCCGAGCTGTCAACGCGTGCCCAGCGTTGAAAGATGTCCCAGTCTTCAGGCGGCACGCCGAGCAGTTCGGCAATGACTTTGGCGGGTAGTGGAAAGGCAAAGTCTGAGACAATGTCCATCTTTCCCTGCGGGCGTACCCTGTCCAGCAGTTCTTGCGTTATCCGGGTGATACTATCTGACAGGCGGGCAACTGCTCGCGGGGTAAAGGCCTGATTGACCAGGTTGCGCAATTTGCGGTGGTCTGGCGGGTCCGTCGCGACGAGCGTGTCTTTGAGGAAGGAGCCGGTAGCTCCAAATGCCTGTGAAGAAAAGCGGTTATAATCGGTAATGACCGTCGACACGTCTTCGTAACGAAAGACCTGCCACAGGTGCATTCTCTCATCGTAGAAGACGGGTTGCTGAGTTCGCATCTCCTCAAACCAGGTGTAGATTTGTGGGATCTCTTCGAGCGCATGGGGACGAAACAAAGTGAATGCTTGAGAACGAGATTTCGGGGATTGTTGCATGTATCAA
>Ga0209577_10004357_pt1 | contig 13321 bp, 13 predicted proteins | sample GraSoiAngelo_109_FD_185874 | JGI IMG/M metagenome (GOLD analysis project Ga0209577, IMG submission 185874) | Grasslands soil microbial communities from the Angelo Coastal Reserve, California, USA - 14_0903_12_20cm (SPAdes) (version 2) | ecosystem: Environmental > Terrestrial > Soil > Grasslands... | reverse complement strand
GAACTTCATGTTGGACGCGGAGAGCAAGCTCGCCTCAGCCGGCGGTATGCAGGCCATGATGGGCCAGATCGGCATGGCCGACTGGCAGATGCGCGGCGCCTACGAAAAGAAGATGGAAGGCATGGAAGGCATGAAAGGGATGGAGGGAATGAAGGGCATGTCCGGAATGAAGTCGGAACCTGGCAAGCCTGTGTCCGAAACCCGACAGGTCTCAGGCTTCTCACTCACCTTGAGTACAGTGCCTGATAAGCCCAAGGCTGGAGAAAATGTGCTGAGGCTCAAGCTGGCCGATCAGGCCGGGAAACCGGTGACAAATGCCCAGGTGGTGTTCGCGTACACGATGCCGATGCCGGGGATGATGGAGTCCAAGGCGAAGGCGACCCACGCCAAGGATGGGATCTACGAGGCCAAGGCCCTGCTCGGCATGGGCGGCACGTGGGTGGTCACGGCCAACGTGACGCTCCCGAATCTGCCTCCGATCTCCGAAAAGTTTCAGATCACCGTTGGCGGCGGAAGTATGTGATCGATGATCACTCGACTCATCGAAAAAAGCGCACGCAACCCGGTCCTGGTGATCCTGGGCGTGCTGTTGCTGACGGCTGGTGGGGTGTGGGCTGTCTTCGAGGTGCCGCTTGATGCGATCCCGGACCTGTCGGATGTGCAGGCGATCGTCTTTACCGAGTGGCCGGGGCGGAGCCCTACGTTGATCGAGGACCAGATCACGTATCCGATCGTCACCTCCCTGCTCGCGGCCCCTGGCGTCAAACGGGTCCGTGGCGTGTCGGAATACGGGTTCTCCTATGTGTACGTGATCTTCCAGGACCACATTGACCTCTATTGGGCCCGAAGCCGCGTGCTGGAGTACATGCAGAAGCTGACCGGCAAGCTGCCGGTCGGGGTCACGCCGACTCTGGGGCCTGACGCGACCGGCGTTGGGTGGGTCTATCAGTACGCGCTGGTGGACGAGTCCGGGACACACGATCTCGCGCAGCTCCGGAGCCTTCAGGACTGGTCCCTCCGCTACAAGCTGGAGAGCGTTCCTGGGGTCGCTGAAGTGGCGTCGGTCGGTGGGTTCGTCAAGCAATATCAGATCGAAGTAGACCCCAACACGCTGGCGGCGTATCGGTTGCCCATCACGACAGTGATTCAGGCTGTCCGCAACAGCAATGCGGAGGTGAGCGGGCGCGTCCTGGAGATGACTGGCACGGAGTACGTGATCCGGGGGCTGGGCTACTTCCGTTCAATCGAGGATATCGAGCTCGTGACGGTCGGCACGGATGGCCGCGGCACCCCGATCCTCGTCCGGGACATCGCCCGGGTGCAATTGGGCCCGGAGCAGCGCCGTGGCGTCGCCGAGTTGGACGGAAAGGGGCAGACCGTCGGGGGTATGGTCATCATGCGCGCCGGTGAGAACGCGCTGGGCGTCATCGAGCGGGTGAAAGCGCGCCTGGAAGAGATCAAACCATCGCTGCCGAAGGGCGTCCGGATAGTCCCGACCTATGACCGGTCGGACCTGATCCTGAGGGCCATTGCGGTTCTGCGCGAGAAGCTGGTGGAGGAGAGCATCATTGTGAGCCTGATTGCGACCCTCTTTCTCTTTCACTTTCGCAGCGCCTTAGTGGTGATCCTGATCCTCCCAGTGGCCGTCCTGCTGTCCTTCATCCCGATGGCGTACCTGAAAGTGACCTCGAACATCATGTCCCTGGGCGGGATCGCGATCGCCATCGGCGCCATGGTGGATGCTGCGATCGTGATGGTCGAAAACGCGCACAAGCGGCTGGAGCAAAACCCGTTGGCTGACCGCACCGAGACTATCATCACCGCCGCGAAGGAAGTCGGCCGCCCGTTGTTCTTCTCGCTGCTGGTGATCGCCGTCTCGTTCCTGCCCATCTTTGCCTTGCAGGCCCAGGAAGGGCGATTGTTCACACCGCTGGCTTACACCAAGACCTTTGCGATGCTGTTCGCGACCGCGCTCTCGGTCACGCTGGCGCCGGTCCTGATGGTGGCGCTGATCCGTGGGCGCATTCGGGCGGAGACCCGCAATCCCCTGAACTGGCTGCTGATGGCCCTCTATCGGCCTTTGCTGTCTGCGGTACTGCGGGTCCGCTGGCTGGTCCTCGCGCTGGCGATTACAGCCATGGGGTTGACGATTCCTGTGTTCGCGCGCCTGGGGGCCGAGTTCATGCCACCGTTGAATGAAGGGACGATCCTCTACATGCCCACCACCGTGCCGGGCCTGTCGATCCCGGAAGGCACCAAAGTCCTGCAGGTGCAGGACCGGTTGCTGAAGGAGTTCCCGGAAGTGGAGCGGGTGTTCGGAAAGATGGGTAAGGCGACGACCGCGACCGATCCGGCCTTCACCGGAATGGCCGAAATTACGGTCACCCTCAAGCCGGAATCGCAATGGCGAGCCGGAATGACCTGGGACCGCCTGCTGGACGAGATGGATGCGCGCCTGCGCATCCCGGGGTTCCCGAACATCTGGTGGATGCCGATCCAGACGCGCACCGAGATGATTACGACCGGCGTGCGCAGCCCCGTGGGTATCAAAGTGCTGGGACCTGACCTCAACAAGATCGAAGCCATCGGGAAGGCAATCGAGAGTGTCCTGGCGAGCGTGCCCGGCACGCGCAGCGCCTTCGCGGAACGGCTGAATGAGGGCTATTACCTCGACCTGATTGTCAACCGACGCGAGGCGGCCCGCTATGGGCTCAACGTGGGGGATGTGCAGACTTTGATCACCTCGGCCATCGGCGGTGAAAATGTGACGACGACGGTCGAAGGACGCGAACGGTATCCGGTCAGTGTCCGTTATAAGCGCGAGTTACGGGACGATCCGGAGCGGCTCAAGCGGGTGCTGATCCCCACGCCCTCGGGGGCGCAGATCCCGCTGGGGCAAATCGCGGAGATCGTCGTCACCAAAGGGCCGCCGTCCATCTCCGATGAAGGTGGCGCCTTAGCTGGTCTGATCTCGGTGTCGGTCAGTGGCCGTGACCTGCGTGGTTATGTCGAGGAAGCCAAGCGGGTGGTCAGCCAACGGATCACGCTGCCTCCCGGGTATAGCCTGCTTTGGACCGGCCAGTACGAGCATCTGGTTCGGGCCGAGGAGCGGATGAAGCTGGTGGTGCCCGTGACGCTGGGTCTCATTCTGTTGCTGCTGTATCTGAATTTTCGGTCCCTCGCTAAGTCGCTGATCGTGCTTCTGTCCGTTCCTTTCGCCGTGATCGGGGCGATTTGGTTTCTGCACCTGCTCGGCTACAACCTGAGCGTGGCGGTTTGGGTAGGGATCATCGCGCTGGCCGGCGTTGCGGCGGAGACCGGCGTGATCATGCTGGTCTATCTCGATGAGGCCTTCGAACGGCGCGTGCGCGAGGACCTGATGAGGACGCGCCAGGACCTCTATGAAGCGATCTTGGAGGGCGCCGCGCAACGGGTGCGGCCCGTGATGATGACCGTCTCGGCAATCATCGGAGGCTTGCTCCCGATCATGTGGACGACCGGCACGGGCGCGGACGTGATGAAGCGCATCGCCGCGCCGATGATCGGCGGCATGGTCACCGCAACCGTGCTCACGCTGCTAGTGATCCCCGTCCTCTACGCGCTATGGCGCTGGAGAGAGGTCAAGCGCCTCACGTAGCCGGCTTACGGCTTAAGCTGGTTAGCGATTTCGGACAGATCCTTCGGATACAGCGCAATCTCAATGCGGCGGTTTGCCGTGCGTCCTTCCTCCGTGTCGTTGCTGGCTATGGGTTTCGTGTCGGCATACCCGACTGCCAACAGGTTGGCTCGGTCCACCCCGCCTTCTTCTATCAGATAACGAACGACGCTCGTGGCGCGGGCCGTGGACAGCTCCCAGTTGGTCTGGAATCGCTCTTTGAGCTTGACTCCTATCGGCACATTATCGGTGTGCCCCTCGATCCTGATTTGCTTGTCGGTCACATTCTTCAGGATATCACTGACCTGCTTGAGCACCTTGAGACCGGACGGCTTTACCCTGCTCTGACCTGAGTCAAAGAGAACGCGATCCACCATGTTGATCGTCAACCGATCCCTGACCTGCTTGATCTTGATGTCGCCCTTGGCGATTTCGGCTTCCAGCGACTTGGTCAGCTCCTCGTGCGTCCGGGTCAATCGCTGGATCTCGGCCTCCTTGGCAGCGCGCTCCTGCTCCAGGCGAGCCTTGTCCGCCGCTTCGGCCTTGAGCTGTTCGCTCTGCTGCTGGATCTCGGCCTCCTTGGCAGTTCGCTCCTGCTCCAGGCGAGCCTTCTCCGCCGCTTCGGCCTTGAGCCGTTCGTTGAGATCCTGATCTCGCTCCGAGAGCTGCTTGACCAGATCGTTGGCGCGTGCCGTCTCGGTTTCGAGTTCACCGGCGCGTTTCTGAAGCTTCGCAATCTCTTCTTGGGCCGTCGTCGTCCCGTTCATGAGCTCCGCGACGCGGGCGTTTACGTCAGCCAGTTGTTTCTGAAGACGGTCCGCCTCGGCAGCCGCCTGCTTCTTAGAACTTTCGAGCGTCTTGCGCGCCTCCGCAAGCTCAGCCAGTGTCTTTTCGTGCGTTCCTGAGCTGACACATCCGGTCACCAGCGCGGCACATATGACTACTCTCGTAACTGTGCAGATATTCATGGTGTCCCTCCTTGGTCGCCTTAGATATGATCTGATCATGGCAGATGTCAAGCCGGTAATCCTGTGACAGTGCGCAGGGTATATGCAAAAGCAATGCCGGTTCAAGACGAGGCGGTTGCCTTTTGTTGGTTTGTGCCGAATAAGCGTCACATAGGCTCCTAGACCAGCTTTTGATCTCCGCGAAAATCTATTGACGATCGGATTTTGTTACAATGCGTCCCCCAGCATGGCGAACACACACCCGCATGTGCACCAGATCAATGTCTCCGACGGGGGCGTGCCGAAGTTGCCGGTGCCAAAAGCCTACATCACTGTCCAGGGGGTCGCAGGCGACCGCCAGCGGAGCGTCCAGTACCACGGCGGGGCGGATCGAGGGCTCTGCCTGTATGCGCTGGAAGTCATCGAAGCCCTGCGGGCCGAGGGCCATGCGGTTGCCCCTGGATCCTGCGGGGAGAACCTGACACTTGCGGGACTGGACTGGGTCCGGCTCAAACCTGGGGACCGCTTGCGCATCGGCCCCGACGTGCGGCTGGCGGTGACGAGCTACACCCATCCCTGCAAGACCCAGACGCTGTGGTTCAAGGATGGGGATTTCATGCGGATTTCCCAGAAGAAGCATCCGGGGTGGAGCCGACTTTATGCGCGGGTGCTGGCTGAAGGCGTGGTGCAGCCGGGGGACACGGTGACAGTGGAGGAGGGTAATGGAGCGGGTGCTTGAACCGGAATTGATGGACGACCCTGAGCAGGCCCTGGCCTACGCCCGCGCCGACTTCGAAGAAGAGAACCAGGGATTCGTCGATCGGTTCGTGGAGTTCTACCCGGAATTCATGGCTGGGCATGCGCTGGATCTGGGCTGCGGGCCCGCCGACATCCCGATCCGGCTTACGCGCAGGCTCCCTGAGTGTCGGATCACCGGCGTGGACGGCTCGGCGCCCATGATCGCTATCGGCCTGGAGGCAATCCGCGCGGCAGGCCTATCGGATCGCATCACGCTGCGGTGCGAGCGGTTCCAGGACACGGTTCTTCCGGAACGGGCCGACGCCGTGGTTTCGAACAGTCTCCTCCACCATGTCCCCAACCCGTTGCAGTTCTGGTATGCGGTCAAGAAACTGGCCCAGCCCGGCGCCGTGGTGCTGGTGATGGACCTGCTCCGACCCGAGTCGTCCGAGGCGGCACAGGCCATCGTGGACAAATACGCCGCGGATGAGCCGGTGATCCTCCGGCGCGATTTCTATAATTCCCTGCGCGCTTCCTTCACCGAGGACGATGTAGCGGCCCAGTTGGCCGAGATGAATCTGACCCGGCTTCTCATCGATGTCCCGGACGATCGCCACTGGATCGTCGGCGGCCGGCTTACCTGAGGAAGGCGCGATGCAACAATTCTGGTCGGTCCTCGCTATTGTCGTGATGTCCTGGCCCTCCGTCTCTTCGGCCTTCACGCTGGAGTTCTCCGCGGAGCAGACAGTCCGGAAAGGCGCGCAGTCGATGAGGGGGAAGATTTACTTTCAACCTGATCGGTGGCGAGTGGAGATGGCGAGCCCCGACGGCCCCAAGGTCGCCATCCATCGCCTGGATAAGGCGGTCACGTGGCTGTTGCTGCCGAACAAGACCTATGTGGAGCTACCCTTCCGATTCGATCAGATACCGCAGGTGGCGCCGAAGCTTGAGGGCGAGGTGGGACGCAAGCGCGTAGGCAAGGAGCAAGTGGGGGGACGCCCAACTGAGAAGTATGAGGTCACGGTTGAGGTGAATGGCAGGAAGCAGATCATGTACCAGTGGGTCGCCCAGGACATCCAGTTCGCAATGAAAACAGCCAGCGCCGACGGAAGTTGGGAGAGTGCTTACGCCTATGTCAATCTGGGCAAGCAACCCGCCTATCTCTTCGAGATTCCGGCAGGCTACACAAAGGTGCCGATGCAGCGCTGAGTTCTTCTCTAACACTCGCCTTGCGCTCCGCACTGGCGCAAGGTACGCTATAATTTATGTAATTAAGGTTGGTTCTGCGGTAAGCGCGTTGTACACGAGGCGTCCCCATGCCCACCCTGCATATTCGCACGACTCCTCCAGGGCCCCGCGCCCGGACACTCCTACGACGGTGTGAACGGTACGTCGCTCCTTCAGCCACGCAGGCCTATCCGCTTGTCGTAGACCACGCGGCCGGATGCCACGTCTGGGATGTGGACGGGAACTGCTACCTGGACTTCACGGCGGGCATCGCGGTCAGCGCCACCGGACACGGTCACAAGCAGGTGGTCGGCGCGATTACGGCCCAGGTTGACCGGCTCATCCATTTTTCCTTTGCGGACTTCTATTACCCGTCCTATGTCCGGATGGCCGAACGGCTGGCCGAGCTGGCGCCCGGTCGTGAGCCCAAGCAGGTGTTTCTCTGCAATTCGGGCGCGGAGGCGATCGAGGCCGCGATCAAGGTGGTGCGCCATGCGACACGGCGGCCGTACATCCTTGCCTTCTACAACGCCTTCCACGGGCGCACACTCGGAGCCCTCTCCCTGACTGCCAGCAAGCCGGTCCAGCGCCGAGGGTTTGCGCCGTTGCTGCCTGGCGTCTTTCATGCGCCGTACCCTGATCCGTACCGGAGCCGCAGCGACGGTTCAGCCGAAGAGTGTCTGGACCATATCGAGAACGTTTTATTCCGCACCGTGCTGCCGCCGGAGGAGACGGCTGCCATCTTCGTCGAGCCGATTCAGGGCGAAGGCGGGCTGATCGTGCCGCCGGACCATTTCCTGACCGGGCTTCGCCGCCTATGCGATCGCCACGGGATTTTGCTGGTGGACGACGAGATACAGGCAGGCATGGGGCGCACCGGCAAGTTCTTCGCGATCGAACATGCGGGCGTGGCGCCGGACGTCATCTGCTTGGCCAAAGCGGTGGGCGGCGGCTTGCCGCTGGGTGCCGTGATCGCCCGCAAGCGGGTCGTGTCGTGGGAGAGGGGCTCGCACACTTCCACTTTCGGCGGCAACCCGGTGGCCTGCGAAGCGGGTCTGGCCACCATCGAGGTGATCGAAAAGGAAGGGCTCATGCGGAACGCCGCCGAACAGGGCGCGTATATCCAGAAGCGCCTGCGCCAGATGCAGCAGCGGTGCCGGTCGATGGGTGATGTGCGCGGCCGCGGCCTGATGATCGGCGTGGAACTCGTGCGCAACCGGCGGACCAAAGAGCCGGCGGAACGCCAGCGCGACCACGTCGTGCAGGAAGCCTTCCGGCGCGGGCTCCTCCTGCTCGCGTGCGGCAGGAACGTGATCAGGATCAGCCCCCCGCTGTCGATCACTCGCGAGGAAGTGGGTCAGGGGCTGGGGGTCCTGGAAGAGGTGCTGTCATGAAGACACTGGTGAAGAACTTTATCGGAGGCAAGTGGGCCGGGGCCCATGCGGGGCGGACCTTTGACAGCCGGGATCCGGCCACCGGCGAGGTGGTCGGGCGGTGCGTGGATTCAGGACCGGAGGACATCGACGAGGCGGTGAAGGCCGCGACCGAGGCCTTCGAGTCATGGCGGAGGATGCCCGCCCCTCGGCGCGGGGAAATCCTGTTCCGCGTCGCCGAGCGGCTGGTGCGGGACAAGGAGACTCTGGCGCGCACCGTGACCCGCGAGATGGGGAAGGTGCTGGCCGAGGCGAAGGGGGACGTGCAGGAGGCGATCGACATGGCCTACTACATGGGGGCTGAAGGGCGACGCCAGTTCGGCCTCGTCGTGCCGTCCGAGCTGCCGGAGAAGTCGGCCCTGTGCGTGCGGGAACCGGTGGGGGTCGTCGGCTTGATCACGCCGTGGAATTTCCCCATCGCCATCCCTTCCTGGAAGACCTTCCCGGCGCTGATCCTGGGCAACACGGTGGTGCTGAAGCCGTCCCCAGAGACGCCGGTCACGGCCTCGCTCTTCGTCAAGGTCCTGGAAGAGTGCGGGGTGCCACCGGGCGTGGTGAACCTGGTTCTGGGAAGCAGCCCCGAGCTGGGCGCGGCGCTCGTGCGCCATTCGAACGTGGCGCTGATCTCGTTCACGGGCTCGACGGCAACCGGCGGCAAGGTGGCTGTGGAGGCGGCCGCTCACCACAAGCGGGTGGCGCTGGAGATGGGCGGCAAGAACGCCATTCTGGTCATGGACGATGCCGACCTGGACCTGGCCGTGGATGGGATCACCTGGAGCGCCTTCGGGACGACGGGTCAGCGCTGCACGGCCTGCAGCCGACTTCTCGTCCACCGGGAGGTGAAGGAGCGGCTGACACGGATGCTACTCAACCGGATGGCGAAGCTGACTGTGGGGAACGGGTTGAAGCCCGGCGTCGAGATCGGCCCGCTCGTCAGTCAGGCGCAGTTGGAGCGGGTGCAGGGGTACGTGCAAGTGGGCATGCAGGAAGGAGGGCGGCTTTTGACGGGAGGCAAGGCGCTGACCGACGGCGAGTACGCACGGGGGCACTTCTTCGCCCCGACGCTCTTCGATCAGGTGAAGCCCACCATGCGGATTGCGAAGGAGGAGATCTTCGGGCCGGTGCTGGGGGTGATCGACGTCAAGGATCTCGAGGAAGCCATTGCGGTCAACAACAGCGTCGAGTACGGGTTGTCCACGGCGGTCTACACGCGGGATATCAACCAGGCGCAGCGCGCCATGCGGGATATCCGGACGGCGATCGTGTACATCAACGCCGGCACGATCGGCAGCGAAGTCCATCTGCCCTTCGGCGGGATGCGACGCACCGGCAATGGCCACCGCGAAGCGGGCCAGGCGGCGCTGGACACGTTCAGCGAATGGAAAGCGATCTACGTGGATTACAGCGGCCGTCTTCAGCGAGCGCAGATTGACAAGGAATGAAACACGGAATGGAGCGAACCATGGAACGGGGAGCGGAATTGGAAGCGGTCATTGACGGACTTCTCAAGAACTACCTGTCGCGCAACTTGGCAGCGCGAGTCCTGCAAGCGGCGCTGGACGAGGTGGGCGTCGGCTTTCGGCCGGTGGTGGACCACCTCACGATCCGAACGCTGGGCATTGATCGGCGCGCGGAGGAGTTTCTCCGGCTGGGGTACAGCTATGCGGAGACCTTGAACTACGACGACTGGTTCGCCAAGGTGTACCGGGCTCCGGGGTTCCCGCCCTTGTTCATCGATCAGGCCTATCCGGACGCTCGCGGGGCCACCAGCATCATCCCCGGCTGGGTGGCCAAGTTCGGTGACCGGACCCTGCACCACGTCGCTGTTCTGGTGGGGGATATCGAATGGGCCATCCTCCGGCTCAAGGCCCAGGGGGTGATCTTCACAGGGGACATCGTGGGAATGCGCGGCGGGCCACTGCGCCAGATCTTCACGGCTCCCGAGCGGGTGGATGGGGAGGCCTTCTCGGTTCTCGAGCTGACCGAGCGGCATCACGGGTTCCTGGGCTTCTCCCCTCCCCAAGCCAATGCGCTCATGCGATCCACGGTCGGCACCGGCTAGCGATTTCCGCTTGTCTAATCCGGACTGGCTTTTGTATAATTACGTCTTGCTCACACAAGCAAGGGATCGTTTTCAAGGAGGGAGAGGCCGTGAAAGGGATGTGGACTTTTTTGCAGACTTGTTTGGTGTTTCTGTGCACCGTCGCCGTTGTGTTGGCTGAAGAAGCCGCGAAGGTCGAGGTCAAAGAAGATCCGTATGCGCCGATATACTACATCTGGTACACGTTGATTGCGATCATCTTGGCTTGGGGCGTGTACGATTCGTTCTTCCGTCCTGTCGACTAACAACCAAAACACAACCAGGCATGAGGCCCCATAAAGCCGGACCGGCTTTATGGGGCCCGGCTGATCGTCGGGTCGTAGAGGATCTGGATGCTATTGCCGTCTGGGTCGGCGAGGTAGCACGAATAGCTGCCGTCCCGGTGTCGTTTCGGGGCGGCGAGAACTCTCACGCCGTTCTGCTTCGCCCACTCGGCCCAGGCGTCCACCCCTTGCGGGCTGCCCGCAATGAAACCGAAGTGATCCAGGGAAGACCAGAGAGGTTGCGCCGGCTCGGGATTGCCCGGAGCGGGCGCCTCGTGCAGCGCGAGGTTGTCGGTCCCTGAACTCAGGTAGCAGTTCTGCGGGTCTGGTTCCCAGACGATCTTCATGTTGAAGATACGTTGGTAGAAGTCCTTGGCTCTCCGGATGTCCCGTACCCGAAGCGCCAGGTGTCGTAAGCCGTGCAGTGGCGGGCAACCCTTTTCCATAACTGGTGCACCTCTCAGTGAGAACCGTTGCTTAACTCCGCGAGCGTATCATAAAGGATTGCATTCACAGTGAGAAGCATCTAGCATAGAGGATAGCAAGGAAAGCGGTATGCAGGACTGGAGTCGGCCAGACCCCCTGACGCGCGATCTGATTCACCTCATCAATGCGCGGCGACACGATCATTGGGATGTGGATGCCGCGCTCGACACCCTCACCGAACTGATTGAACAGGGACGCGAGGAAGAGATCCTGAAAGTGCTGGCGGCGCTCGACGAAGACATGGCCGAGTGGCTCTTCGACCTGCTCGCCGAGGCCGCGTCAACCACGGTGGGGGACGACGGGGAGGACGAAACCCAGGGGGGCGCGCAGTTGACGATCGCCCTGCCGCTGCAAGCGAATTTTGAGCAACCTCTGCGACTGACCGTGGAGCCGGAAGAGACGGCGGCGTTGTTGCGGCGCTATCTGCATCTGTCGCACGAGAGCCAGGTCGTGGTGGAGCCGAAACTCCTGACGGACACGACGCTTGAGCGCTTATCCCTGCAGGGTCTGCACGCGCATGTCGAGACGGTGTTTAGCGGAACGCGAAGCCGGCCGTTCGCAGCGCGCCTGCATACGCCCATGGAGCACACGGTATATCTATTGTTCGGCGTGCGGGAGGCAGGGGAGCCGACGGTGCCGCAGGAGCTAGGGCCAGAGGAGCAGGACGGTCTGCTGCAAGGCTTGCGGGCCCAGTGCAGTGATTTGGCTCCGGCGCCGCATCTGCTGGAAGCGCCGGTGTATGCGGCGTACGCGCTGTTCGACGCGAAGAATTCCGTTGGCCTGCAGCGGCTGGCGGACGAGACGATCGCGGTGTGGCGGGAACTGACTCCCACCGTGCGCGGGCGGGTGATCGTCCACTTGCACACGCAGTGCGGCAACGGCGTCTACATGCCGGTCTGGACGGATCTGCTCGATCCTGCGGTAGGGGAGGATGCCGGGCCGTTATGGACGTCTCCGGACGTGTGGGTGTTCACCGCCGATCTGCCGATCGAATGGCCCGGCGAGGTCCTGACGAACCGCTTGCTCGCCGAAGGGTGCACGCGCTTCGAGAACCATATCGTCGAGACGCCTGAAAACTAACCATCTGACCTTCTCTCCTTGATCAAGGCCCGCATCGGTTCGAGCAGGTCGGCCGGGATTTCGAGGTTCCCGTAACCTGTGCCAACCAGAAGCTGTGGCTTTGCATCCCCGTGAAAGTCGCTGCCTCCCGTGACGAGGAGACCCTGCTCTCTGGCGATGCTGCGGTAACGGTCTGTCTGCTGACGGTTGTGACTGCTGTAGAACGTTTCGATGCCCATCAAGCCAAGACCCTTGAGCGTCGCGCAGAGCTGCTCGAAGGGCTCCTTGAGACGCGAAGTGTAGACGGGATGGGCCAGGACGGGAATCCCCCCTATCTGCCTGATCAGCCCGATAGCCTCCTCTGGCGGAGGGAGCAGACGCAAAACATAGGCCGGACCGTCGTCGGCCAGGTAACGGTCGAAGGCCTCTGCGATGCTCTGGACGTAACCTTTGCGCAGGAGCACCTGCGCGATGTGCGGTCGGCCGACCGTTGCGGATCCCGCCAGGGCCTTCACTTCCTCGTAGGTGATGTTGCAGCCAAGCTCTTGAAGCCGCCGCACGATGAGGGGGTTGCGATCCTCGCGGCTCGCCGAGTATTTGGCCAAAGCGGGCCCCAGTCGAAGGTCCGCCGGGTTGATGAAATAACCCAGGATGTGCAGCTCGGTCTGTCCATAGAGGCAGCTGATCTCGATTCCCGGGATGATTTCCACTCCGACGCGTTCCCCTTCGGCGATCGCTCGGGACAAGCCGGCGATGGTATCATGGTCGGTGACGGCCAAGGTCGAAACCTCCTGACTCTTGGCCAGTCGCACCAGTTCTTCCGGCGTGAGGCTGCCGTCAGAAGCGGTGGTGTGAGCATGCAGGTCGATCCGTGGCAAGGGTGCGAGGACCTCTCCCGTGAGCGAAGAAAGGCTTGAGACCGTTCCGTGCCCCTATTGCCGGGGCATCATATTGGTCGGCGCCAAGCGTTGTAAATACTGTCAAGTCGACTTGGCGGGTTTGTGGCCCAAAGAAAGCGCGGACAGGGGACCGACGAAGAACCCCCTGCTGGCTACCATCCTGAGCATCGTCTTTCCCGGTTTGGGTCAGTATTACTGTGGACGCCGCGACAAGGCGACCATGTTCGTCTTTGCGTTCGTCGTCTTTGTCGGATTGTTCTATTGGCTGACTTTCCCGTGGCTCCTCGTGGCTGCGTGGGCTGGCGTTGATGCATTCCAGGAGGCCAGACGGACAAGATGAATCCGCCGTTAATCGTTAAACGTTATCCGTTAATCGGAAGATCCCTCCTGAACCTACGTTTAACGTCTAACGATTAACGTTTAACGCTGGCGCCCACAGTGTGGCGGAGAGGGCGGGATTTGAACCCGCGACAGAGCTTTTGGCCCTGTGACGGTTTAGCAAACCGTTGCCTT
>Ga0209577_10004356_pt1 | contig 13321 bp, 11 predicted proteins | sample GraSoiAngelo_109_FD_185874 | JGI IMG/M metagenome (GOLD analysis project Ga0209577, IMG submission 185874) | Grasslands soil microbial communities from the Angelo Coastal Reserve, California, USA - 14_0903_12_20cm (SPAdes) (version 2) | ecosystem: Environmental > Terrestrial > Soil > Grasslands... | reverse complement strand
TTCAGCACGACGCCCCCGAACCCCTCGCGGGCGGCGCCCTGCAGCCAGTTGATCAGCTCGCCCTCGACGTTCGACTGCCGGCACTCCACCCGCACCCCACGTCGCCGCCCCGCCTCCCGTACCAGGCGGTCGACGTCGGTCAGGGACACCCGTCCATAGACGGCGGGCTCCCGGGTCCCGAGCAGATTGAGATTGGGGCCATGCAGAACGAGCGCGGCGCGCATCGGCATCGCCCGCCAGAATAGCATCCGGCCGTGCCGTCGATCGGCATCTCGGGACGCGGCGTGGGCAAGCATTCCGTCGGCGTCGATCGTGTAGCGGCTCGCGCACGACCGCGCCAAGCCTTGACGGGCAATCACGAACGTCTCACGCCGAACGCGCCAGACTCCCGCCGCCACGCCCACGCCAGCCGGTGACCGAGGAGCATCCCAGCTTGGCCGGGACGCTCCGAACGTGGCGGGGTTGGGGGCCATGTCGGGGCCCCCATCGAAATCAGCCGCTCGCGCATCTCGGGACGCCGCGCAAGCGTCGAGAAGCGCCACGGCTCCGCCGCGGCGCGGCGAACGTGTTGGGCGTTGGGGGCCATCTCGGGGCCCGGCGTTGAGCACTCCAGAGAAGCGCCACGGCTCCGCCGGGGCGCTGCGAACGTGTGGGGGGTTGGGGGCCATCTCGGGGCCCCCATGTGATCAATGCCTCACGAAGGCGGAGAGGAGCCAGTCGGCGACGATGAAGAAGATCAGCCCGGCGAACACGGTCCAGGCCAGCGCGGGGCCGCCCTCGCGGTTCACTTCGGGGATCAGATCGGAGGCGGCGACGTAGATGGTGACACCGGCCGACAGCGCCAGCGCGTACCCGACGTGCTGATCGGCGACGATCCCGGTCAGGACGGCGCCGGCGATCGTGAGCACGCCGAGCGAGGCGCCGGCGGCGACGGCGGCGACGGAAGAGTATCCGCCGGCCAGCATGATCGACGCGATCGTGAAGCCCTCGGGCACCTTGTGAATGACCACGGCCAGGAACAGCAGCCCGCCCAGCGTAGGGCTCACCAGGAAGCCGGCCGCGATGGCGACGCCGTCGAACAGCGTGTGCACGCCGAGACCGAGCGCGGCCAGCCAGCCGGCCGCGGGACGCAGCAGCGCCTCCGGGTGGGTCTCCTCGCCGAAGTGGAAGTGCGGCGCGAACGTGTGCTCGAACAGGTGCACGCCGAAGTAGCCGAGCAGCACGAACAGGAACGCGTGGGGCACCTGGGTGGCCTCCGGCAGCATCCGCACGAAGGCGGCCGCCAGCATGAAGCCGGCGCCCGCGGCCACGAAGTACCGGAGGGGCGCCTGACGCCGCTTGTGCGCGGTCGTCACGAGCACGGCTCCCGCCACGTCGGCGACGGCGGCGACGGCGGCGAAAGCCAAGTATGCTAACATGATCCGGAGCATAGCATGGGCATGGCCGGTCCCCGCCTTCTGGGCGAGATCCTCGTGCAGGAGGGCCTCACCACCCCCGACGTCGTCGAGCGCGCCCTGGCGCGCGCGCAGACGATGGGCGAGCTGATCGGTGAGGCTCTCGTCGCACTCGGCGCCGTCACCGCCGACGACGTGCTGCGCGCGCTCGCCCGGCAGCAGAACCTGCCCTACATGAGTGCCGACGAGCTGCCGTCGGCGCTGCCGGTGCTCAAGAATTTGTCGCCGAAGTATCTTCGCCAGAACGCGGTGTGCCCGGTGAGCGTGGAAGGCGGCCTCCTCACGGTGGCTACCGCCGATCCGCTCAACCCGATCATCGTCGACGACCTGCGTCAGTCCACCGGCCTCAACGTGAAGATCGTCGTGAGCCCGCCCGACGCGATCACCGAGGCGATCGACCGGACGTACGACGGCGCCGCCACCCCGCTGCAGCGCATCGTGGAAGGCATGGACGACGAGGCGGGGCCCGACGGCGACGAGGACGTCAATCACCTGCGCGACATGGCGTTCGAGGCGCCGGTGGTCCGCCTGGTCAATCTGCTGGTCGAGAACGCGATCAGCGCCGAGGCGTCCGACATCCACATCGAGCCGTTCGAGGACACGCTGCGCATCCGCTACCGCGTCGACGGCATCCTCTACGAGCAGGAGGCGCCGCCGCGCCGGCTGCAGGCGGCCGTCACCTCGCGCATCAAGATCATGGCCGAGATGAACATCGCCGAGCGGCGGCTGCCGCAGGACGGCCGCATCCGGGTGACGCTGCACGGCCAGCGCGTCGACATCCGCGTCTCCACGATCCCCACCGTGCACGGCGAGTCGATCGTGATGCGGCTGCTGCAGCGCTCCAGCGTGTTCCACCCGCTCGAGAAGCTCGGCTTCCCGACCGGCACCCTCAAGCGCTTCGAGTCGCTGATCAAGCGTCCGCACGGCATCGTGCTGGTCACCGGACCGACGGGCTCCGGCAAGACGACCACGCTCTACGCCGCGCTCGACAAGATCAACGCGCCCGGCGTGAAGATCATCACCGTCGAGGATCCAGTCGAGTACCAGCTCAAGGGCGTGAACCAGATTCCGGTGAAGCCGAAGATCGGCCTCACCTTCGCCAACGGGCTGCGCCACATCGTCCGCCAGGACCCCGACGTCATCCTCGTCGGCGAGATCCGCGACCTGGAGACCGCCGAGATCGCCATCCAGGCCTCGCTCACCGGTCACCTCGTCTTCTCGACGCTGCACACCAACGACGCGCCGGGCGCGATCACGCGGCTGCAAGACATGGGCGTCGAGGGCTACCTGGTCGCCTCCGTGCTGGAAGCCGTGCTGGCCCAGCGCCTCGTGCGCCGCATCTGCCCGGCCTGCCGCGTGCCCGACACGCCGTCGAAGGCCGACCTCGACGCGCTCGGCATCGAGGCCGGCCCCGACATCACGCTGTTCCGCGGCAAGGGCTGCGAGGAATGCCGCGGCACCGGGTACCGCGGCCGCTCGGGCATCTACGAGCTGTTCGTCCTCGACGAGGACGCCCGCAGCCTCATCCTGAAGCGAGCCTCCACCCGCGATGTCCGCCAGCACGCCGTCGCGCGCGGCATGGTGACGCTGCGCATGGACGGCTGGAAGCGCGCCTGCGAAGGCGTCACCACGGTCGAGGAGATTCTCCGGGTCACGCAGGAAGACGCCTAGTCTCATGCCCGTCTTCACCTACCGGGCGGCCGACCGGCGCGGGCAGACCATCGACGGCGTCATGGAAGCGGCCGACGCGCGCGCCGTCGCCGAGCGCCTGCGCAAGGAAGCCTACTTCCCGATCAAGGTCGCCGCCCAGAGCGAGCGGGCCGGCTGGCTCTCACTGGGCGGCGGCTCCTCGCGGGTCCGGCACCGCGACTTGCTGGCCATGACCCAGATGCTGGCGACCCTGTTCGAGGCCGGGTTGCCGCTGGACCGGGCGCTGGCGATCCTGGAGGAGCTGGCGTCGTCGGGACGGATGCGCGCGATCGTCAGCGATCTGCTGCGGAGCGTGCGCGGCGGCTCGTCGCTGAGCGAAGCGATGGCCAAGCACCACCCGCGGCCATTCTCGCGCCTGTACATCAACATGGTGCGGGCCGGAGAGAAGGGCGGCGTGCTGGAAGTCTCGCTGCGACGGTTGGCCGAGTTCCTGGAGGCACGAGCCGCCTTCAACGAGGCAGTGGTCTCGGCCCTGGCCTACCCCCTCGTCATCACCTTCGTCGGCGGCGCCGCCGTCGTGTTCCTCATGACCTTCGTCATCCCGCGCTTCGCGACGATCTTCAAGGATCTCGGCCAGGCGATCCCGCTGCCGACCCAGATCCTCATGGCGGTGAGTGCCGCCGTGACCAGCTACTGGTGGGTCGGCGTCTCCGTCATCATGGCCGCAGTGCTCGGCTGGCGCATGTGGACAAGCACGCCGCAGGGGCGACTGGGCTGGGATCAATTTCTCCTGCGATTGCCGCTCATCGGCGTGCTGGTCCTCAAGATAGAGACCGCCCGCTTCGCGCGCACGCTCGGCACGATGCTCAAGAGCGGCGTGCCGGTGCTGGGGGCGATGGCGGTCGTCGGCGACATGATGTCGAACCAGGCCGTCGGCGGCACGGTGAGCCGTCTGGCCGACGGGGTCAAGCGCGGTGGCACGATCGCCGCCGGGATGCGCGAGCACACCGCGTTCCCGGCGCTGGCAGTCCACATGGTGCGGGTTGGCGAGGAGACCGGGCGCCTGGAAGAGATGCTCCTCAAGGTCGCCGAGACCTTCGAGACCGACGTGCGCACCGAACTGAAGCGTGTGCTCGGGTTGCTCGAGCCCGCGATCATCGTTGTCATGGGGGTACTCGTGGCGTTCATCGTCGTCGCAATGCTCCTCGCGATCTTCTCGATCAACGAGATCCCGCTATGAGACGGTGGCTGCGCGACCAGCGAGGCTTCACGCTCATCGAGCTGATGGTCGTCATCATCGTGCTCGGCCTGCTGGTCGGCCTCGTGGGCCCGCGGCTGTCGAGCTGCTCGGCGCCGGCCTCGATCAGTTCCGGCTCGACATCGGCTCCTATCCGAACACGTCGCAGGGCCTCGACGCCCTGCAGAGGAACCCCGGCGCCCAGAACTGGAACGGCCCCTACCTCAAGAAGGCGGTGCCGAAAGACCCGTGGGGCAACCCGTACAAGTACCGCGCGCCGGGGCAGCACGGCGAGTACGACCTCTGGTCCGAGGGCGCCGACGGCGCGCCGGGCGGCGAGGGAGAGAACGCCGACATCGTGTCATGGGACGTGGGCCAGTAGCCCAGACGCGCGGCTTCACGCTCCTCGAGTTGATCGTCACCATGGCCATCGTCGCGGTCGTCGTGGGTCTGACGATTCCGGCGGTCGGCCGCTTCACCGAGGGGATCCGGGTGCGGGCCGAAGTCGCCGGCTTCTCGGCGCTGCTGCGGCACGCGCGCGAGCGGGCCATCGTGAGCCAGAAGCCTCAGGCGGTCGTCGTCGACGCCGCCGCCCATCGCATCAGCGTGCGGGCCGGTGGTCCCGACGGCGAGGTGCGCGAGACGCGGGCTCTCCCCGAGCGGCTCACGGTGGAAGCGACGCCGCCGCCGGCGCTCACCGTGCGCTTCGAGCCGCAGGGTGGCTCGAGCGGCGGCGACTTCCGGCTCGCCTCCGGCGCCATCACGTATCGCGTCACCGTCGACGCGCTCACCGGCCGGGTCCGGAGCAGCCGCCAGTGACGCGCGCGAGCGGCTTCACCCTGCTCGAGGTCCTGGTGGCGTTCGCGATCCTGAGCCTCACCGTCGTGGTCGCCGTGCAGGGCTTCGCCCAGGGCCTGCGCCTGCTCAAGCTCTCGGGCGATCACCAGCAGGCGGCCCTGCTGGCCGATCAGAAGGTGCGCGAGATCACCCTGCCCAAGGAGGGGCGCGAGAGCGGGACGGAGGGCGACTTCGCGTGGGAACGCGTGGTCACGCCGGTGCCGGCGCCCGATCTCGAGGTGCCCGGCCAGGCGCCCAGGTGGCACGTGTACTCGATCACCGTGAACGTCGCGTGGGGCGAGCAGAAACGGGCGGTGTCGGTGACGACGCTGCGCACCGTGTCGGACGCCGAGCAGAACGCGCCGCCGGGATCGTCGGTGCAGAGCGCGCCGCTGCCGGCCGGCCGGCGCCGATGAGCCGGCGGAGCCAGCGCGGGTTCACCCTGATCGAACTGCTGCTCGCGCTGACGATCGTCGGCGCGCTCATGGCCATCGCCTTCGGCGGCCTGCGGGTGGCCGTCGCCTCCTGGCAGCGCGGCGAGGACCGCGCGGAGACGCACCAGCACGTGCGCAGCGTCGCGCTCACGCTGGCCCGCGCCCTGTCGGCGACCTACCCGTACCGGGCGTCGCGCAGCCTGGCGCCGGAGCCGGTCGTGCTGTTCGCCGGCACCGACCGGCGCGTGGAGTTCGTGACGCAGACGGCGCCGTTCCCGTTCGCGATCCCGATCGCGTTCACCGCCGTCGTGTTCTCGTTCGACGACACCGAGGGCCTGGTCGTGAGCCAGCGGCCGCTGCCGAACCAGGATCCGTTCGACAAGGCCGAGGTCGTGTACCGCGACGCAACGGTCACCTCGCTGAAGCTGTCCTACATGGACGACAGCAGCGGGTGGAAGGACACCTGGGACGGCGCCGAGGCCAGGGCGACGCCCCGGGCGGTGAAGCTCACGGTCACCACGACGCTCAACGGCCGCGTGGCGGCGCTGCCGCCGCTCACGGTGTCGTTGCCGATCGCACCACCGCAATGAGGCGGCCGCCGTCCTCGACGATGCGCGGCGAGCGCGGGTTCGCCCTGGTGGCCGTGCTGCTGGTCCTCGCGTTCGTCGCCATCATCGGCGCCGAGTTCGCGTACTCGATGCGACTCGAAGCGACGGCCGCCCGCGCCTACAAGGAAACGCTGATCGCCGGTCACCTGGCCGACGCCGGCCTGCAGCAGGCGATCCGCGAGATCGTGGCCGACTACAGCTACGTCGGGGTCGGCGACGACAAGGAAGCCGAGCTCGACAAGGACTGCCCGCTCGTCTTCTACAACAGCGCGCGTCTCGCCCTCAAGCGCCTGCCGCATCGTAACGTCCCGCTCGGGGCCGGCCAGTTCACCTACTGCATCACCGATGAGGAGGCGCGGCTCAACCTGAACAGCTCGCCGCCCGACCGTCTGGACCGCCTGCTCCAGGCGATCGGCGTGGAGAAGGAAGACCGCGACATCATCAACGACAGCCTGCAGGACTGGAAGGACGCCAACGAGGAGCACCGGCTCAACGGCGCCGAGAGCGAGGACTACTACCTCAAGCTGGCCGTGCCATACCGCTCGAAGAACGGCAACCTGGACACCGTGGGCGAGCTGCTCCAGGTCCGGGGCTTCACGCCGAAGCTCATGGACGGCGTCGACGGCAAGCCCGGGCTGGCGGCGCTGGTGACGGTGAAGGGGTCGCAGCAGGGCACGGTCAACATCAACAACGCCACTCACGAGGTCCTGCGCGCGCTGAACGTCTCGGAAGCGATGTTCAGCCAGATCGAGCAGACGCGGCGTCAGGGTCCCTACTTCACGAATACGGGAGGATTGCCCCAGGGCGTGACGTTCACCAGCAGAACGTTTCGCATCGAGGCCCAGGGGCTCATCGATGGCCAGGTCCGCGCGCGGCTCACCGCGGTCGTGCAGAAGCGCCAGGACAACACCGGGGTCGTCGTGCTCGAGTGGTCGGGCATCCGCTGATGGGCCGATTTCCCTTCTGGCGCCGAGGGTTACCGTTTAATCTCGTCTCATGAAGTGGAGTCTCCCGAAGTACAATGCGGTCCGCGTGGCCGTCGTCCTCCTGGGCGATCGCCTCGCGGTCGCGGCCGTGTCCGGTGAGCGCGTGGAGACGTTCAGCATCGCCACCGAGAACCCGGCGGCGGCACTGCGCGAGGAGCTGACCGCCCGCCAGATCGCGCCGCGCTCGGTCGCCCTCGGCCTGGCCCGCACGGCGGCCTTCGTGAAGCCGATCGACCTGCCGACCGTCGGCGGCGACGTGCGCGAGATGCTCCGGCTGAACCTCGAGGGCCACGTGCCGTTCGCCGCCGACGACGCCGCCTTCGACTTCGTCCCGCTCGCGGCCGACGCCGGCGACGCGGCCCCGCGCGATGAGTCGCTGCGGCGTGTGCTGGTCGTCGCCGCCGAGCCACGCGTGGTCGACGCCGCGCTGCGCCTCGCCGAGGAAGCCCAGCTGCGGCCGGCCTCGCTGACCGTCGCCGTGCACGACCTGCCGGTCCTGGCGCGATTCGACCGGGGCCAGCGCGTCGTCTGGGTGCATCGCACCGGCGCCGGCGCGGACGTCCTCTGCCTCGTCGGCGGCGCGCTGCAGCTCAGCCGGGCGGTGCCGGGCGGCGACGAGGCCACGATTGCCGAGGAGATCCGCCGCACGCTGACGGTCGTACGCTGGAAGGGCTGCGACGCGATCTGGGTCTCCGGCGACCTCAGCCCCGAGGCGGCGTCGCTGGCCACGCTCGACGCGCCCGTCACCGAGCCCGACTACACGCCGCGCGCGCAGGCCCGCCTGGCGGCGCTGGCGCCGGAGGAGCGCGGCGCCCACATGCTGGCGCTGGCCACGGCCAGCGCGCGGGGCGGCCGGCCGCTCGACCTGTTGCCGGTGCCGCTGCGGCCGCGGCGGCTCACGAAGGCACAAGCGTTCACGCTCGGCGTCGCCACCGTCGCCACCCTGCTGCTGATCACCGCCCTGCTCGTCCCCAGCTGGCGCGAGCAGCGCCAGCTGGCGCGGATCAACGTCGAGATCACGCGCGTCGATCCGGACGTGCGCTCGGTCGAGCGCGTCCTGCGCGACCTCGAGCGCAAGCGCAAGCTGCTCGCCACGATCAACGGGATCGAGGCCAACGCCATGCGCCCGCTGCCGGTGCTGCGCGAGCTGACGGAGCTCCTGCCCAGCGACACCTGGCTCACGACCTTGGCGCTCGATCAGAAGGGCGTCGAGCTGACGGGCCAGGCGGCGGCCGCCAGCGCGCTGATTCCGTTGCTGGAGAACTCCCCGGTGCTCGAGCGGGTCGAATTCTCGTCGCCGGTGACGCGCGGGCGCGACAAGGAGCAATTCCGGATCCGCGCGGCGTGGGAGGCGGGCGGCGCCCAGGCCCGCACGGCGACCCCGGTGAGCACGCCCGTCGCAGTGCCACCGGTCGTCGGCGTGCCGCCGGCCGGGCCCACGCCGCCGCCGACACCGGGCGCCCCGCCTCCGATCCCCGGTGGCGCTCCGACGGTCCCCGGTGGCGGCGGCGCGCCGTCGATACCGGGCGGCGTGCCCGTTCCGGGTGGGCCGCGTCGGCCGCAGCCGCCGGGCGTGCAGGCACCACCGGCGCCGATTCAGACGGCGCCGCCGCGGACCGGAGCCCAGCAGTGATCGGCGGCTCGCTGTCGCGGCGTGAGCGCACGATCGTCGGCGTCGGCGGCATGGCTCTCGTGGTCGTGCTGGGCTGGGTCTTCGTCGTCCAGCCGATCGCCGAGCGCAGCCGCCTCACCAGCGAGCTGGTCCCGAGTCGCTCGCAGGTGCTCGTCCGGCGGCTCGATCTGGTCGGTCGCAAGGAGGCCATCGCCAGGGAACTGGACGCGACGAATTCGGAGATCGCGCGCGCGTCGGCTCGCTTCCTGACCGAGGCGGCGCCCGCGGTCGCGGCCTCCGAGCTCCAGAAGCTCACCAAGGACATGGCGGCCCAGGCCAACACCGAGATCCGGAGCGAGCGGATCCTGCCACCGGTCGAGCGGGGCGATATCCTCGAGATCCCCGTCGAGATCGCGGTTTCGGGCGAGATCCGCCAGCTCGTCGACTTGCTGTCGAGGCTCGAGGCAGCCCCAAAGTTATTGACCGTTCAGGACTTACGCGTCAGAGTAGTCAACGTCAGTCAGCCGAAGGAGCTGCTTGCGACGCTGACCATTTCCGGGTACATCCTGCCCGGGAAGTCGAAGACGTGATGCCCAAGAAGCTACTGATCATCAACCTGATCCTGCTGGCGATCGCCGCGGCAAGCGTGCTGTTCATCGTGCGCCAGTTCACGGCGCCGATGGCGATGCCCCTTGCCAGCCGCGGCCGTCCGGCGCCGGCCGGGACGGCCACCGGTCGCGGCCAGGATGGCTCACGCCCGCCGGCGGGGGCCTACGGCGTCGTCGCCTCCAAGAACCTCTTCAGCCCCACCCGCACGGAGGCTCCGGTCACGCAGACCACCGCCGCGGCGGCGGCCATGAAGCCGAACCTCTACGGCGTCGTGCTGCGCGAAGGCGCGCCGATCGCCTACCTGGAGGATCCGACGACCAAGCGCGTGTCCGGCTACCGCATCGGCGATGCCGTGGGTGGCGGCACCGTGCAGGCGATCAACGCCGACAGCGTCACGATCAACCGGCCCGACGGCAAGCTCGACGTTCGGCTGCGCGATCCGAGCAAGCCGCGGCCGGCCGCGGGACCCGCCACGGCCGGCGTGCCGCTGACGCCCGGCGCTCAACCGGCCGGCACGCAGCCGGGGCTGCCCGGCGTGATTCCACCGGCGATGCCGCCGATCGTTCCCACGATCCCTGGGCAGGTGCCGGGGCAGCCGGGCGTGGTGCCCCCGGCCGTCGCCCCGAGCGCGCCGCCGATCATTCCCGGACGTCGTCCGCTGCCCCCGAATCTCTTGCGTCGCCTTCCGCAAGCGCAGCCGGCCGATGCCCCGCAGCAGTGATGTAAGGAGCAGCATCGCCGCCGTCGTCGCTCTCACGCTGCTGAGCGGCTGCGTTTCCGGATCCCGCGCCCCGCGCGCCAAGCTCGCCGTGCCACCGCTGCCCGTGCCGGTCGTCGAGCCGTCGACGCCGCCCGCGCCGGCGGCGCCGTCCACGCCGCCACTGTCCGTCGGTCCGCGCACCGATGCGCCGCGCGCCGTGACGCAGGCCGCGCCGCCGCCCGCCGTCACCATTCCGGCCGCGCCGCCGACGGCGCCGCCGGTGCCGCCCGGCCAGCGGGGGCGCTTCATCGTGCTCAACTTCGACAACGCCGACATCGAGACGGTCGTGCACGCGGCCAGCGAGATCGTCGGCTTCAACTACGTGATCGGGCCCGGCGTGTCGGGCAAGAAGGTCACCGTGCAGACGTCGGGCCGGATCCCGCAGGAAGACGTGTTCGGGGTCCTGCTAGCGATCCTCGAGGTCCACGGCGTGACGGCGGTCCGCTCGGGGAACCTCTACAAGATCGTGCCGATCGAGGGCGCGCGCGAGCGGGCCGTGCCGACGATCGTCGGCGCGGCGGCGGACCCGACGCGGACCGGGGACGAGGTGGTCACCCAGATCGTGCCAGTGCGATTCGCGGCGGTGAACGAGCTCGGCACGCTGCTGCGGCCGCTCATCTCCGCCAAGGGCACCCTGATCGCCAACCGCGAGACCGGCGTGCTGATCATCACCGACTCGGCGTCGAACATCGCCCGGCTGCTCGACATCATCAGGCTGGTCGACGTCGAGATCTCGCTGGACGAGCTGCAGATCATCCCGCTCGCGTACTCCGACGCCGCCGAGATGGCGAACATCCTCAACCAGCTCTTCCAGGCCGGGCGCCTGCGCAGCACCGCGACCGGCGGCGGGCTGCCGACAGCGCCACCGGCGCCGGCGGCGCCCGGTGGCGCCGCGCCCGGCGGCGCCACCGGCCAGACGGCCGGCGCCGACCGGCCGCCGCTGATCGTGGCCGAGCGACGCTCGAACTCGCTGATCATCAACGCCCGCAAGGGCGAGCTCGAGACCATTCGCCGCGTGATCGAGAAGCTCGACGTCAACGTCAGCGGCGGGCGGCGGGTCTTCATCTACTACGCGGAGAACGCCAAGGCCAAGGACCTGGCGGCGACCCTGAACGCGATCTACGGTGCGCGGGAGACGGTGCAGACGACGACCACGCCGACGACCACGCCGTCCAGCCAGGCCGGCCGCGTCCCCGGCCAGCCCGCCCCGCCGACGCCGCCGCCGCCCTCGGTGGCGCCGGGACCGCCGCTGGCCGCCGGCACCGCCGAGGCGCCGCTGGTCGAGGGCCAGGTCCGCTTCATCGCCGACGAGACGACGAACGCGATCATCGTGACCACCACGCCCCGGCAGTGGTCGGACATCGAGGCGACGATCAAGCAGCTCGACCGGATGCCCCGGCAGGTGCTGATCGAGGTCCTGGTCGCCGAGATCACGCTGAACGACGACACCCGCCTGGGCATCGACTGGGCGCTGCGGGCCGGGAAGTTCGGGATCAGCAACGCGAACGCCAATACCGGGTCGTCGGGCGGCGTCCTGACGCCGACGAGCCCCGGGGTGGGGTCCACCAGCGGCGGGGCGAGCACGACCTTCACGTCACCGACCTTCAACATCCCGACACCATTCAGCCCGGCCGCGGTGTTCGGACCGGTCGGGGCGGGGCTGTCGGCGTTCACATTCGAGAGCCAGAAGTTCTTGGCCATGCTCAATGTGCTCGCGTCCGAGAACAAGGTCAACATCGTCTCTAACCCGCATGTCATGACCTCGGAGAACAAGAAGGCGGTCATCAACGTGTCGCAATCGGTGCCGATCATCACCGGCCAGCAGACGAGCACGGTGAGCACGCCCGGCACCACGGCCGGCAGCACCAGCACGTCGATCACGACCGGGGGCGTCAACCAGACGGTCGAGTATCGCGACGCCGGTGTCGTGCTGACCGTGACGCCGCGCATCGGCGAGCGCGGCACCGTGGCGCTCGACGTCAAGCAGGAGGTCAACTCGGTGGGCGCCGCCGTGCCGCCGACGAACTCGCCCTCGTTCGTGAAGCGCGAGGCGGAGACCTCGGTCGTCCTCCTCAACAACCAGACGCTCGTGCTGGGCGGCCTCATCCAGGACCAGGTCACGATCGATGACAACGGCATCCCGTTCCTCAAGAACATCCCGATCCTCGGCTACCTGTTCGGGCTCAAGGAGCGGAAGGTGCAGAAGACCGAGCTGCTGCTGCTCATCACGCCGCGCGTGATCGGCACCGCGATCGACGCGGCCCGGATCACCGACGAGATGCGCCGGGTGACGCCGGAGCTGAACGAGGCGGTCCGCAGCGCTCCCCGCGGGCCGACCTCCAGGCCCCCGCCGACCGGCGAGATTCAGATCCCTGGCGCCGTGCCGCTCGGGCCGACCAGTGCGCCGGTGCCGACGCCCGTCGCACCGGCCGTGCCCGTCGGAGCGACGCCGGCGGTGCCGGCGCCGGTCGCGCCGCACCCGGTGACGCCGCCCGCCCCGACGGGGGTGCCGCCGATTCCGCCGGTGCCGCCGCCGGCCGTCGTTCCACCGCCGCCGACGGGACCGGTGCCGGGACCGGCGAGCGGCGTGCCCCCGATTCCGTCGGTGCCGACCGCCCCCATCGTGCCGGCACCGACCGCTGTCCCCGCGCCCGCACCGTCGGTGGAGCCGCCGGCGTCAACGCCACCGACCTCCGCCGTGCCGCCATCCGGCCCTGCGACCATCGTCGCGCCGCCGGCGGCAACGACGCCGGCGCCGGCCCCCGGAATCGTCAACCCCCAGCCGCCGGGCTCCTCGGGCACCGCGCGCCCGACGGCGCCGGCGCGCCCCGCCCCCCGCGTCGGCCCGCCGATTCGGCCGCGCCCGTTCCCGGTCCCGCCGGCGCCGACAGGTCCACCGCCCGCCACCGAGGGGACGCCGCCGCCGCCCGCACCCGAGCCGACGATACCGCCAACGACGGATTAGAACTCACGCGCCGATGAACTTCGGCGGGCGCTTGTCGAAGAAAGCGGCGAGCCCTTCCTGGTGGTCGTCGCTCGCGATGGCCAGCCCCTGCGAGTAGGCCTCGAGGTCGAGCGCAGCGGCCAGATCGCTGGTGGCTGCGCGGTTCACCATGTGCTTGGCCAGGCGCAAC
>Ga0209577_10004355_pt1 | contig 13321 bp, 10 predicted proteins | sample GraSoiAngelo_109_FD_185874 | JGI IMG/M metagenome (GOLD analysis project Ga0209577, IMG submission 185874) | Grasslands soil microbial communities from the Angelo Coastal Reserve, California, USA - 14_0903_12_20cm (SPAdes) (version 2) | ecosystem: Environmental > Terrestrial > Soil > Grasslands... | reverse complement strand
GTATCGCCGCTCTCCAACGATGGTTCGATCCATCGGAATTCCTAACATTGATCCAGGAGCACAAGCTCCAGATCGCAACGGTCGTTCCGTCGATGATCCAGATCCTTCTCTCCCAGCCGCTCGAGGAATACGACCTGTCGTCGCTGCAGTACCTAGGGTGTGGCGCCGCACCACTGCCGCGCGAGGTCGCTGAAGACTTCTTGAAGCGCGTCCCCTGGGTGCAGATCCGCGAGGGCTACGGGTGCACGGAATCGGGCGCCGTGATGTCGGCGAACAAGCCACAGGAGAGCAAGATCGGGTCGGTCGGAACCCCGATCGGCGGTTACGAGTTACGGATCCTCGACGACGACGGAAATGAGGTTCCGACGGGTCAGCCGGGTGAGATCTGCTGCCGGTCCAAGGGCGTGATGATGGGTTACTGGAACGCACCGGAGGCGACGGCGGCAACGATCAAGGACGGCTGGCTCTACACGGGGGACATCGGATACCTGGACGAAGACGGATACCTGTATGTGGTCGACCGCAAGAAGGATCTCATCATCCGAGGCGGCTTCAACGTGTTCCCCCGTGACGTCGAAGATGCGTTGCTCGAGCATCCCGCTGTGGCCATGGCCGGTGTTGTTGGGCGGCCGGACAAGGCGAAGGGTGAAGAGGTCGTTGCGTTCGTGTCGCTGAAGCCCGGCGCAGAGACCACGGAGGCAGAGTTGATCGCCTTCGCCAAGTCGAAGCTCAGCGCGTACAAGTACCCGCGCGAAGTGCACATCGTCCCCGCTGTGCCCCTCACTCCGGTTATGAAGGTCGATCGGAAAGTGCTGCGCGGGATGCTCCCGAAGTGAGCAACTCGATGCGCGCGGTGCGCTTCCACTCGTCCTCGGGCGAGCTGCAAGTCGAAGAGATGCCGATCCCCGAGCCCGGGCCGCTCGACGTGTTGGTGAAAGTCGATTCGTGCGGGATCTGCTTGTCCGACGTTCACCTGATCGACCGCTCGATCCCTGCAGTGATCCCCGACGTGACACCGGGACACGAGGTCTCGGGCACGATCGCGCGCGCCGGCGAGCTCGTGCAGGGGTGGAACGAGGGCGATCGGGTCGTCCTCATGGCCGGACGAACGTGCATGACGTGCGCGCGCTGTCGAAGCGGCCGGCTCGAGGAGTGCCTTGCGCCGGAGATCATGGGGTTCATGTACGACGGCGCGTGGGCCGAGTACGTCCTGGCGCCTTTCTACGCGCTGAGCGCGGTACCGGACAACGTTCCGATGGAGCAGGCGGCGATCGTGGCCGACGCGGTCTCGACGCCGTACGCGGCGCTTTCCGATCGAGCAGCCCTGCGGCCCGGCGAATCGGTCGGCTTGTGGGGGATCGGGGGCCTTGGGACGCACGCGGTGCAGATCGCGCGCCTGCTCGGCGCAGGGCTGATCGTAGCGGTCGACCCGCTCGAGAGCGCGCGCAAGCGCGCGCTCTCGCGGGGCGCAGACATCGCCGTGGACCCAGCGACCGAGGACGTGCAAGCGATCACCGCGCGCGAGACCGGCGGCGTCGGGCTCGACGTTGCGCTCGACCTCGTCGGGAAGAACGACGTGCTGATGCAGGCGCAGTGGTGCCTTGCGCGCGGAGGTCGTCTCGTCATGGTGGGCTTGTCGCTCGATCCGCTGGAGCTCGGCCCGGGGATCCTTTTCGGCGCGCGCTCGATCTCGTTGCTCGGCCACCTCGGCTACCGGAAGCAGCACCTCGACGATCTGCTGTCGCTGGTTTCGCGAGGGCGGCTGGACCTGTCGGGATCGATCAGCGACGTGATCGGCCTGGACGAGGTGCCCGACGGCGTGCGGCGCTTGTCCGAGAAGGAAGGCGATCCGGTCCGGATCGTCGTGAGACCGAACGGCTAGCTGCCGCGCGCGCGTTTCGTAGCGACACGCGCGACGGCGAAACCGACCACGACGATCGCCAGTGCAGCAAGCGCGATCTGCGTCGCGCGGCTTCGAGTGGTCGACGCCGTGGGTCCGGCCGCCTGCGCAGACGCGCTCGGTGAGACCGTCGGCGCGACGGCGAGGACGCTCGATGACGGGCTCGCCGACGGCGGAGCCACGGTCCTGGCCGGGCTACCGGGCTTCTTCGTGGTCGCGTGCGTCGTCGCCGGCGTCGGCGTGGAGCTCGAGCGGTGCGTCGCGCGCGGCGTCGGCGTCCCGCTCGGATGGGAGGTCGCGCCGACGGCGCGCATCGCGTTGATGCGCCGGATGCCGCTCACCGTGTCGGCGGTGTTGTTGATGCGCGCGACCGCTTGCGCGTTCGTGTAGCCCTCGGACAGCAGCAGCGCCGCGAGGCCGGACACGTGGGGCGCCGCCATCGATGTGCCCTGGTCGACGGCGTACCCGCCGTTCATCCACGTCGACAGGATGCAGTTCGACGAGTTCTGACAGTTCCCCGGCGCGTCTCCGCCCGGCGCGTACACGTTGGCCCCCGTGTTCGAGTACGACGCGACCTCGTCGTTCGGTCCGGTCGCGCCGACCACCTCAAGCGCGTTGCTGCTGTACGCGGACTTCAAGCTTTGGTTCCCCGCTGCGATCACGACGACGTCGCCCCGCCCGTACGCGTACTCGGCAGCGTTCTGAAGGTCCGCGACGCAGCTGTTGCCCAAGATGAAGTCGAGCAGCCCGGTCTCCGGCCCCAGCGACAGGTTGATGACGCGCGCGCCGTGGTCAGACGCGAACCGGATTCCCGTGACGATGTCGCTGCAACGTCCGCTGCCTTGCGAGTCCAGGACCTTCACCGCCATGAGCTTGGCCGACGGTGCCACGCCTGCGATGCCGACGCCGTTGCCAGTGACGGCCGCCGCGATCCCGGCGACGTGCGAGCCGTGCCCGTTGTCGTCGTTGCCTGCTCCGGAGCCGGTCACGCACGACCCGCTCGTGCAGTCGTAGTGCGACGCGATCCTGCTCTTCAGGTCGGGATGCGTGAGATCGATCCCCGTGTCGACGATCGCGATCGTGATGCCGGCGCCCTTCGTCTTCGTCCATGCCTGATCCGCGTGGATCTTCGTGAGCGCCCATTGCTGCGCGCGACCCGGATCGGTCGTTGCAGAAGCCGGCGACACAACGCCGGCTAGAGCGATGAACGCGGTGAGGAAAGCGAGCGCGGGACGCTTCACGTGCAAAGAGTAGCGATTCCGTCCAAGGGCCGCATTCGACGCCTGCCGGATTGTTCGATTCGGTAGGGTTTACCAGTCGGAGGGCCACGCGGAGGGAGAGTGATGACCGATAAGGAAACGATCGTCCGCGCATTTCTCGCGGACTGGAGCACGGGCGACGCACGCAAGCTAGCCGACTACTTCACCGAGGACGGTGTGTTCCAGATGATGCCGCGTGGCGACGAAGTGCGTGGTCGCGAGGCGATCCACGAAGACTTCAAAGCGCAGCTGTCGTGGTGCACCGACTGCGCGTTCGAGATCATCGCGTTCGCCGTCTCGGGAAACACGGTCTTCACCGAACGTATCGACCGCATGAAGATCACGGGCGCGCCCGTCGAGGTGCGGGTGGCAGGCGTGTTCGGGGTCGACGACGCCGGCAAGCTGACCGCGTGGCGAGACTACTTCGACATGAACGCGGTGATGACGCAGCTGAGCGCCGCGGGGATCGGTGGCGATCCACAGGGTCCGATCCCCGAGGGACCCGGCTCCCAGGGGTCGTACACTTACGAGCAGCCGGGCGCGTAGCTCAGTGGCGAGAGCGTCTGCCTTACAAGCAGAAGGTCGGAGGTTCGATACCTCCCGCGCCCACCATCAGCAGAGTCGGGGTTCGGCAAACCGGCCCGGACGGAAGCTCAATCAGCGGCAGACCTAGGCTTGCGCCGTCTCAGGAGAGCGTTGTGACAGTCGACGACGCGTGCAGATAGCGCCATCGGTGCGCGCCGGATGGATGACTCAACTTCGACGCGACGAACTCTGCTTCACGTCGAGGGAGTCCGACGAGATGGAGTACGCGACATAGATCGTCGTCGGCTGCGCGCCGCCCACGCAGACGAGCCTCGATGCGCCGCCCCGGCGCGGGCGAGAGGCTCACGTACCCCATCGTCGTCCTTACCTCCATCGATCATCCCCGACCTCAAGAGAAGGAGCCATTCCGCGCGCAACGGCGCACGTCGGAGAAATTCTGCAACGAATCATTGGGGAGGGTCCTCCACCTCTTGTGATAAGTCGTTCAATGGGTCACTTGTGCGCTAACTCATAGGGAAGATACAAATTGCGCGAGTTCGACCTTCGTTACGAATGACACTTTCGAACTGAAACGTCAAGAGGGTAAAGCGTCTTGTTCGAAGTTTGTTGCGCGCGCGAACACACCTAGCGTTCATCATCAGCGTGACACACACGTCTAGTCACGACTGATGCGTGAATGTGCATCGTCTCCTCCCGCGCGCACCGCGCTTAGGAGATCCAGACCGCCGTTCCGTAGGCGAGGATCTCGGACATGTTCTGTCCGATCTCGGTTGAATCGAACCGAACCCCGGCGATCGCATTGGCGCCCATCGCCTGCGCGTGCTGAACGAGCCTGTCGAGCGCATGGCGGCGGGCCTGCTCGAGGACTTCTGTGTACTCATCAACTTCACCGGATCGGAGCGCGCGGATGCTTCCCGTGATCCCCCTGGTGAATCCGATGCTGCGCACGACGAGTCCCCAGGCCAGGCCGATATGGCGCTCGACCTTCTTTCCTGGGAAATCGAACGTCGTCGAGCAGGGCAGCGGCAATAGTTCGCTCGTCAGCTCGGCCATGTCTCCTCCTTGCCCGATGCGGTCAACATCCCTCGGCCTCGAGGTCATGCTATGCGCCTGCAAGGTTCCGTATCCCGTGAGGACCTCGTGTACCGTCTAAGCCTCATGCCCAACCGGGATGTGTATCGAGCATGAGCGCCAGCGTGGCCTTCGGCTTGCTCGTTTCGCTCGCATCGGCGTGCGTGATCAACCTCGGGTTCTTCGTTCAACATCGCGCGGCGACCGGGTTACCCGAGCTCAAGCTCCGTCATCCGATCGCCACGCTCATCCCGCTGCTGAAAGACCGCGCGTGGGTTATCGGCAATCTCGCGGGCGTTCTCGGCTGGCTCCTCTACCTGCTTGCGTTGTGGCTTGCGCCGTTATCCCTCGTTCAGGCTGCCTCGGCGGGCGGCGTCGGCGTTCTTGCCTTCGCGGTGTGGAAAGGCGGGGGCGTCCCGCTCTTGCGTCGCGAGCTGGCCGGGGTCGGCGCCGCGATGGCGGGGCTTGTCTTGCTTGGGATCTCGCTTGCGGCTGGGAACGATGAAGGTGTGAAGACCGACCTCGGTCCACTCCTCATGTGGCTGGGTGGTTCGGTTGTGGCGGCCGGGATAGCGGTTGGACCGTTGGCGCGCGCGGTCGCGCCGGGAGCCGGACTCGGGATCGCAGCCGGGATACTGTATGCGGCAGGTGATATCTCGAACAAAGCTGCATACGGTGGTCGGTATTGGCTGTGGCCGGTACTGAGCGCGTTCCACCTGGTTGCGCTTATCGGACTGCAACTCGGTTTCCAACGAGGCGGCGCCCTTGCGACGGCCGGCAGCGCGAACCTGCTCTTGAACGCATTGCCGATCGTTGCGGGGGTCGCCCTGTTCCATGAAGGGATCCCGTCCGGTGCTCTGGGCGGCGCGCGCATCGCGGCTTTCGCGTTGGTCATCATCGGAGCTGTGCTGCTCGCGCGGAGCGAACCCTCTGCCACACCGGGTGTTCCACGGGCCGAGGCCGGGGTCTGAGTCGGGGGCGTGTGATGGGGGACTACTTCGATAACTCGGGCAGGGACGACGTCCTCGGCGGCGGGTCCAAGATGATCCCGATCGAGACACCCAAGGGTGTGTTCAAGGTCTGGACGAAGCGCGTCGGGAACAACCCTCGCATCAAGCTCTTACTGCTGCACGGCGGTCCCGGCGCCACGCACGAGTACTTCGAAGCAGCCGACAGCTATCTTCCTGCTGCCGGGGTCGAGTACTACTACTACGACCAGCTCGGATCGGCGTACAGCGATCAGCCGGACGAGCCGGACCTCTGGGAGATCGTGCGCTTCGTCGAAGAAATCGAGCAGGTCCGCGCGGCGCTTCGTCTCGACCGAAGCAACTTCTTCCTCCTCGGTCATTCGTGGGGCGGCATCCTTGCCATCGAGTACGCGCTCAAGTACCAGCAACACCTGAAGGGTCTGATCATCTCGAACATGATGAGCAGCGTGCCCGCGTATAACGAGTACGCGGAAACGGTGCTGATGCCCGCAATGGATCAAGACGCGCTCGCGGAGGCGAAGGCGCTGGAAGCAGCCGGTGACTACGAGAACTCGCGCTATATGGAGATCCTTGTTCCGCATCATTACGTGGAGCACGTGTTGCGCATGCCGGCGGACGGCTGGCCCGATCCGGTGAATCGTGCCTTCGCGCGCATCAACCAGTCGATCTACGTCCCGATGCAGGGGCCGAGCGAACTTGGGGCGCGCGGCAAGCTGCTCGAATGGGAACGCACCGCAGATCTGCACACGATCAGCGTTCCGGCCCTCACCATCGGCGCCCAGCACGACACGATGGACCCGAAGCACATGGAAATGATGGCCAAAGAGTTGCCGCACGGGCGCTACCTGCACTGTCCGAACGGGAGTCACCTGGCGATGTACGACGACCAAGAGACTTATTTCGCCGGCTTGATCGCGTTCCTGCGGGAAGCTGACCGCGGGGCGTGACTGCTTCGATATGAACGAGTAGCTGAGTGCGGCGGGGATCTGGGGCGAACGGAGGCCTGATTCGCTTGCGCCGATTTGAGACAATCTGCAGGAAGACGGAGGTGCCCGACGACTGCTACGGACCGTAAAGGCGCTCACATCCGCTCCGTGCGCGCGATCCTGGTTGCGCTCGCGCTACTGATCGCAGCCATCGGGGGGACCGTGCTTGCCTTCACGACCGGCCCACGGCGGTCTGTCCCTCGTCCGTCTTTCCCTACCTACGGGCCCGTCGCGATAAGACAGGTTGCCAAGCCGGGATACCTTCAGCCCTTCGCGGATCCGGTGTTCGGCTCGACCGTGGAACGGATCGTGGGAGATCCCGGCCGACCCATCCTCTATCCCAACAGGTCAAAAGGCATTTGGGGCGCTCACTCACGCCACCACTATGTGGATGACCAGCCCTGGAACGCGGACGGATCCCTTCTTTGGCTGGAGAATGTGTCGGGCGGCTCTCCCACGCGCGTTGTGCTGGACGGCAAGACGTACAAGCCCCGGTTCAAACCATGCTCGAACTACATCTATTACGACGACCGCTGGCACCCCACCCTTCCGCATGTGCGAGTGGCGTGGGGAGGAAAAATCCTGCAGTGGTTCGATGTTGTGCGGTGCAGGCAGCTCCGCCGCTGGACGATGCCCTTCCGTCTTTCTATCGATTCGCAGGGCGGCCCCTCGCGAGACGGATCGATGTGGGCTCTCGGCGATTCCACGCGCGTGTTCGCCGTCCGGATGGACCCCTTGCCGGGCAAGATCGGTCCCGCGTTCGACTTCTTCCACAACTGCGGGCTTCCCGATTGCACGGCAACCCACGTTTCGATCGCACCGTCCGGCCGCTACGTCCTCATCCACTACACAGGGGACCACACTCGGATCTTGGACGTGGACGCCACCACGCTCGCGTTGACGCCACATGTCTATCCCTCAGGCACGCCGGAATGTTTGGGGCACGATCCGGCGAATGGCTATGTCTTCGACGTCGGCCACGCCGATCTCACCACCGATGCTCAAGGAAACGACATCATCGTCGCCCAGAACCGGGACTGGTGCCCTCAACGACTTGGGCAAGTCACGCTAGGCCAGATCTACAGCGTGCGCTTCAGCGACGGGACGGTGACATCGCTGCTCGAATCCGGAACCGCACAGAGTTACCACATCTCATGCCGCAATTATTCGCGTCCAGGGTGGTGCTATGCGAGCTTCTGGCCTGCTCCAGGGAAGCCGTTCGGCGACGAGATAGTCGCGCTGACGACCGACGGATCGATGCAGGTCGAGCGACTGGCGCACACACACACCGACACCACCAATTGTTATCCCTGCGAGGCGGACCCAGTGCCTTCGCCGGACGGTCGACGAGTCATCTTCGCCAGCTCGTGGACACTGAATTGTGACCACGGTTGCGGTTCCCAATCCAGCCCGCAGGCGTACGTGGTCAGCCTGCCGATCCCCAAGGCCTCGCCGAGTCCTTCTCGGAGCCCCGGCTAGTTTGCGCGCGCTCGTTTCAGGCTGAGTTGCAAGTCGAGGTTGAGACCTGGCCCATAATCGCAGGTCAGGCGCGCATTTGGTCGCGGTGGCGGGGAGTCCCTGAGCTTCCGATGGCGGATGCCGCTCGACGGCTAGTTGGGTGTTCGCTTCTGCCCGGGGCGTCCATGCGGGGGCACGTAGGTTGCCGGATCGTCATGAACGACCTCAAGGCAGCCCGTCAGTTCGGTAGCGCCAGCCCTCGCAAGATGGCCACGATCCCTTCCCGATAGTCGAGGCATATGCCTCCGGTTAAACGAAGCGTTCAACGTCAGCCGGTCGAGGTACGGCGATCGACCTTCCTCACATGCTGGGTAGATCGACCCTCTCATGCGTGGGTTAGATCGACCCCGTTTATCGCAGCGCGTAGCCGACTGGTCCCGATCTAGCGACGCGTAAGTCGCTGAGTCCGGACCGGGGCGAAGCATGTGTTGTCCTGATCGATGGGAAACGGACGAGCAGCCAGCCGCGCCGCAACTGCCGCGCCGCAACTGCCGAGCGTCCGACGATAGCTACGCATGAGGATCACAGATCCTTCACCTTGGTGCGCGCCAACCACTCGCACCGAGCGCGTTCGAAGCTTGCTTCGAATGATTCTTAAGCAGACGGCAGAGGAAGCATGTCGTGGGCTCGATCTGTTACGCGCCCGTGAGCCGCGGATGTTGTTCCGGGACGCTCACATCGATCGGCCGAGGTGCTCGACGATCCGTGGGTTGAAGCCGCGATCCAACCTGAGTCGCTCGTGCATCGTCGGGTTCGAAGTCATCACCGTGGACAGCTTCCCTCAAGAAAGAGTCCGGCGTGGGTTGTGACTCATGGCGGTTGTAGTTGTGACTCATGGCGGTTGGAGATGATCGCTCGACGAATCGTGTGAAGGAAGCGCGAGGAGAACCTCCACCGCTTCGCCTTCAGACGCTGCGGTGGAAACGCGGCGATCGTGCTGACACTCAACGTGCGAGGCGGTGGACGAGGAACGGTCGTCTGAGGGGTACGGCGTTTCCAATCGCCTGACCAGGGGGTTTAGTAACAGTTAGGGAGTTATCCACACCCTTTGTTGGCAAAGGCTTGACGGTTCTGCACGTTCTGTGCTGGTATTGGTCACCTTGAGCGGTCCCGTCCGTTCAGGAACATGCTTTATGTCCGACCTTGGGGGGGACGGGTGAACTTCAGAGACCGAGTCTCGGTTCGGGCATTGATCGTCGTCGTCGGGATGATGCTCGTCCCGATCGTCGTGAATGCGTCGTCGGCAGCGGCCGCCACGACACCGCCCGTCTTCGAGTCGGCGACGCACGCCGACACGTTGCTGAACGAATTGTCGAGTCTGACCATCTCCGTTCCAGCAACGACACAGGACGGAGACGTTCTCGTTCTCTTCATTGAGTCCGCCAACGTTGAGGATCCGGGCGGCCTCTCTGGATGGACGAAGGTTGACTCCGGCGATGCCGGAACCTCTTTACGTGGCTCGAGCTACTACCACGTCGCGTCGTCCGAGCCTTCGAGCTACACGCTGACGTACCCCGACATCATGCACATCTCGGCATTCATGCTGGATTACCGAGGCGTGGATACGAGCAATCCGATCTCGGCGCACGGCGTCGTTTCGAACGACATCGATTCCCTAACGGTCTCATCGCCCACGTTGAGTGGGGTCGGTTCCGGCGATGCCGTCTTGATCGGCTACCACGCGCGCGGCGTGCCCGTCGGGATCTTCACTCTTACGCCTCCGTCGGGTTGGACTGAGCGTGCCCAACAGACCACCAACAGTCCCAACAACCCCGACATAGGCGCGAGCATCGTTGAGAAGGTCGGGGGCACAGACTCTCCGTCCGAGACGGCTTCCATCTTGATCACCTCTGTAACCACGTCCCTCGCGCTCCGCGGAGTAACGGTAAATCCCACAGGGAGCCTCACGGTCAAGAAGGTCGCCCCCGCCGGCTCGACGGTGAAATTCGGCTTCACGGTGACCTGCTCAGGGGATCCGAGCAGCCCCTACACCTTCGACATCACCGGATCCGGGAGCCACCCGATCAGCGGCATCCCGGCCGGGACGAGCTGCACGGTGGCAGAGGCATCTCCCGGTGCCAACTACAACGCGGCGACTTATAGCCCCGGTGCAACCGCGGTCGTGCCGGCCAACGACTCCGTCACGGTCACCGTGACGAACACCCTGAAGACCGGCGACCTTCAGATCACTAAGGTCGCGCCAGCGGGATCCACACAGACCTACGACTTCAACGTCGAGTGCACCAGCTCTGATACCTCGCCCGTTGGGCCCTATACCGCGTCGGTAAACGGGTCGGCCAGCACAACGATCAAGGGCATCCCGGCCGGGTCTAGCTGCACCGTTTCTGAGACCGACCCGGGCTCGACCTACAACCCGCCGGGCTACAGCCCGAGCGCCACCGTCACGATCAAGGCCGACGACACGACCACCGTGACCGTGACGAACTCGCTGAAGCCGGGAAGCCTGACCGTCAACAAGGTCGCGCCGGCTCAAGGCCAAGGCGACACGTTCCGCTTCGCCGTGGGGTGCGGTTCGCATTCATACACGCTGACCGTTACGGGCAGTGGCTCGGCCACGCAAAGCGGCATCCCCGCCGGATCGGTGTGCACGATCACCGAGAGCGCGCCCGCCGGCTATGCGACCCCGTCGTACTCGCCATCGAACCATGTGACCGTGGGAGCCGGGCAAGCGGTCGCCGTCACCGTGACGAACCGCCTGCTCCCGATCGGCATTTCGATAGCGAAGAGTGTGAGCCCAACCTCCGGCACGCCGGGGACGGCGCTGACGTACACCTACGTCGTGAAGAACAGCGGGAAAGTCGATCTGCTGAACGTGCAGGTTAACGATGACAAGCTCGGTCACATCGGTTCCATCTCGGTTCTGAAGGTCGGCCAAAGCGCGACGTTGGCGAAGAGCGCCACGCTCGGGGCGGCCTCGGTGAAGAACGTCGGTACGACTGTCGGACACGACCGGTTCGGTCGTGAGGCGACCGCTAGCGACAGTGCAACCGCCACGGTCGTGCTGGCGGTGACGCCGGGTCCTCTGGGGCTGCCGAGGACCGGAAGCGACCCACGGTTGCCGTTCGATGGCGGGTTCGGTTTCCTCGGTCTCGGCTTCTTGCTCGTTGCAATAGCAGGCAGATGCCGGTCGGCGTCCTTGGCAATCCCTGGCAGGCGCCGGTCGGCGTCGGGGCAGGTCGGGACTGACCCACATGCGAGATCAGGGCGCCCCGTGCCCCTCGCGTGGGTGAGCATCAGGCGACGCCGACGTCGTTTCGGCCGAGATCCGGATTCCGGTCCTACTTGAGATCTGTTTCCACGCCGGCTACTCGGTGATGGCCGACATGCCTGAAGTGACGGCCGACCAGACCTAAAGGTGAACCGCCTCCATCGGAGTTTCTGCGCGTCGCCGAAGTACCAGCAGCAGCTCGAGACTCGATTGCTTCCTTGGGTCCTCGGTCAAGCCGATCTCGGGGACGACGTGCTCGAGATCGGGCCGGGCCCGGGCCTCACGACCGAGCTGCTGAAAGCGCGCGCACCCCGCATCACGGCGGTGGAGATCGATCCGGCGCTCGCCGGCACGCTGCGCGCGCGGCTCCCGGACGTCGACGTGATCAACGCCGATGCCACCGAGCTCCCGCTCCCAAATGGACGGTTCAGCGCTGCCGTCTCGTTCACGATGCTCCACCACGTCCCGTCGACGGCGTTGCAGGACCGGCTGCTCGCAGAAGTCCGCCGCGTGTTGCGGCCCGGGGGAGTGTTCTACGGCTCGGACAGTAGGAGCTCGGCGCTGTTCCGTCTTGCGCACCTCTTCGACACGATGGTCCTGGTCGAACCGGATTCCTTCGCCGAGCGGCTTGCGCGCGCCGGCTTCACCGATGCCAACGTCGACGCCGTGCCCCGCGCCTTCCGGTTCCGCGCGCGCGTTTGACTCCTGGGCTACGCTACCGTAACCTACGGTATGGTAACTTACGGAAGCGTAGCCTAGAGAGAGAGGGAAAGCCCATGCAGACCGTCGTCGCACCGAACGACGTCCTTCGCGAGCTCGAGCCGGCCGTTGAAGGGATGCTCGAGCGGCATCTTTCGACCGCACAAGAGTGGTTCCCACACGAGTACGTTCCATGGGAGCAGGGGCGGAGCTTCACCGACGAGCCGTGGGAGATCGGCCATAGCCGCTTGTCGGGCGTCGCGCGCACCGCGATGGAGCTGAACCTTCTGACCGAGGACAACCTGCCCTACTACCACCTCGCGATCTGGGAGACGTTCGGCGGTGAGGGCGCGTGGGGCGAATGGGTCCGGCGTTGGACTGCCGAAGAGGGCCGCCACTCGATCGCAATGCGGGACTTCCTGATGGTGACGCGCGGCGTTGACCCGGTGGAGCTGGAGCGGGGTCGCATGGATCACGTCTCCCGCGGCTACTACCCAGCCGGCGATTTCAACGCGCTGGATGGGCTCGTATACGTGACGCTCCAGGAGCTGGCGACGCGCATCTCGCACCGCAATACCGGCGCGATCACCGAAGACCCGATCGCCGAGAAGCTGATGGCCCGCATCGCGCTCGATGAGAACCTGCATTACGTTTTCTACCGCGACGTCACCTCGCGCGCGCTCGAGATCGAGCCGTCGGAGACGATGCTCGCGATCCACCGCCAAGTGCTCGGTTTCAGCATGCCCGGGCTGGAGCTGCCGGGATTCCGCGAGAAGGCGATCAGCATCGCGAAGGCCGGCATCTACGACCTCCGCATCCATCACGATCAGGTGCTGACGCCTGTGCTGTTCAAGAAATGGCACCTTGAAGATGTGAGCGGTCTCACCGATGAGGCCGAGCGCGCGCGCGACGAAGTCGTGCAAACGCTGGGCAAGGTCGACGCGGCGGCCACGCGGTTCGAGGAGAAGCGCGCGAGCTAACCTTCTTGGAAGAAGTGTTCCAACTCCGGACCGAGGACCTCGGGAACGATGTCGTGTGTCTGACCCTCGAGGGAGACGGCGCGGCCGCTCGGCAGCAGCTGCGCGAGTCGCTCGGCGGTCTCGCGCATGAACGGGAAGCTGGCG
>Ga0209577_10004352_pt1 | contig 13325 bp, 11 predicted proteins | sample GraSoiAngelo_109_FD_185874 | JGI IMG/M metagenome (GOLD analysis project Ga0209577, IMG submission 185874) | Grasslands soil microbial communities from the Angelo Coastal Reserve, California, USA - 14_0903_12_20cm (SPAdes) (version 2) | ecosystem: Environmental > Terrestrial > Soil > Grasslands... | reverse complement strand
GCCGGCTGGAACACCCTACATCGCCCCGCCGGATTGGCTGCTCGACGGAATTCTGGCGCTGGATAATGAGAGTCCCGAGATATTTGATGGTCTCGACACTGCGGCCACAAATCCGCCAACTTTGAAAGACTTCCTGACTCAACACCCCACTCTGCTCGATACTCCGTCGCGCGCTCTTTACTGTGCTTGTGCCAGCGCGCTATTGAGAATGTTGTTAGAGCACGACAATGCTCGCGTTCAGCTTGCGCGCTATATCGCCGATCTGCCTCATTCGTCGGCCGACATTTTCGCGGACTTCCAATCGCATTTTCCTTGGCTCGGAAGCGATTCTGGCGCGATGGAAAAAACCTGGCGCGAGAACATCCCACGGGTAGCCAGCGAACGGCGATTTGCGCTGCTTACCTTTACCGCAACTTCGGAGCAGCTCGACGAATGTTTGCTGACAAAGGTTGCGCAGGATCGGGAGAAAAAGAATTCGTTGACTTTGGATGAGACGGTACGGGCGAGCCGACCGAATATTAATACGGTGTCGGCAAAAAAATTGGGCGAGCGTCTTATGCTGTTGACGACTCGTGCACATCCGCTATTGCGACCAATCGTCGTTGATTACCAACTGGCCGCGGAATCAGTTACGCGAAAGAAGAGCCATGGGGTTGCGAAACGCCTGGCCAACAGCAAAGCACTGCGCGAAAAGATTGCCGTGCGCATGAGCGAGGTGGATGATTTTATGAACTGGTTTGAGGCGACGCAGGCGAAAACCGCGTCGGGCGCTTTCCGCGATTACCTGCATGCTTCCGCCAACAACGATGCAATACCACGCCGGCGCGATGCCCTTTCCGTTTATCTTGATGCTCTCGAAACGCAGCTCCAGTGATAAATCGGGCGCGTGATTTGCTCGAGTGAATCTTGCCCGTTATCGTGACGCGCTCCGACGCAGGATTTAATATGCAAAAGATTGGATTCACCGAAGCGCTCGATTCGATTGTAGCGAGCGATGCGCGTTATCAGCGCGAGGCCTACATTTTTCTGCGGGACGCCCTCGATTTTACGACTAAACAACAGAAAAAACTCAAGGGTGCGTCAATTAAGCATGTCGCAGGTCCGGAGTTGCTGGAAGGCGTTCGACAGTACGCGCTCAGGGAATTTGGCCCGATGGCGCTGAGTGTTCTTTCTCACTGGGGGGTGAACTGCTGCGAGGATATTGGTCACATGGTATTCAATCTGATCGGGGCCGGGATTTTTGGGAAAACGGATGAGGATTCGATGGACGATTTCAAGGCGGTCTATGATTTTCGCGATGCGTTTGTGAAACCGTTTCAGCCCGAGCCGCCTTCCACCGGCAAGGAATTATCTCTTCCCGCACCCAAGGCCGGTTGAGCCGCTTGCGTTTTCGGCGGCCTTTTCTCTTTCATGCATAACCGCGTAAATCTTAAGGCGATGAGCAAGATGGACTCGCCGGTCATCAGTTTTCCACCCAATACTGCACAGCGCTGGACGCTGGCGAACGGACTAACGATCATTGTTCAGGAAGATCGGAGTGCGCCGGTGGCGAGCGTGCAGGCGTGGTGCGCGGCCGGCAGTACCACTGAGGATAAACATCTTGGCGCCGGCCTTTCCCACATTCTCGAGCACATGCTCTTTAAGGGAACGAAGACGCGATCGACTAATGAGATTGCGCAGAAAATTCAGGATGTTGGTGGTTACATCAACGCCTACACTTCATTCGATCGCACGGTTTTTTGGATCGATGTTCCACAGGATGGGGCGTTGACCGCGCTCGACATTCTGGCGGACGCGATGATGAACTCAACGTTGCCGGCGCAAGAATACGCCAAGGAACAAGAGGTGATCCGACGCGAGTTTGCCATGGGAATGGATGACCCGGGTCGCATGGTCACACACCTTCTTTTCGGAACCGCCTATCAACGACATCCGTATCGGCTGCCGGTGATCGGGCTAGCCGATATCTACAATCAGCTAACACACGAGCAGGTGAGGGAATACTACAAGGCTCGCTACGTGCCAAACAATCTCACCTTTGTTGTCGTGGGAGACGTTTGCGCGGCGGAAATCCGGGAAAAGGTGGAAGAGTTTTTCAAAGACCGGCCCGCCAAATCACTTCCTCCAATTTATATCCCGGCCGAGCCGCCCCAACTTGGACGGCGCGAAGTGCATCAGGAGTTCACAACGGAGTTGACTCATTTTGCCATGGCCTGGCACGTCCCCGAAATCGCTCATCCCGATGTTCCCGCGCTTGATCTTCTAACGGTGATTCTGGGTGAAGGCCACAGCTCCCGTCTCTATCGCAAAGTCCGTGAGGAATCGGGACTGGCTTTTGCCATCTCGGCATTTTCCTACACCCCGGGCGATCCCGGAATTCTCGGGGTCGATGCCATCCTCGATCCGCAGAATCGCGAGGCGACCCAGAACCTAATCTTGCAAATGATCGAGGACGTGCGGCGTCACGGCGTCACCGCTGAGGAATTAGCGAAGGGCAAGAAGATCGTGCTTTCGCAGGAACTAGCTTCTCTCCGTACTATGCGCGGTCAGGCGACCGACCTCGGCACCAACTGGTTTCTGACTCGTAACCTCAACTTCAGCCGCGAATACCTCGACAAGATTCAGAAGGTAACGCTCGATGATATCAAGCGGGTCGCGGTTCAATATCTGACCGACGAGAATCTCAGCATCGTCTCTCTTAATCCCAAGGGATCGCTCAAATCGAAAAGCGAGACCGCGGTGCCGGCGGTGATTGGGCAAATCCAAAAATTCGAGTTGTCCAACGGATTGCGTGTGCTGGTGCGAGAAGATGCGCGCCTGCCTCTAATTGCGGTGTCGGCGGTCTTTCGCGGTGGCTTGTTGGTCGAGACCGAGGCAACCAGCGGAATTACCCGTCTCGTCGCCAAGTCGCTTTTGAAGGGAACCAAAACGCGAACAGCAGAGCAAATCGCGAATCAACTGGAGGCAGTGGGCGGCGAGATCACAGCCGAAGGTGGTAACAACAGTTTGGTCGTGAATCTCGATGTCACTCAACCTGATCTCGCGCTCGGCACAGATATTTTGGCTGACGTTTTGCTCAACGCGACGATGCTGCCTGGCGCAGTGGCGCGCGAAAAAGAAATTCAATTGGCCAAGATCAAGGACGAGGATGAAAAGCCGACTGCAGTTGCCCGCAATCTTCTCAAGCGAACCCTTTTCCCGGACCATCCGCTTGCGCTTCGATCGGAAGGCACGCCTGAATCAGTTGCGCGCCTGAATTCCAAAGACCTTCGCGCCTTTCGGGATCGCTACATTGTGGCACGGAATGGCGTCATCGCGGTGTTCGGAAACATAAAAGCCGAACACGTGATGGAGTTGTTCGAGCAAAAACTTGGCGCACTGCCTCCAGGGGAACTCGCGTTAAAGAGTCCGCCATCGTCGCCTTACTTGGCGGAAACAAAGGTGGTAGAAGCCGAGCGCGAAAAAGCGCAGGCGGTCCTGGTCGTAGGGTTTCGCGGCACCGATGTTTTTAATCCGGACCGTTATGCTCTCGAGCTGATCGACGAAGCGAGCAGCGATCTCGCCTCGCGCTTCTTTATTCGCATTCGTGAGAAAATGGGCCTCGCCTATTATGTCGGAGCATCGCAGATCCAAACCCTTTCTCCTGGGCTGTTTGCCTTCTTTCTCGGCACCGATCCGGAAAAGATCGAGTCGGTCAAGAGTGCCTTTCTGCATGAAATTCGCAAACTATCCAGCGAAGGTCTGACGCCGATTGAACTGGCGCGGGCGAAGAAGAAACTAATCGGCCAGCAACAAATTCAGAATCAGAGCAGCGATGTCTTTGCCTACATGACTGCGCTCGACGAACTTTACGGACTAGGCTTTAATCATAGCCAGGAGTTGGTAGCCAAAGTGAATGCAGTGACCTTGGGCGACATCAAGCGCGTGACGGCGAAGTATTTCGCGAAACAACCGTACGTCCTTGCGATTGTGCGACCGCCAGCAAAGCCCCCAACCGCGAAATCTAAATAGTATGGCCGAAGTTCAAACCAGCACGAATCCGGGGGAAATGACCCAACGATTTATCGAATTCGTCCTGATGCAGGCGCAGAATGCCGCTCTCTTTCTCGGCCAGATTCCAAACCCGCAGACTGGGAAAGGGGAAGTGAACCTAGAAGTGGCCAAGATGTTCATCGATCAACTGGCAATGATTCAGGAAAAAACGCGTGGCAATTTAACCAGCGAAGAATCAACGGTGCTGCGGAACGCGCTTTCTAACTTGCAGCTCGCTTATGTAGAAGTAGCCCGGACAGGTTCTTCCCCTGCTCCTCCAGAAAAGAGCGCCCCGGAGACCACTCCGGCTGGCGAAGCGGCCGATCAGGAACCGGAACCGCCGGTGACTGGTGCCGAAGGCGAGTCGCGCAAGAAGTTCAGCAAGAGTTACGGCGCCTAATCGGGTTGCTGCAAGATAGCGGCAGCGTGCGCGCTTTTTCCCCCTTACATCCGATTAGACAACGTGAGGAAAGGTACTCGGAAGCGTTCCGATATTGTTACTGATCCCGCTGATGCTGCGGAAGAAGCGGGGCTTCGTTATGTCAGCGACATGCGCCCCGGTTACACGCGTAAACGCAACGGTGAATCCTTTCAATACTTTGATACCGAAGGAAAATTGATCCAGGACGAATCCCGTTTACTTCGAATTGGGCGGCTTGCCATTCCGCCGGCTTATCACGACGTCTGGATCTGTCCGTTACCTAATGGGCATATTCAAGCTACCGGACGCGATAATCGCGGCCGAAAGCAGTATCGTTATCATGAGCGTTGGCGGGCCATTCGCGATGAGAACAAATATGACCGCATTTTGACCTTTGCCGCGGCGGTGCCAAAAATTCGGCGGCGGGTTCAAGCCGATTTGAAGGTACCGGGACTCAAACGAGAAAAGGTATTGGCAGCGGTCGTGCAACTACTGGAACGCACTTTCATTCGTGTTGGCAACGAAGAGTACGCCAGACAAAACAAGTCTTTTGGTCTGACCACGATGAAGAACCACCACGTCAAGGTGCGAGCAACGAAGTTGCGATTCCGGTTCCGGGGCAAAGGTGGCAAGGAACACGAAATAGATTTCATGGATCGCCGGATCGCGAAGATCATTCGCGAACTACAGGATCTGCCAGGCCAGGATCTGTTTCAGTATTTTGACGATGAGGGCAAGCTTTGCGACGTCACCTCGCAGGATGTGAATGATTATCTTCGGGAAATAACGGGCGAAGATTTCACGGCCAAGGATTTCCGGACTTGGGCGGGCACGGTTCTGACGGCAATGGCACTTAACGCGCAAGAAAAGTTTGCCACCAAGAAGGAAGCGAAGGCGAACGTTAAGAACGCCATCGGCGCAGCGGCAAAGTTATTGCATAATACGCCGACCATTTGTCGGAAATGTTATGTTCATCCGGCAATTGTGGAATCGTACCTCAGGGGCAATTTAATCGAAGGGTTACAAACCAAGCTTGATGAAGCTGAAGAAATTCCAGATTTCAGTGATGATGAAAGAGCCGTGCTGAGCTTCCTTAATGTTCAGGCTCGGAAAAAGAATGGTGTCGCCTTGCAGAAATAAAAAGACCGCGCAGCCGAACTACGCGGTCCTTTTGAATTGTTGCTTTCGGTTACTTACTTTCCAGCTCTCCGGCGCGCGGCCCACCGTGCCTTCATCATATCGCTGAGTTTCTTTCGCGCTGCGGCTGACATACGGCCGCGACGGCGAGTTTTCTTTCCGCCGCCTCCACCTTTACGTCTACCCCGAACCCTGGCCCAGCGCCTCCGCGCAGCAGCCGCGATCTTGGCTCGTGTTGCTGCCGACATGGTGCGACGGCGTCGGCCGCCTCCAGTTTTTCTCCCCGCGCTGGTAGTAGCGCGTCCGCCACCAACTAAACCGGCGAACCTTCGTTCGAGGTTATCGATCTGGCGACGAATAGAAACCGCTTGTTCCAACTGCCTGAGTGATAAGTCCATGACGACTTTCCTAGCAGTGTGGCAATTATGTGCAAACTAATTTCGCAACTATTTTTGAGGTATTTTCTAGCTACCGGGAAGCGCCACGCGCCGGAGTTGGACTAGGTCGTGGAGATCGGCTCGACTTGGCGGCCTTAACGTTTTGCCCCGCCGTAGTTGCTGGTTGGGCCTTTTCCGGATACTTCTTTGTGCTCGGCCAGACCAGACGCCACGGTTGCGATTTTAACGTCGCCGTCGCGTCTTTCACGTTGTCCGCGCTTTCTTGAAGAGAAGGGCCGAGTGAAGTGAGAGTTGACTTCAACTTTTCCGAAGAAGCGCGAAGGTTTTGCAGAGTTACCGCGATGTTGTCCTTCTTGGTCAAATCGGTGGTAATTTGATTCAAGTTCGACAGTGAACTGGAAAGGGCGCTGTCCGGACCAGTCAGCTGATTAAGATGTTCGCCCAGATTCTTGAACTGACCAAGGGCCAGATTCAGTTCCGAGGTTTCATCCGTTATATGGCTGAGGTTTTGCGCAGTTAATTCGAGTTGTTTGAAAGTAGCGGTAGCTTCTGTTGCGACCGGCGCAATAATATCCAGCATTCGAGCGATGGCTTCGCTAAAGTCCGGGACACGTTCGCCCGCGAATACTTCGCCGGATTTAGCGCGGCCGGAAGACTCTGTCCCTTCGGTGAAGTCAATTGCGACTTCGCCGAGAAGCCCAAGTGTAATCATGCGCGCCCTGGAATCGCGATAAAGCTGCGCACTGCGGTCCACCTGGACTTCGATCCGAACTTCATAGCGCGGTGGCTTCTCGGGTGCGGGAGTGGCGTTGGCCTCGGCCGCCCGCAGAGATTTTGCGACGTCCACCGCGCGTTGACTTTCCTCCTTTGAAACGGGGGAATACAACTTCGCGACCTGCCCGATCTTGCGACCAGCCAGCAAAACCGGTGCACCCAGTTTAATACCGGCAGCATTATCAAAATATATTTTGTAAGTAGTCAGCGGACGGAAGAGTCCCGGCGCTCCCAATAGCACGAGAATTCCCGTCAGAACTGCGAGGGTAGCAACGACTAATAATCCAGTGAGAACTTCGTTACGCCGTATCTGCATGGTTTATCTCATCGAGAATTGGACCTTCGGTGCTGCCGCTTAAGAATTGCGAAACCACCGGGTTTTTCGATTGCTTTAATTTTTCGGGTTTACCTTCCTCGATAATCTTACCCTGATACAGCATAGCCATGCGTGTGGCGATGCGAAATGCGCTATCCATTTCGTGAGTCACGATGATCGAAGTGACCTTTGACTTCTCGCTGAGGGTAATAATTAGTTCGTCAATCACCGAAGACATTACCGGGTCCAGTCCGGCAACCGGCTCGTCGAAAAGAATCAGCTCAGGCTCGAGCACAAGGGCCCGCGCCAGACTAACCCGTTTTCTCATCCCGCCGCTGAGCTCTGATGGCATCAAATTCCTGGCGTCCTTCATCCCGACCAGCTCCAACTTTTCGTGTACGATCGTATCGATCTGATTCTGGCTTTTATCAGTCGTTTCCTCCAGCGGAAGGGCGACGTTATCGCGAACTGTGAGCGAACTAAGCAAGGCGGAATATTGATAGACCATTCCAATATGCCGCCGGATTCGTTGCAGCTTTCTCCGTTGCAGCCTGGTAATCTCAAATTGTTTGAAGAAGACCGAACCGGCATTTGGATAAAGAATGCCGAGAATAAGGCGGAGAATGGTACTTTTGCCACTGCCGCTCTGACCTAGGATAACGAGACGATCCTGCGGCTGAATCTTCAACGAAAGATCGTCGAGGACGAGCTTGTCTTCGAATTGCATCGTTACATCACGCAGTTCGGCAACGTATGAATTTGTCATGTCGGAAAGAAAACGGTGTAAACGATGTTATATAGAGTATCGAACCCGATTACGGTGGCGATAGAGGTGACCACGCTAGAGGTGGTGGCTGTTCCAACGCCGGCCGCGCCGCCCTTCACAGACAGACCCCGATAGCAGGCGATCCCACCAATTAGTAAACCGAACAAAAAGCTTTTGAGAACACCGGTGATAATATCACGGATGAGAAGCGCGTCACGAACCAGATCAAGAAAATAGACGAACGCGATGCTGAAATACGCGCGCGAAACGAGACAACTCGCGAAAATCGCCGCCAGGTTCGAAATGGTGGAAAGACAGGGCATCAGGAAGAAAAGCGCGAGCATGCGCGGCCCGACAAGGAATCGTAACGGTCCGATCCCCATTGCCTCAATCGCTTCAACTTCCTCGGAGACCTTCATCGTTCCCAATTCCGCAGTGAAAGCGGCTCCGATCCGAGCAGCCAGCATGATGCCCGTGATCAATGGCCCGAGCTCGCGGGTAAAAGCAATTGCTACCAACCCGGGAACGAGGCGTTCCGTGCCGAAGCGCTGCAATTGATAACCCGTCAACAAAGCCATGGTTAAGCCAAGAAAAAACGAAACGAGACCGACCAGCGGAACCGAACCGACACCAGCGCGCTCGCAGTGCTCGAAGAAACTCGCAGCGCGAAATGGGACCCGGCCTTCCCGGACCCGCTCCACCGTTTCGTCCAGGGTGTGAACCATAAACCAGAAGAGACTTCCGACTTCGCGCATGAATTCGCGGCTGAGATGTCCCACTCCTTGAACGACAACGACCGGATTAGCCGGAATAGTCGGATCTGCTTCCTGGCTCGGCATGTTACGGAACGTGCCTTAGTTCCTCAGACGGAAAAGCGGAAAATGCGGCGATGAACAAATCGCTCCAACGGCCGCCGCAGTAGCCATTTGTGACTGCGAACAAAATTTCGCACCCTCCTCGAGATTGCGCGCGGATTAAAAACAATCACGTTGTTACTTTCTTATCGTGAAGTTGACTTCGCTGGCAATTGATTATTTGGCTTTGGCTCTTTGCGGACTGGCCGCGCCTGCTCAGGAAAATTCGCCAACAATGAAACAAACCGCCCGCCCCGCTCGAATCAACCTCGCCGTGCATGGGGGAGCCGGTACGATCGAGCGCAGTAAAATGACTTTGGAACGCGAGCAGGAGTATCGCGGTGGAATCGCGCGTGCCCTGCGGGCCGGTCGTGAAATTCTGGACCGCGGCGGATCGAGTCTCGATGCGGTCGAAGCTGCGGTCCGGGTTATGGAGGACGACCCGGATTTCAACGCCGGCAAAGGCTCTGTCTTTACCAGCGCCGGTACTAACGAAATGGATGCCGCGATCATGGATGGGAAAACCCTGAGCGCCGGCACGGTCGCCTGTCTGGAGCATGTCCGTAATCCAATCGTGCTGGCGCGTACCGTCATGGAAAAATCGAAGCATGTGATGATGATAGGGAGGGGGGCGGAGGAATTCGCAAAACGCAACGGCATTGAGTTGGTCGATACAAAATATTTTTTCACTGAGCGCCGCTGGGATGAGTTGCAAAAGTCAAAGGCGGCGGAGAAGTCGGCCGCGGAAGGCGGTAAAAAGTTCATTATTTCCGAGGCGGAATCTCACGGCACGGTCGGTGCGGTGGCGCGGGACGCGCAAGGAAACCTGGCCGCCGCAACTTCGACTGGCGGGACAACCAATAAACTTCCGGGTCGGGTGGGTGATTCGCCTATCGTTGGCGCCGGCACTTATGCGAACAACGCGACCTGCGCGGTCTCGTGCACAGGCGACGGCGAATTTTTCATTCGGGCAGTGGTCGCGCATCAGGTCTCTGCGTTGATGGAATTGCGCGGAATGTCGTTGGCGGAAGCGGCGGAGCACGCCTTGGCCGATGCGCAAAAACTCGGCGGCAAAGGTGGTCTGATTGCAGTGGACAAAGATGGAAATGTGACACTGCCATTTAATACCAGCGGGATGTATCGCGGCTATCTCGGTGAGGACGGCAAGTTCGTAATCGAGATTTACAAATAAAGTAGGACGAGCTTCTGGCTTGCCAATTCCGCGGTCACAACCGACACGCTCTGGTAGCGATTCATGCTTCCTCCAATTTCCGTCGTTATCCCCGCGTTTAACGAAGCGGTGCGCATTGGCGATACTCTCGCGGTAACGATCGCTTATCTGGAAAAGGAAAGCCCGACCAGTGAGGTGATCGTCGTCAATGACGGCTCGACCGATTCGACCGGCGAAATGATTCGCAAAGTCGCGGCGGTGCCGTCGTCGGTAGCGGTTCGATTGCTGGAGAATTTTCCAAATCGCGGCAAAGGCGCAGCGGTGCGAACCGGATTGTCCAGTGCAACTAAACCGATCGGAGTTTTTTTTGATGCCGATCTCTCGACGCCGATTGATGAGCTTCCAAAAATTGTCGAGCCAATCGCGCGTGGGGAAGTAGACATCGCGTTTGGTTCACGCGCGCTCGATCGCAAGCTAATCGGAAATCGTCAGCCTTGGCGGCGCGAGCAAGGCGGCCGGGTTTTCAACCTGGTGGTGCGAGTGGCAACCGGTCTGCCGTTCTGGGATACGCAATGCGGTTTCAAAGCCTTTCGAATGGAGGCATGCCGGCCAATCATTGAAGCGGCGAAGGTCATCGGCTTTGGCTTTGACGTGGAACTACTTCTTCTTGCCCAACGTGCCGGATTACGACTCAGGGAAATTCCGGTGCGATGGAACCATCATGAAGGCAGCAAGATTCGGTTTGTTCACGATAGCGTGCGAATGCTGCGTGAGGTTTTGTCGTTGCGCGCGAGCACAACATAACTGGATCGAACGGTAAGCGACTGTCGGCCCCGAACGCGGTATATCGCAAAGTACAACAAACCGGCGCGCAATCTCTCAACCGCGCGCCGATTTGATTCTTAACGCTAATTATTTCGTAACGATCTCGGCGTTCTCCAGCATGGCGACGCCACCGCGCTCCGCCATTTTGCCTTTAATCGTGATCGTTTTGCCGGCGTATTCCGCCAGTTGATCGTTCATCGGTTTATGATCCCCAACGATCAAATACGCTTTGCCGTCGGAAACAATCCCGACCGGCCCGCCGCCTTTGATGCATTTGGCCGCACAACCGGAATGTTTATCACCCATCGCGTTGTGATCGACGTAGCACATCATATCAACAACTTCTCCGGTAATCTCTTTGGAGGCCGAGGCGTCGAGGTTCTCCTTCCCTTGCTCGGCCGCGAAGGCCACCGGCGATAAAGCAAGTGCGGAAATGAATCCGGCCGCGACCGCTAGCTTCAGGCTTCTTGGAATTGTAGAATTGAACATGCATGAAACGTGTGCTCGAAATTCGCGGTGGTCAATTATGGCTACCGCGCTCGCCGTCGCTTTGCCTTAACAGAGTGAGACGGCTACCCCCGATGCCGGCTACAGCTTTTGTCGATCGATCAATTGCGCGAATTGCTCGAAAAAATAACTGGCGTCGTGTGGGCCGGGCGCGGCTTCGGGATGATATTGCACGCTGAAAATCGGGAGCTCCTTATGTCGCATTCCTTCGACCGTGGCGTCATTGAGGTTAATATGCGTCACCTCGATCTCCTTTGGTAAGGACTGAGGATCGACCGCGAACCCGTGATTCTGCGCCGTGATTGCCACTTTCCCCGATCGCAAATCTTTCACCGGCTGGTTTCCGCCGCGATGACCGAATTTCAGTTTGAAAGTCCGGCCACCGTAGGCAAAGCCAAGCACCTGATGTCCGAGGCAGATTCCAAAGATCGGTTTGCGACCGATCAGACCGCGCACGCTTTCGTGGGCATACGGCAATGCTTCGGGATCGCCGGGTCCGTTGGATAGAAAAATACCGTCTGGATTGAGAGCGAGCACTTCATCCGCCGTCGTTGTGGCTGGGACAACGGTCACGCCGAATCCCCGCTGGCGCAGCGAGCGCAAAATGTTGCGTTTCATCCCGTAATCAAATGCCACGATGCGATGGCGAATGGGCGGGAGTTGCGGCGCTTGATCGCCGGTCTGTAGCGACCATTGCCGGCTCAGTTGATCATCTGGGTCCCATTGGAAAACATTCCGCGTCGTGACCTCGCGCACATAATCCATTCCGATCACGCCTTCACCGTCGACCGCGCGTTGCACCGCCTCTTCGTATGAGGTGATTTCGGTGGTAAGACAGGCCTTCATCGCCCCGAGACTACGGAGATGCCTAGTCAGCGCGCGGGTGTCGACCCCCTGCAGGCCGGGAATTTCCCATCGCCGCAGATAATCATCGAGCGATTCTTCGGCGCGCCAGTTACTCGGAATTTCACTCAGCTCTTCAATAACGAAACCGCGGACATGCGGCTGGGTGCTTTCCTGATCGGTCGCGTTCGTTCCGTAATTTCCGATCAACGGGTAAGTCATCGCCACAATTTGCCCACGATACGATGGATCGGTCAGCACTTCTTGATAACCGGTCATCGACGTATTGAAACAAATCTCACCGACGCGCGTTCCGGTGGCGCCAAACGATTCGCCCTCGAAAATTCGGCCGTCTTCAAGGGCGAGCAGGGCGGGCATTGTTGGGATGAATGACTAGCACGTTTCCGAGTGCTGTCATTCCGAGCGAAGTCGAAGAATCCCGTTGAGGTTAACTTAGGTTTTCGCCACACGATCCCTCGACTTCGCGCAAGATGGCGGGATGGCGACAACAAAAAAGCCGAATCGAAGATTCGACTCGGCTTTTTAAAGTATTACCCCGCAGATGCCGTTTAGGTGGATCTCCCGTCCCTTTCGGTAACGGGCGGACGACCGTCGCGAGAGCGTCTGACTTCCAATTAAGGCGAGCCATGTTCCCTAAGACGCGACCAAGCCTCCTTAGTTAGATGTATCGGTTCGGGAATCTCACCTGTATCTCGAACAACGCAGGGTAAAGCACTGAGAATTATCAGTTCAGAGGCGGGAAAAAGCACTGAACTCTTAACCAACAACTCGCAGTTATTTCAAAAGAACTACTCGCGTAATTCCGCGCCGACATCGTTTCGCAACCGCTCACGAATCCGCGCGTGTGCCGCGCTCACTTCTTCGTTAGTCAGTGTGCGATTTTTGTCGCGATATGTCAATGAATAGGCAAGCGACTTTCGTGCTTGCGACAGTTCTTTGGCATCATTTTCCATAAATAAATCGAACAGCTCTACCTTCTCCAGCAAAGGCTCGTTAGCCGCTGCGATTACTTCAACGATGTCTGCGTGGGTGACTTCGAGGCCGACAAACATCGCCACGTCGCGTGTCACTGCGGGATAACGATCAATTTCTTTGAACCGTTCCGCGCTTTCGGTCGCTTGGGCGATAGTCGCGAGATCGATTTCGGCCGCCAACACCGGTGTCATTAGGCCAAGGGAGCTTGCGCTCGAAAGCTGCCCACCATGTCCGATTCGATCGCGCCCGTCAAAAATTTCCGCGCTCAACGCGAAGCCTGATCGT
>Ga0209577_10004350_pt1 | contig 13332 bp, 14 predicted proteins | sample GraSoiAngelo_109_FD_185874 | JGI IMG/M metagenome (GOLD analysis project Ga0209577, IMG submission 185874) | Grasslands soil microbial communities from the Angelo Coastal Reserve, California, USA - 14_0903_12_20cm (SPAdes) (version 2) | ecosystem: Environmental > Terrestrial > Soil > Grasslands... | reverse complement strand
CTTATCGAAGTTCCAGGCGATCGACGTCTCGCTCCAGCAGATCCCGGACCAGGCCTGCCAGCGGAACCCGGCCTGCCTCAAGCGGGTCTCGGCCCACAGCGGCAACTCGGTGCTGCGGGGACTGGTAGCGGACATGCGGGCCCCGGGCCAGACCGGGACCGGCGCGACGCCAGGCGGCCAGCCCACCACGCCGGGAGCTTCGACCGGTCCCTAGCTCCGCTCCGACCGGCGCCCGGTTCGAGACGCGGCCGGCTGGGCAAGTAAGGGGGCGGGTACTGGCGTAAGGCGCAAATCCGAGGCGAGAGTCCAAAAGGTGTTGCTATAGCCACACCAAATGGACTCTCGCGTCCTGCGCACGGGGCAATTTCAGGCGAGAGTCCAGAATTGTCAGCTATAGGTGCGAAAAATTGACCCTCGCCCTCGAAGGGACACCCAGCGGCCCGGACCTACTCCTTTAGTGCCCAACCGGCAAGCGCCGCGACCGCCAACCGCGGCGGCGCTGAACGCGCCGGCGGCTAGGGGATCAGCTTTCCCGGGTTCATGATCCCGCCCGGGTCGAGCCGCTCCTTCGCCGCGCGGAGGAGCTCGATCCCGAGGTCCCCGACCTCGTCGCGCATCCAGGCGAGGTGGTCGCGGCCAACCGCGTGGTGGTGGGTGATCGTCCCGCCGTTCTCCACGATCGCCTGTGAGGCGGCCTCCTTGGCGGCGCGCCACTGGTCGAGCTCCGCGCCAGGCTCGGCGCGGGTCATGAACGTGAAGTAGAGCGACGCCCCGGCCGGGTAGAGGTGGGAGACGTGGCAGCCCACCAGCGGCCGCGAGCCGCTCTGGGCCAGCGCGTCGATCAGCGCCCGGGTGACGCCCTGGTGGAGGTTCGGCAGCCGGCTCCACGTGGTCGCGGTCTCGAGCGTCTCCACCAGGATGCCCATCCCGAGCAGCACGTCGCGCAGGTAGGGCCCCAGGTAGCGGGAGTGGAGCCAGGCGCGCCCTGGCCGTGAGCCGAGCGCGAGGCCCCCGTGCGCGCGCAGGATCCGGGCCCCGTCGGCTGCGCGTGCCGCGACTGCCGGCTGCTCCCCCTCCCAGCCCACGATCACGATGCACCCGTTGCGGTGACCGCGGGCCCGCAGGTACGCGCGGCCCGCGCGCGTCGCCAGCGAGTCGCTCGACGACATCGCCATCGCCATACGCGTCTCCTCCTCGTCCGACAGCCGCGCCACGTCCGGAGCGGCCTGCTCGTGCTCGAGCGCCCTGAAAGCGTCGCAGCCCGCGGCGAAGCTCCGGAACGACCACCCTTCGTACCGCCGCGCCCGGGGCAGCCGCCTGACCGCCAGGGTGGCCTCGGTGATCACCCCCAGCACGCCCTCGGATCCGACCACCAGCTCCCGCAGCGAGGGCCCCGCCGCCGACGCCGGTATCGGCTTCACGACGAGCTCTCCCGCCGGAGAGATCAGCCGCAGGCCGAGCACCAGCTTGTCGATCCGGCCGTAGCCGGTCGACGCCTGCCCCGCGGACCGCGTGGCCACGTACCCGCCGATGCTTCCGAACTCGAACGACTGCGGGAAGTGCCCCAGGGTGAGCTCTCGGGCCTGGAGCCGGGCTTCGGCCGTGCGGCCGGGAAGCCCCGCACCGATCGTCGCCGTGAGCGACACCGGGTCCGTCGAGAGCGAGTCGAGTCGTGCGAGGTCGAGGGCGATCGCCGCGTCCAGCTCGCCGCGCAGTGGCTCGATCCCGCCCACGACGCTCGTGCCGCCGCCGAACGGCACCACCGCCACCCGCTCCGCCCCGCAGATCTCGAGCACGGCCGCGACCTGCGCATCGGAGCCGGGCATCACCACCGCGTCGGGCGCAGCGGACGCGTCGCCCGAGCGGAGGCGGAACAGGTCCGGATAGGACCTGCCCGCGGTCCGGCGGACCCGGCTGAGGCGGTCGGTGAGGACGTGCTCCGTTCCCACCGCCTCGCCCAGGGCGTCAAGCGCACCGCCGGGGAGCGCGGGCTCGCCGATCCGGACCTCCTCGAGCGCGGGGGGCGAGGCCGGCGGCCGGTCCGGCAGTCCGAGCTCCGACCGGAGCAGCCGCTCGCCCTCCGCGGGGAGCTCGACCGGTTCGGCCGGATCACCCCACCCCCACCAGTTCAGGGCCGCGTGGTCGGCGCTCACCCGGCGGCTCCGAACACGTGCTGGAGGCCATCCAGCGCGTCGTCGAGCTGCCGCCGCGCGGCGCGGCGGGCCATGAAGCCGCCGAACCGCGAGCGCCCGCGCAGCCGCTGCACCGACCTGAGCTCCACGCGCGTGGCGCCGTCGCCGGCCGGCTCGAGCGTGATCTCGGTTACGACCTCGGCGAAGACGCGCTCGAACGGCGTCTCCTCGAGCTCCTGCCGCCAGCGCAGCCTGCGCGGCCGGTGCGCGTCGGTCCGCGTGTAGTCGGCGCGCACGGCCCGCCCGCGGGACGATCGCATCACCGTCGTCCAGGCCTCCGGGGTGGCGTCCTCGACCCGCTCCACACGCGGCCACCAGCGCGGAAGGTGGTGCGGGTCCGCGAGCACCTCCCAGACCGCCTGGGGCACCGCCGCCACCGTGCGCGCACGCGCGACCGTCGGCATCAGTCGGAGTCGTAGGTCACGAGGCTGTGCACCGCGCGCCCGCCGAGCTTCTCGCGCCCGCCCAGGAACGCGAGCTCGATCACGAACGCGCAGCCGGCGACCTCGGCGCCCGCGGTCTCCACCAGCCGGCACAGCGCCTCGGCCGTTCCGCCGGTCGCGATCAGGTCGTCGTGGACGAGCACGCGCGCGCCGCCGGAGAGGGCGTCGCGGTGGACCTCCAGGGCATCGACGCCGTACTCGAGCGCGTACTCCACCGAGATCGCCTCGCGCGGGAGCCTGCCGGGCTTGCGCGCGGGGATGAAGCCGGCGCCGATCCGGGCGGCTATCGCGCCCCCGAGCACGAACCCGCGCGCCTCCGCCGCCACCACGTAGTCCACGTCGCGGTCGGACGCCCACGCCGCGAGCAGCGCGATCGCGTGCTCGAGCGCCTCCGGGTCGAGGAACAGCGGCGTGAGGTCGCGGAAGACGATCCCGGGCTTCGGGTGGTCCGGGATGTCGTGGATGTAGCTGCGGAGATCGAGCGTGCCGGGCGGATGGGGCACCGAAGGGTCTCAGCCGGCGATGTTGCGCAGGTCCCGGACCAGCAGCAGGTACTTCAGGTGCGACGCGATCGCCGCCAGGTTCTCGAGCGCCTCGACCGCCTCCTTGCGCCGCTCCGGGTTCCGCGACCGGAGCGCCGGCGCCAGGATCTGCTCGAGCAGCGCGGCCTCGCGGTCGGCGGAGGTGCGGAAGACCCGCAGGTTCCGCCCACCCACCCCGAAACGGGCGAGCTCGGTGACCGCGCGCACGATCTCGCGCTCGGTGTCGTCGTAGTAGACATCGCCCTCCCGCACGCGGCCCTTGATCACGCCGTAGTCCTCCAGCTCCTTCACGAGCTTCGGGTCGGCCCCCGTCTCGTCGATCACGTCGCTCAGGCGGTACAGCGCGCCGTGCCCGGTGACCGCCACGCTGGCCCGCCGGAGAGCGCGTGGATCCGGTCCCTTGCCGGCCGACGAGACCTCGGCGTCCGCCCGCCCGGCCGCCAGCTCCTGACGGATCACCCGCAGCGGCAGGAACTCGTCGCGCTGCAGGCGGAGGATCGTGCGCAGGCGCGCCAGGTCGGCCGGCGTGTACAGGCGGTAGCCGCCCTGCGTGCGCCGCGGCGCCAGCAGCTTCTGGTCCTCCAGGTAGCGGATCTTCGAGATCGAGATGTCGGGGAACTCGCGCTCCAGCTGTTTGCAGACAGCCCCGATCGTGAGCGCCTTCTGGCGCTCCCGGACGGGCTGCGGCGGCGGCTCCGCCGGGACGTCGATGCCCGTGGTGTCGGCCTCGGTCGCGCTCATCCGAGGTAGGTCAGCTTGTACTTGCCGATCTGAAGCTCGTCCCCGTCGACGAGCTTGTGCGACTCGATCCGGCGGCGGTTCACGTAGCTTCCGTTGAGCGAGCCGAGATCGTCGATGTAGAGCCCGTCGCGCCGCCGGACCAGCAGCGCATGGTTGCGGGACACGGTGACGTCGTCCAGGAAGACCTCGGCGTCCGGACTGCGGCCGATCCGCATCTGGTCGCCCGTGATCTGGAATGTCTCGCCGGAGCGACCGCCGCCCGCGCGGATGACCAGCGTGCCCTCCTCGGTGACCGCATCCGGGTCGAGCGGCTTGATGTCGCCGGTGTCGTCGAGCTGCCAGGCCGCGGTCGTGTCATCGGTGTCCTGCTGGACGTCGCCCAGGAACGCGCCGCACTTCTGGCAGTAGTTCGCCCCCTCGCTGTTGACGAACCCGCATTCCGGGCAGTGCATCAGGGCCTGTCCCGGTAGGGCGCGTGCACCTAGCTCCTACTCCTCTTCCGCGCCCTCTGGCGTGGCCTTGCCAGCGAGGATGTCGGTGAGCTGCTGGACGTCCGCCCCGCTGATCACAGCCTCGCCCTGCTCGCGCTTGCGCCTGAGGCGGTTCACGAGCTCCGCTCTGAGAATGTCGATCTTGCCGTGGAGGATCCTGCGCTCGTACGAGACCTCCTGCTCCTGCTGCGTGAGCTCGTCGATCAGGTTCTTGAGCTCTTGGTCGGAGAGCGCCCCGAGGTCGGGAAACGTGTCCATGGTCATCCTTGTTAGGGGCCGGGGAAGCGCGAGTATAGCCTCAAGCCGAGCTTGAGGGTCGGCGCAGCGCTGCGATGCCGTCGCGCACGTAGACGCTCGTGGCCACGAGCGTCATCGTCAGGCCGAAGTAGAGCAATGCCTCCGCCACCCACGTGACCGAGACCATCGCCAGGAAGAGCGAGAACATCGTCGGCCACACCCCGAGCCGGCCGATCCAGTTGATCTCGACGTCCACTCCGCGGCGCAGGCCGACCTGGGAGACGATCAGGGTCGCCAGCTCGCGCGCCGCCAGGATTCCCAGCGCCCAGCGCGGCAGCAGCTCGAACTTCCAGCACACCACCACGCCGCTGATCACCAGGAGGCGGTCGGTGACCGGGTCGAGCAGCGTCCCGAGCCGGCTGTACTGGCCGGTCAGCCGCGCGGCGATCCCGTCCAGGTAGTCGGAGCCCCCTATCACCGCGTATAGCGCCGAGGCTCCGGCCGTCCTTCCGTCGCCCGAGCGGAGGCCGAGGATCAGGAAGACCGGGATCAGCGCCAGGCGGACGAACCCGATCAGGTTCGGGATCGTCCAGGGGTTGAGCGGCTGTCCCGGCAGCGTCTCCGGCGGGCGGGGGCCGGACCGGTCGATCCCGAGCAGCCTGCGGGTGGAGTCCGGTGCGCGCGCCACCGGTGGAGCCTATGGCTCCTGGGCGAATGCTTCAGACCCGCTTGAACCGGCGGCCGGCCGTGGGCGAGTCCGCCTCCGCGAGCCGGACCCTGTCGAGCTGAGGAAGGGCCGTGGAGCCGTTCGCGGCCGCCTCCAGCTTGGCGATCCGCTCGGGCGTCAACTCGTCGGCGTTCTCCTCCTCGATCCGCTCGAGCCACAGCGCGCCCTCGGCGGCCTTCGCGTCCTCGAACTCGGTGCGCCCGCGGGCCAGGGACTTGTCGATCTCCACGAACAGCTCGTCCACCAGGCGCTCCTGAGGGACCTTCCGCAGCGGCTTGCCCTGGGCGAAGATCAGGCCCTCGTTCTTCGCGCCCGTGATCCCGAAGTCCGCGTGCGACGCCTCGCCGATCCCGTTCACGGCACAGCCCAGCACTGCGACCTCGATCGGCTCCTCGTAGGACTCGAGCCGCTGCTCGATCTCCGCCACCACGGTGTCCATGTCGAACTGGAGCCGCCCGCAGGTGGGGCACGCGATCAGCTCGGGGCCCCGCTGGCGCAGCTTGAGCGCCTTCAGGATCTCCCAGGCCACCTTCACTTCTTCCTCCGCATGGAAGGTGGAGAGCGAGATGCGGATGGTGTCCCCCACCCCATCGGCGAGCAGCGTGCCGAGGCCCACCGCTGACTTGAGCGAACCCGACCATTTGGTGCCCGCCTCGGTGATCCCCAGGTGGATCGGGTAGTCGATCCGCTCGGCCAGCAGGCGGTTCGAGGCGATGGTGTTGGGCACGCTCGTGGACTTGACCGAGACCTTGAAATCGGTGAAGTCGAGGCGCTCCATCAGCTCCACGAACTCGACCGCCGCCGTGACCAGGGCCTCGACCGAGTTCTCGCGCTCCAGGTCGTGGAGGTGCTTGGGCAGGGACCCCGAGTTGACCCCAATCCGCATCGGCACGCCCGCGGCCTTGGCCTTGTCCGCCACCTGGGCGACCTTGTCGGGCCCACCGATGTTGCCAGGGTTGAGGCGGATGCAGTCGGCCCCGGCGTCGATCGCCTTCAACGCCAGCGTGTAGTTGAAGTGGATGTCGGCGATCACCGGGATCGGCGACTCCGCCACGATCCGCCTCAGCACCTCGGCGTCCTTCTCGCGCGGAACAGCGCAGCGGACCAGGTCCCCGCCGGCGTCGGCGACGGCGCGGATCTGACGCATGGTGGCGTCGAAATCGGCCGTCTCGGTCTTGGTCATCGACTGGACGGCGACCGGCGCGCCTCCGCCGATCGGCACCCCGCCGACCGTAATCTGGCGCTTGGAGGCCACGGCTCAAGGGTAGCCGCCTGGGCTTTATCCGAGCGCGATCGCGGCTGCTCCGGCGGTCACGGCGGCGGCGGCAACGAGCCGCAGCCTGCCGACCCGCTCGCGGCCGATCAGCGCGGCGACCAGGACCGCGATCAGCACGCTCGTCTCGCGTATGGCGGCCACGGGCGCGGCCGGCGCGAGCCTGAGCGCCGCCAGGGCGAGCGCGTAGGCGCCGACCATCCCGGCCCCGGCGGCCAGCCCGGGCCCCCGGGGGAGGCGCCGACCAGCCATAAGCGCTGCAAGCGCCGGCACGACGAGCACCAGGGCGAGGTACGGGATCGGGCCCGCGTGCTTCAGCCCCTCCTTGTCGACCAGCGTGTATCCGGCCACCGTCGCGCCGCAGAGGAGCGCCAGCCCCACCCCACTCGCCGAGGCTTCTCGCCGCACGCGGATCGCGGTCACGCCGACACCCACCGCCGCCACGCCGATCGCCGCGAGCGCCGACAGCGACGCGCCGAGGAACAGGACGCTCACCAGGAGCACGAGCACGGGCGCCGACCCGCGCACGAGCGGGTAAACGGCGGTCAGCTCGCCTCGCGCGTAGCCGGCCGTCAGGAGCACGAAGTACGCGGTCTCGAGCGCGGCGGACGCGACGATGTACGGCACGGCCGCGGCATCCACGCGCCAGAAGACGAAGGCGAACGGCGCCAGCAGCGCAACCCCCGCCGGCAGCGCAGCCGCCGCCGCTTCACGCGGATCGGCCGCATCCGCGATGAGCAGGTTCCAGATGGCATGGACGCTCGCAGCCAGAGCCGCGAGGACGAGTGCCGATGTGGGCACTCAGCGTCTACTTCGCGTACAGCGCCTCGATCTCGTCCTGGTACTTCCCGACGATCGGCTTGCGCTTGAGCTTCATCGTGGGAGTCAGTTCGTCGCCGCCGGGCTCCCAGTCAGTGGGCAGGATCTTGAACTTCTTGATCTGCTCCACGCGGGCGAGCTGCTCGTTGGCCCGGTTCACACCCTCCTGGACGGCCGCGATCACGGCCTCCTCCCCGGCCAGCTTCTCGATGGGCTCGCCCTCCAGGCCGTGCTCGCGCGCGAAGCCGGGCACGGAGTCCGGGTCGAGCGTGACCAGCGCCACGTTGTAGGGCCGCGCGTCCCCGATCGCGATCGCCTGCCCGATCAGCGGGCTGGCGGTCTTCAGCTTGGCCTCGATGTTGGCCGGCGACATGTTCTTGCCGGCCGCGTTGATGATCAGCTCCTTCTTGCGGTCGACGATCTTCAGGAAGCCGTCCTCGTCGAACTCGCCGATGTCGCCGGTCAGCAGGAAGCCGTCCTCGTCGAACGTCTCCTTGGTCTTCTCGGGCTGGTTGCGGTAGCCCTTCATCACCACGCCGCCGCGGACGAGCACCTCGCCGTCGTCCGCGAGCTTGACCTCGATTCCCGGAGCCGGCGGGCCCACGGTCCCGATCTTGATGTGCTCGGGGCGGTTGCAGGTGCCGGCGCCGCAGGTCTCGGACATCCCCCACAGCTCCGCGAGCGGAAGCCCGATCGCGTGGAAGAACTCGATCACCTCGCGCGGGGTGGGTGCAGCGCCGACGTTGAGCGCCTCGATCTCGTCGAGCCCGAGGCCCGCGCGGATCTTCGAGAACACCTGCTCGTCGAGCTTCTCGAACTCCTCGCGCAGGTCGTCGGGGACCTCCTCCCCGGACTGCTCGAGCCGTACCTTCTTCAGGCCCACCTCGAGGGCGTGCTTGGCGAACTTCTTGCGCTCCTCGTCCTGCTCGGCCTCCATGCCGGCCTCCATCGCCGCCTTGAGCTTCTCGAAGATGCGCGGCACGGCGAAGAACCAGCTCGGCTTGACCTCAGGGAGGTACGAAATCACCTGGCGCGCGTCCGGGCAGCACGTGACCGTGAAGCCGAACATGATCGGCAGGTAGTGCGTGCACGAGCGCTCCGCGATGTGCGCCATCGGCAGGTAGGACACCGCCCGGGCGCCGTCGGGGAACTGGATGATCTGGTCGAAGGAGCGGCCGGCAGACAGCTCGTTCTCGTGGGTGATCTGGACGCCCTTTGGGGGGCCGGTGGTGCCCGACGTGTAGATCAGGGTGAGCACGTCGTCCGGCTGGACGGCCTTCCAGGCGGCCTCGAAGTCGAAGCCCTCCTCCGCCCGTCCCTCGACGTCGTCGAGAGACAGCGTCCCCTCGCGCGGCTCGTCGACCACGACCACGTGCTCCACGCTCGAGCAGGCCTCCCTGACCTTCGCGATCGTGTCGAGGTACTGCGCCTCGGTGACGATGATCGCGTTCTGGGCGTCGCTCACCAGGAACTCGATCTGCTCCGCCGAGTAGGTGTTGTAGACCGAGAACGGCGTAGCACCCAGGTGCATGGCGGCCGCGTCCACCCAGTGGAACTCGGGACGGTTGGTGAGCAGCAGGGCGATCGTGTCCCCGCGCCCGAGCCCGAGCCCGGCGAGCCCGCCGGCCAGCGCCGTGATCTTGTCCCTGTACTCCGCCCAGGTCATGCTGAACTCGTCGCCCTTGGTGCGCAGCGCGACGCGGTCGGGATGCTCCGCCGCGGTCACCTGAAAGGCGGCGCAGAGCGTGGGCTCCTGGAGCGCCTTGTAGACGACGCGCTCCCGTTCGGTGGTCGTTACCTCCATTGCTCCCCCTGTGGCTGGGCTGTGCCTGGGAGGATATTGCCCAGGACGTGCGGAAGGACACATGCGTGACCCGTTCCCGACACCTGCGACCAGCTGCCGCGGCCTGCGCCTGCGCGCTCCTCCTGGCCGGCTGCGGCGGCAAGGCGACGACGATCGACCACGTGACCCTCGAGAAGGCGATCGAGATCAGCGTCGCCCAGCAGCGTCACCAGATCGTGCTCGTCGCCTGCCCGAAGGGGATCAAGGCCAAGAAGGGAGTGGCCTTCACCTGCAGCGCCTATACGGCCGCCGGGAAGCGCTACGCCTTCCGGGTGACCGGCAAGGACTCGAAGGGCAACGTGCACTACGTGGGACTGGGCGCGGCGCTACCGAAACCCTGACCGTCCGGAGCGCAGCCGCCGTCGTTCTCGCCACCGCTGCGCTCCTCGGCGCCGGGTGCGGCGGGGGCACGCACGTGCACCTGCCGGTGCAGAAGGTCGCCTCGCGCCTGCCCGCCATCCGGGGCCTCCATTTCAAGCGCGTCCCGTCGGTGTCGCTGGTCTCGAAGTTGAAGCTGACGCTGCTGTCCGCAGAGCAGCTCGCGGCCAAGCTGAGGCGTCTGCCGGCCGCTCAGCGCGCGCACATCCGCGGGTTCGAGCAGCAGGCCCGCATCGCGACCGAGCTGCCTGTGCTCCTCGGACTCGTGCCTCCGCACCCCGCCAAGAGCCAGGTTCAGCAGGTCGCCCAGCTCGAGGGCGTATACGACGATGCGGCCAACCGGATCTACCTGGTAAAGGACACCGTGGGAAAGGACCCGGTCGAGATCCAGACCGTGCTCGCACACGAGCTCACCCACGCGCTCGACGAGCAGAACGTGGGCCCTGACCACTTCCAGTTCCACCCGCCCCTGGTCGAGGCCGCCGACGCGGAGCACGCCGTCCGTGAGGGCTCGGCGGTGCTCTCGCAGGCGCGCTACGGGATCAGGTACCTCGGGGCCTTTCGCCCTGTCTCGCTCTACCTGCAGACGACGTACCCGCCACCGAGCGGCAGCCGCCTCGCCCGGCTCGCCGGGGAGGAGCTCGAGTTCATCTACGCATCCGGCGCGCGCTTCGTCCAGGCCCTGTACCGCCGCGGCGGCTGGGGGCTCGTCGATCGCGCGCTGCGCAACCCGCCCCGCACCACCGCCTCGATCCTCTACCCACGACGCTGGCCGGCACACGACGTGTCGGTGCCGCCCACGGGGGACCCCACCGCGGCGTTCGGGGCCGGGTGGACGCGGGTGCTCGCCGGCGACATGGACGCGTTCAGCACCGAGGAGCTCTTCTCCTCCACAGGCCCGCCCTCGGCCGCGAAGAAGGTCGTGCGCGACTGGATAGGAGGGCGGGTGGCCCTGTGGCACCGCCGGGGAGCGAAGGTTGATCCGGGTGCGCCCGACCACCGCGCCGTGGCCGCCGTGCTTCAGTGGCGATGGCGCGGCACGAGCGACTCGGCGGCCGCCAAGGCCGCGATCGTCACCTACCTCGTGCGCACGTTCCACGCGACCCCGGCGGGGGGCGGCACGTGGCGATGGCCGGCCGGAGCAGCCGCCTTCGTGAGCTCCGGCGCCACCACCGCGCTCGTGCTCGGGCCCACCCCGGCACTGGCTCGCGCGGCGGCCGAGGCGGCCGCCCGCCCATAGCGCTCAGCGCGTCTGGAAGCCCTTGCCGGTCAGGCGGCCGATGTCGTTCGACAGCCCGATGAAGAAGAAGATCAAGACCAGCGCGAAGCCAAGGATGCTGGCTCGCTCCATCACGCTGAACGGCACCGGCCGGCGGCGAACCTTCTCCACGATCGCCCAGAAGATGTGGCCGCCGTCAAGCGGCAGGAACGGGTAGAGGTTGATGATCGCCAGCGACAGGGAGATCAGCGCGATGATCCCGATGGCCTGCACGGCGTCGTGCTCGATGGTCTGGCGCGTGACCTCGTAGGCGCCTACGGCCGTTCCGAGCTGCTTGCGCTGCTGTGCGTTGAAAACGCGGAGCGGCAGGGCGATGGTCCTCCTCGTGAAGTACCAGAACTGGTGTGCGGCCGTGTCGACCGCGGTTCCCGCGGATTCGGGGTGATTGACGAAGGCGTAGGTGAAGCCGACGCGCATCGACTTCGTGGACAAGTCGTAGACGGGGGTCAGTCGCAGGACGAGCCGCTGGCCGTGGCGGTCCACGACCAGCGTCGACGGAGTGCTCGCGCGGCAGTGGTTCACCGGGGGCCGCTGTACGCAGCGGTGGCGCTGAAGCAGGTCATGGATCCGCACCGGCCCGCCCGCGTGCCCGTCGACGGCCACGATCTTGTCACCGGGGCGCAGGACGTGGGCCGCGGGGAGCTTCTTCTCCACCGAGGCGACCCTTCGGGTGGCGTCCACCGGGCCATGTGCCACAGCGAAGACCCAGAGCAGGACCAGCGCCAGGATGAAGTTCACCCCCGGTCCCGCAGCAATCACGGCGACGCGCTTCCACGGCGGTTGCGCGTAGTAGGCCTGGGTCCGGACCTCGTCGGGGAGGTCCTCGCTCGGGTTCATGCCGCTGATCTTCACGTAGCCCCCGAGGGGCAGGGCGCCGATCGCATACTCCGTCTCGCCGACCTTCTTGCGGACGAGAAGCGGCGGAAAGAAAAGTGAGAAGCGCTCCACCCGCATGCCGACCGCCTTGGCCACGGTGAAGTGCCCGGCCTCGTGGAGGATCACGAGGATCACGAAGCCCAGGAAGGCGAGGAAGTAGCTCAAGCGGCCACGCCCTGGACCAGCGTGCGGGCCGTCTCGCGCGCGGCGGTGTCCGCCTTGTAGAGATCCGAGAAGTGTCGGACGGGCGCGGGCTCGAGCGCGTCGAGCGCCCGCGCGACCACCTCGGCGATGCCTGTGAACGGCAGCTCCCCGTCGAGGAACGCGGCGACTGCCACCTCATCGGCCGCGTTGAGCACGCACGGCGCGGTCCCGCCCGCGGCGAGGGCCTCGCGGGCGAGGCGAAGGCTGGGAAAGGTCTCGAGGTCCGGCTCCTCGAACGTGAGCTCGCGCACGGACGCCAGGTCGAGGGTGGGCACGGGGACATCGGCCCGCTCTGGATGGTGCAGCGCGTAGGAGATCGGAACCCGCATGTCCGGGTGGCCGAGGTGCGCGAGCGACGCACCGTCGTTCAGGTGGACCATCGCGTGGACGATCGACTGCGGATGCACTACCACCTCCATCCGCTCCGGGGGCATGCCGAACAGGTGGTGCGCCTCGATCAGCTCGAAGCCCTTGTTCATGAGCGTGGCCGAGTCGACCGTGATCCGGCCGCCCATCTCCCAGGTGGGGTGGGCGAGCGCCTCCTCAGGCGTGACCGCCGCGAGCTCCGCGGCCGTGCGGCCCCGAAACGGCCCGCCCGACGCTGTCAGCACCAGGCGCTCGACCTGACCCGGACGCTCCGAGCCGATCAGCTGATAGAGCGCCGAATGCTCGGAGTCAACGGGTATCACGCTGGTCCCGGTCGCCTCGGCCAGCGCCATCACCAGCTCGCCGCCCACCACGAGGCTCTCCTTGTTCGCGAGCGCGAGGTCGATGCCCTCGCCCAGGGCGGCCACCGTGGGACCTAGTCCGGCGGAGCCGACCAGCGCGTTCAGCACGAGGTCGCAGTCCGTGTCGGTTATGAGCGCGACGAGGCCTTCCGTGCCGGCCAGCACCTCTCCGTCGGTCCAGGCTTCCGAGGCGCGGCTGGCGGCGCCCTCGTCGGCCAGCGCAATCCGGTCGACGCGGTGGGCCCGCGCCTGCTCGAGGAGCGGCTCCCAGCTATGCGCCGCCGCGAGTCCGACGACCTCGAGCTCCGAGCTGCCCTCGACCACCTCGAGCGCCTGGGTGCCGATGGACCCAGTCGAGCCGAGGATCACGATTCTTCGCATCGCGCACCCAGTCTAGGTAGGGAAGGTTCCTGCCCTGGGGGCGTATGGCGCCCCTGGATCAGGACGGTGCGAAAGCCGGGTCGTCCTCGTGGGCCTTGAAGAACTGGACCATCGGCCCGACGTACTCCTCGAAGCGGGGGCAGCGCAGCCCGTGCCGGGCGAGCAGGTCGGATGCCCG